>Ga0247806_10000380_pt1 | contig 28906 bp, 30 predicted proteins | sample UWRJL059202B1_FD_179935 | JGI IMG/M metagenome (GOLD analysis project Ga0247806, IMG submission 179935) | Plant litter microbial communities from Arlington Agricultural Research Station in Wisconsin, United States - UWRJ-L059-202B-1 | ecosystem: Environmental > Terrestrial > Plant litter >... | reverse complement strand
GAGGTTCGTCAATTGAACTGCCGGACCTGCAATCTCAGCAATCGTGTGCGGACCGCTTACTGCCGTACAACCATGGTCATCTGTTACCGTCAGCGTATAATTACCGTGATCCAGGTTGCTCACATTGGGTCCCAGCGCTGTAACGCTGTTCCATACATAAGTCAGCGCGTTTCCTGTGACCGTGATCCCGGAAATCGTTCCGTTATTCTGACCGCAATATTCGGGTGCGAGGACAACGTTACTTGCGTCGATCGTTGGTCCCGAGATACTGGAAATGGTATGCGGACCGCTGGTTGCAACACAGCCCTGGTCATCGCTCAACGTCAGCGTATAGGTTCCAATTCCGAGGTTTGCCTGATCCAAAGCCGCAGAGCTGTTGGACCAGCTGACAACCGGATTAATCCCTCCATTGACTTCGATCCCTGAAATTGTTCCTGTAGCAGCATCGCAATCTGTTGGTGTGATAATGAGGTTCGTCGCATCGATACTCAGTGGCGTTACTGGCTGGATCACATACGGGCCGGAATTGACGATACAATTATTGCCGTCCATGACGATCAGGTTGTAACTCCCGGCTGGTGCATTCGTCAGTTGGGAAGTACTCTGTCCGGAAGGTGCCCAAAAATAAAGCAAAGTGCCGGTTCCGCCCGTGACGTTGATCCCGGTCACAGAACCATTGGACGTACAGGTAACAGGTGCGATCACTGCATTGGTCGCGTCGATTACAGGTGCAGGTGCATCTGTTACAACGTGCGGACCTGAAGTAACGATACAACCCGCGCCATCTGTGACTGTCAACAGGTAAGCAGATGCGTCGAGGTTATTGAGATTGAGTGTTGTTTGCAATGTATTGGTCCAGCTTTGTGTATAGGGTAATGTTCCGCCCGCAACCTGGATTCCCTGGATTTGTCCGTTGTTGAGACCACAGCTTTCAGCGGTGATGATGAGATTGGTGAGATTGATCGCCGGTCCTGCGATTTCAGCCAGGGTATGCGGACCGCTGCTTGCGGTACAACCGAGATTGTCTGTAACTGTCAACGTATACGTATCATGTACCAGGCCTGTTGCATCAGGTCCGGCGTAAGCAACACCGTTCCAGGTGTAATCGACGATCGTTCCGGAAACGGTAATTCCCGAGATCGAGCCATTGCTCTGTCCGCAAAACTCAGGATTCACAGCCATATTACTGGCATCGATTGCAGGTCCGGCAATCAGATCGAGCGTGAATGGACCTGCAACTGTAGAACAGGAATTTCCGTCCGTAACGGTCAATGTATAATCTCCGGCTGCGACATTCGAAAGACTGGCTGTTGTTTGACCGGAAGGACTCCAGGAATAAGTCAATGTCCCTGTTCCGCTCGCGGTGATCCCGGTAATGGAACCATTTACACCCAAGCAATTCTGATCGGCCAGCACGATGTTGCTTGCATCAATCACAGGTCCGCCGGCGTTTCCGATCAGGTGCGGACCACTTGTTGCCGTACAGCCATTGATATCCTGAACAGTCAGCGTGTAATTGCCCGTACCCGTACCGGACAGATCTGCACCGGTCGTAATGATATTGGTAGAGCCGGTGTTCCAGGTATAGACGAAAGCCGGCGTACCGCTGGAAACGACCAATCCGGTGATGGATCCATCATTACCGACACAGGAAACATCGTTGATAATTGCTGTTCCGCTGATGACTGGATTCGGCCCTACAACGATGGTAACGGGCTTGCGGAAAGTTCCCGGACAAGTACCCACATAATAAGTCGTCGTCGTGGAGAGCACGCCCGGATTGTAAGTCAAACCGGTAGCCACGGGCACCGCATTCGCAAATGGAGTTGTATACCACGCAACGGATGCTGCCGGCAATGTACCGATTACCGTTGCCGTCAGCGTTCTGGAGCCCGTGCCACAGATTGTGTCATTTTGCACGAGGATATCGTAAAAAGCAACGCCGGTATTTGCAATCCCTGCAGCACCATTTGTTGCGCCGTTGGGAGGAAAATTAGGCAAATGGGTAGAATTGGATACGCCGCCGGTTCCACCCGTGATATGGGTGACAGGGGTTCCCGAAGTAATCGATATCTGTCCGCCCGCTCCTGCCCCGCCCGGACCGTCTGCCTCCATGGTTCCGGATCCGGCCAATGTAATATTGTTATTTCCACCGTTACCACCCTTTGCGGAAATAGTGATACCGGATGGAAAAGTACCGGCGTGAGCAATAACGACCGCACCCCCGCCGCCTGCTCCTCCGGCAGCATCGTTTCCTATTTTAAATCCGAAAGCAGGTGAATTTGATGGATTAGAGTTCAAACCGTTTGCACCATTGGCAGCGATAGTACCTGTGCCGCTGATCGTACCATATACGTTCAGCAGTATGATCCCGCCGCCTGCACCACCGGGACCTGCCTGCGAGTTATTCTGGTCGCCGCAGCCACCGCCACCACCCATAAAAATACGCGTGGCATCTGATAGGAGCGAATGTCCGCCCAAACCGCCGTCATTTCTTCTTTTGTCGCCGCTCCAGAGGTTGTTATTGGGTCCGGTGACCAACTCATCCTGATCGCTGGTCGAATAGGTATAGCCGCCACGTCCACCGCCTGAGCTGAAAGAAGTCGCAAAAGTAGCTGATTCGAGGTTCCAGGCTGTGGTCCATGCAGGATTCGTGAGGTTTGGAATGCCTTTCCCGGTATAGGTGCCGGTACCGACATTCGATCCGCCTCCACCACCGGCGTTGTGGTTATTTCCACCGCCCCCGCCATTGGCTGCCGATGCTTTCCCATAGCGGGAGAACATGGCGCTGTATTCCACCTGTCCGCCGCCAATGCCTTCACCTTTTTCTCCACCGAATTTGTTGTCATTAGAACCAATATAGCTCACCTGCAATGGATCGGATGCTGGATTGGAACCATTCGTTGAATTATCAAAAGTCGTTACGGTTCCTCCGCGAAATCCTTTTCCTGAAACGTCAATGCCTGAAGCAGCATTCAACACGAGGTTGCCATCGATCTCCAGCGCGACAACACCGCCGGTTGCGCCATTCCAGACCGGGGCCACGATCGAAGTTCCTGTGGTCACCGTCACATTCGCAAAACGCGGCACGCGGATCACCTGCACATGCCCCGCAGCCGTATAGGCATTTTTGAGCCCGCAGGTTAACTGAATGGTTGTTGCGCCCGGCACAGCAGCCACCTGGGCATATTCGTATTTTCCGGATTGATTGTAATTGGTAACGGTTCCAAAGGCAGCCTGTGCAGCTTCCGTAGACCAATCTCCGATATGTCCGTTCGCATACGTAAAAGGATACATTGCAGAATACGTAGAATAATCAATATCGATGCTTGCTCCCTGCATTTGCACGATCAGGACGAGGTCGCCTGCGCTTAGCCCGATGGCGCCGAAAAAACCGCCTGTAAGCCCGCTTGCCGTCACAGTCAGGGACGTCGCGTTGACAGCTGCATTGGCAGTTAAAGTGGTGTAACTGTTAACGACCGTATTGGCCGCGGGAGCGGAATAATCTCCGTTTTTAGCACGTTGTGCGAAAGAAGATGTAGCAGCCGTGAGAAGGATTCCCAGCAGAATGGAGATTTTCATACCAAATGATTTCATTGAACTAAACGTATAGAAGCGTTTAAAGTTGGAAAATTACCGCTTTTTTTCGTGAATGTTAGAAATAACACGTGAAACTGCCGGACAAATCAATGAATTGGTTGTCGTAAGCTGAAGGATCTGGTGCATATTTTTCCGGTCCGTATGTGGATATTCGCGGCAAGCCAGCGGACGGTCTTCGTAAATGCTGCAGGTATTGTCGGCATGGAGAAATGTACACGGCGAAGATTTCAACACATAATCGCTATCCTCGTCGATGCGGAGGTATTCACGGATAAAAGCTGCTTCGGTCATGCGTTGCTTTTTGGCGATCCGGCGGATGTCCACATCGCGGAAGATCGGACTCGTTGTCTTGCAGCAATTGGCGCAAGCCAGGCAATCAATCTTGCGGAAGACTTGTTCATGGGCATCGTGGAATAGCTTATCGAGCTCCCGGTGGTTCTTTTTACCGAGTTGCTGCATCTTTTTTTTGGTTTCAGGCAAATCCACTTGCGCCTTTTTGAGTTCTTCCCCGTAAATCATCTGTTGCAAAGTTAGAAATTACTTGGCGGATAGTAGCATTTGTAGCGAAAGCTAGTATATTTATCCCGAAATAAAAGAATGGAATGGAAAAATATGACCTGGTTGTAATTGGAGGAGGTCCTGCTGGTTATGCAGCAGCGATGCGGGGAATAGATTATCAGAAAAAAGTTTGCCTGATCGAAAAAGACCGCGTTGGCGGTGCAGGCCTCTACAACGGCGCACTTTCCTCCAAAACGCTTTGGGAGCTCGCCCACAAGGTGAGCAGTGTCAATGATTCATTCGTTACCTTCGGAAGGCCGAAATACGAGATTTCCTGGCAACAGGTTAAAAAACAGCTCGAAGAAGCCATATTTGAACGCAAATTCCAGTATTCCTGCCACATCAAATTGCTGCAAACGGAAACCTTCAACGCCGAATTCCATTATGAAAGGGGTACTGCGAAATTTCTTTCCCCCCACGAGATAGAGGTCATTCACGAAGGTGAAACGAAAGTGATCTGGGGCGAAAACATCGTAATCGCAACGGGTAGCAGGCCCCGACTCCTGCCGAACATCACCGCAGACGAAAAAACAATCCTGACCAGCGACGGCATCGAGCACCTGACGGATTTCCCGAAAAGTCTCGTCATTGTCGGCGCTGGGGTCATTGGTTGTGAATATGCAACGATCTTTTCCAACTTCGGGCAGACGATCGTCCACATCATCGACCGCCAGGACCGCATCCTGCCTTTCGAAGACAAGGATGTATCCGACCTGATCAGCAAAAATATGGAAGCCAACGGTGTGATCGTGCATCACAGCGCACAGCTTGAAAGACTCGAGGAAAAAGATGGCGAGGTGGAATATGAAATCTCTTACCCGGATGGAAAACACGAAACAATACGCGTCGAAAAAGCACTGCTTTCTGTCGGACGTGTGCCAAACGTAGAAAACCTCGGACTCGAAAAAGCCGGCGTCCTGATGTCCAAACGCGGTGTACATATCGGCGATGACGACACGCAAACCAATATCCCGCACATTTATGCCGTAGGAGACGTTTCAGGACGCATCGATCTCGTAAATATGGGCGAGATTGAAGGCCGCCACGCAGTGGAACGTGCTTTTGGGGAGAATATCCCGCGCATCAGCTACGACAACATTTGTACGATCATGTTCATGAACCCGGAAGTAGCCGCCGTGGGCATGAACGAGCAGCAATGCGCAGAAAAAAATATTCCCTGCAAAGTTGTGAAAATCGACTATTCCGTCATTGCCCGCGCGATTGCGATGCGCAAGACGCAGGGATTCTTCAAGATCCTCGTCACCAACGACAGGGAAATGAAGATCCTCGGTATGCGTGCGGTCGGCGAACACGCTTCGACAGCCATTCAGGGTGTTGGACTGCTGATCAAGATGAATGCGTCGATCGAGGAGCTTTCAGAGCTCATCCACCCGCATCCGTCTATTGTGGAAGGCATCCAGGAATGTGTGCGCATGCTGCTGAACAAATCGATCTTCAAATCTTCTGTTTTCAAGGACAAGCTTTCCTGTTATTCGCTTGTGAATGGCGTGAAACAGCCGCTGGAAAGACTTTGATGCTTCAGCCAGGGATCAAAGTCAGGAATCTTTCTTACATTACTTTTGGGTAAACTTTAAGTCTCTTCCTTGCTGATATCAGCTGAGCTTGAACATATTTTAGAAACATAAAAAAAGCGATGAGAAATATTTCCCATCGCTTTTCAATTTCTATTCGTTTGTTGAATTACAATACATCAAACACCACCAGCAGCGCGTAGATCATTCCCGGGAGGAAGAACAAAAGCGTCAGCAAGAGACAGATCAAAACTTTCATCCAGTCGATATTCGTATAGATCAATACACCGATGGGTGGAATGAGGATCGCGAAAATAATAGCCAGGATGAACATGTCATCTGCATAGCCGTTCCCGGATTGTTTCTTTTGTTTTTTCAGGTCCATTTTCAGGGACTTGCGAATTTCACCTTCTGATTTGCGTTCCGCACTGACAACAGGTGCTTTTGCCGCTTTAGGGGCAGCAGGCACCGATGTTTCAGTTTCTGTAGACAGCACATCATCGGAAGCAGGAGCAGTTCTTTCAACAGCAGCAGTTGTGTTTGCAACCGCCTGTGTCTCTTCCATTTCGATCGCTTTTTCAACAGATGCAGTACGCACTTGTTCTACCGCAATGGCTTCGCGCTTCGGAGTGCCTTGCTTTTCAACGACAGCTTCATCAGCTGTTTTCGCATTCCCGCGTGTTTTAACAAAGATACCGCTCGTGTGTTTTCTCTTCTGGAAAATACCGTTGCTCACGACATCATTGGATGTCCCGCAGCTCGCAAGTACCACTGCCGTGATACCGAGACACAATACGTTTTTCAATTTTCTCATGGTTAATAAAATAATGGTTGGCCCCAAAAGTACAGGATTAATAAATCTGATCGACCCAAAAAAACTTAAAAATGACAATATATTTTTTAGTTGATATAACTATCGGTTGCCGGAATTCAGCTTGCCAGACCCTATTTCGCTCGGAAACAACTGCCGGAACGCAAAAAAGCGCCTGCATTTGCTTATCTTTGAATTTCAAATTTCTCAGCATGTCTTCGAATACTCCTTTGGCGGAAAGAATGCGCCCCACTTCCCTCGACCAGTACATTGGACAGCAACATTTGCTGCAACCAGGCGCTTCACTACGCAGTGCGCTGGAAGCCGGTATGATCCCTTCGATGATCCTTTGGGGACCGCCTGGTGTCGGCAAAACAACCCTCGCCTACCTGATCGCGCAAAAGCTGGACCGGCAGATGCATGTCCTTTCCGCGATTTCCTCCGGGGTGAAAGACGTGCGGGAAGTCATCCAACGGGTAGAAAATGCCGGGATGTTCCAGCAAAAAGGAACGATCCTGTTCATCGACGAGATCCACCGGTTCTCCAAAGCGCAACAGGATTCGCTGCTCGGTGCCGTTGAAAAAGGTATCATTACACTGATCGGCGCCACAACGGAAAATCCTTCGTTCGAGGTCATCTCCGCGCTTTTGTCGCGTTGCCAGGTATACACGCTGCAATCGCATACGAAAGACGACCTGCTGGCCTTGTTGGAGCAGGCGATCCGGGAAGACAGTGAGCTCAAAAAATACGAGATCGTCCTGCAAGAAACGAATGCGTTGCTGGCCATTTCCGGCGGCGATGCACGCAAACTGCTGAACGTCTTCGAGATCATCGTCAGCATCCACCGGGGCAAAGGAAAAATAGAGATCACCAACGAGCTCGTACAGAATTCCGCGCAGCAAAGCCTTGCGATGTACGACAAGGATGGTGAACAACATTATGACATCATTTCTGCTTTCATCAAGTCCATCCGCGGCAGCGACCCGAATGGCGCCGTCTACTGGCTGGCACGCATGATCGCAGGTGGCGAAGACCCGAAATTCATCGCGCGCCGGCTTTTGATCTCCGCCAGCGAGGACATTGGCCTGGCCAATCCAACCGCACTCGTCATGGCCAACAATACTTTCCAGGCGATCCAGACGATCGGCTGGCCGGAATCGCGCATCATCCTGGCGCAATGCACGATCTACCTCGCGACCTCCCCAAAAGGAAATGCGGCGTACATGGCGATCAACCAGGCACAACAGGTCGTGAAAGAAACCGGGAACCTGCCTGTGCCGCTGCCGCTGCGCAATGCGCCAACAGGATTGATGAAAGAGCTCGGCTACGGCGAAGGCTACCTGTATTCGCACGATTTTCCGGGAAACTTCGTACAACAGGAATTTTTGCCGGATGAAATCAGGAACACGAACTTCTTTTCCGCCGGAAGCAGCAAAAAAGAACAGGAAATTCGGGAAATTATTCAGAAATTGTGGGCTAATAAATACCAGTGATGCTGTCCAAAATACTATACGCGATCTTCGTTTACCCGGTTTCTTTGTTGCCGATGCGCATCATCTACGTTTTCACGGACTTTTTTTACCTGCTGCTGATCACCGTCGTACCCTATCGTAAAAAAGTCATTTCCGGCAATATAGCGCGGTCTTTCCCGGATAAAACACCTGCTGAAAAACGGAAGATCAGACTTCGCTTTTACAGGCACCTGACAGATCTGCTCGCGGAAGGCATCAAAAACTTAAGCATTTCGGAAAAGCAATTGCGCAAACGGCTGGTCGTGACCAATCCCGAGCTGATGGACGCATTGTACAGGCAAAATCTCAGCGTTTTGCTCGTTTCGGGTCACTACAACAACTGGGAATGGTTCATCACGGGACAAAACCTCCTGTTTCCGCACCAGGCTGTCGGAATTGGCATGCCGATGTCGAATGCCTATTGGGACCAGAAGATCAATACGCAGCGATCGCGTTTCGGCATGCGCATCCTGCACTCGAAGAATGTGCGCGAAAACTTTGCACAAATGAAAGACCTGCGGACTGCCACCTTAATCTTGTCCGACCAATCGCCGGGCGATTCAACAAAAGCTTACTGGATGGAATTCCTGCACCAGCCGACTGCCGTCCTTTTTGGCTGCGAGCAATTGGCGCATACCTATCAGCAGGCGGTTGTTTTTTTCATCCTCCGCAAAGTACGCCGCGGCTACTATGAAATGTCGCTGGAGCTGATCACCGACCGCCCTTCGGATATGCAATGGGGCGAGATCACGGAAGCACATACGCAGCTGCTCGAAAAAGAGATCCTGCAAAAACCGGAATATTGGATATGGTCCCACAAACGCTGGAAAAGAAGCCTGCCCGAAGATCCCGAACAGCTGAAAATCCAACAAAAAAACAGTTTCAATGCACGTTTCAAAACTCCTGCTTAGCATCGCTGTGCCTGCCTTGCTTTCTGCTTGCTACACTCCTGAAAAAGCGATGGAAGCGATCCGGAAATTGCCCGTGGAAACCATCCGCTACAGCGACAGCGAAACCCATGCCCGGGGCATTGCCGGACAAGGCAATAAAGTTTTCCTTGCAAATGCAGACGGACAAATTTACGAGCTCAATACCCAAACACTTGCGCACCGGAAGCTCGATACACCCAAACTGGCTGAGCTGCGGGATATGTATGTATCCGCGGATGGCACAACACTGGCAGCCATGCAATCCAGTGATTCAAGTCATCTTGTGTTTTTTGGACCCGACACGTTGATCGTAGCAACACCTCCCGGAAACCCTGTGTTCCTCGACGGCATGGACATCCTTAGAAGTGGTGTTGGTTTCCTGATGGGCGATCCGGTCGACGGGCATTTCTCCTTGTTTAGCACGGAAGACCATGGAAAATCCTGGCAATCATTGCCAAACGCACCGATTTCCATGCCCGGAGAAGCGGGTTATGCAGCCAGTGGTACGAATGTGCAGTGCATTTCTGAAGAAATTTTTGTTTTTGTGAGCGGTGGCATGAAAAACCGTTTCTTCCGCAGTGAAGACAGTGGAAATACCTGGGAGTTTTCCGACCTGCCCTATCCTGCCAAAGAAGGATCCGGGCCATTTTCGGTTTGTTTCGAAGATGAATGGAATGGCGTGATCGTTGGCGGCGATTACACACAACCGGAGAAAAGTGAGGGAACAAGCTACTACACAACCGATGGCGGTACTACCTGGATCGCTTCCGAAGTTCCAACACTGGGTTACCGCTCCTGCGTGACTGTCATAAATGACATTTATTATGCCTGCGGAACCACAGGCGTAGATTTTTCAACAGATCGGGGAAAAACCTGGCACAAATGGCTCAGCAACAATGCGTTTGCGATGCAATTCATCAGGGGTGCCATCTATATAACAACCACTCATTCAAGCGTACTGCGGATCAAATTCTAAAACACAAAAAAGACGTACCTTGCGATACGTCTTTCTGAAAACTGAGTTGAATAACTTACAATGATTTGGCAATCGCTGACAATTGATCCGCACTCTGCAAACCGATAACAGATTTAACGAGTTGTCCGTCGCCATTGATGAACAACAGTGTTGGATACGCATTCACACGATACGCTTTCGCGACTGTCGGCCCATCTGCACTTTTTTCCATTTCGATCTTCAGGTTGATGAATTTTGAATTGAAATATTCAGCCACCTGCGGGTCCTGGAAAGTCGTCGCAGCCATTTTCTTACACGGTCCGCACCATTCGGTATACGCATCGATAAAGATGAGCTTGTTTTCCTTTTTGGCTTGTTTCATCGCCGCTTCAAGGGATTTCCCTTCAAACTTGATGCCGCCTTCCAGGGGCATGGAAGCGCCTGTTGACTGGTCTTCTTTCGCAACGAAAGCGGTAGTTAAGGCACCCACTACCAATAAAAATCCGAATAACTTTTTCATGTTCTTTTGTTTTGTGTAGCAACCGTACTACATTTGTTTTAGCATCCTTAAAAATAGCACTTATTTTCGTAACTCCAACAGGTAATTTTCATTCCGCCTGATTCGTTACCGGCAACCCTTTCAAATACTGTTCCAAAAGTGAAAAACATACATATCAGCTATTTAACAACTGATCCCGTCCTGGTCGGGAAAGTCCAAGATTTCATCGCCGCTTTTTGCAATGACAGTCCGGTGATCGAAGCCCAGACCTCCGGATCGACGGGGATCCCTAAAAAAATAATCCTTTCGAAAACCGTGATGCAGGCTTCTGCGCGCATGACCGGGGCTTATTTTCGTTTCCGGGCCGGACAAAAAATCGTGCTTTGCCTGTCGCCGGATTCAATCGGTGGAAAAATGCTGATCGTGCGCGCCCTCGTGCACGACATGGAACTGATCGTCGTCGACCTGCAGCGCAATCCGCTCGAAAAAATAGATTTTTCGGTCGATTTTGCAGCGATGGTACCGATGCAGGTACAGGAAACACTGGACATAAATCCTGCGAAGCTCGACCTGGTGCGACAAATCCTGATCGGCGGTGCGACAGTCACTCCAGACCTCGCAGCACAATTGCGCAACGTCAAAGCCAGTTTATTCGAAAGTTTCGGCATGACGGAAACCGTGTCTCACGTCGCGATCCGCAGGCTGAACCAGGACACAGAGCAACCTTTCGAAGCCTTGCAGGGCATTACTTTTTCGACGCACGAACAGCAGCTCGTGATCCACGCGCCGCAGCTCGGACAGCCGGATTTGCAAACGAATGACGTGGTTGAGCTGGCCGGGCCACATGCATTTTTCTGGAAAGGCCGGGCCGATTTTGTGATCAACAGCGGCGGGATCAAATTCCATCCGGAAATCCTCGAAAGCAAACTTGCCCCCTTCATCGCACAGCGTTTTTTCATCGCTGGCGAAGCGGATGTTACTTTGGGAGAAAAAATCATTCTCCTGCTGGAAACCGGAAGCAATGAAATAGCGGAGAGCGATTTGCAGGAAATCTATGCTGCGCAGCTCGACCGCTACGAAATCCCGAAAAAAACGTATTTTGTCAAGGCTTTCCAGGAAACGGTCAGTGGCAAGGTTAACCGCATAACAACGCAAAAAGAAGCAGGTATTTGAACCCAAAAACAAAATATTACCAGGTCTTCGGACTTTCCGACAACGCCTCCAAAACGGAGATCAGGAGTGCCTACCGCAAACTCGCGATGCAATACCATCCGGACAAAAATCCGGACCCGAAAGCGCATAGTTTATTTGTCGACCTCACAGAAGCTTACCACATCCTGCTGAATGACAATTACAGGCATGTACCGGTTCCTGTCACGCGCAGGGAAAAAAGTGAGTCCGACCGGATCCGCGAAGCGCAGGACAGGCTCAAAAGTCAGCAATTCAGGGAGCAATACGAACAAGACCGTTTTTTCAGGAAGCTTACAACCGGCAGGAGCTGGCGCGTATTCCGGGGTTTTGCGGTTGTATCTGCACTACTGGCATTGCTGTTGCTGATAGATCCGTTTCTGCCTTCCCATTTTGAAGAACATGTCGTGCAGTCGTATTCGAGTATCTACAACGGCATGGACCATTCCGATATCCGCTACATCCACACGGAAAACAACCTGAACATGTTTATCGAGAACCCGCATCCGAATATCCTGAGCTCAGATCCATATATTTCGGTGGAACGTTCGTGGCTTTTTCGCAACCCGACGCAGGTCTGGTACCGGAACTTGTTTTTCAAACACAAATATGCAGTTGACTTTTCAGCGGTGAATCTCTATCCGGCTGTGCCCATCCTGTTCCTGTTTCCGGCTTTCACCGTATTTTACCGCAGGCAATCCTATGCTTTCAGCATTGTCTACTATTTCAGCAAATACATTGTATCTGCCTGTGTCGTGTATTTTTTGCTTTCCCAGCAAAGGTGGCTGCACCTGCTGACTTTTGGATTTGTGTAGGGAAATCTACCTTTTCAGCGCGCGGGCCATGTCGCGTTTATCGTCTTTCTCTTTCATGTCCTGGCGCTTGTCGTGCAGTTTTTTACCTTGTGCGCAGGCGATTTCGAGCTTGGCCCAGCCTTTTTCAGAAAGAAACAATTTCAGCGGCACAAGCGTGTTTCCCTTGACCATCAGGAAGCGTTCAATCTTGCGAATCTCGGCCTTGTTGAGCAGGAGTTTGCGGTCATTACGCGGCTTGTGGTTGTAAAAAGAACCGTTCTCGTACTCCGTGATGTGCATGTTGCGGATCCACACTTCGCCCCTGTCGAAAATACAGTAAGCTTCGAGGATACTCGCCTTGCTCTTGCGGATGCTTTTGATCTCTGTTCCCGTCAGCTGCATACCGGCCGTGTAGGTATCCATCAGATGGTACTCAAAACGTGCTTTTTTATTCCGGATGTTTACTTCTTTGGCTGACATGTTGCAAAAATAGTTTTTCTGCCCGAAAAGCCACCTGCTTGCATGAATTATTTCGATTTATTGGGGATTTCCGAGCCTTTTGGACTTGAAGACTTCATTTCAAAATCCACATGGTAATGCTCGTCGTGCAATTCATTGATCAGCGGCGATAGTTTTTTTGTTATGTAAATCCCGCGTTTCAGCAATTGTTTGCCGGAAGGCGTGGCCAGCAACTCGTCTTTCATTTCCATTTTGAAGATTACTTTGTCAATGCCGTACCCCTGCTTTTGCGCAGCGTCGTCGAGGCATAACAGGTGCTGCGCGAGCGTTTCAAAGTCGATGGTGATGGTCGGATCCTCACTATAGCGGCCCTGTGCGTCAAAAGAGAGCCAGTAATGTTCTGCGCCTAGCGAATCCAGTTCGTAAAAGGGTTTACCATCCTTGAGCTTCGGCATCATGAAATCGACACTTGTCCCGTTCTGGTGCGTTTTGTGCGGAAACATTTCTCCTCCATGCTCCTGCGAACATTCCATGATGCAGAATTTCCGTTCAGGGATTTTAACTGCAAGCAGCGCATAGGCATCTACAACGATGCGGCAAACCTTTTCATGCACAAATGCCCGCCCGTTCAAGTAGCTTGTTGTATCGAAATAGCGGAAATTCGGCCCTTCGAATGGCATCAACCGGCCATGGATGAGCGATCCATCGGAAACGGAACCTTTGGACTGACTCGCGCCCTGCGCCTTTTCAAAACGCTGCGCATAAGCCTGAACCGGATTTTCAACAGGTGGGACAATTGTGTCGGAATCGGGAGAAACATTTGAAACAGCTTGCGACTGACAGGAAAACGCCATGCACAAAGGCAAGATAAAGATGGTCAGATTTTTTTGCATATTTTTGGTTTGTAAAATCGCAAACAGCGAAAATCAAGCCAAATCCGGAACTACAGATGAACGCAGAAACATTCAATCAATATACAGTGCAGCAAATCCATAAAAAGGCAGCGGATTTGGGTTTTATCAAATCAGGAATTCATTATTACAAGCATGTTCCGCCCAATGTGATGGTCTTGCACAAAACGACACATAGAGGTAATTTTATGGGTTTCCATTTGGCTTTTACACATGATTTCATGTCGATTCCGAAAACAAACTCCGGCACCTATAAAATTCCTGCTGCCCTCGAAAATTATCCGGTATCGATTTCATTAGACCAACTCAAAAAGCAATTTGCGAGATACAACAAACCCCACCAATTTTCCTACGACCTTAATTTCATGAGCAGGGAAATCTATCCGAAAAGGAGAATGCGTCCGAACCTGAACGCCCGGATTGATTTTGAGAAACGGATGCAATCAGAAAAAGAATCCAAAAAATATATCGATGCAGCAATAGACACAATCCTGGCTGAAGGTATGTGGTTTTTCAAAGATTTCTCTCCGACGCTCTCTTATCTCGCTGTCACCCGACACGCCATTGACGATCAGAAAATGCAACAACTGAAAAACATGCTGGAAAACTATTTCCAGCAGCAACAACTTGAATTACCGGTCCGAAAAAAAGCGATTTTCCGAAAGATTACTGCTTATCTGACCCGTAAATTTTAAACACCGGCAACCTGTGAAAAGTCGGCTCAAAATAAGGACTATTTTGATACACAAAATACAGCTGGTCCCAGGTGCTTTTGCGGAATTCAGGATCTGCTGCCTGCTTTTCCTGCAAACGCCGTTTCAGGTCAGGATCTTTTGCGAGCAGTTCTGCCGCGATGTCCTCAAAAACATAGGCTGAAAAATATTCCTTCTGCTGGAGGTAACTATCGAAGAAATTCCACGCGAAATAACTGTCTTCCGCGGCGGGTTCCAGCACTGAAACGATGAAATTGCTGCGCGCCTGGTCCGTAGGGATCCACAGATCGCCTTTTTTCAGGGAAACCTCTGCTTCCTCTTCCGTGTATTTTACCTCGCGGTGCAAATAATGCCCTTCGTAGGGTCTTTCTCCCTGTTTGTAATCGTGCACGCGCACAATTGTAACGGCGAACAGCGTGTCCCGCTGCTGCACTTCAAAAGTCACGTCCTGCGCCTTCAATCTTTCGATCACTTCCCGGCATTGCGCGCCGACGATGTAAAAAGCGGGAATCCGCACGGAATCCTGCGCAATGTACTGATTGAAATACGGGATTGCGCGGGTATAAGGTTGTTTCCGGTCATAGTGTAATCTATCTGTTCCGGTGACCTTGCTTTGCGGATGAACCGCCTCATAACCTTTGAACAGCAAAGGCTCCGATACTTCTGAAAGCCTGTAATTGAATGCATACATCCGGCGTTTGGCCGCAAAATACCTGGCTTCGGTGCGTGCATTTTCAATCGCCGGGCTGTTTTGCGCCATCCAGTCCAGCAAGGCATCGAGGTAGATTTTCGTGGCGGCGACACGCGTTTCAAAAGGTTTCAGCATGTGCGTTTCGGTCGTGATGCTGATTGCATGGAACAAGGAAGCGTAACCCATCGAATAGCGCGGCAGGTCGTTGAATCCTTCAATGCCCTTTTCCGGTGTCTCGCCGCGGAGCTCCATGTAAGGTGCGAGGTCCAGCTTCTTTTTCAGCAATGTTTTTTCGAGTGCCGGTTTCAGGTGATCGTAGGTAATGTGCCTGATTGCCGGCGCCATGCGCTCCGCCATCGAATGGATCAATGTCAGCGTATATTGATAATCCGCGCCATTGCTGACATGTGTATCGACCATGACATCCGGATCGAGTGCGTGGAAGATCCGTGCAAACGCAAAGGTATTCTCCGCATCCATTTTGATGAAATCACGGTTCAGATCTAAATTCTGTGTGTTGCCGCGGAACCCGTATTCGACAGGACCGTCCTGGTTAGCGCGACTCGTACTGCTCCTGTTCATCGCCCCACCGACATTGTAGCACAGCACAAACGCAATCACCGTATGTGTCGGGTAGCGTTTCGGATTCTCCAGGTAATCGAGCACCAGCTGTCCGCAGGCATTGATGCCATCCGGCTCCCCGGGATGAATACCATTGTTGATCAGCAGCGTTGTTCCGCTTCTCGCTTTTTCAAAAGTCCGGAGCGAGTCCTGCGCACCGTTCAGCACACAGAGGTAAATCGGCAATTCGCCATAATCCGAAGCGCCCACCGCATACAATTCTACCTGCGGATGTTGCCGTGCCAGCGAATCGTAAAAAGCAACCAGTTTCGGATAGGTCGGCGTTTGATTGCCCTGGAACTGGGCCCGCAAACCAAACGTACTTCCGGCGATCAGGCAAATCAGTATGAATCTCCACATCATTTTAAGCTTTAAACACGTAAAACTAAAAAAACTTCGCCATGCCAGGAAACCCATAACTGTTTACGCCTGACCAGATGAGAAAAATGTATCACTTGTTGGTGAGGATATCGTTCTATCCGCCTCACCAAAATAACAGCATTGTTCCTGTCATTTTCCCGGAAGGGTTTGCATCACCTTATTACTGAAATTCCTGCATCCACTTTTAATTCCGTCCCGTGTATATAGGAGGCTTCCTGAGAGGCAAGAAACAAAACTGCGTGAGCAATTTCTTTGGGTTCGCCTAATCTTTTGAAGGGGATGGCAGGAATGATGCTTTGCATTGCGCCGTCAATTTGTTCAGCGTTCAAGCCAGTGTTGCTGAAAATGTTGGTTTTGATGTGCCCCGGACTAATCCCGTTCACACGAATACCTTTCCCCGTAAGGTCTGCCGCAAAAGTTTTAATAAACGATTGCACGGCTGATTTTGCTGCCGAATAAACGGAAAAATTCCCCGTCCCGATTTCGGTGACAAAAGAGGTGTTTAAAACGATAGCGCCTCCCGTTTTCATGAGAGGCAAAATTTGCTGAACGGTAAAAAATGTTCCTTTGACCAATAGGTTAAACAGCTCGTCAAAATGGACTTCGTCTGCATTTTCAACGGAAGCGAATTTTCCGTAACCTGCATTGACAAATAGCAAATCAATGTTTTGTGTGTATTGTTTCACTTCTTCCTGCAAACGAAAAACCGCTTCCATATTTCCTGCATCGGACACAATGCCAAATGCGCCCGCGCCTAATTTTTCAACAGCATTTTTTACCGTTTCGGCGCTTCGCCCGGTAATAATCACTTTCCCTTCTTCATGGATGAATTGCCGGGCCGTGGCAAATCCCATCCCGCTTGTTCCGCCTGTGATAAGTGCAAACTTGTCTTTAAATCTGTGCATTGTCTTTTGATTTTAAATTCTGTGCAAAGATGGACCTGGAAAGCAGGGAAGAAAACCCGGAACTTGCTACTTTCCGAAGTATCCGTTTTACATGCTGCTGCGGACTTCGCCTGTCAGTGCAAGTTCACAATATACAACAACACCGTTTGCAGCTTTGTATTCATGCAGGTTTTTATGGGTGGACCTTGCAATTGCCTTCCCATAACCCCCAGCTCCGGAAATGTGGCCCACCAATCGCATTGCTATTCGGTGAAAATTATGGATTTGTGTTGTATTCCGGTAAACCTTTTACCATGATTTATCGTATTTAGTGTATGCGTAAATTAGGTTTTGGAGGAGGATGCCACTGGTGTACTGAAGCAGTATTCCAGTCTTTGCATGGTGTACAACTTGTTGAACAAGGATGGATTGCTTCATTGCCTCCGTTTGATTCTTTCTCCGAAGGTGTTATTGTTCACTTTAATGAAGAAATAACTTTAGAAACATTGATTGACGTACACCTGCTGACACACAGCAGTGGGAACGCTCATCGTATGCGGAACAAGTATCGTTCTGCTGTGTACTATTTGGATGAAAGTGATAAAGTGGTTGCTGAATCCAGGATCGTAGGATTAGCATCGGAAAATGAGACAAGCTATATTACGCAAGTTCTGCCCTTTGCCGAATTCAAAGGAAATACGGAAAGTTACCTTGATTATTACAAAAGGAATAAGAAAGGATCTTTCTGCCAGACTTACATCAATCCTAAACTGGAAGCTATCCGTAAAAAGTTTGGGCGCCAGGTCCGTGATAATTTTTAGTCTCGGGAAAAATCGACAAATCATCGGGAAAAGCCGTAAGCAGTTTGGCTTAGCTTTGACCTAACTTTGTGCTATAACTCATTAAAATCTTGTATTATGATATCATTGAGCAGACAAGCGTCATCCAAAAGATTATTGAGTCTTTTTTTATATTTTTTCGTAGATTGCTACAGTTAAAAAAAAATATGAAAATGTTGTAAGGTTCTGAACGGGGAACCGACTAAGCCTTAAAAAGGTATGGAGAAAGATAAGTGAGCTCACGGAAAAAATCAGATGATTTATTCATGTACCCATTGGGATAATTCTACATATGGCAATCATATTTTTGACTTAAAATAATAAAATATGAAAATTATGCCTAATAAGAACGAAGCGCCAGCATTAACAGATGCAGGACCAAACCTTTGGGTAAAGAATTACGCCGATTATCTCTACAGCTATGCCTGTACACGTATAGATGACAATGAACTTGCAAGAGATTTAGTACAGGAAACTTTCCTGGCAGCATTGGAGGGCTGGGAGAAGTTCGACAAACGCAGTTCTGAAAAAACCTGGCTTACTGCTATTTTAAAAAACAAGGTGTTCGATGTTTATCGCAAGAAGTCAAATACCTCGCAAAATCAGACGGTATCAATGAATGGTTCTGATACCGATGAGTTTTTTGAAGAAAGTGGACATTGGAAAGAAGGACGTTATCCGGAAGCGTTTGGCATAGAAGATATGGCATTGGAAAATAAGGAATTTGACAGCATATTAAAAGCATGCCTGAAGAAACTTCCACCCTTGTGGAAATCGGTATTCACCCTGAAACACATCGATGAAGAATCAAGTGATGATATTTGCGCCAAGCTGGGATTGACCTCTTCAAACTTTTGGGTTATCAGTCACCGTGCAAAAGTAAGCATGAGGGATTGCCTTCAGAGGAACTGGATTTAGAGAAAAATTAAAAAAATGGTTATGGAAAATTTAAGTGATCAGGAAAAAGCCGATATGCTTGACAACTGCAAAAAGGCCACGTTCCTGATTGAAAAACAACAAACAGGGAAAATCGCACTTCAGGAAAGGTTGGAATTGGAATATCACCTCAGTATATGTGAAATGTGTAATACTTTCATGAAACAAAGTTTGGTAATCAACCAGTTTGTCAAGAAGCTATTCCATCCTGGAAAAAGCGAACTGAAGTTGGACGACGGATTCAAGGAACAACTTCAAAAACAAATTGATGCAAAGCTGGATAAGCCTTCAGATGAAGATTAAATTCCAATAAGTACTATTTGTGCCACAAGTAGAAATCGCATTTTTTTAATTTATTCATATGAAGTTAAAGAACAACTCCGAAAATAACATAGTCCTGGTGCTCTTAATTATAGGAACTCTTTTGAGCATTGTAGTTCCATTAATGCTGCCACTATTGCCATTGGGACACTTGAAGGACTTCGGAACTATCGGCGATGCTTTTGGCGGTATTGCTAATCCAATAGCACAAATTGTTGGGTTCATATTGCTTTATCTGGCTTTGCGGGCACAAATTAAGGCAAACTCGATTTTGCAAATACAGATACATGCTGAAAATAGCAAAGAAACGCAGAGACGCGAAGTTAAGCACGTACATGAGTTGTACACTTTCCTGGAGAATAATATAAGTAGCTTTAGCTATGAAGCTAAGTTTGAAGGTACGAGTGATATGCAGGTCTTACATGGCAGAAGGGCTATTCGTTGTTTTATCGATGATATCGAAAACATGAATATAGACCTGCACAATGCTGAACAGCTATTACAACAAGATGGGGTGCGGGAAATATTAAGTATTCTGAGAATAGCAGAAAATATTTTTGATAGAATCAATCATGCAGATATCGCCGAGAATGATAAAGTATTTTACATAGATCTCATGAAGCATGAACTCACATTTAGCATATTTCCTTATACCGATCTGGATGAGTCTGCCAATTTGAAACTAGAGATTTGCAAAGAATGCCACAAACCTCACGGCAATTATCCTCCTTTAATTTTTGATAAGATGCAGCAACTGAAAAAACATTTTTGAAAGAGGAACTATCTGTAAAATAATTTAAAATATCTCAGTGAGATTCATACGGATGAACATTCTAAATTTCATGCAATCCTATGGACTTTTATTTTTACAACTATTTACTTCTTAAGAATTACTTATTAAGTAATGAAATTCATGTTGACACGATCACGGCTAAATTGGTGAATTCATTGAAGCATGCTAGAAGAATAGTTTCCCTTAAATTCTCCAACTTAAAAAAAACTGAAAATAAATTGTAAGGAACTATTCTTTATTCATACTAAACCAATAAAGACGAAAAGTTAATAAACATTGACTCTTCGAAATTCAAAAATTCATTAACCTTTAAAACAGATTTATTATGAAAACGATTAGCAACAACACAGAATTTGAACAACTTATCGCTGGTAAAAAACCGGTAGTCCTTGACTTTTATGCAGACTGGTGTGGACCATGTAAAGCGTTATTGCCTGTCTTAGAAGCTGCAGGTAACGACTATGCTGAAAACATTGTGGTCGCAAAGATTAACGTAGACCAAAATCCAGATCTGGCTGCAAAGTTTGGTGTTAGAAGCATTCCAGCCGTGTTCCTGCTGAAGAATGGCGCTGTGGTAGATCAATTTACAGGTGTTCAAGGCAGAACTGAAGTAAATAAAAGGATAGATCAGTTGATTTCCTTGGACATCGAAAAAACGAGCAAATTAAACATAATGCCCAGTTAGGAAATAGCAATGAATCAGGAAAACTTCAGCACTGAATCTTAATAAACTAAAAAAAATCTAAGGTTCGAATAATTTTTACGACTAAGATAGAAAAGGTTGTTAGAAGTAAAGTAATCAGCTCATAAACCATCTTTAAATACCAAATGAAATGGATAAGGTAACCGCAGAAATGTATCAAGAGAACCCTGACAGATATATATTGGTGTCTGGTCATCAGGAAGGAGCTCCCACTTGTTCTTACGGAAATGTGCAACAGTGGGTCGGATATGATCAAACAGAGCAAATGTTTATCAGGTTCACCAAATCTGTTTTCAAAAAACTTGCTCAACAAAAAGGAGCAAAATAAAACTCACATAACTAAAAACTAAAATCATGCTTAACTGGAATAATGTAATCGCTTTAGCCAAGAATGGCAACCACGCACCTGAAAGAAGGGTGGAAAAAACGGAAGAAGAATGGAAAAAACTTCTTACCCCTGAACAATTCTATGTGACTCGTAAACATGGTACTGAAGCCTCTGGCAGTCATGACCTGTGCAGAAGCTGGGATGCCGGGATTTATTCCTGCGTTTGTTGTAATACGTTGCTGTTTGACTCAACTGAAAAATTTGAGTCCGGAACTGGTTGGCCAAGCTTTACACAGCCCATTCAAGAAAATAATGTCAAGTACATCAAAGACAGTTCATTTGGTATGGTTCGCATAGAAGCTCAATGTAATGTGTGTGATGCACACTTGGGACACGTATTTCCTGACGGTCCTGAGCCAAGTGGTCTTCGCTACTGTATGAACGGCGAGGCGTTGGTTAAAGAAGAAAAGAAACTCTAAACTAAAATAGGTCAATAATGGAAAATTTAAAGAAAGCGTATTTAGCCGGTGGCTGTTTCTGGGGGATGGAAGATCTTTTCAGAGTGCGTCCGGGAGTTGTAGATACTGAAGTTGGTTATTTAGGTGGTAAAATCGAAAACCCTACCTATGAAAATCATCCGGGACATGCAGAAGGAATTGAAATCACATACGATGCAGACAAAACAACTTATAAAGAGCTGCTTGACTATTTTTTCAGAATGCATGATCCAACAACTGTAGACAGGCAAGGTAACGATAGAGGTTCCAGTTATCGATCTGCAATATTCGTTCAAACAGAGGAAGAAATAAGTGACGCCATGGAAATCACTAAAATAGTCAACGAATCAGGACGATGGCCGGGACTTGCAGTAACTACATTGGAATCGTTTACAAAATTCTGGCCGGCGGAAGAATACCACCAGGACTACCTTGTAAAACATCCGAATGGATATACCTGCCATTTTGAACGTTTCGATACATTCCTGAAAGCTTAAATCCGGAGGGATCATTTGATGATTCTTGCACATTGATTCAGTCCGAGCATAGAACCGACATCCGCCTGGCGGCTGCCGGTTTTTTTATTTCCTTGCGTGATCCGGATTAGAGAAATGTCGAACTTTTTGGTGGAGGATTGAGAGAGCATCTTGCAATTAGAAATGACTGAAAAGCATAAAGTTCAATGAAATTGGAGACCTAACGTTTCGGATATTCCCCAAGACGAAGATTTTTAGCACTAGCTCAATTCGGAGAACGAATGTTGAATATTGCAAAAATGTCCAATCGAAGCCGTATAGCACTGCTTTAGCAGTACCATGTTCGCTGCTTCCATAGTTATAATTCGACTTGGGTTATTCTGAAAAAATTTCAAATGTTTGTCCATTGTAACGATATAGTCCGCAGTTTCGTGTACCAATCCAAATGTTTCCATTTCTGTCTTCAAGCATATTCCAAACAAAGTATTTACTCATGCCATCAGTTGCATTATAATTCTTAAATATCTTTCCATCATAACACCAAATTCCTCCTTCACTTTCTATTGTTGAAAGTTTTTCTTCTCCATTGAACCAAATATTACCTGATCTGTCCATCAACATAGGATTGCCAATTCCAATCTTTTCGGTGTAATTCGTAAATGTTTTTCCATTGTAAAAGAAATTACCGTTGCCTCTGCCACCAAACCAAATGTTTTTGTTTTTATCTTCTAAAATAGATCTAATCCATCCGTCTCCATTGGACTTAGAACTTATAATGGATTTTCCATCGAAACGAATAACACCTTCCATTGCAATAGGTCCGGAACCCATCCAAATTGTTCCATTACTATCTTCTAAGAAGCATTGGATCCATTTAAGTTGAAGATTTTGATTGTTTGATATGTTGTTCCTATCTAAAAAACGGCTGAAATTCTTTCCGTCATAACAATACAAATCATCTGTCGTACCAAACCAAATTATACCACTTTTATCTTGCATCATACCCCAAACTGCATTTTTCGTTTCCGATTGATTTCTTGATGTTCCAAAACCATTTGAATGGTGTGTAGTAAACGGAATTTTTGAAATAGTTTTCCCATCGTACCGACTAACGCCATCGTCAGTTCCAAACCAAATATTTCCTGATTCATCTTCTAAAATTGACCAAATAAAATTGTTACTTAATCCGTCTTTTTCTGTGAATTGAGTAAATTCTTTTCCATCATACTTATAAACGCCTTCGCCTGTTGTACCAAACCAAAGATTATCGTCGTTGTCTTGCAGACCACAATGTACGTTTTGATGTTCTGTTGTCCCTTGGGTTTTGGTTAGTTTAGCATTTTTGCTTGTAAATGATAGATGTTCGACAACAGTTTCCTGTCCGTTAGAAGGTGTAAAAAATATTGATCCCAACAGCAAAGAGAAAATCGGATTTTTGAATTTTGTCATTGTTATTTTATGTTTGTCAGCATTTTAGTTTGTTTCAGGCTGCACGCTGTCCGCCAATGGTTGTAGCTAACGATTTGTCGTTTGGTGCAGGCGGCGATTTTACCGCCAAACTTTCTTGCAAAGCCGTATCTTCAAATTTACGAAAATTTGTTAAATGGAGACGTCCGCCCCCGCTTGCGCCAAACCGCTGTTAGCGGCCGTATTTTCAATCGTCAGCTTTGTTGCTTTGAAGACACATTTGCAGCATGAAAAACAGTCCTTGTAGCTACTGGGAGAAATTATGAGCAAATAAAAGCAGCAACCACGAAGTGAACCACAAGCAGGCATGAGCACGGTGACCCGGACTTTACGCCTTTCAGACTTTTAGCTTTCGACTAATTAAGCTAACTTTGCACCCATGCGCATCGATATACTCACCATACTTCCCGCTCTGCTGGAAGGTCCGTTCTCCGCTTCCATCATGCAACGTGCCCAGGACAAAGGCCACGCCGAGATCCACATCCACAATATCCGGGATTACTCCACGAATAAGCACAAGAACGTCGACGATTACCAATATGGCGGTGGCGCAGGCATGGTCATGAGCATAGAGCCGATTGCAGCGCTGATCGAAAAACTGAAAGCCGAACGCGCTTACGATGAGATCATTTACATGACCCCGGATGGCGTAATCCTCGAACAAACGCATGTGAACCAGCTTTCCCTGGGCCAGAACCTGATGATCCTTTGCGGACATTACAAAGGTGTTGACGAAAGGGTCAGACAGCGATACATCACACGGGAAATCTCCATTGGATCCTACGTATTGTCCGGCGGTGAGCTCGCGGCTGCGGTACTCGTTGACAGCATCATCAGGCTCATTCCCGGCGTACTGAACGACGAAACTTCTGCGCTGACAGACAGTTTCCAGGACAACCTGCTTTCTCCGCCCGTATATACACGTCCGCCGGTGTTCGAAGGCATGAAAGTGCCGGATGTGTTGCTCTCAGGAGATTTCAGCAAGATCGAAAAATACCGCGAAGACGAAGCTTTGCGGCGCACACGTGAAAGACGCCCTGATCTCCTCGGCGAATAATTGACAGATTCCAGCAATAAGCGAAACACATCCATGGAAAACAAGACACGCGAAACAGCAGCAACGGCACTCAAAGAAGGAAAGATCATTTTGTACCCGACAGACACAATCTGGGGAATTGGCTGCGATGCGACCAATGACGATGCCTGTCAGCAAATTGTAGCGCTGAAACAACGCCCTGCGGGGAAAAGCTTTATCGTGTTGGTGGACAGCCTGCAGATGCTGGAGAAATATGTGCCCGAATTTCCCGAAGTCTGCTACGACCTCATCGATCTTTCCGAAAAACCACTGACCATTGTTTACCCGAATGCGCGGGGCCTCGCCCCTACTGTGTTGGCCGAAGATGGCTCGGTCGGTATCCGCGTCACGAAAGACCCGTTGTGCGTACAGCTGATCCGCGCAATGCGCAAGCCCCTGGTGTCGACCTCCGCCAACCTGTCCGGCGAACCGGTTCCGAAAACTTTTGCAGACATCGATGCAAGCATCCCGAAAGGAGTCGCCGCAATCGTCGAAGAAAAAATGCAGGAAGTCCGCAGCACGCCGTCGCAGATCATCGCGATCGGACTCGATAGCTCGATCAAGGTGATTCGGAAATAAAAATAGCCCGGAATTCTAAAAATTCTTAAAAGAAAGCGCCCGATACCCAATTCCTTAGGCCGTTTCAGCTGAAAATCGTAACATCATGTTACGAATTGCATTTGCATTAAACAGTAAACGGTCATGAATTTATCTGCACAGATCACACAGCTTTTTTTACTCGCCCTGCCCATTGCCTGTATCGCCTGGACAGTCACCCACGAAGAGGTTTTCCGCGAACCGCGGGATTACTGCATCAGCCAATCCAAAAGCTGCAAAACGCTTTGGCAACGCAAATTCTTTTACCTGTTCACCTGCGAATATTGTTTCAGTCACTACGTGACCATTTTGATGCTATTCCTGACAAAATACCATCTGCTGTTCCCCGACTGGCGCGGTTACCTGATTGCCGGTTTTTCCCTCGTGTGGATCGCGAATGTGTACATGAGCTTGTTCGGCTTTATCCGCGTAGGTATGAAAAAAGAGAAAATGGTAGCGGATATCCGCGAAGTGGAGCTAAAAGAAACCAAGGAGCAATTGGGAGCGCATGAATGACAACATGTCCGTTTAAATTTAAAACACGAAGACATAATCTCCGTTTTTACACCACGGAACTCGATTTTAATCGAAAACTAAAAATCCGAAGCAGGAACGGGCCTTTTGGACAAGCACCCCCGCAGGAGCAGCGAAGCTAAAAGGTACGAAAATGTTTTTTTGTGTGGCACATCATTCTCTCAACAGAAAAGTAAAGGTCTCTGTATACTGATCGTATATGTAACAACCACCAATTTAGTCAGATTCCCAAAATGATTTTGCCCGGAATCATTCATTATAATTAAATAGTTTGATTTTAACACCTCCATCAAAAAAAAAGCAGGCATTTCCTCCGATCGCTATCGAAGTTTCATCTTTAAGCTTTCGTACGCATGCCAGCACAGACGGAGTAACTACGTAGTTTAATACTGAATTAAAATAGTTATGCCTGAGCAACGCATACGAAAATCATGCATTGCTCAGGCATACGGAAGTAGTCAGATGTAGGTCTGAATGTCTTAGTATTCCGAACGGTTGTCCTGGTGACGCGCCGCGCTTTCGGAGTAATCTTCCGGCAGATCATACTGCGCCATGTGCTGGCGTTGCTGATCTTCCTGCATGTGATCGTTCATGTGATCTTTCTGAATGCCTGAATGTGTTTTATTTTCCATCTTTGTTGTTTTTATAACTTTTTCAGCAAACCCGATGCCTGAACCAGAGGCCCAGGTACCGGAACCATCTAATCTATTCATTCACAAATACATTACTTATGTATGAACGAAAATGGTTGGAAGAAACGCGTATCGTTCTGTGGAAATTTGACTACAAAAGTCCAGCTGTAACAAAATGAGCTTCCCGTTTTTATTTCAAAGGCTCCAAACCGGAGACTGATTGGATCTAAATATACGGGTTTGTAAAATACAAACGACACGCTACCAGTAGTTTTACGGGTTTTTCTGGTAGTTTTACGGGCAGCAAAATCAGGTTGTTTTTGAACGCCTAAAACCCGGAAACACAGTCTGACGTTGGACATCCGGTCTTTGTAGGTGAACAGTTATTCCTGCTGATAAACGACGTCACCAAAGCAAAAAGCCACCAGTCTTGCGACCAATGGCTTCATTTCAATAATTTATTTGGTATATACAGTCTTTACTCCTGTGACGCTTCCGTATACAAAATCATTTTCGGACGATTAGCCTTTCCTAGAACCTCAATAAGCCTTGCTGTCCCGTCGGTACCTATCTTCGGACGATTGTAAAAATATTTAACGGACAATGTCGGATACCTCGGATCATAATACAGCTGCACGAGATCGGACCCCTCCTTAACGGTTTTGTGTGTATTTTTAGCATAGAATTCCTGCAAAGTTTCCATATCCGTCGAAAGATAAACGCGATAGGAACCAGGCCTTATTTGAAAAATGGTCTTATCCTTCAATTCGTAAGCATACATTTCAGCATCATTGAACTCAAAATTAAACGCATGGACGTTCGGAGTCCAGGTAACCCTGACGAGGTCTTCAGCTGGCGTAAGACACATAACCTCAGACATTTTACTGGGGGCAGGCGTGACAGCACCTGTAAAAATATGCATTGAAAAATAAATATTGTCGCTGCTTTCAAAATCACGCATCGGGAATGATTGGCAGACTGCGACTGAAAAGCCCTTATTGGCAGATGATGGCAAGGTCAGGTCAAACGAAGAAACGATCCGTATTTCATTTTGGGCATTGATGGCCAGTACCTGAACACCTTGCGGAACATCGATCGGAGTTTGTTTACTGAAATATACCAAATCCCGTGAGCCGCCCATGGTGGATTGGTTCACGAAAGACAGGAAATAAGTTTCGCCGTTACGCGAGCCGATCAGTTTGGTTCCAGGGGTTAATGCCTTGATCTTTGTGAAATCCTGGGTCTGGACCTCATGGGTAAGCGGATCATATTCAAAACGCATGTAGGGAACTGCAGAATCTTCCAATAACTTGACAAAAGCCTCGTATTTTCCATTCAGCAGTATGCGATATGTGTAATCAGCAACATGTTGGCGCTTCGGCAAAGTCGCAACAAATTGGTTACCGGCAGAATCCGTATGGTGAATGGTGATCTCTTTGTTACGAAGATCATGGCTGAAATAATTTTTATGCCGCGGATCAAAGATGCCCGTTCCTTTATCGAGTCCTTCTTTTCTCCAGAGAAAATCCCCGTTCGCATCATAACAGAGCAAAGTCTGCTTTGTTTCAGTTGCATTGTGGTTTTGAAGGATCCGGATCGTCCCGTCATTGGCAATATCGGGATCTTCATAGCCAAACACGGAAGTCAGTTCCTGGGATCTCAGATCAATTTCTTTTTGTCCGAAAACAAGACCGGGAAGGAATAATAAAATGTAAAAGGAAATGGTTTTCATATATTTTAACAATATGTAAGTAAATCACAAAGTTAAAACGAAATTACGCATTCCAGGTATCAGGAAACAAATCCGCTTTCTATCCATCTCCGCAGCACCTCTTCCCGCAACTCGAAATGCAGGAGATACCCTTTCAAAATAAATGAATAAGGCACGCAAAAAAAGCCACCGGTCTTATCAACCGGTGGCTTTTTTCAATAGATAATCGCAGCTGATTAGTGATTCAGGAACACCTTTTGGGTTTCAAGCAACTGGCCTGCCTGGAACAGGTGCACGAAATAGATCCCGTTTTTTTGTGCTGTAAGATCGACATTCCAGGTGTCCGTTCCCGCGTAAAGATCCTGCGTCAGGACCGTTCTTCCGGAAACATCTGTCAAGGTCAGCACAACGCCGGCCGTCTCTGCCAGGGAACAGGAAATGTTCAGCATGCCTTCCGTCGGATTCGGGAAAATGCGAATCGCCCCTTCATTTGCAGGCTCCGCTGCTGGCAGTCCCAGTAAATGCGTCAGGTCCGGCGCGTTCAGGTCTTCGTTCACAATAACCTCTCCGGATTTGACAGTACTGATCAGCATCGAATATTGTACCGGGGAACACATGTCAGTAAGCACAAGTCGCGTAATGCGATACGTACGATTGTACTGAAACTGTCCGGCTGCGGAACCGCAACCGCTCGCACCCGTCAGGTGTGTAAAAGATCCCGGTGCAAGGCTGACAAATCCGAGGAAAGCTTCCGGCGTCGGGTAATTCCACCAGCAGGTGGTTCCGGAGATGGAGCTGATCGAATAATTGGGATTGCCGAAAGCATCCAGCTCTTCGATCGTCAATCCGTACTGGAAGCCCGTATAATTTGTGTAGGCATTCAGGTCGTTCGCGGTCAGGGCCACCGTAAAATAATTCGGATTGCCCGTATTTACAGACAGGCTGAAGGACGGATCGGGC
>Ga0247806_10000379_pt1 | contig 28927 bp, 23 predicted proteins | sample UWRJL059202B1_FD_179935 | JGI IMG/M metagenome (GOLD analysis project Ga0247806, IMG submission 179935) | Plant litter microbial communities from Arlington Agricultural Research Station in Wisconsin, United States - UWRJ-L059-202B-1 | ecosystem: Environmental > Terrestrial > Plant litter >... | reverse complement strand
CTTTTTCGATGCAGGGCTCCACGATGGGCAGCCACCGGGACCAGCGCGCCAGCTGGACGAATATTTTCGACGGGGTGTTGTTTATAAGGGAAATGTACGGGTGTAAGTAATTTGAAAGTTCGGGAATGTGAAATTTGTGAAACGCAAATAAAACATATAAAACAATGAAAATCAATAAATTATCTTATTGAGCAATTTTCACCTTTTAAATTCTTCTTTTGCCTGTAACTTTTTCTATCCCACCTTCGTATCAGGTATACTTAACCCGGTTGTAACCCTAACCAACGCAACCAAACACTGTATGACGGAGAGAGAATATAATCAATGTGTAAACCTGTACGCAGACAACGTGTACCGCTTTATCCTCAAGAACCTGAGGCACGAAGAGGACGCAAAAGACGTAGTGCAGGGGGCTTTTGAAAAATTGTGGATCAACCGCGATGCGGTGGACAATGACCGTTGCAAAAGTTACCTGTTTACCGTGGCTTATAACCAGATGATCGACCACATACGGAAGAACAAAAGGGTGAGTTTGAGGGAAGAATTCAACGAGGAAGCGCGCGGGTCGGTAGGACCGAAGCACGACACGAAACGTATTTTGGAAGAAGCGTTGGCGAAACTGGGCGAAACACAAAGAAGCCTGGTGATGCTGAAGGATTATGAAGGATACAGTTACGAAGAAATAGGCCAGATCACCGGCCTGAACGAAAGCCAGGTAAAAGTGTACCTCCACAGGGCGCGATTGCAACTGAGGGCGTATATTGTGAGTCCTGAAAATGTTATTTAGATCAAAAACAACAAATGAACATCAACAGAAATAACTACGAAGCATTTTTTCTACTGTACGTGGACAATGAACTGCCTGCCGCAGAAAGGAAAGCCGTAGAAACCTTCGTGCAGGAAAATCCCGACCTGCAAACCGAACTGTTGACGCTGCAGCAAACCATGCTCCCGCCTGTAGCTTTTACGTTTGATAAATCATCGCTTTTAAAAGCGGAATCCACCACTGCCCTGCAGGAAAAACTGATCTTGCTGGGCGATAAGGAACTGGATAAACATACGATCGCCGAACTGCACCAACTGATGAATGCAGATGCCGCGGCGGCGGATGAATGGCACCTCCTGCAACAAACCAGGCTGGTACCCGACCTGTCGGTTGTATTCCCCGGCAAACAAAGCCTGTACAGGAAAGAGACTGGCAGGGTAGCAGGCATGAAATGGTGGAGGATAGCGGCCGCTGCCGTGCTGCTTGGGTTTGGATTGTGGAGCGGTATTGCGATGTACAACAACAGTACTACTACTTCAAATGATGCTTCTGCCCTGGCAGGAACAAAAGGCGCTGGTGAAAACCAGCCCGGTACAAAAACCAACCTGGCTCAAAACAACGACAGCGATAAGATTAACAACCGCACTAACGCCGATGCACAAACGAACCCGTCGCTCGCAGTTGCCGACCCGGTAACAAACAATAGCAGTGATAAAAACGTAAAGCACAAAACGACTTCGGCACCTGCGGTAAGGAAGAATGACCTGGTAGCTACTACCGAACCGGTGACCGTGGAAAAACCCACTAACAATTTGCCTAAATCTTATTTGGAAACTATTAACAAAAGGAACAGTAACGAAATAGCCGCCACCAGCGTACCACCTGCAGAGAACAATTCCGGAACATTGATCGCTGCTGCAAGGCCCAATGAAAAAACAAACCTTGTAAATATCAACGACCCTGCAACCAACACCTACGCCATGCACACCGGCAACCCTGAAAACGTTACTTATGTGCAGGACGATGAAAAAAGCAAACGTACCAAACTCGGCGGCTTATTGAGAAAAGTAAAAAGAGTACTCGAACGCAACGCTAACATTAAAACCGGTGAAGGACTGCAGATAGCCGGCTTTGAGATCGCAGCTAAATAATCAAAAAATTTTTAAAGCAACGTTACAGGAACCATAACCGGGAAGCAGGCCCCTATACCTGCACCGGAACAGGAAAACTGTGGCATAAACAACAACGTATGAAACAAATAACCTTACTCCTAACAGCAGTTTTATGCTGCCTGGGCGCCTCGGCCCAAAAACCGAATGATACTTTACGCATCGGCAATATGGTGATCGTGAAAGATGGCAAAAAAGGTAAACGCAATGTGTACATTAATAAAAACGACAACAAGCGCAAACGCTCCAATTTAAGTACCAACTGGGGTATCGTGGACCTTGGATTTGCCAACTACGAAGACAAAACCAATTACGGCAGCACCGGCACTTACCTGGTGAACAGGCCGGGCGCTTACCCGCTCATTGGCAAGAACGATCTTAAACTCCGCAGCGGTAAAAGCATCAACGTAAACATCTGGTTCTTCATGCAAAAGCTCAACCTGGTAAAACATAAGGTGAACCTGAAATACGGGCTGGGACTGGAACTGAACAACTACCGCTATAAATCCTTCACGTCCTTAAGTTATAAAGAAGGTGGCCCGGTTCCTTATACGCTGGGAGCGATCACCAATGAACCTTTCATCTTCAGGGACTCGATCAGCTTTTCAAAAAACAAACTGGCGGCCGATTATTTAACCGTACCCGTGATGCTGAATTTTGCAACGCACAACAACCAGCGCAGGGGCGTGAGCTTAAGCGTAGGTGTGAGCGCCGGTTACCTGTACAGTCAGCGCAACAAACAAAAAAGCGACGAACGCGGCAAACTGAAGAATAAAGGCGAATACGATATGGAAAGATTCAAGTTCTCCTACATTGCCGAAGCGAGCATCATGGGCATCCGGTTCTATGGATCCTACAGTCCTAAATCGATGTACCAGCACAGTTTAGACATTCGCCCTTATACTGTTGGACTGCGCTTCAGCAACTGGTAAGTTATTAAAAGTTACCCTATGGTAATCTCAATTGCTCTCTCCACCCAATCCCTTACCTTTTTGGAGTACTACATAGGGGTAGGGGTGCGGGTTCTTTTTTTAGGATAATAACACGAATTAAATCGAATTACACGAATTTGATTACACGGATTTGGCGGATTACACGGATGTGCGCACGAAATGTTGCCAGCTCCCTTCTCCCCCGGAGAAGGGTTGGGGATGAGGCGTTCATTCAAGATCATAGTTCAGACAGTGAAAACGAAATGCTGCTACCTTCCCTCTCCTTTGGAGAGAGCCTGTCCCGAAGAACTTCGGGAGATGGAGGGTGAGGTCAACGAAAAGCTGCCGGGCGGTTGGTATTGGATGCTCATGAAAAAACGATACCTGCTTTATACGCCTGATTGAAGCGGAAAGCCCGGACCGCGCCCTTGGCGGGAGGACTTGCAGCGGAAAGCAGGAAGGATGCCGGGTAGAAATGCGGAAGTTGCCCGTACCCATTATGAGTGCGGCGACAACAGCCTTCCTTTTTTCCACATTCCCTAAGTTTTGTTAAGGTTTTTAAACCGAATAAAATATTTTTGAATGGCACAGCGTTTGCTCTTAGCGCACCAATCAATTATATACATGAAAGCCACCCGTTTTCAGCAATTTATGGCAGGCCTCGTTTTGATAGGTCTGCTTTCTTTTACGGCCGACAAGGGCAAAAAGAAAAGAACAGCGCTTGTAAAAAAATCACCGGCCACCGTTTCAAAACCAGCAGCACCGGTGGAAAATCCTTATTACATCATTGTTGACAAGAGCGATTACGAACTAAAAGTATATGACGACGAAGGCTGGTATGCCACCTACCCGATCGTATTCGGCAGTAAAGACCTGGGCGATAAAATGAAGGAAGGCGACAAACGTACGCCCGACGGAAAATTTAAAGTGGTACTCAAAAAGATCCACAAGCAATGGGGACCGGAATTGTTACTCGACTATCCCAACGACATCAGCTATCAACGTTTTAATGAAAGAAAGGCCAAGGGCATCATCCCCAAAACGGCCCGCATCGGCGACGGCATTGCCATACACGCTACCCGCCCGGGCGAAGAATGGACGGTGGACAGCTATTACAACTGGACGGATGGTTGCGTTTCGGTAAAATATACAGAGATGAAAGATTTGTATAGTTACATCCCGGTGGGAACGCCGGTTACGATTCAGCAGTAGAATTCATTGTTTGTCTGAACTATGATCTTGAATGATTTTTGTGATAGTCTATGATATGAACGCATTTCCAAATCATCACATCTCCAAATTTCCAAATCAAACTCACCGCCCCGGTTCCTGCCGCGTGAACCGAAATTGCCAGAACTTTGACTTGCCTACCGGCAGGCAGGTTTTGAATGATTGTTGTGATGTTCTATAAAATGAACACATCTCCAAATCATCAAATTTCCAAATCTCCAAATTGATTGTCTTTCATAAACAACAAACTCCCATCCCCGTAACTCAGGAATCGAAAATCATGATCGAGGGCGTACTGGTAAATGTTGCGCCAGGCCGTACCGGTAACGGCAGCTACCAATAACAGCAGGGTAGATTGTGGCTGGTGAAAATTAGTGACCAGCGCGTTTACAATGTTGAATCGATAACCCGGCGTGATCAGGAGTTGCGTTTGGGTAAACAATCTTTCCATCTGGTGACGTTCCATCCATACAAGTAGTGCCTGCAAGGCATCGTTGGGCGTAACATTGCTGTTTGCCAGCGGCGCTTCGTATATCTCCCATTGTTTTATGGTCAACTCTTTTTCCAGCGGATCGAGCAATGCTTTAACGCCCAGCCAGTAAAGGCTTTCGAGCGTGCGTAAGGAAGTGGTGCCGGTGGCGATCACCGGGTGTTGGAGTTTGCCGATGAGGTTGAGGATAAAAGAACTGCTCACGTCTATCCACTCGGCGTGCATTTCATGGCCTTCCATGCTGGCGGCTTTTACCGGTTTGAAAGTGCCGGCGCCCACGTGCAGGGTTACAAAATCGTGCGTGATGTTCTTATGCTGCAGCGCTTCAAAAACGGTTTCACTGAAATGCAGTCCCGCCGTTGGCGCCGCTACCGACCCTTCTTCTTTCGCGTAGATGGTTTGGTAACGTTCCAAATCGTCGATACCGGTATCGCGTTTTATATAAGGTGGTAAGGGTATGTCGCCCGCGGCTTCAATGATGGCCGCAAAAGCGATGTTGGCGGGTTGCCAGGAAAAAGTTACCGCGTAAGCATCGGTGAGTTGTGCTGCCAGTTCGGCGAACAGCATTACTTCGGTCCCGTTGAGGCGCAATAATTTTTCTAGTTTACCTTCCTTCCATTTGCCTGCGCCGCCCACCATGCACTTCCAGGTTACCGATCCTGTTTTGTTCATCACGGTACTGTATTCGCTGATGGCTTCCAGCGGTTCCAGGCAAAAGATCTCGATGTTGCCGCCGGTAGGTTTTTTAAAACGCAGCCGGGCGCGGATCACGCGGCTGTTGTTGAAAACAAGTAAGCTGTTGGCGGGCAAATGCGCGGCGATATTACTGTAACGGTCTTCGCTGAGGTGGCCGTTCTTAAAGATCAATAATTTCGACGCATCCCTTTCGGGCAGCGGGTGCAGGGCAATGCGTTCATCCGGCAGTGCATAGGTATAATCCAGTATCGATATTTTTTTTGGGTCCGTCATGGTAAGAATGCGCTCACTTCTGCCACCCATTTTTCGTTTTCTTTTTTACACAAGGATTCGTGCGCGCTTTGTTCGAACACGACGAGTTTTTTAGGTGCCGTTATGTTATTATAGATAAGATCCGTTTCCGCCTGCGAAACCCGCGGATCATTTTTGCCCCACTGCAGCAATACCGGCGCGGTAATGTCTTTCGCATAAACGGAAGGCTTCATGTTGAAGGCCCAGAAACCGTTTTCAACGCCGCCCCAAAAAGTAACCAGCGTAGCCAGTGGCTCGGCGGGAAGGTGCATCAGCCTGATCCTCGATTCCGCCGCATCGAGTATGGAAGCGAAAGGCATTTCGAGGATGATCTTTTCAGGTTTTAAATTATAGTCGTGGATGGATTTGGTAATGGCCGCCGCACCCATGGAAATACCCCAGAGCACCACTTTCTTTTCGCCTTTGTTGCGGATGAAATCATAAGCCAGCTTCACGTCTTCACTCTCGTTGTAACCGATGGTGCAGGTATTGCCGCCGCTGCCGCCGTGCGCCCTGAAATCCATTTGCAAGGTATGGTAGCCCATTTTTTGAAAGGCGGCCGCTTCGGCATTGGTACCCGATTTGGTGCCGCCATGGCCATGAAACAGGATGACGGTTCCTTTGGCACTGTCGGCCACTGTGTACCAGCCCTCGAGGTTCGTCTTGTTTTCGGTGGTTAAACTGATGACCTGGAAAGCGGAATCGGGCGCCATATTTTTTTTCTTCATCGCCTTGATACCGAAGAAAATTTCTTTGGTTACCTGCCAGCCGGATTTGGAAGTTTTCACTTCCGGGCCATTCCCCGCCTCATAAAAATGGGTGAATTTATAAGCATGAAAGGCAGTGATGATGTTGAGCAAAACAAACAGTACGAGGACTGTTTTCAAAATGATCTTTAATATTCTTCTCATGTTTTTATTTAAGCTGCCGCGTTGGTTTGTAAAGTTGCTTCAATATTCATTGCTGTAAAAATTTATTTGCGTTTGTGTAATCCGCCGCGGGCGGGCATCCGTTATGTACGCCTGTTCACCTAAACTAAATGATATGAGAAGCATGCTGCTACCGGTCCTGGTGTTGATGAATGTATCGCTGATCGCACAAAACGACCTCACGACAAATATTATTGAAGGTGGTAAAACATTGGTAGAACTGATCAGGGTATTGAAGCCGCAAAAGCAACAATATACAACGCCGGGTGTGATAGAGTTGGAAGACAGTTGCCGGTTGGGCCAACAGGCCGATCTCTGTTTTAAGAATACCGATACGCTCGCGATCAAAATCTATTTATACAAAAGAAATGGCAGCGCTTATGAAACCGTTCCGCTCACGATCCTGGTTCCACGCTCCACGCAGGAATGCCTGTACGCGATCCGGTCGGGCATTTATAAATACAGGGTGGAAACAGAAACAAAAAAAGGCGAAGTAATTACAAAAACCATTTTGCGCGAAGGGGAAATGAAACTGAAGCCGTGCGACCGCGTAACGCGCAACATAAAAGCAGAGTAGCTGCATTCACTACGGGTCTATTTTTCAGTTTGGTATATGCCGCAGGGCTGTCATTGTTTTTCTAAACGGTGATGGCCTTCGTGGTTTTTAGAATAGGCTGAAAGGCAGGATGGGCATAGGTATCGTAAATCTGCTGTTTTACATTTCGTAAAAATACGATCTCTGAAAAGTTTTTCTACGAAGCGGGCCGTTTTTTAAAAAACCGGCAAACCTTTTGTATTAGTACTTCGTAGTTGAATAAATAAATATCCAAACCGAGGAACCACAAGAACCGTTTTAAAATCCAGTAAGAACTTCATTCATTATCCTGTTTTGAAGACCAAACGTTTTACCGGGGAAAAACCACTAAGCTCCCCAGCATGAAAAAGTTCCGGGAGGAGGCAAAAGCCTTCTCCTTTTTTTATTGCTTGTTGTTCTTAATTTCTTCCACGATGCCCGGGTCGAGTAAGGTAGATGTATCGCCCAGGTTACTGGTTTCGCCCTCCGCTATCTTTCTTAATATCCGCCGCATGATCTTGCCGCTGCGTGTTTTCGGAAGGCCGCTTACGAACTGTACTTTATCGGGTTTTGCAATCGGCCCGATGATCTTTGCAACCGTTTGCGCAATGTCTTTTCGTACCAGCGATTCGTCCTGCAGGTTGCCGGTATAGATCACGTAAGCATAAATGCCCTGCCCTTTTACATCGTGGGGATAGCCTACCACGGCGCTTTCCATTACGCCCGTGTGCATGTTGATGGCGTTCTCTACTTCGGCGGTACCGATGCGGTGACCGCTTATGTTCAGCACATCATCTACCCTGCCCGTGATGCGGTAGTTGCCTTGTTCATCCCTTAACGCACCATCGCCGGTGAAATAGAGATTGGCGTACGTGGCAAAATAATTAACGCGGCAACGTTCATGATCGCCATAAGTAGTTCTTAAAATACCGGGCCAGGGCGCTTTGATGCAGAGGTTGCCCTTGTACAATCCATCGCTGTCCTTCTCTGTTACTTCCTTCCCGTGCTCATCTACCAGTAACGGTTGTACGCCGGGCATCGGCAAAGTAGCCCAGCCGGGTTTAGAGGCCGTTACACCCGCGAGGTTGCAGATGAGCGTGCCGCCGGTTTCGGTTTGCCACCAGGTATCCACCACCGGGCATTTGCTGTTGCCGATGTTTTCTTCGTACCAGTGCCAGGCTTCTTCGTTGATGGGTTCGCCTACGGTGCCCAATACTTTCAGTGACGATAAATCTTTTCCTTCGATGGGATCGGTGCCAAAGGTCATAAGGCTTCGGATGGCCGTGGGCGCGGTGTACAGGATGTTTACCTTATGTTTTTCCACGATGTCCCAAAACCTCGACGGGCCTGGCCAGGTAGGAATGCCTTCGAACATCAGGGAAGTGCCGCCGGCGCTCAACGGGCCGTAAACGATGTAACTGTGACCGGTGATCCAGCCGATGTCGGCCGTGCAGAAATGTACATCGCCCTGTTGGTATTGAAACATGTTCACGAACGTATAATTCGTCCATACCATATAGCCCGCCGATGAATGCACCACGCCTTTCGGTTTGCCGGTGGAGCCCGAAGTATATAAAATGAACAACGGGTCTTCCGCGTCCATTTCTTCCGCGGGAAAAGAAACCACGCCGTCTTTTTCCACCTGCGATTCGGCGTATTCCATTTCATCTTCCCACCACACATCCCTGCCTTTGATCATGGAAACCGGTGTTCTTGTTCTTGTATAAACGATCACGCGCTTCACGGTTTTGTTGCCGATCAGTGCATCGTCGATCACGGATTTTAAAGGGATGTCTTTACCGCCGCGGTAAGCGCCGTCGCAGGTAACGATGAACTCCGCCTGCGCATCTTCCAGCCGGTCGGCAATGCTTTGCGCGCTGAACCCGCCGAAGATGACACTGTGGATGGCACCGATGCGGGCGCAACCCAGTACCGCGTAAGCCAGTTCGGGCACCATGCCCATGTAAATGCAAACGCGGTCGCCTTTTTTAACGCCGTTGTTTTTGAGTACCTGTGCAAACTGGCAAACCCTTTTGTGCAGGCGTGCATAGGTGACCACCCGCGTTCTTTCTTCAGGGTTGTTGGGTTCCCAGATCAGCGCGGGTTTGTCGGCCATGGTGGCTAAATGCCGGTCGATGCAATTCTCGGTGATGTTGAGTTTGCCGCCGCCAAACCATTCGATCTTCGGTTCGGTAAAATTCCAGTCCAGCACCCGGTCCCATTTTTTGCGCCAGTAAAAGTTTTCCGCTACGGCCGCCCAGAATTTCTCCGGTTCTTCCACGCTGCGTTTGTAATCGGAATGGTATTGTTCAAGCGATTTTATCTGGTAGGAATATGCCATAGCTTACCGTTCATTTTTTTGAACCTTCAATTTAAAGATTTTTTTACCGGTAAGATGGGAAGGCGATAAGATTCATTTTAGAAAAACATTTCTTACCGGAAATATTTTTGCCGGTAAGCCGGGAAGACGTTTTTTATTGTAAAGCAAACTAAACTTTCTAAACCCTCTAAACCAAATGAGCCTTTGAAATTATTCCAGGATAAAAGATGTTTCTCCTGTCATACACTAATGCATTCATAATTCATAACTCATAACTCATAATTCACGAAGCGCAATCGTTCCCGCTAATTCAATTTTAATTTTGCCCCTTATTCTATAACTTACCTGCATGAACGATCTGCAAATGAAAAGCGGGATGGGCAAGATCATCTTCTCGTCTTCCCTGGGTACCCTCATCGAATGGTATGATTTCTACATCTTCGGCATGCTTGCCAAAACCATCGCGGTGCAGTTTTTTCCCGAAGGCAATGAAACGGCTGCTTTGCTAAGTACGCTGGCGATTTTCGCTGCCGGCTTTTTGGTGCGGCCATTCGGCGCGCTGGTATTCGGCCGGCTGGGGGATATGATCGGCCGGAAATATACTTTCCTGCTTACGCTGGTATTGATGGGCGGTTCTACTTTTTTAATTGGCCTGGTACCGGGTTATAAAGCCATCGGCATGGCCGCGCCGTTGCTGGTGTTGTTGTTGCGACTGGTACAGGGACTGGCACTGGGCGGTGAATATGGCGGCGCAGCAACCTATGTAGCCGAACACGCACCGGCCAACCGGAGAGGTTATTATACGAGCTGGATACAAACCACGGCCACGCTGGGTTTGTTCGTAGCCTTGGGGGTGATCATGACGGTAAAATCGATGATGAGCGAAGCAGCCTTCAACGCGGATTGGGGCGGCTGGCGTTATCCTTTCTGGATATCGATATTGCTCGTGGGCGTTTCCATTTACATAAGGTTGAAGATGAGCGAATCGCCCTTGTACACGAAATTAAAATCCGAAGGGAAGACCTCCACCAATCCATTGAAAGAAAGTTTCGGTAAGAAAGCGAATTTTAAAATGGTGTTGCTGGCTTTGTTCGGCGCGGTGATGGGACAGGGCGTGATCTGGTACACCGGCCAGTTTTACGCGCAGTCTTTCCTGGAGAATACGGTGAAGATCGAGTTCATGCAGAACCGCGAAATATTGTTGTGGGGCATCGGTTTGGCCACGCCTTTCTTTTTGGTGTTCGGCACGCTGAGCGATAAGATCGGGCGGAAATGGATCATGCTGATCGGTATGTTGCTGGGCGTCATCTTATACCGGCCGATCTTCAACCAGTTTTTGAAAGATGCGAATGTGAAGGAATGGGTGAAGGATGGCAAGAACTTAACGGAACTTTCTTCGGAACGAACAACTGACTACGATTCCACTACTGTGGCCGGTCGCCTTTACGTGGTCAATCACCAGCATTTTGTATGGGAGTACCAACAAACAAAGTTTACAGAAAAAAGAAGCGATACGTTCATGATCAGCGAGGATGCAAAAAATGCAAACGGCTGGACTATTTACCCGCCGCTGAGTAGCTTAGGGCAGGACAATAATATAATCAACAAGCCCGATAGCAAACCGGTATATTCCGATGTGATCCTGTCTTCTTCCATCAAATGGAAATTCATCTTCCTCGTGTGGGTGATGATCGTATTGGTAACGATGGTGTATGGCCCCGTAGCGGCTTTCCTCGTAGAACTCTTCCCGACCAGGATCCGTTATACATCCATGAGCCTGCCATACCACATCGGCAATGGCATTTTCGGCGGGCTGGTGCCCTTTATCGCCACTTTATTATCCGCCACTTATACAAGCGACCCACTGGTAGGATTGTGGTACCCGATCGGCGTGGCGGCATTGTGCTTCGTGATCGGTGCCTTGTACCTTTCCAATAAAATAGACAAACAAGTCAACGACTAAAGATATTTGTATGAAAGCTATTAAAAAATTAATGGGACTGGTTTGGATGATCGCCGCGCCGGTGCTGACCTGGTTCCTGGTGTCGGGCGCCATTCAAAACATCGATGCCAACGGCACGAAGGACATCAACAAACCCATCCCCTGGGCCATCATCATCCTCGTATTCACGCCCATTGCCGCGGGGCTGATGATCTTCGGGTATTATTGCTTTAAGGGAGAGTATGACCGGCTGCCGGCGAGTTCGGAAGAGCTGGATTGATTTGGAAATTTGGTAATTTGGCGATGAGATGATGTAGAAAGCGCCATGAGAAGGAAGCGTATATCCGGTAATGTAATGGCATTTCCAAATCTCCAAATCAACAAATCTCCAAATTAAATATGCGTAAACGCATTATGAAAATATCTGCAGGCATCCTGGCATTGTTACTTGGGTACATGGTGTTTTGCCAGTGCTGCATGCGCATGCGGTGGAACGATAACAAAGCCTACGCTGTTTTTAAAAAAAGGAATATACCGTTGCAGATCTTCGATACGGTTATCAGCGACCGCCATTTACATTACGCAGTTACGGGTAATGATGAACTACCCACGCTGGTATTCATCCATGGTTCGCCCGGTAGCTGGTTCCACTATATGTATTATATGCAGGACACGGCGATGCAGAAAAAGTTCAGGATGGTGAGCATCGACCGGCCGGGCTTTGGTTACAGCGATTTTGGGAAGGCGATGCACCTGGAGGCGCAATGTAATTTGATCCTGCCGGTATTAAAAAAGTTGAAAAACGAACAGCCGATGTATGGCTGCGGGCATAGCATGGGCGGACCGGTGCTGGCAAAACTGGCGGCTGATGAACCGGGCCTGTTCAAAAAAATTGTGATCGTTGCCGGCGCACTCGACTCCGACCAGGAAAAGAAAGAGTGGTGGCGGCACGCTATGAAAAATAAACCCATGTACTGGTTTTTACCCGGCGCTTTCGGTCCCAGCAATACCGAACTGTTGTATTTAAAGAAAGACCTGGTGCCCCTTGCCAACGACCTTTCGAAAATAACATCGGAAGTAATCTTTGTGCATGGCGATGAAGATACCTGGGTACCGATTGGCAATGTGGCGTACGGCATTAATAAGATGACGCATGCAAAGTCCACCCGATCCGATACCTTAACCGGCGCCGATCACCAGGTTCCCTGGAAGCGAAAAGACGAACTGAAAAAAATACTGATGGAATTGTAAGAGCCCTTAATTTCCAAATCTCCAAATCAACAAATTTCCAAATCAGTTGCGCATCGATTCATACACCGCCTCCTGCACCTTTCCCCTTACATTCATGTTCAGCAACTTTTTATTGTCGCCGCCCTCGGGATTCACGCGGTTGCTAAGGAAGATAAAGACGAGGTTGTAAGTGGGATCGGCCCACACGCCCGTGCCTGTAAAGCCGGTATGGCCAAAGGTTTGCGGCGATACAGACAAAGCAGGATAGGCTTCGTTGCGCAGTGGATTGTCTTTCTCCGGCTTGTCGAAACCATAGCCGCGGCGACTGATGTCGCTGTGGTAGGCAGTAAATAATTTCACTGTTTCTTCGCTTACATACCGCCTGCCGTTCATCGTACCGCCGTTCACCAGCATCTGCATGATGATGGCCAAGTCGTAGGCATTGCTGTACAGGCCCGCATGCCCGGCCACGCCGCCAAACATCGCCGCTCCGGGATCGTGTACATCGCCGCGCAGCAATTGCAGGCGGAAAGATTTTTCCTGTTCCGTGGGTACGATGCGTTGCGGGGCGAAAACATTCCGCGGCCGGAAACCCACGGTGGTTAATCCCAGCGGGCGGTAGAAATTAGCATGTACATATTCATCCAATGGCTTACCGCTTAGTTCTTCCACGATCTTTCCCAAAAAAATAAAATCATTGTCGCTGTACACGTATTTACCGGCGGGGCCCAGTTTACTGTCGAGGATGCGCTTGTACAAACTGTCTTTCCAGTCGTTGCGCATGTACAAGTTTTCCGCTACGCGGATGGAAAAAGAATCTTTACTAAAGGGCGAATAATATTGCGGCAGCGGTACGCCGTTGGCATCGATGGTTTCCTTGTAAAACGGGATATAGGCAACCAGTCCCGCCTGGTGCAGCAGGATATCTTTCACCTGCAGGTTTTCTTTATTACTGCCTTTTACCCAGGGCAGGTAATCGCCCAGTTTGCCCTCCAGGCTTAACTTGCCTTCGTCGTATAATTTCATTACGGCGATGGTGGTGGCGCAGATCTTGGTAACGGAAGCCATGTCGTAAATAGATTCGGTGCTCACCGGCTGGCTGCCATCGTAGGTATAAGTGCCGTAAGATTTGTAGTACTCGATCTTACCATCTTTTGCCACCAGCACCACGGCGCCCGGCGTAGCTTTTTTGGCAATGGCATCCTGCGCAATGGAATCGATGACGAGTAGCTTGGCCGGGTTTATTTTAGCGCCCACTGGGTTGATCGGGGGCAAAAAAAAACCTTTGCTCACCGTGAGCCCGCTGCCATATTTATAATCGTCGCAAACGGTTACGGGCAAGCGACCTTTGCCGGCGATCTTTCCCTGCAGCAGGTCGGCCGCGGTATTCTGAATGATGTCGTCGTCTTCATAACAGGCAACGATGTTCTTGGCATCGCACCAGTTCTTAAGCGCATATACATTTCCAAAAACAAAGGTCATCGTTTGCGGTTGCCTGCTTAATTGCGCCACCAGGTCCACCGCCGCTTTGGGTAGTCCGAAATTATTGGCGGGTGAACGGTTGTAGCCATGCACACCCACGATCACTTTTTTGTATTTCTTTTTGATGCCGGCCAGGGTTGAAGCCATAGCCGCCGCATCCTGTTTGTAATCGAAATAAATAACATCCGCATCGTAATCGGCACGCAGGCGTTTGGCAAAGGCGTTTTCTGTATTGATGCCCACCGCTACATACACGGTTTCTTTTGTTTTCTTCAGCGGGAAAAAACTGCTGTCGGTTTTTTTCAAAACGGTCAACGCGTTTTCCGCTACCAGCCTGCGCATGGCGGGCACGCCGCTGTTGAGATCCGCCGTTAAATTGTTTGTATTGATCACCGGCGCGCTGGTAAGGCCGTACTGGTATTTGGATTCCAGTACTTTTTTGCAATGCGCTTCAATGTCGGCCCAGGTGAGTTGTTTGTTTTTGATCGCCTCTTTTATTTTCTGGATGGACAAAGGCACATCGCCGGGCAGGCACAGCATGTCGTTGCCGGCGACCAGGGATTGCACGGACGCTTCGCCGTCGGGGTAATATTTTTTAACGCCCTGCATTTCCAGCGCGTCGGTAAAGGTGAGGCCCTGGTAACCCATGCGGTCGCGCATCAAACCCGTTACGTTGTTTTTAGAAATGGAAGTCGGTTTGTTGGCCGTGCTGTCGATCGAAGGGATGGACAGGTGTGCAATCATGACGCTGCCGATGCCGGCTTTGAATATTTCGCGGAAGGGATACAGTTCCAGCGAATCGAGTTGCTGCATGGTTTTGTTGATCACCGGCAGGTCGTAATGCGAATCCACCGACACATCGCCGTGACCGGGAAAATGTTTGGCGCAGGCCATCACGCCCACATCCTGCATGCCTTTCATGTATTGTATGGCATAGGCGGCCACCTTGTATTTATCTTCCCCGAAGCTCCGGTCGTTGATCACGGGATTGTTGGGGTTGTTGTTCACGTCCACCACCGGTGCGTAGTTCACCTGCAGGCCCACCCTTTTGCATTGTTCGCCCACCAGCCTGCCGTATTGGTACACGATGGAAGGATCCGTCATGGCGCCCAGCATCATTTGTTTGGGTAAAGGCAATACGCTGTCGATCATGCGCATGCCCACGCCCCATTCCGCGTCGATGCACATGAGGATGGGCGTTTTGGCAATGAGCTGCAGGTTGTTGATGATGTTGGCCTGCTTTACCGGGCTGCCCTGGAATATGCATACGCCGCCGATATTGTATTTTTTTACGAGGTCGGTTACCTGCTGGTCGAAGAAGGTAACGGTTTTTGTTTTGGAGTCGATGGTGGACAAGCGGACCACCATGAGCTGGGCGATGCGCTCGTCTTCGGACAGGGTTCTATACACACTGTCGGCCCAGCGTTTTGAATTGTTTTGCGACATCGCGCTAATAGCTGTTAATAAAAAGAGGAAGGGAAGTAAGAATCGTTTTGCCATGGGGTAAATTTAAGCATAAAGTTGAAAAGCGCCTCAACCCCTCACCCCCAACCCCATCTCCCCAGGGGGAGAGGGGAGCTAGCAGCATTTCGTTTCACTGCTGCGCAGGTTTGCGAGGTGGTGAATGGCATTGCGCCCGGGGCGGGCATGCGTATTCCCGTTGCACTGGCTCAATACCCGGAGCATGAACGAATATTCTCTTTGCAATGACTCCAATACCCGGGGCGTAAACGAATATTCTCTTTGCAATGACTCGAATACCCAGTGCGTAAGCAAATATTCCCTTTGCAATGGCTTAAATACTCCGGCGGGTTGTAAGAATACTCTGCGAAGTAGCAAGAATACTGAGGCGAGTTGCGAAAATACTCCGCCGGGTTGAAAGAATACTCCGGCAAGTGACGAGCATACCCAAACAAGGTACAAGAATACTCAGCCAGGTAACGAGAATACTGGACCAAGTGACAAGAATACCCAGGCGAGTGGCAAAAACACTAAACCAAGTTGCAAGAATACTCAGCCAAGTAACGAGAATACTCAGCCGGGTTACGAAAACACTCTGGCAGGTAACTCAAATACTGCCTCGGTAAGGGCGTATTCCCAGCCGGGCTGGCCGTATTACCGGCGGGGAGAGGATAATGCTTAGCGGGGAAGGTAGTTTTGTTAATTGGGGCGCCTGTCTGAACTGTGATTAAAGGTGATTATTGGATTAACTATGACCGGGCACATTTGAAAGCAGCAACTAAATTGGATAGCAAGACGTACAAGTAATATTGATCTTTTTAGTGATGGGCGCCTTGATTAAAAAGCAGGGCCCTTGCATAAACCCTGGTACAGCAGGGACCATTGACCGGGGAACCGGTAGCTATTTTGAAAAGTGGAATATTGAAAAGAGAATAAGGCGGCCGGAACCGGGAGCATTGAGCGGCACCAGGAAACCTGCCTGCGGCAGAATTCCCGGGCCAGGGGGCATTACTATCCTGCATTTTCGTAAGCAGTTTTTATCCACTCGATAACCTCTTTGTCAATGCCTGTTATGGTAGTTAGATTGATCTTATGTGAACACATTGCATTGCTTTTTTCGGCTTCAAGTTTTCCTTTCGGTTCCTGCCCCTTCAGGTTAATTCCAATTTCAAAACGTGTTTTTGTCGCCGGATTTAAAATAGCAAATTGTTTCTTTCTTCTCAAACTTACATAAGTGTTTTTGGGTGCTATTTCGATATCCTTACCAAACTTTGATATTTCTTTAATTAGTTTGTCGTAAAGCGGTTTGAAATTTTCTTTACCCAGGTATTGCTTAACAATCAGATCCTCCTGGTTTTCTGCAGAGCCGGCATCAGAACCTTTTGATTTATGCGCAATGAGATTAGCAAAACCGTGCGTTAGTCCATGGTTATCTTTCAAGTACTTTATTATTTCTCCATGTTTTGCCATGTTTTGCTTTCTCACAATATTTATCCATTGATCCAATGTTTTACCTGTGTTCTTGTGCAGGTTTTCAATCATTGTTTGAATTGCTTTGTCCATTTTTGGTGCAATTTTATATTTTAAATCCCGGTTAACTTTTTACATCCGCATAGGCCCCAACCATTACCCCCAAAGCCTGGGCTTATCGAAGTGGGAGCAACCAGGACAGTTCAGCCCAACCCTTGTACTAAGGTAATTGAAAAACTGAATTTGAGCCTTTATTAGCCAGCCTCCATTTTGGGATGGTTAAATCCTTGCACAAGGGAGTGTTTTAGCTGCGACCTGCCTGCGGCAGTTCGCCAACTGGTGGCTATTTTGAACGGGGATAAAAATTGGAATGACAAAGAAAGTAAAGCGGTCGGAGACCGGGAGAATTGAGCGGCATCAGGAAATCTGCCTTCGCAGAATTCTTGCACCAGACAAGAATACAATCTCCGCCCAAATTGCGGCAATGCTTTGTTATGCACCGCTTCTTACAACGACCTTCACATTGCTACGTAAATTATATGTTCCAGTTAAGTACCATACCAGCATATCACCAAATGTCATGTCTAATGTTTGACGCTCAGCATCAGGAAATAACTTTTTGCCGGTGAAATCAATTTTTCCAAAGGTTACAAGCTTTATAATCCATCTTAATAAAAATATTGGTAGCAACAACAGCGTTATCAAAGCAGTTCCTGAGTTGAATAGTTCACCTTCTGAAAGAAAATGTTTTGAATAATCAAAATCTTGTGCAATTAAATTGTATTTGACTACAAACTTTTCTAATAACTCGTAATTATCATCGCCTGCCATGCCTAAATCATTTTCAATTCTCGTATTTAATGAAGTGATTTCATCGGCACTTTCTTTTTCGATAAACGATTTCACTTCGAGATAGGCTGATCTCAAGGTTTTAAAGTTCGTATGGTATAGTATTTCTGTCATATGGCGTATAACGGGCAGGGCTTGCTGCAGGGCTGGAATTCATCGCTCGTCCAGCCCAGATGAAGTACAACAGCGATAAAATAACCATTCCTCTAATGTCCAGCCAGCCTTGCAGTAAACCCAATGTTGGGCGTTAGTGCTTTTTATTTGTCAGTAAATTTCCAACTACCAAGACTAAGTGATATAATTATGTCTGGCCAAGTTTCATAAGCAGAAAGGCCGGCCATGACTGGATAAACATCTGTGTCAAACCATTTATTTTGTTTCAACAAAAACATTTTCGCCCCGTATGTCAATTTTTTCGAAAAGGGATTTTGGATTTTTAACATCATCATTTGGTGAATTTTATTTTCACTTTTTTGAGAAAATGAAATTGTTAGTGTCGTATTAGGTTTATTAATTTGTTTTACAGCTTTCATGCTTTTAATAACTCCATTGTCTTGTTCAACCTCAACATAAATTGTCTCACCTGGATAAATCTGCATTCCATTGTTAGGAAATACATAAGGCGTTGCTCCGATTTGGTCTTCATAAAAATTTACTTTATCAACATCAATTCTTAATGGATAAGGTGTTCTTTTAAGTAGTGTAGTGTCCTGCCCAACTGAAATAAAGGGAACTGTCAAAAAAAACAGTGAAAAAATTAGAATACATTTCATAAACGTGAAGTTTTTTTAGCATTACGCCCAACGTCTGGAGCTTACCGAAGGCTGGGTATTTGTTGCTGTGTCCGACCCCATGACGATGTACATAAAGGAACGACAATTTTATTTAAAACGTAAAGCGAAATATTGAACGGTCAAGCCCCACAACAAAAGATTAGTAGCGATACAAGGGTTTCAAGCATACTCCGCCCGGAAAGGAATATTGCAGCCGGGCTGGCCGTATTACCGGTGGGGAAAGGATCATCATTAGCCGGGAAGGTATTTTTGTTAATTGGGAGGGGTTGCCCGAAGGGCGACCTACCTGGTACAGCAGGGAAAATTGACTGGGCAAGTGGGGGCTATTTTGAAAAGAGGAATATTGAACAAGGGAATGAGGCGGTCGGAGACCTGTAGAACTAGTTGGCATCAAGAGGCCTGCCTTCGGCAGAACTCTCGCGCCAGTGGGGGTTGCCCGAAGGGCGACCTACCTGGTATAGCAGGGTAAATGGACTGGAAAAGTGGTGGCTATTTTGAAAAGAGGAATATTGAAAAAAAGATAAGGCGGTCGGAGAGTGGGAGAACTGAGCGGCATTGAGAACCTGCCTGAGGCAGAATTCTCGCGCCGGTGGGTTAAATCTCTATCATAACTATAGATAGCTTGCTGTTAGTATCCAATTCCCTTTTGAAAAGTAACTATTCGAACAATTCCACTGTCGCTGAAGCCGGAATTAGCAGCTTGTATTGGAATAGAGGAGTTAAGGCTATTACAATCCAAGCAGATACTAACAAATGCTTTCGGTTTATTTGCTATATAGTAAACTATTCCCAAATGAGGATCAAAACATGCAGCCATGTCTCCGCCATAAGTTGAGGGATTACATAATATGCTTGAAATGGCCTGGATTTGATTCTTTTGTAAAAAAATACGCTTATGTATTTTGTTGCTTAAATGACCTGAATCATCAATAATATTTTTACCGGCTTCACCATTATAATTAAATGCTACAACACTATCATATTGAATATTTCCGAAAACGTTAACGAACCCAGAGTCTATGTCTTTTTTTTGGGGATTACTGATTTCATGTGAAGTGCATCCTGGCAGCACAAGTGAAAGAATATATAATAGTTGAAGAACTTTCATTTTTTATTGCAGCTAACGTTCAGGGCTTGCCGCAGCCTGGGATTTGATGCTGTGTCCGCCCGATGCTGCTACTTATTAAAGAAACGAATTATTATTTTGACTACAAAGCCAATTAATGTTCTATTTTATTTTAAATCTATACGTTTCTTCAATTCAGCTATCATTTCATCTTTTTCCTTTAACATTCTTTCATAAAGTTCTACAACCTTATCAAGAGGATTAAACGTGCAATGCAGGTTTTCAGTTGAAGCATTTGCAATAGAACCATCATGAAACGTATTCGCAATAATATTCACCGCCTGCTCCTCATCAAAATTCTCAAACGCTTCCACGGGTATCTTCAACGCGCCGGATAGTTGTTGCAGCAGTGCCGGGTCGATGGTTTCTTTGCTTTCGAGGAGCGATACTTTTTTCTGGCTCCAGTCGTCGCCCAGTTCAACCGCAAGGGCTTCCTGCTTGATGCCCAGCATTTCGCGGAAGCGTTTTACGTTGCGGCCCTGGTGGATGGTTTTGTTCGGCATATCGTTGGTTTGCATGTTGCTCAAATTTAATTTGTATTAACGGTAAAATACAATTTTGTTGCGGGATAAAATACCGGTTTTTTACGGGAACTTAAAAGGGATTATGAGTTATGAATTGTTGGAAAGTGAGGGGTTGGCGAGGTTGGGTGGAGTATGTGGGTGCAGCGGGTTATAATTAGTTAAAGGCTGAAGGTTCAAAGTTGAAGGTTGAAAGTACCCGGTAGCAAGTACCCCGCATCTCCGATAAAAGGTTGCGAGATGTAAACGCAATGTTCCGGTTCTTGAGGCACGAAACGGGCTAGGGGAATAAAATATAGACGGAAAGCAATAAGTCAAAAACAAAAAGTTGCCGCGGTATGGGCAATTAAATGCTCATGGTTTAAACGATTCTGTTTTATGGGGCATGAACCGGGGCTAAGAGGCATGCTAGGGTAGGAAATAGGTTAAAGAGAGAGTTGTTTAGGCATTAGGCTTTATGTAAACCAATAAATGCAAAATTTTTTTCTTCGGCAATAAATTTTACTGTGTTAGCGACGAAATCATTTACATGACTTACGAAAAATAAAAAGTTATGTTCATTCTTTGGTTTAAGTATGTCAATGTCCGTTGTACTCAATGGCTGAATGAAATAATAATTAAAGGCATCCTTTGCAACCGAATTAATATTGTTTCTAGTGTCGGGAGTAATTATCATTGCATGATGCGTAATTACGTTTCTTAAGATAGAAAATAATTCATAAAATCCATCCCACGTGGTCGACCAGTCTACATTAATTTCTACTTTTAAGAAATTTTCGAAGTCGACTGATTTAGTTTTAAGAAACTCTATTAAATATCTGTTGTTAGTTGTGTCATATGATTTACCTGCTGTAATAAATTGGTTTTTAATTTCTGAAATGATTTTATTTGCGTTCTTCTTATTGTTGTCAATGGGTTTTAAGTTAGGAAAATATTTTAATTGAATTGCTTGCAACAGCAGTAACTCTGCGGAATTATAAATGCGAATAATTGACAAATTCATTACCCAAATAAAGAAATTGTCCGAATGTTTATCTAAGTCATTAACTTCAATAGAGGATGTCTGCGTTGAAACATGAAGCCATGTGTTTTGTCCGTCAGGCTGTAGATTATAAAGGGAAAACCCAGCTTCATTTATCCATCTATTTTCTGGGTTTTCTAGTTTGTAATTTTTTATAGATGTCGAGAGAAAGTGTTTCCAAAACCTTAAATCAATTTCTAATTGAAAAGCACATTTTAGGTATTCATCGAAATAAGATTTATATGTAGAATGTTGTGTCATATTATAGAAGTTATAATTGCCTTGCAACGCTCAGTGCTTGCTGATATTACTGATATTATATTCTTTAGTTCAGCATTGCTGCCGAGAGATTTTATTTTCTCGAAGTTAAGTACAAAAGCCGAATAGAATACGTCTGGCGAAGCCGCTGTTAATAGCAAACAAGATGTGAGGGTTTATTCGTCAGCCAGCATAGTAGCAAACCCCATGTTGGGCGTAATTAAAGTCTTAATGTTGAATTTTTCGATGTCAATTAATGCAGACATAACTATCTCAATTCTGTTTCCAATTAAACAATGATATTTTCCTTTACGGAATTCTGTCATGATACCGATTAACTGATATTGCAATTGAAATGTGTCAGCGTTTGGCTTTTCGGTCAACAGCCAAAGTCCACAACCACTCATCCCATACGGGTCGTCAATTTTTCCTGATTTTTCATCCGTCTGAAGATCTATTCCTTTTCCTGCAAAGTCAAGAATATAATCTTTGTGTTTGTCAAATTTGTAATGCTCATAGACTTCTTCTTTTGACATTGTCAAAAGGAATATTGAACTGCCTGCATAAATTTTCTTTTCTTCTTTTACTGCCCGAATGTTGATTTCAGGGTAACCCACAACTAAGTATTGATTTGCATTTACAGGAATATGCGAATGTCTTATTTTACTGATGGGTAAAAAATCATAGGTCTGAACCAAGATTGATGCAATGGCATCATCCAAAATAATATAAGCTAAGTCAGTAGTCTTATCCTTAGATAAATCAGTCTCTCGTAGGTCGCCAACAATAGGAATAATTCCTTTATTTGAAGAGACGAATATTGGTGTATTATCAAAGTCCTCTGTTACGTGTGCTGCCGTTATTATTAAACATTTATTGTCGGCAAAGACTAAAATACCTGAACCATAAGGTTTGTGCCCATATTTACCACCCTTTGCTAAGAACTGAATAGTATGTTTATGAACTTGTGTCCCAAGTTCAAATGCAAGTTTGTCAAACTCTTTTGGTTTTTCGGAAAGTGTCATGATTAATTACGCCCAACGGCAGAGGCTGAAAACTAATGATGAAGTTAACAACTAAAAGCCGAATAGAATTCGATCAGGTCCGAAGTAGTACAACTGATAATTGTTACTCATCCGCCGGCTTTGCGGCAAACCTTTTGTTAGCGGCTGCCTTGTCTCGGAAAGCTATTGCCAATCCCGGAAAGCTATTTTTTTCTTGTGTCATTTAGATGTTCTATAATGAGCATTAATTTGTCGTATAAAGTAGTAAACAGAAATTTTCTTGGTTGCTGAATGTTTTCAGATTGGTCAAGATATGTTGCTAAATTATTCTTCAGACTTTTCAAACAAGTGGTGTCTTCAAATAAAAATTCTCCGATATTACTGATGTTATATCGGTGTCCTAATAACTCCGTAAAGTTAAATAGCTGTCTGTTCGAGGTTTTCAAAATTGTGTCAAATAATAATTTGTCGTTAACATACTGAAAAAGTTCTTTAGAAAATTTATGCTTTTCAAATATTGTTGCCAAAGCGAACTCGTCTTTATTAGCCAAACAGTCAATTAACTCATTGCTTTCAATAATGTACTCTTCTTTTTTTATCTCGTAATGGATTTTTTTAACAAGCTGTTTGACTTTAGTTACGTCAGGATTGTCATCGCCAAAGTGTAGAAGATTTTCTAAAATTCTATAATTTATTTGTTTTTTAGTTTTTACTATGTCAAGCCCTTCTTGTATAATTTTGTCTATATCTTCTTTAGTTTCTTGAATTAGTTTGTTATTTATAAAGAAGTAAAAGAAGTTGGCTATTTGAACATAGTCATAAAGCCAATATTTACCTTCTTTTGCGTACTTCAAAACACTAACTGTTAGTCTTTTGAAATCTTCGTCAGACAATTCCCGAAATTTGTAGTCCAATAAATCTCTGAAATCTTGAACCTCTTGTGAAATTACTTCTGGGTATCTGTTTTTAATTTCATTAGCCAAATCAGTTTGATTTAAATAGCCTGAAAGAATGTATGAATAAACAGAAGGATAAAAGAAGTAGGTCTTTATTTTTTTATCTAAATATTTTTTGTAGAAAATTTCAGCATACGATTTTTCTATTTCAGCTGCTTCTTTTTCAGATTTTCTCATTGTTCGGGCAATGTTCAATGAGTAATAATGCTCATCAATAACATCAATTCCTTTTGGGTCTTTATAATCAGCAGAAGTTAATTTGCCTTTTTTAAATTCAATTGTTATTAATGCTGAAAATAGAATTACTTCATCAATATATTTTGCTTCAACATCTTTAAAAGTTGGGAACATTTTTTCTAATACATCTAAGTAGAATCCAATAATCCGAAGATTATCCTGTTTATATTCTACTAAAATGTCTACCAGTGGCTGTTTTTTAGAAACTAAAAAGATATAAAAATCAGCATTACTTGTTTCATACTTTTTAAATAATTGAGGTACAGTTACTGCAATATTTAGTTCAAAGTTTAGCACTCGTCCGATTACTTTTTCCTTTATGTTGTCATAACCTTTTTGTGTCGTATCAATATTTGTTTCGTCAGCAAGGATTAAAGTCTTTAAACTTTTATGCTCAACAAAATTATTGATGAAACCTAATACCTCTTTAATAGAAATTTGGCAACGTTCTAAATCGTCAAAGCAGATAACATACTTTGAAAAATCAAACGTGTCAACACTAACACCTTTGAAAATATCAGACAAGCTTGTTTTTAAATAATGATTGCTTAGTTTGTTTAATACATTTCCAAAAAATGCAGTTATATTTTTTGTAATTGTATTTTCTTGATTACTGATAACTGGCAATAACTTAATAAATAATTGATGGTCAAGAATTTCAATTTTACTAATGCCGTTAAGAGAAATATAGATTGTCTTGAATTCTTTTTGAATTGCAATTTTGTCCAAGTTGTATTTCCAGAAATATGTCTTACCAGAACCCCAACTGCCATTCAGTAAAATCGCATACTGCGTCTTATCTGTCGTTAAGTAGTCTGTAAAAATTTTCTCAATGTTTTCTGTATTCATTGGTTGCTGGTATAAACTTTAGAGTGTCGCCTAAGGTAGCCGCTAACACATAAAATAAATATACGAACCATTTCACCAGCTTTTATCACGCTTTGCGTTCGTTTATATCCTCTTATCTGTCGCTTTTTAGATTGTTGCGGGGCATTTGGGATTGTTTGGTTCTCACGCCCTTGGCAAATTTCCAAGCCTCTCGTTTGTAGCTAGCTAATTATTAATTGGAGGCAAAATAGGTTTTTCAGGAATGAATTATACGGGGAAAATACGGAGGTTAGGTAGGGAAGGAAAGTCAAAAGTTAAAAATCAAAACCCAAAAGTTGCGACATCGTTCAAAGGTTCCGTTTCGTTGGACACAAACCCGGGGCTGAAGTCCCAGTATCCAGCATCCAGTATCAATATTCCATCCCGTTTAATTCCGTAAATTTGCCGGCTAAATCTATTTCCCGTTTTGCCAGACATCATACAGTTATTGCCCGATCATATTGCGAACCAGATCGCTGCCGGTGAGGTGATCCAACGGCCGGCCAGCGCGGTGAAAGAGCTGCTGGAAAACGCGGTGGATGCGGGCGCCGACGAGATCAGGCTGTTTGTGAACGACGCCGGCAAAGCCCTGATACAGGTGATCGACAACGGCAAGGGCATGAGCGATACCGACGCGCGCATGGCCTTTGAGCGGCACGCTACTTCCAAGATCAGGAACATCGAGGACCTTTTCCGCATTAAAACCATGGGCTTCCGCGGTGAAGCGCTGGCGAGTATTGCGGCTGTGGCACAGGTGGAACTGAAGACGCGGCGCAAAGAAGACGAAACGGGCGTGTACATAGAAATAGAGAACAGCATGGTGACGAAGCAGGAGCCGATTGCCGTGCCGCCGGGCACCAGCATCGCCATGAAGAACCTGTTCTTCAACGTACCGGCGCGCCGAAATTTTTTGAAAAGCAACGCGGCCGAACTAAGGCACATCGTGGATGAATTTACGAGGGTGGCTATGAGTTACCCGGGCATTTTCTTTTCCCTCACCAGCAACGGGCAGGAAGTTTTTCATTTGGAAAAAGGCAGCATGAAGCAACGCATTGTGCAGGTATTGGGCAATAGTTACAATGCCAAACTGGTGCCGGTGCAGGAGCAATCGGATTACATGAACATCTACGGTTTTGTGGGCAAGCCCGAAACGGCGAAGAAAACCCGCGGCGACCAATACTTTTTCGTGAACAACCGCTTCATCAAAAGCGCGTACCTGAACCACGCGGTGATGAACGCTTTTAATGAAATGATAGCGAAAGACAGTTTCCCAATGTATGCCCTGTTCATCGACCTGGACCCGGCGCAGCTCGACATCAACGTACATCCCACCAAGCAGGAAATAAAATTCGAGGATGAAAAGATCGTGTATGCCTTTGTGCAAAGCGCGGTGAAGCATTCGCTGGGACAGTTCAGCATTACGCCCACGCTCGACTTTGACCTGGACGCTTCCATACAGCAACTGGATGCGGTGAGCAAACCTTTTACGGAAGCAAACAAATCATCGGCTTCCACTTCCTCGCTGTATCAAACGTTTACGCAGAAGAACCAGTCGCACTTTATAGAAAGTAAAAGCGAATTGAAACACTGGAAAGATTTTTATGAAAAAGACGCGGCGCCGGCGAATAACTTCGAACGCACCGAAAATACACGGGTGTTTGTAGCCGACGCGCCGGTGGTGGATACGGGCGCGGCCTTCCAGTTGCACAATGCCTACATCGTGGTACAAACCACGCGCGGCTACTACCTGGTGAACCAGCAGAACGCGCACGAGCGGGTATTGTACGAACGTTTTATGCAGGCGGTGGAAGGAAAACCGATCGCCGTGCAAAGCAGCCTCTTCCCGGTAACAATGGAACTGGCGCCGGCCGATGCCGTTATTTTACAGGAACTGCTGCCCGACCTCAACCAACTGGGTTATTTGCTGGAGCCCTTTGGCAACAATACATTCGTAATACAGGGCACGCCTGCCGACATGGAACAAGGCAATGAAAAAATGGCCATTGAAAAAATGCTGGAGCAATACAAGCATTTCAGCAGTGACCTGAAATTCAACCGCCGCGAAAAACTATTGCGCTCCCTCGCGCTGCAGCAATCCATCAAAGCCGGCAAAGCACTTTCCGCCAAAGAAATGACGGCCCTGCTCGACGATCTTTTTGCCTGCGCCACGCCCAACACCACGGCCAACGGCAAACCTACCTACCTTGAATTTAAGAAAGAAGAGATGGACAAAATGTTCGGGCGCTGAAAGCGCAATTATGAATTATGAGTTATGAATTATGAATGCACTGCAGGTATTATAATTTCTAATTACCAATTACAAATTACTTTCGTGAGTGATACTAAAGAGTCCATATATAAGTACTATCACTTTTTATTTTGATGAGGGTGTTCTTAATTCATAAGCTTCTCTACATTCATAACCCATAACTCATAACCCTGCTTCCTAATTCCACAAAAAAACCCGCAACTCACGTCACAGGTTTTTTATTATTGTATAACCCCCACGGTTATAACTAGGTATAAGCAGTTAGTTGGAACAGTAACAAGACACGGGGAGCGAGGGTTCCGCTGCCTGCAGGTATTAATTTTTTTGGCGGATGCCCTGCAGGAAACGTTCTACGGCCCGGCGCACGGGCGCGGCGGGGGACTGGTAATTGTTAACGAGCACCGAAAAGAGGAGCAATTTGTCCTTTTGGGTGATGAGGTAGCCGCTGAGGGCGCAGTTGTTGCTGAGCGTGCCGGTTTTGGCAAAAATATAGCCGCTGTCTTTTTTATAATAAGCTGATAATGTGCCGGTACCGCCGGTGGCGAGGATGTTTTTCAATCTTTCCATGCCAAATTCCGTCCTCATTTTATCCAAAATATACACGAAGGAACGCGGCGTAAATAAATTATACCGGCTGAGCCCGCAGCCATCTACCCAGCGGGGCTTTTGGGGGATGTCCTTTAAATCGGTTTTTAGAATCGTATCGATGATGGCTTCATCATTCATATAACCCAGCTTTTCGTTGCTCACCATCAGCAGGGTTTGCTCCGCGAAGAAATTATCGCTGCGGTGCATCATGGGTTTGAACAGGGAATCGACGGGTTGGGATTTGATGACAGCAGTTTTGCCGGGATCTGACGCAAGAAAAGAATATGCGGAGGAGTCGCGGCGGATGTTCAATCCAAAGTCGTTCCGTAATATTTCAACAGCGGTTGTATTGCCGGCTGTGGAATAGGTCATCTCCCATTGTTTGCTGTTGCTATTACCGGGTTCGGCATAAAAAATATTGCTGTTGAGTTTGCGCCTGGGCGACAATTTTTTTAAACTGTTTAGAAAGTTAGTGTCTGTAATTGGAAGTTGCGGAACCAATACACCCGGTAATTGTGCAGAAGGATTCGCCAGCTTTGTAAAATAAACCGGTTCTGTTTTCCAATCAACCATGAAGCCATTCGTGGCCCAGTAGCTGCTGTCCAGCTTCACCGTTACCGTATTGCCGTGTAAAGGAAAATCACTTCGTTCTGCCATATAATCTTCTTCATAATCATTCCAGCTCCAGCCGTTTCCCCAGGCTTCTTCTTTCCATAGGCGTGCGGAAATGCGAAGCGGTAATCGTTGTTTCAAAAGGAAATCGAGTACCGGTTGTTGCTTAAAGCCAGGATGAAGAAAAGTAGGATCACCCGTTGCGTAAATGAATATGGTACTGTCTTCGAAGGTCCGATATCTTAACCCGGTAAGGCTATCCCCCAAATATTTCATCCCTGCATACAGCGTAAACAATTTGGTATTGCTGGCCGGGATAAAATTTTTCGTGTCGTTGTAATTGTACCAGTATTTACCGGTGGCCGGCTCGTAAATGCTGATGCCGATATGCCCGGTAGCAATGGCCGGATCGTTGAGCAAGGCAGCTTTGGCCGACCTGGAAATTTGAGCGGAAGCGGCACAGCCGGAAAGGAAGAACAGTAATGCCGGCACCATAAATTTCGCCTTGTAATTCCTTTTCATATTTTATTTTTTACCGGGAAAGATGGGAAGGCGGTAAGTAATTCATTCGCTTTACAAAATCTTTTCCATAATATTTTTGCCGAAAAGAAATTTTTATTCTTCTCCTCTTACCAACTCATCAATATAAGAGCTAAAATCAAAAACGCCTTTACGTTTTGCTGGCTATTTATCGTTCGCAAAGTAAACTTCCCGTTTTCCCGCCTTCCCGGTCCACAGTTAAACGGCTCTTTCCTGCGCCCGCAGCCACCTTTCGGGGATCTCGTTGCGCGCGGCATTCATATAATCGGCATAACTGCAGGCAATGAATTTTTTATTGGGCAA
>Ga0247806_10000378_pt1 | contig 28944 bp, 32 predicted proteins | sample UWRJL059202B1_FD_179935 | JGI IMG/M metagenome (GOLD analysis project Ga0247806, IMG submission 179935) | Plant litter microbial communities from Arlington Agricultural Research Station in Wisconsin, United States - UWRJ-L059-202B-1 | ecosystem: Environmental > Terrestrial > Plant litter >... | reverse complement strand
CCTGAGCGAACGCCCGTTCAACCAACGCCACTCGTACCGAGCGAGCCAATTGTACAGATTCAGCCTGTCGTTATTGCCCCACAAGCACCCAAAGCCGCTCCGGCAATCGTCCAACCAGTACCCACTCCAGTTGTTGTAGAAGAGCCCATCCCGGAACAACCCGCAAAGAAACTGACGATCGCCGAAAGAATTATCGAAGAAACAAAAAAGCCTGGCCCTACTTCAAAATTCCGTCCGTTTACCCGCTCAAGTACAAAAAGAACTAATATCATCGCGGTAATCGTCATTGCGGCAGTGATTCTTGGTGGTGCGTTTATCGCCTGGCAAGTGATTGCTCGCTGATTTCACCCCTCTTTCACTTCCTCAGTGGCACATCTTTGCTATACTGTAATATATGAAGCCGTTGACTCCGAATAATCCACACGCCATTATTATGCTTGGCATTCCCGGTTCAGGAAAAAGTGCCTTTGCAAATCGTTTTGCTGAGACTTTTCAGGCACCTATCATTAATCAGGCACTCCTTATGCAAACCGCATCTCTTTCAGAGACTGCAATCGTACCTGTTGTTGACAGTTTTTTAACAGAAATTCTTAAAACAAATCGCACATTCCTCTTTGAAGGTGCGACTACGACAAAAGCAACTCGTGATGCGCTCGCAAAGAAACTTCGTGCTGCAAACTACACCCCACTCTTCGTATGGGTACAGACCGAGTCACTTGAATCAAAACGCCGTGCACTAAAACCATTCCCTCAAGGTTCAGGTTTGACTGAATCTCAATTCGACGCAGCTGTTGCGAGCTTTCAAGCGCCCGTTGCAGCAGAACAGCCAGTTGTTGTGAGTGGCAAGCATACATACGCAAGCCAACTAAAAATTGTCCTTAAACACCTCTCACTTGCGCGCCCTGAAGCTCGCGTTGCCCCTGCACGCCGTCGCCCACAGACCTCTCGCGATAGTATGTTGCGGTAATATCTACCATGCCGATTATTCATGACGATGAATTTGGCAAGATAACGATCCGTCGAAGTGCGCGAGCGTCGCAAGTTCGATTGCGCGTTGCCCCCGACGGCACACTTCGAGCCTCTTTGCCGCTGTATGCGCCGACATTTCTTGTGAAACGACTCGTGAAATCATCTCGCGTACAGCTTCGGGAGCTTCTTGAGCAATCCCACCCAGAAACAACGTATACGGACGGGATGAAAATAGGGAAGAGTCACACACTGATTGTGACGAGCGGCACAAATCTTCTCGTCTCACGAAAAGGGCAGCGCATCACCGTTGTGCTGCCGGCGCATCTTGCACTCAATGATTCGGAGGTCGTTCTCAAACTACGAGAAGTAGTGATTGCGGCACTTCGGGTGGAGGCAAAAAGTTACTTGCCAAAACGGCTTGCGTATATAGCTCAACAATCTGGGTATACGTATACCAAAGTTCGCTTCTCGCACGCCAGTGGCCGATGGGGGAGTTGTAGCAGCGAGGGTACTATCAGTCTTAATATCGCACTCATGAAACTACCCTTTGAATTGATTGATTATGTCCTCATGCACGAACTCTCGCACACAAGAGAAATGAACCACAGTGATGCCTTTTGGCAGCGCGTTGCCGTCATGGACCCAAACTATAAAGCGCATCGAAAACTTTTAAAGCAGGAAGTGCCGTCAATTTAGTAGTCAAACCGATACATCGTAGCGTATAATCATAAGCAATTATGTTTGAGGGTGGGATCAGTTACAATTCTAACTCCGACAAGGCAATTCGATATGTTGCTGGGCTCGGAACACCTATTTTCGTTGCATACAATTTATTTGTGATGTGGGGTTTTGCGCCAAGCAATAACTACACAAATGATTTTGTCACCCTCTTCATTTCTGCGCTCTGGATTGCAACTGGTATTTATCACTTTGCTTCACCGATTCGTTCTCGAGTTGATATGCTTATTCGACTCATTGCGTACGGGCTTCTTTCACTCGCAACCGTCGTCTTCATCACGGGCTTCTTGCAGCCATTTGCTGCATGTATCGCACTACTTTTCTTAGCCTCAAACATTTACTTCGGCAGAAGTGCGCTCGCGATTTCGCTTGCACTTGTTATCCTCACTGCCGTTATCGATGGTATCGTTCGGTATCCGACCAACCCAATGATGCTTGGCTATAACCTCATTGGCGTCAGTGCAATTATCGTCCTCGGCGTTGCGTTGGTGGGGATTATCAGCGCACAAGAGACTCGTCGCAAGGCATTACTTCATAGCCAGGCGCAAGAACGTCTTCAGTATGATCGAATCCTTACAATCATCAACAACCTGTCTGACGCTGCCTTTAGCACCGACGATAAAGGGAATGTCATTATGTATAACGCGGCATGTTTGAGCCTGCTCGATACCAATGATAGCCTCAAGGGCAAGCGAATCAGCGATCTCTTTAATTTGAAGGAGAGTAGTGAAGACCTTTCTATTAACTTATTTGATCTTCTGAAGGATGCGACAAAATCAACTCGCCGCGACGACATTACTCACACCTATGAAGACGGTGAGTCGATTCGTCTTGAAGTCACCTACGCGCCAATCAAGGCAAACTACAGCCGCCACAAAAAAGCTGCCGCGCAGGGTGGCTACATTGTCATCTTGCGTGACATTACGAAGCAGAAAAGCCTTGAAGAAGAACGAGACGAATTTATTAGCGTGGTCAGCCACGAACTCCGTACGCCAATTACTATCGTTGAAGGAACACTCTCTAATCTCCAGGTATTAGCGAATCGGCCTGAAGGTATTGATCAAAAATTGACCCAAACAATGGTCAACACGGCGCACGATCAAATTATGTATCTTGCCAAGATGGTAAATGACCTCAGTACACTTTCTCGAGCCGAACGAGGCGCTGCCGACGCAACCGAAGACATTGATGTCACCGAGCTCTTGCAGCATATGTATCACCAGTACACCAAAGAAGCCGACAAAAAAGGACTTCACCTCAATATCGATCTCGGCTCAAAGCTCGGTGTCGTCCATGTGAGTCGCCTCTACTTCGAGGAGCTTCTCCAAAACTTTATTACTAACGCGATTAAATACACCCAAGAGGGTACGGTGACTATCACCGCTAAGCGTGCAAAGAATATCGTAACCTTTACTATCAAAGATTCTGGTATCGGTATTAGTCGTGGCGACCAGGTAAAGATCTTCCATAAATTCTACCGAAGTGAAGATTACCGTATTCGCGAAACAGGTGGAACAGGGCTTGGACTATACGTGTCTGCGAAGCTTGCCCGCAAACTCGGTACAAAAATTGAGCTTAAGAGTCGGCTCAACCACGGTTCATCGTTTAGTTTTGAACTGCCGACGAAGTCGTAATTGATACGTCATCAGTCGCTTCAATAGGGCGACCCTTCCAGGTGACGCTGTTGGTCTTGTAACGAATCATACTGACAACCACAAGAATAGCTTCTTGGACGGCAACAAAAGGCCACAGAAGCGCTCCAAGGAGCCATCCACGACGCCAGACAAGGCGAGTGTAAACGCTATAAAGTATAGTTGAGGCAAGCACAGCAATACTCGCGACAATATGTATCGCACCCCATCCAAAGACAAATCCACCAGCAAGCGTCAAAATCGGCACAACAAACAAGAGAAGATCAAGGGCAGCGAAGATACTGACGGGAATGCTATTGCCGAGAAGTGGGAAAAGCAGGCGGGTACTCGTTGCGAGCTGGGAGTGCCATTTCTTTTCGTAGGCAACGCCCAGGGCGGGAGTTCCGATATAAAAACGATAACGACTTGTTGCGGCGAGTGCTCGAGCAAAGAATGACTCCGGTTTCACGTACTGCTTTACCTGCTCAAAGCCATTAAATTCTTTTTGCAATGTCTCGCGGTGAATTAACCAAGCGCTACTTGCAACAGCAGGTTTTTGCTTGGTATGAAACAAAAGCTCCCAATAATAACGAAGCGGCGACCAGACGACACTGGCGCGCCAGCCATCTTCGCGACGAGGGAGCACTGAAACCATTGCCGCGTTCTCACTGACTGCGCGCTGCACTAATTGCGTCATTGTATCGACCTCAATGCGTGTATCGACATCGAGATACAGAATATAGGTACCGCTCGCTTCTTTGAGGAGTCGCTCGAGCGAGTGATTCTTGCCAAGCCAGCCCTTTGGTAGTTTCGCACTCTCAATGAAACGCACACCCGAGTGTGCAAATGATTTAATCAATGTCGACGTCTTATCTTTCGAAGCATCGTCGAGCACAATAATTTCCATCTTTTCGTACGATGAAGCAATGACTCGCTCCAGACACTCAGTCAAACTGTACATCTCATTACGAGCGGGGATACATACCGTCACGCTAGGGAGCGATGTATCAGATAAAACCGGCGCTGCCTGTCTCGGCAAGAAGAGGCGAGAGGCTCGGTAGAAGCGGACTGCCATTATGGTTGTCATCCCCAAAACTACACTGCACGCAATAAAAAGAATACCCTCAATCATATGTATATATAGTAGCATGGAGGCGGCTTGCATTGAGCTCTATTGACGCGGCGCATCACCTCTTGTATACTGCTATTGACAGTCTGCGCAAAGCAGGCTATTTATTTTGGAGGATTCAAGTGGCAAAAACGACTAACGTCACTCGCATTCGTGCAGACGAGACAAAGAATGCACCGAAGAAGACTAAGAAGTCAGTACCAAAAGAGGTGAAAGAACCAACAAACTGGTTTACAAAAGCTCTTGCTGGTATCGGCGGCTACTTTAAAGGCGCTTGGGTAGAACTCAAGCAAGTTCGCTGGCCAAGCCGTAAGGCAACTTGGGGCCTCACTCTCGCTGTGCTTATTTTCAGTGGAGTACTACTCGCACTGATCGTCTCACTCGACCTCCTCTTTAAATATCTATTTGAAATAATCTTGAGCTAAGGAAAGAAACATTATGTCACACAATCGATATGACTCATCACGACAATGGTACGCCATTCACACTTACAGCGGTTACGAAGAAAAAGTATCTGACAGCATTCGTCAGCGCATCAACGCAGTCGACATGGCTGACAAAATCTTTGACGTCATGGTACCAAAAGAAAAGCAAATCGAAATCAAGAACGGTAAGCGCAAAGTTGTTGAGAAGAAAATCTTCCAAGGCTATGCACTTGTTGAAATGAAATTGACTGACGAAACATGGTACATCGTTCGTAACACTCCTGGCGTGACCGGATTTGTTGGCACAAGCACACAACCAACTCCTGTTTCTGAACAAGAAATCAGCAAGATCAAGAAGCGTATGGGCGTTGAAGACCCTAAGCACTTCATTAACTTTACTGAAGGCGAAGTCGTCAGCATTACCGACGGTCCATTCAAGGGCTTCGATGGTGCAATCAGCGAAATCGATACTCAAAAGGGTAAAGTTAAAGTCATGGTCAGCATGTTCGGCCGCGATACTTCTGTTGAGCTCGACGCACTTCAGGTTAACAAAGTTTCATAGCTCACTCCCGTTGCTCACGTGCAGATAACGTGGTATAATACCTTAGTTACGCACTAGATAAGCTTCAAAATTATTTAGTACAAGAAAGAAAATTATGGCAAAGAAAATTATTGGTAATCTAAAACTTCGTATCCCAGCCGGTCGCGCGACTGCAGGTCCTCCTGTTGGTTCAACACTCGGTCAATGGGGTTTGAACATGATGGATTTCATCAATCCGTTCAACGACGCAACTAAGGATCTCATGGGCAAGGACGTCATCGTACACATCCAAGTATACGAAGATCGATCATTCACCTGGAACTCACTTGGTCAGCCAGTTGATGACCTCATCCGCGAAAAAGCGGGAATCACAAAGGGAAGCGCTAAGCCTCACACTGACAAAGTCGGTAAGATCAGCCGCGCACAACTTGAAGAAATTGCTGAAATCAAGAAAGACTTCTTGAACGCAATCGACGTTGACGGCCGTGTCAAAGTTATCGCCGGTACTGCACGCTCAATGGGCGTCGAGATCACTGAATAGTCATCTCATACCAAACAAAAAGAACGCATCGTGATGGTGCGTTCTTTTTTATATAATTTCAAATAAGGAAATGTGCTCCATAGGTACGCTTGGGTTTAATCAAACGTACCTATGGAACCTTGCGAACTGATTTAGAGAAGGAGCGTGTACCCCTCTTCGTATTCGTCAATTTGACCACTTCTTTCGATGAGGCATCGTCTGTGCGCAGGGCACAGATGTTCAATCGGGGTAATGAATGGGTTATCGAAGTTATCTAGATACAAACGCGGATCAGGACATTCAAGGAATGATCCATCACTTTGTCGTTCGTAAAAAAGATAATCAACGATGCATTCATCGTCAATATCGTAGACTATTGCGAGTGGATCACATCCACAAAGTGTCGTACGATACTGTAGCGATAGTTCATTGAGCTCGATATCCTCCTCAATTACATAAGGAGTGTTTCTCACTCTCTGAACAATCTTGAACTTGGTTGAATTAACCATTTTTTGATTCCTTTTAAGGTATGCCTATGCAAAATTACATAGTAGTCCCTTGTTGCGGCTCCTTAACGGTATTAAATAGGCCAATCCCAACACTCTCGTGTCGGGGACAAATTAAATCAGTTGTTAAGGTACACTCGGCGTCTTTCGACTCAACAAGTTGCGTTTTGAAAGTATCTCACCTAACTGCATTGAAAGCAAGCATAACCATCATCAAAACATTGTCGCCGCTGTCATTTTGTGCTATAATAAGAGTATAACAATCAATGTTGGGAGGCATTCGAGTCAAGCTCGAGCCGTTATCACCACAGAAAGGGTTTACCCAAAATGGCTAAGAAAGCTGATTTGCTCGTTGAAGCAAAAACACTCGGTCTTGAAGTTACCGAAAAGAACACTATCGCCGAGATCGAAGCTGCGATCGCTGGAGCTGCTCCAGTTACTGCTGAAGAAGTTGCGGTTGTTGAAGTAACCGAAGAAGTGACTGAAGAAAAAGTTGCTAAGGCTGGAAAGCGTTCTGCAAAGGCAATTGCTGAAGCAGAGGCGAAAGCTGAAAAAGAAGCTCGTAAAGAAGCTGGCGACACAACATCTGTTGATGGCGAAGAAGCAAGCGTTGCAAAGGGTCCACGCCCAGTCACACGCCCACGTATCGAACGACGTGGTAAGGCATACCAAAAGGTTGCTGCACTCGTTGAAAAAGATAAGGCATACACACTCGCAGAAGCAATCGCTCTTGCCGTACAGACAAGCCCAAGCAAGTTTGACGCAAGCGTTGAAGCGCACGTTCGCCTTAACGTTGACCCACGCCAGGCTGACCAAAATATCCGTACGACTGTTTCACTTCCAAACGGTACTGGTAAGACTATCCGTGTTGCGGTATTTGCACCTGAAGCTGATCACGCTGCAGCAACTGCTGCCGGTGCTGATGTTGTCGGTGACGAAACATTCATCGCTCAACTCGACAAGGAAGTGATCGACTTCGATATCCTTATCGCAACGCCACAGTACATGCCAAAGCTTGGTAAGTACGCTCGGCTTCTTGGTCCACGTGGCCTTATGCCTAACCCGAAGAGCGGTTCTGTTGCGACTGACGTTGCAAAGGCTGTATCTGAAGCAAAGACTGGTAAAGTTGAATACCGTGTCGACAAGCAAGCAATTGTTCACCTTAGCTTCGGTAAAGTAAGCTTCGGTGCTGAAAAGCTTGAAGAAAACGCAAAAAGCTTCTTCGATAGCCTTGTAAGCCAAAAGCCAACAACTATCAAGGGTTCATTCGTGAAGTCTATCACTATCGCGACAACTCAGGGTCCTGGTATTACTGTTGAGAACTTTATCAACAACTAGGTCATACACCTTACTAAAAAACTCCGCTTGATTGCGGAGTTTTTTATTTATTGATGAGTTGCTTGATAACGATAGTATTATCGACCGGTTCAGCGGCTGGGGGAGTAATGCCTATAATCTCAAGTGTCTTTTGTGAGAATCGACTCATAATACGCATGAACTTTTCACCCGTTGTGACATCTTTGTCAGATTCAGAGTAGTCGATTTCGACCACTGCAATTTCATCAGAAGGATGAACATCGGTTCGTGGCGCGGGTGCGGTTGCAAGACCCTGCTTACGCAGTGCCTCATATTCAAGAATTTGTTGATGTGCGAGACGACGCTCTTCTTCACTAAATAACGCGAGGCGAGTATTAATAAAAACATCGACATACTCTCGACGGAAGTTAAATTTATCCGTCGGTACGATGTTAAATGATCCACCATCGATCGAATCAAGAATGAGTGCGGCAACATGTTCTTTTTCGTTATAAAAAACTTCAGGGGGCTTGGTGACCTGAATCAAGGCAAGATCAGAGAGGAGATTGTCGATAAGACCAGACGCGCTGTGTTCATAATCAAAAGGTTTTACCGCAGTTTCCTCCACAGTGCCCGGGCGTTGCTCGGGTGCACTATGGTAGGATTCTTGCGGTGCCGTCATCGGCTTTCTCCTTATTTTTTTGAACGGGCGTGTGTGTTTTTATACGTCGCTGGCCATATCTTATCATAAGCAGTTCGTATTTCCAAGGGTATTCTGTATAGTTATAAATGGTGGATGAACCTTTCACATATCCGATGTTCTTTGGAGGACACTTTGGGAGTAACAGCATATGAAGACCTCTTGCAAGATGTCTTCGAAAACGGTGATTACAAGGGTGATCGCACAGGGACTGGAACGCGAAGCGTTTTCGGTCGTCAGATTCGGTTTGACCTCTCTGAGGGATTTCCGTTGATCACAACGAAGTTCGTATCGTTCAAGTCGATTGCGTACGAGCTGCTATGGTTTCTGCGCGGCGATCCGAATGTTCGATGGCTCCAGGACCACGGCGTCACCATCTGGGACGAGTGGGCTGAAGCCGATGGCAACCTCGGTCCGGTCTACGGTGTCCAGTGGGTGTCGTGGCCAACGCCAGACGGCGAGACGATCGATCAGATCAGTAATGTGATCTCGACGATCAAGTCAAACCCGAACTCGCGACGCATGCTCGTGAGCGCGTGGAACCCGGCCGACCTTTCGGAAATGAGGCTGGAACCGTGCCATGTGCTGTTCCAGTTCTACGTCTCCAACGGAAAGTTGTCGTGCCAGTTGTACCAGCGCAGTGCTGACATGTTCCTGGGCGTGCCCTTCAACATCGCCAGCTACGCACTGCTGACTCACATGATCGCCAACCTGTGTGATCTTGAGGTCGGCGACTTCGTGTGGACGGGTGGCGACACGCACATCTACGACAACCATGTCGAACAGGTGACGGAGCAGCTCTCGCGAGAACCGTTCCAGCTGCCACAGCTGGTGATCAACCGCGTTCCCGAGTCCATCTTCGACTACACGTTTGAAGATTTCGAGATCGTGAACTACCAGCACCACTCGCGAATCAAGGCACCAGTCGCGGTGTAGAACAGGGAAATGCTTGGTGAGCCGACTTGATGGATCATACGATTCAACGTCGGCTCACCGAGCCCTTACAACTCATGTATATACTAAATGATGCGAATTACTGTATCGGATGACTTCGTAGGTACGTGAGGAAAGAATATCCAAACTTATTTTTTTCATCAGCAGCAAATATCTGCTGCTCAGAAGATACCCATTCGTCTTGAGAAATTAGAGGGAAATACGCATCGGCATTTTCAACAACTGTGTCAATTTCAGTCGCATATATTCGGTCGACTGTATCAATTGCAGCAGCATAAATCTGACCACCGCCAATAATATGGATTTCTTCATTACGGGCGAGAGAGTACGCCTCATCAAGAGAATGTGCAACCTCAAACCCATTCGCAGCAAGTGAACCCATTGTTAAAACAATGTTCTGTCGGTTTGGCAGTGGGCGATAATTATCAGGAAGAGACTCGAAGGTCTTACGCCCCATAATAACCGTATCGTTCGTTGTAAGTTCACGAAAACGCTTCATGTCAGCAGGGAGTTGACCAGCCCAAGGAAGCTCTCCTTCTCGGCCAATTGCATTATCGCGATCATATGCTACAACTATATTTTTCATAGAACTCATTGTACCATGGTACAATCAGAGAAATACAGGTGTTATCGGGGAAGTTTCAGATGAGCGTTTATAGTAATATCGAAATCGAAGAGGCCATTGCTGATGGTCATATTATCTTCCATCCATACCAACCAGAACATATTAACGGTAGCAGTGTCGACGTCACACTCGGCGAATGGTTTTTCCGAACCGATCGCGAAAGTCCGACAACGGTCTACAACCCTTTTGATAAAATAGAAGTCGATCGCTATTTTGGCGAACCGCAACAGGCAATTACTCACGCTGAATGGTGTGAAAAAACCGGTAACGAACCCCTCGCAAACATCCCCCTTGATCACCAAGTAATCGTCCTTGAACCAGGTGAGCGAATCCTGGCGCACACCCAAGAATTTATCGGCATCCTCCCTCCGGGCACGACAAGCATGCAATCACGCAGTACATGGGGTCGCAATGGCGTGGCTGTTTGTTTCGATGCTGGATGGGGTGACCCTGGCTACGTGAACCGCTGGACGCTTGAAGTGTATAATCTCAACCAACGCCATAGTATCGTATTGCCAGTTGGCGAGCGCATTGCACAAATTGTCTTTATGCACACCGGTGAAGTCCGCGGCAGTTACGAAAGCTTGAGTGGGAAATATACTTCAAGTACGAACCTAGATGAGCTCATTGCTGCGTGGAAACCACAGCAAATGTTACCGCAGGCATATAAAGATAATCGAGATAGGGGGTAGTTATGGGATTATTTATTGCAAACGAAGGTGGCGATGGCTCAGGAAAAGGGACGCAGACACGACTGCTCGTCGAAAGGCTAGAAAATGAAGGCTTTCAGGTAGCGACAGAGAGTTATCCTCGCTACGAAGAACCTGTCGCGGAATTGGTCAAACGATTCCTCGATGGAAAGTACGGCCAGCCACATCCGGAACTTATCAGCCTCCCATACGCAGTAGACCGAATGCTCGGCTCAGCTGCGATACGCAGCGCAATCGCATCCCCTAACGGAGTGTTCATCTCCGATCGATATAGTGCGTCAAATCTCGGCCATAACGGCTCTAAATTCGATACCGCAGAAGAACGACTCGAATACTTTGAATTCTGGCGAAATTATGAGCACAATATTCTTGGCGTTCCTAAGCCAGATCATAACTTCATCTTTCAGATACCCGTAGAAGTAGCCCAGGCAAACATCGATAAAAAAGAAGCTCGCAACTATACAGACAAAAAGCGAGACATTCACGAGGCGGACGCGAATCACCTGCAACGAACTTTCGATACGTACGGCCTTCTTGCGCAAACCTACCCTGATGAGTACACGATCATTGACCCTATGGCCGACCTTGAAACAATGCGTCCAATTGAAGAGATCCACGAAGAGCTTTACGCAGCTGTTCGCCGCTTGATGAACTAAAGAAGCTGATTCGTAGGGTACGGATTGTTTCGTGACATTGCAAGTTGCCGAGCTTCACAATGAGCAGTATTTTTTAGGTATTTTTCAACGAGTTGATGATTAACCGCGAAAGCTGTCATTGAGATTGGCACAACGACGTCAAAATCGTCCGCATCAAATGCTTCGAGGATTGCTTCTTCAAACCCAGGAATGTTTAAGATCGTGTCTGACCAATCTTTGCCGTAGGGTGTTTCCATGATTGCGTTGGTAATAGCCACATGCTTCTGGCGATCTTCATGGTGATCTTTTTTAAGTTCCTTTTTATTATTAGGGCTTAAGCCGAGGTAATCGAGCATCACAACAAACGATGAACGTTCAACACATTCAATATTATTTCCGATGTACCCGCGCGTAATACTTCGCGTCATAAGCAGACCTTGTGCACCACCACTATATTCATTATCGAAATAGTTCGCGCGTTTTACCTGGAAAACCGGTTCAGAACTCACAAGTTCTCCGCCATGGAACAGGATTCCTTCATCAACGGCCCGGCGCATTGGCTGGATATGCTCAAAACGCTGACCATAAGGGATAGCAATCGTTCCTAGTTCAATCGTTGGCACCTCAAGGATATCCGATACCATAATAATTTCAGCAGGTGAGGCGTGGCCTGTGAGGGTTCGGCTTGTGATATCAAGCGCGTCAAAAGGAATGTCTGAGAGATCAAACTTACCCCTATACTGGTAGCTATCGTAATTACGCTGGATACGGTGCTGAAGGCGACTCTGATTATTGTCGTGGATGAAATGACTCATTGGTTCGTCGATATTTTGAGGAATAGACTCCTCTGACATAAAGAGTAATTCGTGCCTTTCAGCGACTTGGCGCTGCTGATCCTTGACGGCGGGAAGATACGGGTCGAGCGGAGTTGGCCCAAATGTCTCAGGCTCTCCGCGTGCCGTGAGTTCAAGCCCAAGCAGACTTTCACTGCCTTCATAAAGAGAAGCTGGAGTGGCCAGTCCTCGTTCGTGTCGCTCTGATTGTTCCATTGAGAGGCTCATAGAATTCTATTATACCACACTCGGGAGGAAATGTCTAGATATCAACAGAGGTGAAAAGAGCCTCATCCAAATGGACAAGGCTCGAGGAAGGAGGTTCAGGGAGAGTGGCGACAACAGGGTGCTGCCGCCACTCGATCCCGGCTAGTCCGAAGTCAGTCGAACGGTGTGGTCTTTGAGCGCTGCAAGCTCAGTTCCACTCACGCGACGTTCGTTCGGAGCACCGTCCAATGCCTCTTGCTGAGCGCTCTTGTCCACCTTGCGGATCGACTCGAGCGCACGCTCAACGACACTAGATACAGCTGAATTAGCCATGTGCTTCCTTCCAATACGTGATCCCAACACCTGCGGGGTCAGGTACTAATTGTACTGTACTAGAACATATTTTTCAATACACCGCTAGTAGCGTAGAGAGGGGAGCGAGCAACACTAGAGACAGGGGCGGTTGACCTAACTAAGGTGTTACTGTATAATCACGACCAGACATCACCAAAGACAGTAGCCGCGAGAGGAAACGAACGCTTAATCCGCTACCGAGGAAATGCAATACACACATTTCTATAGTCTTTGGCAGTGCGAGGTCCAAAGACTATTTTGTTTCTCGCAGATACTGCCAATGTCCGCTACTTAACAATTTGACCGAATATATTAAAACCAAGGAGAAATTTTTATGGCTATTTCACGCGATAAAAAGAACGAATTGGTTGCTGATATGGGCGAGCTCCTTGGAAACGCGAAAACCACAGTGTTTGCAGCGTACCAAGGACTAACTGTTGCCGATGTTCAGAAACTCCGTGCCCAGGCACGTGAGAACGGTATTGTTATCCGTGTCATCAAGAACCGTTTGGTTCGTGTTGTACTTGCGGCTAACCCTACTTACAAAGACGTCGACACCTCTAACCTTACCGGTCAGCTCCTTTACGCTATGAGTGCGGAAGATGAAGTTGCTCCTGCGAAAATTCTTAACGAATTCGCAAAGACCAACCCATCTCTCGTTATTGCTGGTGGTTTTTCTGGCGAAGGCGCTCTTTTGAGTGCTGACGAAGTTAAAGCCCTTGCATCACTTCCAAGCAAGAATCAGCTCATCGCAGAAGTTATTGCTCAACTGCTTTCACCTGTACACGACGTTACCAACGCGCTTTCGGGCAACTTGCACGCGCTCTTGGACGGTGTTGAAGCTAAAGCAACCAGTTAATTTTTGAATAAAACCCGGGCGTAACAACCCAATTACCACATTAAAAGGAGGCTATCATGGCTGATCTAAAGAAATTTGCAGAGACTCTCGTTAGTCTTACTGTTCTTGAAGTAAACGAACTCAAGACAATCCTAAAGGATGAATACAACATTGAACCAGCTGCTGCAGCTGTTGCAGTAGCTGGACCAGCTGCTGACGCTGCACCTGCTGAAGAAGCTAAGTCTGACTACACTATCGTCCTTAAGGACGCCGGTTCTCAGAAAGTAGCAGTCATCAAGGCTGTTAAGGACATCACAGGCCTCGGTCTTGGTGAAGCTAAGGCTATCGTTGACGGCGCACCTGCGACTGTTAAGGAAAAAGTTCCAGCTGAAGAAGCTGAAGCTGCTAAGGCAACTCTCGAAGCAGCTGGCGCAACAGTCGAGCTCAACTAATCATTTTATTCGGTCAAATTGTGACGTTCAGAGAACCACCCCTTACCGGGTGGTTTTTTGTTTCTCAGCAAAATATACAACAACTTTGCACGCACTACTGGTAAATGTGTGGATAAGCCAATCCCATGCTTTTGAAATTATTGATAAATATGGTATTATATCCCATAGATTTACACCGCCCAACTATTCGAAAGGCAAGAAAATTGAACCTTCAGACCATTTTGATAAGCATCGCCATTTTCCTCGTGATTGTGGCCGCATTCGTGATCATCAGCTTGATGATTCGCCGTAAAAAGCGCATCCATCAAGCGGAACTCGACAAGCTGTTCGAACCTCTCTACCGGTGGGTTGAAAACTTTCCGAAAGGAAAGTATGGCAATAGAGCAAGTTTTTGGGAAATAGCGCAGTACGCTGATCCGCCCAAAAGCAGCATTTGGCCCCAAGGCATTGGGCACTATCCAGACCGGCAAAGTGATGCGCGTCAGCGTGTTGCACGGGTGAAAGAGCAGCTTGAAGCAGCGAAGCTAATCCAAGACCCGTTGAATCGTCGAGATGCGCTCTCTCATTTGAGGCAGGAAAATAACGATGCCGAAACCTTCGCCTTGTCTTATGAAGACGCAGACTGGATTAAGGAGGAAATTACAGCGATCACAAAAGATCAAGTCACTGCCCTCTGGACGCAAGCGCTCGACGGAGACAGCGATGCGCTCATAGAGCTCATCGTGTTCACAGGAAGCGAGCGTTACCAGAGTTACAGGTGGTACGTCAATCACTCCTATTCGGAACCCGATGGATGGCAGGATCTTGTTGCCGAGCTACTACCACATCCAACATTGGAAGATCTTCGGATCCACGATATGGAAGACGGAGCAGTCTTGCTTCTTGCAGAAGAAGCGCGTCGTGAGGGGAACCTCACGAAGGCGAAGATCGTCATGGCGTTTTGGGTTTCAGATGAGATGTATCAGCTTCTTATTCCGCAGAGCATCATGGCCGAGCTTGTCTCGACGGTCGAGCGTTCGAACGATCGCAAGAAATCACAGAACAAAACGGTGCAATAAGCCCGTCCCAAAAGTTGAGCCTCGAGAGAAATCTTGAAAAACGCTCCTTGCGGGGCGGGCCAACTTTTTTTTGTAAAAGAAAACCCCCGTCACTCACTGCTAGATTGCAGGAATGGCGGGGGACTTTCATTTTAGGGAAGAGAAGTTATCGCTTTTTACGACGATTTGCTCCAATTACGGCATGAATAATCATTGCAAGAATGATAATCCCGGCGAGTACAGCAATTGCCATGTAGCCGAGCTCTTTCTCCTCTTCTTGAGTTAGTGCTGTAGCCTCAATTGCGCGCAAGGCAGAAGCTTCAGCCACTGGAACTTCAGCAACCTGCGGAGCTGGCAGGATAATGCCAAAGCAAAATCCCACCTCCTTCACATGAATCTGCCTGACGTTGCAGGATGATGCTGTCGGCATTTCCTCCAGCGCCTGCTGTATCGGTATTGAGGCGAACAAAAGAATGAACAACGCCGCCAAGGAGGCGTTGATATTAATAAGCATGGTGTCTTCTCTCTAAAAATGAAAGTGTGCAAAGCCGATGAGCGTGGTCACCGGGTTTATTACCAAACTCCTCGGCAATTCACACGTTCTGATCAACTTATGGGGTGATTTTATAATGAAAACATATAACCGTCAATCATAATCACAAAGATAAAGAAAAAGCCCCGCCACTCACTGCTGGATTGCAGGAATGGCGGGGCGGGTTTCACTGTTGAGAGATGTCTTCTTTCTTTGCTTGGCGCCGATACATCAGCACGGAAACGAGTCCTATTACGAGCGCGACGTTAATCACGATCGATATAGTCAACTCGTTATGCAACTCGTCAATCCGCTCCCAAGCACTCTCCCACGCACCTTGTGATACGTAGTTCTCCTCGGAAAACGATGAATCACTTGGATCTGTAAGGGGTGGAGGATAGGGGTCGTTCGAGGTGAGGTCGATGATGCAGTTCGGCCCATCGGGCGTCGGACTTTCGCCTGGTCCGCACATGTCCGGAGGGAATGTGCACTCTTCATCTGACGAGCAGACTCTGGGTACTTCATCTGCTTGCGCAGCGGTCATCGGGAGGATGACAGCTCCAGTAACAATGATTGCCGTAAGCGTAATCTTGATGATGCGAAGCATGAATGCTTCCTCTCTAGTAATAAAAGTGTGCAAAGCCGATGAACGTGGTCACCGGTTATTTGTTACCAAATCCCTCGGCAGTTCACACTCTCTAATCGACTTATGCTTACATATTACCATAAACAGCATAAAATGTCAATGTATAGGCCGAGAACTAACCCTTCAGGAAGCTGAAACAATTGACATAACGAACCGCTCTTGGTATAAGTGGGGGAGAACAACTACAAAAATAGACAAAGGAATTGCGAGTAACTATGTCTGAATTACCAGAGAAACAAGTCAAACGCTTGTACGCATTAATTCAAGAGGCCGAAACAAACCTATCAGCAGCAAAAGAGTTGCTTATTAGTATTGTCGGCGACGATGGCCAAGTCATCACCCCACGATCAACAAACCACGAAGAAGTTGGTGGTAAAGTCATCGAAGGTATCTTTGATGGACAAAAAATGGCCGGACCAGATGGAAAAGAATACCCTGTTCCAGCAAACTACGCCAGCAAGTCAAAGCTTGTTGAAGGTGACATCCTTAAGCTGACGATTGCCGACGACGGTAGTTTCATTTACAAGCAGATTGGTCCAACAGACCGTCTTCAAGTTATCGGAACACTCGTGCAGCACGACGGAGCATACTATGTTGAGGCAAATGGCCGCGAATACCGCATCCTTCTTGCCAGCGTGACCTACTTCCGCCTTGCGGTTGGTTCACAGGTAACAATCATCGTTCCAAACGACAACCCAGATGCAGTCTGGGCAGCAGTCGAAGCAGCACTTTAGTTTTCACAACGAAAACACTTCTCGACAGCGATCATTACGGTCGCTGTCTTGTTTTGTGTAGGCATTAGCAGTATGATGAAAGTATCACAGAGGTGAAGACAAACAGGTGGAAAAATGTAAAAAACACGGCACACTTAGCGAGCGAACAGCGCTATAATTGCCAGTAGAGAAAAGGGGACATTCCGTGGGGACGGCACTATACAGAAAATACCGCAGTAAGTCATTGGCTGAAGTTGTTGGCCAAGGTCACATCACTGATATTCTGACAAAAGCACTGGCCAGCGGCCGGATTGCTCACGCGTACCTCCTTACCGGACCACGCGGTGTTGGTAAGACCTCGATCGCACGTATTCTTGCGCATGAAATTAATGAGCTTCCGTATACCGATGACTCAACTCATCTTGATATTATCGAAATTGACGCCGCCAGCAACAACGGTGTTGATGACGTTCGCGACCTACGTGAAAAGGTGCAGATCGCACCAACTTCTGCAAAAAAGAAAGTCTACATCATCGACGAGGTGCACATGCTCTCGAAGTCAGCCTTTAATGCGCTCTTGAAAACGCTTGAAGAACCGCCTGAGCACGTCGTCTTTATTCTTGCCACAACCGATGCCGATAAGCTCCCGGCAACCATTGTGAGTCGTACTCAGCGCTACGGCTTTCGGGCAATTGGCACCGAAGATACGGTCATTCATTTGAAGCATATCGCGAAGGAAGAGAAGATTCTGATTGATGATGATGCACTCCAACTTATTGCCGAGCGTGGCGATGGGAGCTTTCGTGACAGCATCAGCTTGCTTGATCAACTCGCTGGGCTTGCCGATACAAAAACCGCAATCAGTCGTGATCTTATTGAACAAACCCTCGGCCTTGCACCAAGCGAATTGATTGCTCAAATTCTTGAAGCAATCGCAAAGCATGACATTGCCGAAATTGCGAAACTTCTTAATGGTGCAACTGGTCAAGGGATTAGCGCATCGACACTCGCACAACAACTCACCCAAGATCTTCGTGTGCGCATTCTTGAAAAACCAGCATATCTCGACCTTCTTGATAGCCTGCTTGATGTTGCCAAAAGTAGCCAGCCTGATATTAAACTTCTGAGCGTCCTTGGAACGTATACTCTCAAGACAAAACCCGTTCGCACTGCGGCACTCGCGACACCGGTTCTTGAGGTTTCTGCAACAATCGAATCACTTGCGAAAGCTGCGGTGCCAGTTACAGTACCGGTTGCGACTCCTGTTGTAAAAGCTTCGGAACCTTCTCGTACTCAGACTACGAGAAAAGCTGCACCGAAGATTGCCGTTGCGGAAGTTGCAGTTGAGCCAGTCAAAGCAAAACCAGTTGCTCCTGCGATCATTGCGACCGAGCCTTTTGACTCAAAGGCTCTCATTGAGTACGCGCGCGAACATTACGTGGCGATTTATAGTGTGCTCGCAAAATGTGGCTATGCATTGAACGATAATGTGCTGACTATTTTTACCGGAAATGCCTTCTACAAAAAGAAGCTTGATGAGCCAAAATATAGTGTTTCAATCCATGAATCAATTGTTGCATTGGGCTATCCGCTCATTACAATTGAGATCGTTCCTGAAAGCGCCCCGTTAAAAAGTAGCCAAGCTGCTGCTGTAGCTGCTATTATGGGCGGAGGAGAAGAGGTTTCACTAGAAACCTCATAGAGTGCAGAGGTATGGCAGATAAAAGTATTCCCGCGGGAAAAATCCCCCCACAAAACATCGACGCTGAGATGAGTCTTCTTGGCGCCGTGTTAATTGACGAGGAAACACTTGCCGATATCTCAGAGCACGTCACCGAAAAAGACTTTTACGACAAGCGTCACGCCGTGATTTACGGCGGTATGATGCGCCTCTACGAACGACACCGTCCGGTCGACCTTTTGACACTTTCTGATGAACTCAAGAAAAAGAACGAACTTGATGTTATCGGCGGTTCAGCATACCTTACTGACCTGACTAATTACGTCCCAACCGCCGCCCATGCTGAGGCATACGCTGAAATGGTTGCGCAAAAGGCCGTTCGTCGTCGTTTGATTAAAGCCAGTGCTGAAATTTCAGAACTTGGGTTTAACGAAGATACCACAACTCAAGAACTCCTTGAAAAAGCTGAGGCTGAGATTTTCTCAGTCAGTGACCAATCGCTCAAGCAAGATCTTGTGACACTCGAAAGTATCTTGACCGATAGCTTTGACCGTATGGAAGAATTGCACCGCAATAAGGGTGCGCTTCGTGGTGTCCGAACCGGCTACCGCGATCTCGACAATATGACAGCCGGGCTCCAACGCAGTGACCTTATCATCCTTGCCGCCCGTCCTGCCATGGGTAAAACAACATTGGTAACAAACCTTGCCTATAACGTGGCAACTATCGCTAAGCAACCTGTTCTCTTCTTCAGTCTTGAGATGAGTAAAGAGCAATTGGTTGACCGTATGTTGGCCGATGCTTCTGGAGTTGATGCCTGGAATATCCGTACCGGAAACCTTTCTGACGACGACTTCGCCAAGCTTTCTGAAGCCATGGGCGAGATGTCTGAAGCACCTATCTTTATTGACGACACGCCAGGCGTCAGCGTGCTCGAGATGCGAACCAAAGCACGTCGAATCGCACACGAACAACCACTCGGCCTCATCATCGTTGACTACCTGCAATTGATGCAGGGGAGCGGGAAGCATGACGGCAACCGCGTGCAAGAGGTGTCTGAAATCTCTCGTGGTCTCAAGTTGATTGCCCGTGAGTTAAACGTCCCAGTCATCGCCTTGAGTCAGCTCTCTCGTTCAGTTGAGTCGCGTTCACCACAGATTCCACAACTTGCCGACCTTCGTGAATCAGGGTCAATTGAGCAAGATGCCGACATCGTGATGTTTATTTATCGTGAAGCGTACTATAATCCTGAAACCGAACGTGAAAATGTCACCGACCTGATTATCGCTAAGCACCGTAACGGACCAACCGGTAAGGTTGAGCTCTACTTCCACCCAGAACGACTCCGCTTTATGTCGCTCGACCGTAAGCACGACGAGTAGCCTCGTGGTACAATAGAGTTAATCTATGGCAACTGCTGATTTTTCAACTTATTTCCTCTACCGATGGCGTTACGTCATTGGTTACACACTGATCGGACTTCTTCTTGCTGGATTGCTGTTATTTGCTGGGCTTGCCGTACCAAACGGGCTTTCTGATCTTGAGACGCAGTCCGTCATCCGCAGTGCGTCGCTTTCATTTAGCGACCCGTCATCATTAGCAGTTACCAATTTGCCGTACTACCTGTTACAGGCAGGGATATTCTCACTCTGGGATGTGAGCAACTTTACGATAAAGTTGCCGTCTTTGATTTTGGCGCTCTTCTCGGCACTCGGGCTGATTATGTTACTCCGTCGTTGGTTTACCCCTAATATCGCCGTGCTTGCTTCGTTGATTGCGATTACTACTGGGCAATTCCTGTTTATCGGCCAACAGGGGAATCCAAGCATTCTGTATGTCTTCTGGCCAGTTGTCTTGCTACTTCTTGGCACGCAGATTACTCGCAAGCGACGCTTCAAGCTTCTCTGGAAAATCTTGTTTGCGATCACCGCCGCACTTAGCCTGTACACACCATTGAGCATCTACCCGTTAATCGCAATTACGCTTGCCGTTGCACTCCACCCACACCTCCGCGCGATTATCCGTCGGCTTTCTCGACCACGCCTTGTAATCAGTGCGACACTTGCGGCAATCATCATTGCGCCGCTCGTATATTTGACGGTTATTAACCCGCAACTTGGCCCAACACTCCTTGGCGCTCCGACCGTCTGGCCACCAAGTCTTGTTGATAACCTTATGACCGTTGTGAAACAATACTTCCTGTTCTGGGAGCCGAGCACGACCACACTCATGACGCCGGTCTTTGGACTTGCTTCAGCAATTATTATTGGTCTTGGGCTTTATCGACTATTCCGAACGCGCGAGACCACTCGAAGCTACCTCATTATTCTGTGGCTTGCCGCAATCACTCCAGTGCTTATTCTTAACCCACAGTTCACGAGCGTGACGTTTACCTTCTCAGTTCTGCTCATTGCAGCCGGTCTGACAAGCCTCATTAGCTACTGGTACCGATTATTCCCACTCAACCCGTACGCACGTATTCTCGGGCTTGTGCCGCTCGTTATCCTCGTTGCCGTCCTTATCGGTACCGGGCTGGCACGCTACACCTATGGCTATCACTACGACCCACGAACCGCGCCGCTATTCTCACGTGACCTCACGTTACTTCCAGAAGATACTCGCACTATAGTGACGAGTGGCGAGAAAGAAACTGATTTCTACAAGGCACTTTCGAAATATCGTACCGATATTGTCGTCACCGACTCACCGACAACGAACAAATTCACCACAACGAAAGCCGCGCAGAAAGATTACGAAGGCTACGAGGTTTCGGACATCATTACCAACCCATTCGTAAACGATAGTGACCGCTTCTACATCTACAAAAAGCAACCGTAATACCGTATAATACAGGTATACCTAATGAGAGACGGAGTATAAATTATGGCTTTTGACCAAGTAAAAATGTTGAACAAATTGCGTAAAGCGCAAAGTGATCTAAAAAAAGAAATTATTGAAGTTGAAGCTGGTGATGGTGCGGTTGTCGTACAAATCACTGGTGAATTGAAGATTAAGAAGATCACTATCGACCCTGAGCAGGTTGACCTTGATGACATTAGTGAACTTGAACACTGGATTGAAATTGCTGTTCGTGATGGCCTCGCAAAAGCACAAGAAGTTGCTGCTGAGAAGATGAAGCCACTCATGGGTGGTCTTGGCAATCTCGGATTCTAGTCGGTGATACGGCTACTGCCGACAGCCCTTGAAAAGCTGATCGAAGAATTAGGACGACTCCCCGGAGTTGGCGTGCGTACTGCTGAACGGTATGCCTATTTCTTGTTGCGTGCCGACCAACGCCTCAACGACTCACTCGGTGCAGCAATCCAAGACGTACATCATCGCGTCAGAAGCTGCCCCGTAACCTTTGCACTGATTGATGCAGAAGAGACTGTTTCACCGCTTTACTCAAACCCTGATCGCAATCGAAAGCTCGTAGCCGTGGTTGAAGAGCCACTTGATATTGTCGCCTTAGAGCGAACAGGGCAGTTTAACGGCACGTATCACGTACTTGGTGGTGCGATTAGCCCGATTGATGGTATTGGCCCTGAACAGCTCCATATACCTGAATTATTGAAGCGACTTGTTGATGATGAAGTTGAAGAAGTAATTGTTGCGACGAACGCCAGCGTTGAAGGCGAGTCGACAGCGCTTTTCTTGCAACGACACATTCGTGACACACCGGCGCTCGAGAACCTTGTTATGTCACGCCTCGCTCGAGGGATACCCGTTGGTGTCGACCTTGAGTATGCTGATCAAATTACGCTCACACACGCCCTTGAAGGCCGCCGCACACTTTAAATTGTAGAAAATGAAAGAGCCCCGCTCCTCACCCGAATGAACGGGGAGGGACGGGGCTACTTCAACTACTGAACTGATTCGAGCGCTCGCACGATATCTCTCACGAGAAGCTTCTGCTGGGCAGGATGAACTTCAAGGATGTGCTCCTTCACAATACCGAGCGTGATGTCACCATCACTCACGATAGAACGCTGCAACGGAACAAATTCGATGTTCGACACGATTCGACGATAGTCGATAACGAAGCTAATGTGCTCGTACTCGTGATCGTCATGAATGACGTAGACGTTAAATATCTCGTCTGAGTCCGCACTTCGCTGCGCCCTGAAATACATCTTCTCATCCTCGTACACGAAGTTGCCTCCGTTAAAAGGCACTCGACGACGCAAAAGTCGAAAAAGATGTGCTTGAGTCAGATACGAGATATACCACGGCCCACTGTACAGAAGCGCAAAAAGCACCACTCCGTAGGCAAAAAGGTGCAACGGCATCCAGTCAGGACTGAGCAAGCCAGCGGCAGAGCCGATGACGAGCACAGCACAAACAAGCAAAGGGACGATAATCCCAAAGACAAGCCGAGTGTAGATGTACTGCAGGTACGTCGTTTTGTTAATGTACTCAGAAATCATGATGACCTCCCGGTCGTTTGGTGACCAGCGGTCAATAGGTAGTTGAACCATTACATTATAGCACAAAATTCTTTAAATGTCAATGTTCTTAAGGGGTGACAGGGTATGAGAAAGCCCCACTCCTCATCCCACGAAGGGGGAAGAGTGGGGCCCGTGTCCTCTAACTCATTTGCCGAGAGAGTTGCTTGATCATTCTTGTCTGTTGCGTTCCTTTTGGAAACGATGCGGCAGACAAAACTTCACATCGCTCATCGAAATCAATGAGCTCACCACCTATAATGATGGGGTAGGTAACGTATCCAACCTTGTTGGTCTTCATACGCATTCCGGAGCTATTCGCAACGACGACAATCCTGTCTTCGCCACGACGAGCGGTCACGAAATATCGATCACCTCGTCGACGTACATGCAGTACCTCGTCAAACCCCAACAAAATCTTCTCGGCTAGGAATTTATCCGAATCAGTCTCTCGCCTCAACGTGCCGTACAGTTCACGGCGCGCCACGACGAGGTGAACAAAACGGTACACACTCACTAAACTTACCGTTATTGCTCCCACGACACACAGAATTCCAACCGACTCCATCACCCCCAAAAGCGAGCGAAAGGGAAGGCCAGATGCCAGGACGGCGACCAACGTAATGAAGGACGCTATTCCGACAGTTCCTGCGGCGAAGGGGTCGCTCTCGCACTTGCGTACGACGGATACCCACTTCTTACTTAAAAACACTGATTCATACTCCTAGTTGGACCGAAAAGAGGACAAGAACGATAGTACCATAAGCAAATTAGTGTGTCGATACCTTGTTCTCTTCGGTGAAATGCTATACTAAAGGATAATGTACGACAAAATTATCTCTACCCTCACCGACGCACAACGTATTGTTGTCCTGCAAGCAGAAAACCCAGACGGCGACAGCCTCGGCAGCGCGCTTGCGCTAGAAGCAATCCTTTCTGACCTCGGCAAAGAGGTGGTGCTGTACTGCGCAATTGATATGCCCAAATATCTTCATTACATCAACGGCTGGGATCGTGTCGTAAGCGACTGGCCATCAAAAAGCGATGCGGCGATTATCGTTGATACCTCAAGTAAGCTCCTTATGGTCAAGGCACTTACCACTCCAGGCGTGCAGTCATTCCTTGAATCCCATCCAGTTGTCGTACTTGACCACCACCAGCATGAAGGTGGCGACCTCCCATTCGACACGATTGAACTTAATATCCCAACAGCCGTTGCGACTGCAGAGATCATCTACAATATCGCTACCGAGGCCGGTTGGACAATTGCACCCGATACAGCCGAGCAACTTTTCATCTCGATTCAGTCTGACAGCCTTGGCTTAACGACACAGAACACGACCGCCGCAAGCTACCAAGTTGCCGCATCACTCGTTGGACTGGGCGCCGTGCCAGCAACTATCGAATCTCGTCGTCGTGAGTACATGAAAAAGCCGGCTGATATTCTTGAATACAAAGGCAAGCTGATTGATCGAATTGAATATTATCTTGATGGTACACTTGCGGTTGTTCATATTCCTTGGGCAGATATTGAAGCCTATAGCGATCGCTACAACCCGAGCGTCCTCGTACTCGATGAAATGCGTCTTGTCGACACTGTACAGGTCGCTGTCGCCATCAAAACATACCCAGACGGGAAAGTGACCGGTAAGATCCGTACGAACTCACCAGTCGCTCACCACGTGGCCGGATACTTTGGCGGTGGCGGACACGAATACGCGGCAGGCTTTAAATTGCACGAATCATACGATACAGTATTAGCAGAATTAGTCACCGCAACACAGAAGGCGCTTGAATCACATGTCAGTACAGCTTTATAACCATCTTTCAGAAACTGTTGAACCGTTCGAATCAATCGAACCCGGAAAAATTCGCCTCTACACCTGTGGGCCAACTGTTTACAACTATTTAACCGTCGGCAACTGGGCTGCTTATATTTACTGGGATACGCTTGTTCGCACACTTAGTGCTAACGAGTATGACGTCACGCGAGTGATGAATATTACCGACGTCGGCCATCTTGTGAGTGACGCCGATGACGGTGAAGACAAGCTCGAAAAAGGTGCTCGCCGCGAAGGCAAAACCGCATGGGATGTTGCGAAGTTTTATACCGACGATTTTGTTGCCGGAATGAAAGCGCTCAACTTACTTCCACCGACTCATCTTCCAAAGGCGACTGAATATATTGAACAGCAACTTGAACTCGTTCGCACCCTCAAAGCAAAAGACTTTACTTACCAAATTGATGATGGAATTTATTTCGATACTCAAAAGTTTCCGAAATACGATGAATTTGCGCATCTGCAACTTGATGCCCAAAAAGCCGGCGCCCGCGTTGAATTTAACCCTGAAAAACACCACTCAAGCGACTTCGCACTCTGGAAATTCACCCCAGCAGGCGAAACTCGAGATATGGAATGGGCGACCCCTGCAGATTTAATTACTGAAGGCATCGAGCGCCAAGGTTTTCCGGGTTGGCACCTTGAATGTTCTGCTATGGCGATGTCACTTCTTGGTGAAACCCTCGATATCCACACTGGCGGTATCGATCACATCCCGGTTCATCACACTAACGAGATTGCACAGTCCGAAGCTGCAACTGGCAAGCAATTTAGCCGTTTCTGGCTTCACAACAATCATCTCAAAGTAAACGGGACAAAGATCAGTAAATCACTTGGCAATGGGTATACACTTTCTGATCTCGCCGAAAAAGGGTTTTCTCCTCTTGATCTTAAGCTCGTGATTCTTCAAGGTCACTACCGCAATGAAGGTAACTTTACCTTTGAAGGACTCGAGTCTGCGCACAACCGTCGGCTCCACTGGCGAAATGTTGCTGCCTTGCGTCACCAGATCCACGACACGCTCGTCGACACCGATTCAGCAACAGATAACCCAGTTGGCTACGCAGCGTCACAGGCACTCCTTGAGACGCTTTCACGCGACCTTGATACACCAGCAGCACTCTCACTTATTGATGAGACATTTAGCGAAATCGAAAAACTTGGTACAGAACGTATTAATCGTCATGCGCTTGTCTCATTTCTTGAAACGATTGACTCACTCCTCGGACTTGAGCTCCTCGCGACCACTCCAGATATTTCTGATGAAGTAAAAAAGCTCATTATTCAACGTCGACACGCCCGCGACAACAAAAACTATGCACTTTCAGACACGCTGCGTGCTGACATTGAAGCAAACGAAATAGCCGTCCGGGATACTCCGAACGGCTCAATCTGGGAATACGCAGCCTAGTTAGGTTTTTTCGACAAGTGGCTTTTTCTTGCCATTGAGTTGCGTACGGCGATTTTCAAGGAACTCATCAACCAAAACACGGATACACCCAGCGATAGGGATGGCAATAATACCACCAACAACGCCGAACATGTAAAGTCCGATGGTTACCGCAGCAAGCACAGCAAGTGCCGTGAGGTCGATTCGCTTTGCTTGAATATGTGGTGAGATGAAGTTGTTTTCAACCTGTTGGTAAACAATGAAGAATACCGCGTAAATAATCGCTGCAGGGATATTATTAAGCGCAAGAAGTAGTGTAATAATCAACCCACCGATTGTTGCACCAAACATTGGAATCAATGAAAGCACGAAGGTGATAGCTGCTGCTGGCATCGCAAGGCCAGCCGGAAGGTTAGGGAAGAAGAAGCTGAGGATGAAAACGAACAGCCCGGCAGACACCGCACCAATCGTTGAAACGGTAAGCTGACCGGTTACATAGCCATTTACGACGCTATACATTCGCCCAAGAATACGACGGTGTTTCTTCATCTTTTCTTGGTCTGGGTAAATACGCCACAGTCGTTTCATCCATTCAGGTCCTTCAATAAGCATCAAGAAGGTGAGTACAAGAACAAGAATTAATGCGGCCGAGAAACTAAAGATTGAGCCAACACCGTCAAGCACACTCTGACCAACATTCGATGCCCAACCAGCGGCACTATTCTTTATTGATTCAACAGCACTGTCAACCTGGGGTTGAAGGTTGTACGTATTCACGAAGTCACCAAGACCGTGCCATTGTTCTGTTGCATTACTGACGAATGTAGGTGCATTCTCAATGAATCGAGCAGTTTGTTGCACGATAGGCGGAATAACAAGGGTGATAATCGAACCGAGGACTAAGAGGACAGCGATATACGAAAGTGCCGTCCCTGCAACGCGGCTGCGACCGGGGAGCTTTTTCGCAATAAACGACACCGGTGAATTAAGTGCTAACGCGAGGAAAAGAGAAACCCCGAGGATAATCAGCGCAGTACTTGCCTTATATATTAAGAGGACAGCAAGTGCCAGCCCAATGATTACGAGCCAAAAGCGAATGAAAGTTCTTGTGTCTATATCTATACGATTCTTCATAGTTCGTATTATACTACATAGAGCATGGAGGAATTACTACCACATTTGCGGAGGGCACTGAAAGGTGATGTGAGCGTTGATTTAGTATCTCGTCGCGCTGTTCAGCATGATGCGAGTATTTACGAACTCCTTCCTGATGTCGTCGTCAGCCCAGCTGATTCAAAAGATGTTAGTTCACTCGTTCGCTTTGTCTCGAAGTACAAACAAAGTTATCCTTCTCTCGCGATTACTCCTCGGAGCGCTGGGACTGATATGTCCGGTGCGGCAATCGGTAGTTCAATCGTTCTTGACATGCCTCGGCACTTCTCGCAGATTAAAAGCCTCAAAGGCAATATCCTCACCACGCAGCCAGGTGTCTACATTCGTGATATTGACCCACTTTTAACCGCAAAAAGTTTGCAGCTCGGCAGCGTCCCGGCGAGCCGACGCCTCTGTACAATCGGCGGCATGGTTGGCAACAACTCTGGTGGAGAACAATCGCTTCGCTACGGCAACACCCAGCACTGGGTACGAAGTCTTGACGTCGTGCTTGCGGATGGTAATCAGTACACGCTTGCGCCACTCAAGAAGTCACAGCTCCAGAAGAAAATGGCCGAAAAAACGTATGAAGGTTCTTTATATAAGAGTCTTTATGGACTCATCGAAGCACATTACGATGTTATTAAAAATGCTCGGCCAAAAGTAAATAAGAACTCAATGGGCTATAACTTATGGGATGTGTGGGATCGTGACACGGGCATTTTTGACATGACGCAACTCTTTGCTGGAAGCCAGGGGACACTTGGCGTCATTACTGAGATGACCATGGAAGCAGTTCCAAAAGCCCCACACACCGGCTTATTACTTATCTATCTCTCGTCATTGTCACAACTTGGCGATGTTATTAAAACAGTCATGACGCATAGCCCGGCAACTTTTGAAGGTTTTGACGATATTACATTCCAGCTCGGTATTCGCCACTTTGCGACCTTCCGCAAGCAACTCGGCACGAAAGAATGGATGCGCCAACAAGGTCATCTGCTCAAATCTGTCGCCAAATTTAAAGGTCATCTGCCTAACATGCTTTTAATGGTCGAGTTTGAAGGTGGAACAAAAGAAGAAGTCTACGCAAAGATTTCGAAGCTTCATGATGACCTGGGGCACTATAAGGTGCGGACCGATATTGAGAGCGACGAACAGGCGAGTGCACCATTTTGGCAAATTCGTCGTGCTGCGCTGGCGCTGCTGCGAAACCAGGTGAAGGGTCGCTACGCCTCACCATTTATTGATGACATGGCAGTGCCGCCACATTTCCTTCCTGAGTTTATTCCAAAACTCCGTAAAGTCATTCGTAAATATAAACTCCCTGCGACTATTCAGGGTCACTTTGGCGATGGTAACTTCCACATTATTCCATTGATGGATATTAGCGGTACAAAAGACCAAGCAAAGCTTGAACCAATTATGCGCGAATTAATTCCGA
>Ga0247806_10000377_pt1 | contig 28944 bp, 25 predicted proteins | sample UWRJL059202B1_FD_179935 | JGI IMG/M metagenome (GOLD analysis project Ga0247806, IMG submission 179935) | Plant litter microbial communities from Arlington Agricultural Research Station in Wisconsin, United States - UWRJ-L059-202B-1 | ecosystem: Environmental > Terrestrial > Plant litter >... | reverse complement strand
ACAGTTCACACGGCTTCAGGCCCCACCGCAAGTGCTTACGCCGGTCGCATCGCTATGGGGCTGCATCCGGCAAACCGTGAAGCAAGCTGCCACCCTGCGCCCGGGCGGAAATCGATCAAATCACAAAGTTGGAAGCTGTTTTCAATTGGAGTTGCTGCTTTTCCGATTTGCGTAAATAAGCGTTGCATAACGGTTGCACAACCGTTATGCAACGGAATTAATATCGGAATCCCAATATAATTAACCGCTATTTTCAATAAAATCGCCTATACCTCAAAATTATATAACAGGTTCAGAACCATGATATAAACGTCTTCGGCTACAGTACGTCACAAAGTGGGAAGAGGAAGCATACAGAATGGCTTCAAGCGAATTATAAGCTGTCTTAAACGCAAAAAAGCAGTTGTGCAGAAGTAAGAAGGGAGGATTGAATTCCAGGTTTTAAACCTGCTGATTTTTAATTTACAGGGAGTCGGTATACCAGTACTGTACAGGAATCTTATGGGAATCTGGCAGGAGTCTTACCGGAGTCTTGTGAAAACAGAATCCTTGGAATTCCACAGCTTTTTGTCCCACAATTTCCAAATCCACCTTAACTTTAATCTGCGGTGCTATCGCTTGCTCTAGCTTTCCGACGCTGGGATTACCCACTGATCTTTCGAAACATGTACCGTCCCTTTAAATAAAGCAACGAGTTTTTGTGCGCTGTTAGAAACACGTACCTCATAAATACCGATGGTCTTGCCGCGGTGCAGTTCCGAGCAAACAGCCGTCAGCGTATCGCCTGACGCTACCGGCCGCGTATGCGAAATTGACGTTTCTATGCTCACACATCGGTAACCATAACCATTCGCTGCAAAAGCCAGTGCCGAATCCGCCAGTGCGTATGAAATGCCGCCGTGCAGGATCTGGAATCCATTCAACATGGCGGGTTTGACCGGACAGGAAAGCGTACAGCTCCCCGCAGCGAGGTCCGAAACCGTCAGGCCCAGCCAGCGGCTGTAGGCATCCAGCTTCAGCATATGGGAAACAATTTCAGCGGGTGTATGCATGGGAAAATGAATGAATGAAATCCGGCGGAAATCAGGATGTTCTCCGCCGGTATTTTTTATTCGCGGATCGACCTGGTCAGCAAGGTAATCATTGCAATCGTTACAATAAACAGCTGTGTTGCCGTTTCGTCATCCAGGGAAGTGCCGTCCTCATCTTCCTCGCTGAGCTCAATCGACATGAAACGCGCGAGTTCCGGCTGATCGCAGAAATCTTCCAGCACTTCATCCTCATTCTGGTCAAAATAGGCATCCAGCATTTCGAAGTATGGCTCCTCAAAAGCATCGAGATCTGCTTCCGTCACTTCAGTCGTCGCGAGCTGCTGCTGCGCGAAACTTTCAGAGATCAGGCAGTAGTAATACAAAAGCAATCCTTCCAGGCGTTCGTTCTCATATTCCAGTGCGGCGGACATGATGTATCCCAACAGCACGGGCTGGGCGAGGGCATAGGTCTCGGATAATTTTTCCAGTGAATCATCGTCGAGGTTGTCTACTTTCTGAATGGCTTTTTCAATGCTTTGAAAAGTTACTTGTCTCATTACTTCTGTTTTTTTGTCAAAAGTAGGGATTTATGCCTTTCATAACCGACCTGCGGGCGTGGATAATTCACAATTCGCTGCAGCAAGCATTTCAATTAACCTGAGTTTGATATGAGATTTCAGTCAGAATTGCTGTAAATAGCAGTATAAAAGGCGCATTTTGTGAGTGGTAGTGTGCTATCATTTAGAGATGCAACGCAGTAGGCTGCTATTTACAGTAATAGCAGCAGGAAAGACAATAAAAAGTAGCGGTCTGGCGGAAGGTTATATCGAACTCAGGTAATTACTACATAAGCGTCGAAATTACCTCCAGAATCGTCCGGTTATTTTTTTACCAAAAGAAGAGATTCTAAGGTTCTTACGTTAATGAATTTCCGTTCTTTTGGAAGTAACTTAGTTTAGGGGATGTGGCATTAGCAACTGTGATTTCGCAGGTGCACCGGAACTCGTTAAAAATGGAAGAAGCTCGCAGAGATCACTGACATTTTCGAGTTCTGGAAGCATGAGAAAGCTAAAGGTTGCGCAGCCACTAGCGTTTTTTTTGTTTCTTTTTTTGGGGCGATGCCAAAAAAAGAAAAAACCTGTTTTGGATCATTAATTTTAGTAGCAGGAAGAATCCTCTGTTTATAAAGTCAATCCTCAATACTTATTTCATAAGGGGATTTACAGATCAATGGGATGTTCCTGGAAAACAATGAAATTATATTTACCAATTTCAGTATCTTTCGCCTTTCTTAAAACGCAGCTATGGCATTTTTTCAAGACGAATTTTTAAAGTTCTTCATCGAACTGGCCCCCAACAACCACAAAGACTGGTTTGACCAGAACCGGAAGCGGTATGAGAATTTTGTAAAGGAGCCGTTCAAGGATTTCGTAACGCAACTCATCGCCGAACTGGCCAAAAAAGATCCGACGTTCAAAGATTTGGAAGCCAAAGACTGTATCTTCCGCATCAACCGCGACATCCGGTTTTCAAGGGAAAAAAGCCCCTACAAGTTACAGGTCTCGGCTGTCGTGGCTCCGGAAGGTAAAAAAAGCAAGGCGGTCAATGGTGTTTATTTTGAATTAGGCCCGGAGAAAATGCGGGTCTACGGCGGTATTTACGAGATCGATAAAGAAGACCTGCTGACTGTCCGTGAAGGCATAGCCCGAAATCCCTCAGCTTTTAAAAAGGCCTACAGCGATCCGAAGTTCAAAAGTGTTTTCGGCGATATCCGCGGCGAAAAGAACAAGATCATCCCGAAAGAGTTGAAAGAAGCGGCGGAGAAAGAACCGCTGATCTTTAATAAACAATGGTATTTCTTCACCGAATTCGAGCCGGAAACGATCCTGCGGGACGACCTCGATCAGCTGATCCTGGATTGTTACGCGGCGGGACGACCGGTCGAAGAATTTTTCAATAAACTGATAAAGCGATAAAACAATGTTCAAAAAGTTTTTATTTGTGGGCGCATGCCTGCTGTCCACAGCAGCCTTTTCACAACAAAAGGAATTAACCCTGAAAGATGCTGTGCAGCAGCAATACAGGAATTTTGCGGCCGACCAGATGGCGATGTTCCAGTGGATTCCGGGAACTGACAATTACGTGTACCTAGATGGTTACGTAAAGCTCATGAAAGGTGCCGCGAAAGGCGGCAAAGCCACCGAATGGCTCACAATCCAGGATGTCAATAAGGCACTGGGTGCTGAGTTGTACTGGTTCTCCGGGCTTGAGTGGAAAGATGCCGAAACGTTCTGGTTGAATGACGGACAGAAATTCTACAGCTTCAACACCAAAACAAAAACTGGTAAATTGTTGTTCGCGCTGGGCGAAACAGCGGAGAATGCAACCTTCAATGCAGCGGGTCAACGCGCAGCGTTCACGAAAGAAAACAACCTGTACGTGCAGTCTGCTGATGGAGCCGCTGTAGCTGTAACCAGTCATACCGATAAAAACATTGTTTCCGGACAAACCTACGCGCGCAGCGAATTCGGGATCACGAACGGGATTTTCTGGTCGCCGAAAGGAAACCTGCTCGCTTTTGCACAAAAAGATGAATCTGAAGTTCACGACTTCCCCTTGCTGGACATCAACCAGACGCCGGGCGAACTGCTGCCGGTAAAATATCCGATGGCCGGACAGAAATCGGAAAAGCCGAAGATCGGAATTTACAACCTGGGATCGAAAGCAACTGTTTTCATCGCGCCACGCAGCGGAGTTGACAGCTACCTGACCAATGTTTGCTGGACACCGGACGAAAAGCACGTGCTGATTGCAGAAGTGAACCGCGACCAGAACCACATGTGGCTGAATTTATACGATGCGGCAAATGGAAACTTTGTGCGGACGCTTTTCGAAGAAGAAAATGCGAAATGGATTGAGCCGGAACATCCAGCTTTCTTCCCGAACCCGGCATCCGACAATTTTGTCTGGATCAGCGAAAGAGACGGTTTCAATAACCTGTACTATTATGACATCAATGGAAAGTTGATCAAACAACTGACAGCGAATAAATTTGTCGTGAAAAACATCCTCACGACCCTGAATAAAAACAATGAGGTAGTTTTCGCTGCAACAGGAGATAGCCCGTTGAACACGATGTACTACGCCGTAAGCCTGACGGGAACGCAGCGCCTGCTGACCAAAGAGGCAGGAACGCACGACATCGCGGTCAGCCCGGATGGCAAATGGATTTTCGACAGCTATTCCAACCACAGCACGCCCGGTCGTTCTTTGATGCTGAGCGCAGATGGAACAAGCAGTAAAATTCTGCTTGATTCCCCGAATAAACTGAAAGATTACCGCATCGGAACGACCGAGATCAGCTCGATCAAAGGCGCGGACGGAACGACTTTGTATACGCGATTGATCAAGCCCTCGAATTTCGATCCGTCCAAAAAATACCCGGTATTGGTATATGTTTACGGCGGACCGCATGCGCAAATGATCACAAATTCCTGGTTGGATGGCGCAAATCTGTGGATGCACTGGATGGCCGAACAAGGCTACCTCGTCTTTACACTCGACAACAGAGGTTCCGGAGAAAGAGGTTTTGCATTTGAAAGCGGGATCCACAGACAGCTTGGAAACCTCGAAATGGAAGATCAGCTGGCCGGTGTAGCTTATTTGAAATCTTTGCCTTACGTCGATGGCAATCGCCTTGCGGTGCATGGCTGGAGCTTTGGCGGTTTCATGACTACGTCGCTGATGTTGCGTCAACCGGATGTTTTCCAGGTGGGTGTCGCCGGCGGACCTGTGACTGACTGGAAATACTATGAAGTCATGTATGGCGAGCGCTACATGGACCGTCCTGAGGAAAATGCGAAAGGTTACGAAGAAGCCAGCCTGCTGACACATGCGTCCAAGCTGAAAGGCGATCTGTTGTTGATCCACGGAACGGTTGACGATGTGGTTGTGATCCAGCACAACTTCGCACTTGTGAAAAAATTTGTCGATCTCGGCATCCAGATGGATTTCTTCCCGTATCCGATGCACAAGCACAATGTAGGTGGCAAAGACCGCGTACACCTGATGGAAAAAGTGCTCAATTACGTGATCAAGAACAACCAGTAAAAACAGACATACAATATTCGATTGAATCCGTTGAGATTTTCCACGCGATGTGGAAGTTTCAACGGATTTTTTTGTGGACTTAACTGAGGGTACAAAAGGCCTGCTTCGCCCAAACAACGGACGGCGAAATCAGAACACGAAAAATAATTAGTTGACTGATCCTGAATTACAAATGCGGGTAATGAATTATTTGTACATTTGGGTAAAGCCGGACAGCAATGAGATTTTCGTTATGGATTATGGGATGTGCATGTAGCTCCTTTTTGTGGGGGCAGCGCGTGCAGGATAAATTGTTGCCGGATTCTATCAAGCCTTACGGGAATTTTTCTGTAGCCTACGGGACAGCTGCCAATCTCGCCAAAGACAACCGGTTTTTCATGTCCACAGTCGGTGTTGGCATTGACTTCAACGCCGGCAGGTTCAAATACAGCTCTACGATCGATTTCCTGCTCACCCAGCGCAAAGGGAAGCTCTTTACGAGGCTCAAATCGCCTGATTTTGCAGTCGGCGTCAGTTATGTATGCTGGCGGGAAGTCGTTTCCGACATTACCTTCGGGCCTGTGTTTGGCGTTCGGACAGGTTCATTGCACCGCGACATCCTCAATAAGAAAGAACCGACGGCGCAGGACCTGAACAATGTGCAATCAACATTTTATGTAGGCCCGGCACTGGAATACCGTTACCGGCTGTATTTCAAAAAGAGCAAGTACAACTTCTTTACCTTATCGGCAGGGATGCAGTACGGTATCGACGTCCTGGCCTATGCTTCCAACAGCAAAACCGGGGAAGCCGGCAACTGGGCCACCAAAGTTGCGAAAGCCGACAGGCTCAACAGAGACACTTTTTCCATGACTTTGCGTGTGGGCTGGTCGATCTTCACCGAGAAAGAAGTACATGTGCGCAAGCCGGAAGAAAAATAATCCTTTCCCTTTTTGGCTACATTTAATAGTTTGAGATACCAGCTAGTCGGCTGCTTTTTGTATCTTTGAAGCCAAATTTTAAAGCCAGTTCCGGATGGGAGAAACACTTTCCAACAAGCAGAAAAAAGCAGCAACAATTGATACATCAGTTTATTTAAAAGCATTCCGCCTGATGTGCACCGCCAAAACCCTGGCGGAGAAATACGAAGCCAACAAAGAGATCACTGCGAAGTACGTACATGCGACTTCCCGCGGTCACGAGGCCATTCAGCTCGCTGTTGGGATGCAGTTGCTGCCGCAGGACTGGGTTTCTCCGTACTACCGCGACGACAGTATTCTCCTGGGGATCGGCATGAAGCCCTACGAGTTGATGTTGCAGGTTTTTGCGAAGAAAGATGATCCGTTTTCCGGCGGCAGAACCTATTATGCCCATCCTTCCCTGCAAAGGGACGACATGCCGAAAATTCCACACCAGTCTTCAGCAACAGGAATGCAGGCCATTCCGACTACCGGCATTGCGATGGGAATTCAATACAAGGAAAAACAAGGTCTTGCAGCCGATTTTGGCGGATTGGATCCGGTAGTGGTCTGCTCGCTTGGCGATGCTTCCTGCACGGAAGGAGAAGTCTCCGAAGCTTTGCAAATGGCGGCGCTCAAGCAATTCCCGATTCTGTACCTCGTGCAGGACAACGGTTGGGATATTTCCGCGAACGCAGCGGAAACGCGTGCACAGGACATGACCCATTATGCCCGCGGATTCAATGGCATCGAAGTACGCACGATCGACGGAAGCGATTTCACGGTTGCTTACGAAACGATCCGGGAGGTATTTGACATCATCCGCAGGGAAAGAAGACCATTTATCGTACATGCGAAAGTTCCTTTGCTGGGCCACCACACATCCGGTGTGCGCAAGGAATGGTACCGCGACGATCTCGAAGAAGCGGCGACGCGCGATCCATATCCGCAATTGAAAGAGATCATGCGCGAAGCCGGCGCTGATGAAGCCGATTTCATCAATGTCGAAGCAGAGATCAGGAAAGAAATAGACGAAGCTTACGAACAGGCACTGAATGCGCCCGATCCGGAACCAAAATCCGTGACCGATTTCATTTTTGCGCCGACACCAATTACAGAAGAAAAAGGCGAGCGCGAGCCGAAAGGCAAAAAGAAGACCGTGATGGTCGATAGCGCACTTTTCGCTGTACGCGAGCTGATGCAAAAACATCCGGAAGCTTTGCTGTACGGACAGGATGTCGGCGGACGTCTGGGAGGTGTTTTCCGCGAAGCAGCTACATTGGCTCAGACTTTTGGCGACGACCGCGTTTTCAATACACCCATCCAGGAAGCATTCATCATCGGTAGTACCGTTGGGATGTCCGCAGTTGGACTGAAACCGATTGTCGAAGTGCAATTTGCAGATTACATCTGGCCGGGACTCAATCAGTTATTCACCGAAGTCAGCAGGTCTTATTATTTATCCAACGGAAAATGGCCCGTAAGCTGTATCATCCGCGTGCCGATCGGTGCCTATGGTTCCGGTGGACCTTACCATTCTTCCAGCGTTGAATCTATATTGACGAATATCCGCGGCGTCAAAGTCGCTTATCCATCCACAGGCGCAGATTTGAAAGGATTGATGAAATCCGCGTTTTACGATCCGAATCCAGTTGTCATGCTGGAGCACAAAGGATTATATTGGTCCAAGATTCCGGGTACGGAAGGAGCGATGTCCATTGAGCCTGATGAAGATTACGTGATCCCGTTCGGGAAAGCGAGAATCGTGCAGGAAGCCGATGCATCCGCCGTTGAAAATGCGGAAAGCTGCGTTGTCATTACCTACGGTCGTGGTGTTTACTGGACACTCGAAGCCGCACAGGAGTTTGCTGGCAAAGTCGAGATTGTCGATTTACGCACGCTGAATCCACTCGATACTGACACGATCAATGCGGTAACACGCAAACACGGTAAAGTATTACTCGTAACAGAAGAATCGATCGAATCCAGCTTCACGCTCGGACTCGCAGGCCGCATTCAGCGCGACAATTTCAAATACCTCGACGCAGCGATTGAGATCGTTGGTTCTGTAGATACGCCAGCCATTCCATTGAATTCATCTTTGGAGGCAGAAGTATTGACCAATGCAGTCAAAGTACGCAGCGCGCTCGAAAAATTGTTACAATTCTAAACAAATTCAGCATAAAAAAAAAGCAGGAATCGATTGAATTCCTGCTTTTTTTATGAGATAATTGTAAGGATTATTATTCGCCTGCGGGGAACTGGGAGCAATCAAACAAGGTAACGCAGTAAGTACCTACCATTTCGTGCAGGATCAGCTGTGAAGCCAGTGCGAGTTGCGTATAATTCTGGGATGAATTGCCGAAATTCCCTGCGGAAGTCAGCCACATTTTTTGGATCAGCTGTTGTCCGCCTTCCGTAGGCTGTATTGCCTGCATAACCGCATTCACATTGCCTGCGCCAGCGTGATATACATGCAGCACGAACAGGCGGAACCACAAATCCGTTTCGTTGTACGGAATCGCATACGCATTCAGGATTCTTTTTGCTTCGGGAATACAAATGCGGTTGATCAGCCTGGCTGCGCCGTAAGCCGATTTATTGAAATCCCGTCTTTCATCAACCGTTTTATTCACAATCAGTCCCTGAGCACGCGCCACGCCCGGCATCAGCTGGAAAGCGCCATAAGCGCCCGCGTTTGATTTGCGCAGTTGTCCCGGGCTTTCAATCAATAGGATCGCCTGTGCATACCATGGGTCCACGGCCTGGCTTTCGAAGGCGAGAATGCCCATCGACAAGCTTGGATATACTTCATTGAACTTGTAAAAATCATTTTTCCCGCAGGTAACCAAAATGCGTTCTTCAGCCGGCAGGCCATACAAGGTACGCAAACTGTCTTTGAACAGGTCTTTTTGAGCTTCGGTTTGTTTACTCCACTGGCGCATCGAAGTACGCAGCAATATATTCCGCGTCGCGCCCACATTGATCAGGCACGAGTCAGGCGAAAGCAGCATAACCTGTTTCCAGAAATTCGGCTGTGGCAGCTCGTTCCATTTGTCGGCATAGAGCGGAGAAGCATTCATCAGTATGCCGTTTTTGGAAGGGTGGAGGACTTCCACCATTTCAGCATCCCAGGATGTTTCAGGCAATTGAGCGAAGACAGGAAAGGACAGCAGACAAATCAAAAAAATGCGCATGGAGAGAGAGTTTTGAAACTGGTTTGAACAAATAACGAGAAAAAAGTTGGAACGATACGTCCCGAAACCCTATAAAAGCAAATATTTAACGTTTGCGAAATACTTCAGAATCAATTGGAATTATCTTTTTAAGATGTGCACAATGACACATGTAGTCATTGTGCAACGGATACGGTAATCCTGTAAAGCAGGTTTAAAAAAACGTATCAATGGAGTTGTTACAGAGATGCCGTTTGATTTTTTGGAGACATACATAAGTGTTGTGTCCCGAAAGCTTTCGGGATTAGGCAACGGCTACGGAATTGATCTTTATGCTGCGATATACACTTTTGATCGTTCAGGAATTGGCCGCCTTTAAGGCCTGCGGGCTTTAGTTGCTTTGCAGAAAAACACGCATACATGCCATGGACAGCAGCTTCTAAAGTCGCAGCTGCCAATGGCTGTCTGCGGTTTCCCGCTGCTGCAGGCTACCGCCCTTCGTCCTGGCGGAAAAGAAATTGAGCTGAAACGTTGGGTCACGCTCCGGAAATGGGGATGAGGAAACAGCTACAGGAATCCGGCGGAAAATATTTCAAAGCACATGCAATGAGGTTTTGGAGCTATTCATGTTTGATTTTACGCGATTCAATAGCCGTTGCACAACCGTTGTGCAACGGCTATTCGTGAAATCCCCTCCAAAGTAAAGGGACAGAGAAAAACAATTCTCCGTCCCTTTTTTGTACTTTTGACTGATGCAAAGGATTCATCAAATCATACAGCAAATCATTCGGTTTCCCTTTATTCTCCTGGTAAAAATTTACCAGTGGATCATAAGTCCGTTATTTCCGGCAGCCTGCAGGTACGAACCGACCTGCTCGCAGTATATGATCGAAGCCATCAAAGAATGGGGCCTAATAAAGGGTTTGTATTTAGGTACACGGCGCATTTCAAAATGCCATCCGTGGGGCGGTCATGGACATGATCCGGTTCCGAAGAGAGAAAAATGATTACCTGCTCTGAATGCTTTGTTTCCTTTTATTGATATTGATCCCCATCGATACGCCCAGCGAAGTTCCATATTTGTTCATGGAAGCATAAGCGTTGACAGGGATATTCAATGCACCTGATCGAAAAGTACGGCCGACACCGATCACGAAGTTGGTTGAGAAATAATAGGCACCACGCGTGTCGGGCCTCGTGAAATAGTTGAAATCTTCCGGGTTCGCCACACCGAGATTACTCAGTTCGCTGTAGGTGTGAAATTTATTTTCATAATCTGTCGTTCCCGTAGAAAGCTGTTTGACACTGAGAGAAGGGCCCAGTGCGATCTCCCAGGAATTTTTACCGAATCGCGCTCCGTGCAGAATGGCCAGCGATGGAATGGCCAATCCCTGTTCAAGACCTCCTACATTCATGATGAATTCGAATAATCCGCTGAAGTTTTCGGTGCCTACATACTGCGCCTCCAGCTGGTAGCCGAGGTTAAATATAAGCGGAGCTGTACCGCGGCCACCGTCGTTCTCACTGCGTGTAAAGTACGCTCCATTCTCACCGAAGGCATAACCCAGGCCGATACGCGGACCTGAATTGTTCATTTTTCCTGGACCTGAAGATGCAGCAGGATTGTCTTTGTAGGACAACATCTTTTCAACATTCTCATCGATTGGGATTTCCAGGATGCGGTAGATCATAATGTCGGTCATGCGGTTCAGCTCATTCACCTGATTTTCAAATTGACCGATCTCATTTTTATAGATTTGTCCGGATTTTACGTCGACGATCTTCAGGGAGATCAGGATACGGTCGCCGAGTCCATCGTAGCTGGCACTGATTGCATAATCGGCCTGTATTTCCCGCCCGATCGATATCAGGCACTCTTTGCCCATACATTTTTTCAGTTTTTCAGCGCCTATTTTTTCTGAAACGTCATAGCGGTCGTTCACCACATATTTTTTAGAGTTCACGAGCGACTTGTAAATAACGGTTCGCAAGATCTCCTGGTCGAAAGTGATACCATGTACCTCTATGCCTCCGATCACCATCGAGGGCGTTTGTGCGTGGGTGTAATTGAAGCTTGTAATACAGGCGAGCACCAACATACAAATGTTTTTAGACCATCTTTTATTTCTTTTCATAGCAATCAACTTAAAGAGGGAAAAGTCCCTGGGTTTCATGCTGTCAAAACTAGCGGAACCCTTTCCGCCCGGAAAACGGATTTCCGCAACAATGCAATTGGGTGTTGCGGAAACCCGTACAGGTAGATCGGAGCGATCCGGCGCTGAAATAGGTAAGACACTGAAAACAGGACGAAACGGAGATTCTCCGATAAGAAACCTATCGGCGTAAAAAGAAAGAGATGAAAAAAGAAATTGGAAAAAGCGAAGGATTTATTTTCCTTTTGCCTTGAAAACGATCAGGATCGTATACAGCATGATCTTGATGTCGAGCGCCAGCGACATGTTTTTCAGGTACAGCAGATCAAATTTCATGCGTTGCAGCATTTGATCGACGTTTTCAGCATAGCCATATTTAACCTGTCCCCAGGAAGTAATGCCGGGACGAATCGTCGTCAATTGCAGGAACTGCGGCTCTCGTGCAACGATCTGATCGATGTAGAACTGGCGTTCCGGACGTGGTCCTACGAGCGACATGTCTCCTTTCACGACATTCCAGAACTGGGGGAATTCATCGAGCCGCGCTTTGCGCATGAATCTGCCCACAGAAGTAATCCGCGGATCGTGACTGCTGGATAAACGGGGGCCAGCAGCTTCAGCATCGGTGTACATCGTACGAAACTTAATAATGCGAAAGGGCTTGCTCTTCAGTCCGATTCTTTCCTGGAGGAAAAAAACCGGTCCTTTCGACGAGCATTTTACGGCAATTGCGAGTCCGATGTAAAAAGGGATCAGCAATACCATCGCAATCAGCGAAAGCAGGAGATCCATGAAACGCTTGACGCTTTTCTGCCACACCGGCATGCGATCTGCATTCACCTCCAACAGCAGCGCGCCAAAAATGTTGTTCATTTTCACCGATCCGGAAAGGATGTCGTACATGTCAGGCAATACCTTGATCTTGATACCGGTTCCTGAAAGGCGTGCGATCAGCGATCCGAGCCGCAGGTGCTCCGTACTTTCCAGAGCGATAATGACTTCTTCGACCTCGTATTCGCGGATAATCGTTTCGAGGTTGTCGACATGGCCGAGGTATACGAGTTCATTTTCGAGGAGCTTATCAATGCCGTTGAGGTTGACAAAACCGACAAAATTCGCGCCTATCCCTTTTGGAAGATTCTCGATCTCGCGGTAAATACCAACGGCTTTGTCACTTCCGCCCAGCAATAGCGTCTTGAAGCCGTCCTGGCCTTTGTGAATGCGCTTGACCTGTATGCTCGTGAAGATGATCCGGGGAACGAAGGTTACTGCAAAATGAATGAAAAACAGCGCGATGATGGAACGGTAATACAGCTGGTAATTGTTGATCGAATCATCGAGCAGGAAAACAAAGAAAATCGCCGTGGCGCCAATCGTTGTGGCCAAAAAAGTCAGGTTGAAGATCTTGATGCGGTACAACCTTTTGACGTCTGCATAAGTTCCCTGCAGGCTGTATAGTACCAGCCAGGCGAGCGGGATCAGCACCACACCCCAGAAAAAAGTCTCATCGACATTGAAAACGACTTTTTCGATCCTGATCTTGCGGAAATAATAAAAGGAAGACCAGGAACTGACAGCGGTGATCAGGTCAATGGTCAACAGTATAAAAGCTCTTTTTGAAGGAAGCATACTATAGGTGAACCACTTTAATATTATCGATGTAAATGTCGCCGGATTCAGCGCCTGTATTGATCAATGCCTGGAAGTACATCCTGAAATAAGCTGCGGAGACAGATCCGGAGACGATTTCTTTGAGGTCGATGTATATCTTTTTCCATTGCATTTCGGCAGGATCCTGTGCATTCAGCTGGATGTTCGGGTTGTTGGTAATCGTTCCTGCACTCGTGTTGTAGGCGAGTACGCCGGTCAGCAAATGATTCGTATTCAGGTAATCGATCTCCAGGTAAACTTCGGCACTGGCTTTCGGAAGCACCATCTGGCCGATTGTGTACCCGGTCCACAAAGAATCGTTCGAAGTGTTGAGCGCGATGTGTCCGTAAAAATTCCCGTACTTCAGAAATTCAGGATTATTTTCAATGGCCAGCTCTGCATTGGAATCGCCTGCAGTCTCGATTTTGATCGCTGCATCTTCAAAATCCTCAATCCAGAACTCGGTTTGTTCATAGTATTGCGTTTTTGGCTGGATACTGACGGTCTCATTTTTCTTCAGATCGGCATAAATCGTATAAGATGTGCAGAACGGATAGATTTTTTTGGTGGCGGAAATTCCATTGTTGCGCACCGTAGGAAAAATCTGTATTTTTTTATTGCCTTCTACCAGGATGGGCAGCTTCACAGGCAATTCAAACACACCGATTACTTTTTCGTCGATGTAAATCCAGGCATCTGTAAAGTTTTGCGTCAACGCTCCCTGTGGAAATTGTGCATTCGGGTTCGATTCCAGGGTCCAGGCGCTGATTTCTATCCAGGCAGGATCCGGATTATTCTTGATGCACGAGGTGAAAAGCAGGAAAGGCAACAGGAAATAAGTAAATAACTTCATAAGCATGTACAGTAATCTTCAGGGGAAGAACGTAATAATTTAGCCGATATTGTCCGCAGACAGCGGTTGTGGAACTTTTAACTTTTTCAGGATCTGGTGTGCAACATCCAGCGCAAGGTATCCGTCGTCAATCGTTACCTTCGGATTTTTATTTTGGGTGATCGCTGCGTGGAAATCGCGCAATTCCTCCTGGATCGCATTGATCTCATCGACCTGTGGCTTGTCGAACAAAATCTTTTTGCTCGGTTTACCCGGACCCAGATCAAAAACGAGGTCAAACGGATCCGGTTCTCCGGAAATATTTTCAAGGCGTACAACTTCGAGCTCTTTGGTCAGGAAATCGACGCTGATGTAGGCATCTTTCTGGAAGAAGCGCGATTTGCGCATGTTTTTCATCGAGATGCGCGATGCTGTCAGGTTTGCCACACAGCCATTGTCGAATTCGATGCGGGCATTGGTGATGTCATGCGTATCGCTGACCACGGCTACCCCTGAAGCAGAAATACGTTTAATGCCGGATTTCACGAGGCTCAGGATGATGTCGAGATCGTGGATCATCAGATCGAGTACGACAGGCACATCCGTTCCACGCGGATTGAACTGTGCAAGCCGGTGCGTTTCGATGAACATCGGCTTGTCAAAATATTTAATGGCTTCCTGGAATGCCGGGTTGAAACGTTCTACGTGACCGATCTGTACCTTCACACCGGCTTCGCGGGCGAGGTTGATCAGGATACGGGCTTCTTCAACCGTTTCGGTAATCGGTTTTTCGATGAAAACATGCTTGCTTTTGCGCAGGGCAAGCGAGGCAGATTCAAAATGCGCGATTGTGGGGGTCACAATATCGATACAATCCACTTCGTTGAGCAAAGCCTCGGCGCTGTCAAAACGCCTGACGCCAAATTTTTCAATCGCCTCGCTGGCATGCTGGTCGTTGGGATCAAAGAAGCCGATAAATTCAAATTCATTTTTCAATTCCAGCAGGAGACGAATGTGGATCTTTCCCAGATGACCGGCTCCCAGCACACCAATTTTCAACATAGATTTCTATTTTCCAACAAAAGTACAAGATAATCCCGGTTCGGGCGAAATGAGCAGGTCTACTTTTCAACAAAATGATGCGCAGCAAACCGATAATTTTAAACGAAAACAAAAAGATTCAGTCTGCAAACGGTCAATTTTAGATAACTTTATCCCAAAAAACTTAACCAGCATGATTTTACGTTTTCGAATCCGGTTTACGTGGGCCTGTTTCCTTTTGCTTTTTCTTTCGGGAAGTAGCGCGTTGGCCCAGCAGGATTTCAATAATTTCAAAACCTTACTTTCCGCAGGTACGATACCGGCAGATTTTTCTTCCAAAACTTCAGAAAAAATCCAGGAAGACCTGAAAAGTCACCGGACAGATCTGAAAGGGAAAGCAGAGAAAGTTTTCCTTGAAGGCATTCATTATTCGATTGACGATTTGCTCCATTCAGGCATGGTCATTTACGGCGATGAGATTTCAACGTATGTGACTGCGGTTGCCGACCACCTGCTGGAAGGTCAGCCCGGTTTAAAAAGCCAGTTGCGTTTCTATACGATCAAATCCAATGTGACGAATGCTTTTTCCACCGATCAGGGGATTATTTTTGTGACCACCGGCTTAATCTCGCAACTGACCAGCGAATCACAACTGGCTTACGTGCTCGCGCACGAAATCTCTCATTATACGGAGAAACACGTCGTTGAGACTTTCGACTGGAGTGTTAAAAACGGGCGCAAAGACAATACAATCCAGCGTTTGAGCCAGTATGCAAAGGAAAAAGAATTCGAGGCCGACAAGCTGGGGATGCAATTATATAAAGATGCCGGCTATTCCAAAAATGAAGTGGTGTCTACTTTTGATGTACTGATGTTTTCCTACCTTCCTTTCGACGAGGCGGAATTTCCGAAGGATTATTACAACAATAAGCACATTTTTATCCCCGAGATCTTTTTCCCGACGGAGCGATACCCGATCAAGGCCGTAGAAGATGCGGACGATTCCAAAAGTAGTCACCCGAATATCAAGCGCCGCAAGGAAGCAGCTACTGAACACATGGCAGCGCTTTCGGGTTGGGATAGCAAAACCGATGTACTGGGCGAAGCACGTTTCAGGTACATTCGGAATTTATCCCGTTTTGAAAGTATCCGCACCGATATTATGGATGCGAACTTTGCGGATGCTTTGTATACGATCTTCCTGCTGGAGAAAGAATTCCCGGAATCGCTTTACCTGCAACGCATGAAAGCTAAAGCATGGCTTGGACTTGCGCAGTTCAGGCAGGAAAACCTGGTGAACAGGCATCTGCAGAAGAATAGCGATTATGAGGGCGAAATCGCAACCGTACACTTTTTCCTCAAAAAACTCGACAAGATAGCGATGTCAGCCGTGGCGATGCGACAGATCGAAGACATCCGGAAAATCCATCCGGAAGACAAGGAGATCAAGGCCATCTGGGAGCGCATGGTGCAAACGCTTACGCTAACCGATAAATTTGATTTGAGCGCTTTTTCAACAAAAACCTACCAGGAAGCAGAGCAGGAGTTTTTAAAACTCCACAGCACAGATTCGATTCCGAAGGTTAAAAATACAGATGACACCGAAAAACTGACGAAGTACGAAAAAATCAAGAAGAAGAAGGAGGTAAGCAATCCCGAGAACTTCAATGCTGAAAAATTCTATCTCTATGCATTGGGGGATTTGCTGCAGTCTACCGATTTCCAGAGTACGTACATGCGTTTCAAAGATGAAAAGGAAACAGGTACGCGCACGCAGGAAACGCATGATGCCTTGTCATCTGCTGAGCGTGCGAAAGAAAACAAACGCACCGAGGAAAATGTATTGCGGATTGCAACGACCGATCTGATCTATGTGGAGCCAACGGTTTACAGTTACAAAAACAGCGGGGAAATCAGCAAGGTAAAATCAGAAAGACTGGCTTCCGATTTCTCTGCGGCTATTTCCACCAATGCCAGCGATCTGGATATGCATGTAAACACGATCAGCAGTGCGAACCTGAAAGCGATCGGTACGCCTGGTTTCAATGAGCGGGCGATTCTATTGTCCTGCCTGATGCAGCTCCGCGAGGCCGAAAAAACCGCTACTTTTCCGGTAGATTATGAATTATTGCAGGAAATACAGACAAATTACGGAACAAACAAAGTTCTTTTTTCCATGCTGGAACACAGTTATTCGCTCGACATTTCTTTTTCTACAGCTTTCATTTCAGTCGTTTTTTATCCGTTGGGATTAGTGGTATTCCCGATTAAGATACTGACAGGTAACAACACGGAGCTCAATGTGGTCGTGATGGATATCGAAAAAGGAAAAGTCGAAGGCGATGCTTATTTCTATTACAAAGAACCATTGACCCGACTTTCTTTGGAAGCACATGTCTATGACATCCTGCTGCAAGTAAAATCAAAACCGCTTTAATATCCGTATGAAAAGATTAATACATATCAGCTTGCTGTTGCTGTGCGCATCCGCAGTAAGTGCTCAGAACCCGGGTTATTTTGGGAAAAAGAACGTCGTTGAGCTAGACATGGTGGGGACCTTTCCTTTGCTGAGTAACTTCAGGTCCGTCACCTGGAACAAGGCAGAAGGAGATCATATTGTCAACAAAAAAGATTATTTCGATTGCGGTGTACGGTTGGGGTTCATCCATACATTCAGGCGTAATTTTGCTGCCGGTATTGAGATCGGCCAGGATTATTTCAGTGTCAATTTCGAGGATTATTATGACCGTTATCAAAGCGATTATGAGTGGTATGAGTCTACCAATGCCAGGCATGAAAATGTCGATGTGCGTGCATTAATCATCATGCCCAAGGTGGAGTTTTCCACCAAAGGAGGTCTTTTACCAATGGGGCTCTCCCACCAGGTTGGACTGGGTGTAAGAATGAATCGCGCTGTCGACAAGCCATATATATATGAGCAGGCGGCGTATGAGGGAGACGGCGATCCTGCCTCTTTTGGAAAGACATTCTATAATTACGATAACAAAGCAATTTTGGGTATGACAGCGATGTATGCGATCAATATGCGTACTCCACTCACGAAATCACTCCTGTTGAGTTATGGTTTGCGGTACACATTGAATTTCATGAAAAAGACAGAAGCCGCTTATTCAAATATCCCCGCTGTTGAAGCCAATGAAGTGTATTGGGTGAACAGGGATGAAATGCAAATGGCAATACGTTCCAGGAAGCAAACGTCTTTTATCCTTTTTAATATTGGGATTTCTTATGCGCTTTAAGCGAATTGCCTGGTATAATTGGGGAGGTAAAGGCTTAGGATAATAATTTGGATAGCCGTTGTGTAACCGTTGCACAACGGCTTTTTTTTGCCGAAAAAAGAATATTTTCAGGATGCATGATCATGAAATAGAAAGAGATGTGAATCCTGGTTTTAAGGCCAGCGTAGTTTTGTAGTCGTTGCGTAACCGTTGCACAACGGATAAAAACAACAGATATAAAAAAAGCCCTGAATTCCTCAGGGCCTTTGATAGATGGGTATTTAAGCTTAATGAAACATATCCTTTACCCGTTGAAAAAAACCTTTTTCACTGCCGTCGGGATTCGGTTTAAAGTTCTCACTTCCCCTTAATTTTTCGAGTATTTCTTTTTCTTCTTTGGAAATCTTGGTAGGTGTCCACACATTGATATGGACAAAAAGATCACCTGTTCCATATCCTTGAATATTGGGTAATCCTTTGCCTTTCAGACGGAGCATTTTACCACTTTGGGTACCTGGATCGACCTTGATCTTGGCTTTGCCGGAAACAGTAGGAACTTCGATACTTTCGCCAATGACTGCATCCACAAAATTAATGAATGCTTCGTAATGGAGGTTTTCTCCATCTCTGCGCAAGGATGCATGAGCAACCTCTTCAATCACAACAATCAGATCTCCTGGGACACCATTGAAAGGTCCCGCGTTTCCTTTTCCGGTTACGCTCAATTGCATACCTTCTTCAACACCTGCCGGAATATCGATCTCGATAACTTCCTCCTGGCGTTTCAATCCCTGCTGATCTGCATCGGAAGGTTTCTTATCAATTGATTTACCGGCACCCTGACAGGTCGGGCAGGTAGATTGTGTCTGCATTGCCCCCAGGAAAGTTTGTGCAACGCGCGTTACACGGCCCTGGCCATTGCAGGTTGGACAGGTTTTATAGGTAACGCCTTCCGCGTTAACCAGTTTATTGACTTTGATTTTTTTCTTGACACCTTCTGCGATTTCTTCGAGTGTCAGCTTCATTTTGACGCGCAGGTTTGTGCCTTTTACGACACGTGCACCACCACTTCGACCACCGCCGAAACTGCCGCCAAATGCACCTCCGAAAACGTCTCCGAACTGGCTGAAAATATCATCCATATTCATACCGCCACCAAAACCGCCGGCGCCACCCATGCCTGCATGTCCATATTGGTCATAGCGCGTGCGTTTATTGGCGTCGCTCAGGACTTCATAGGCTTCAGCAGCTTCCTTGAATTTGTCTTCTGCCGTTTTATCATCTGGATTTTTGTCGGGATGATATTGCAGTGCAAGCTTCCGGTAAGCCTTCTTGATCTCAGCTTCGTTGGCGTTTTTGCTAATGCCCAGTACTTCGTAATAATCTCTCTTCTGACTCATGCCCTTCTAATTATTGGCCAACCACAACTTTGGCATAGCGAATCACCTTATCATTCAAATAATAACCTTTTTCAACATCGTCGATGACTTTTCCTTTCAATTCTTCGCTGGGTGCGGGAACGTTAGCGATGGCTTCGTGAAGCTCACTATCGAAAGCTTGACCTTTTGCCTCCATGGCTTTCAGGCCTTTTATTTCGAGGGTAGACTTCAGCTTGTTGAAAATCAATTGAAATCCTTCTTTCAAAGCAGCTACATCTTCTGAGTTTTGGTTGTTCAGGATTGCTCTTTCGAAGTCGTCCATGACAGGGATCAGGTCTTTGACGACACCTGCGCTTGCAGATCCGATCAATTCAATTTTTTCTTTGTTGGTACGTTTGCGGTAGTTGTCAAACTCTGAATATAATCTCAAGAACTTGTCATTCAATTCAGCATAACGTTCCTCTGCAGTTGGTTCAGCTGTTTCACTGGTGGATTCTGTCGCTTCAGTTTCCATTTCATGATCGAATTCTTCGTTGATCTCTTTCTCTTCAGACATAATTATGTAATTTTTAATAGGACCGAGCAAAGATATTGCCAATGCCTGATTTTAGACATCCTGTCAGCAAAAAAACAATTCCTCTGAAATAATGACAGCAGGACTGTCAGTCTATGTCCATGACAGAGCTTATTTAATCAGTTTTTCAATTTCGATGTGAAGTCCTGTTCCCCGCAGGGAATTGCCCTGTGCTACGATCACACCGTTGCCATCCACGAGGAATCCATTCGGAATGCTGCGTATGCCATAAGCAGTTGCAGCGATACCTTCTTGGTCCCAACCATGATTTTTCCAGGTTAGTTTATCATCTGCAATAGCCTTTTTCCACGGCTCTTCGGTTTTGTCCAGCGATACGCTGAATACTTCAAAACCTTTGCCGGATTTGAATTTTTGCTTGTTGTATTTGTTGTAAGCTTCCACGACATTGGGGTTTTCGCGGCGACAGGGCCCGCACCAACTTGCCCAGAAATCGACGAGGACAACTTTGCCTTTCAGATTTGATAATTTGATTGTTTTTCCGGCTGGATTGGTCAGTAAAATATCCGGTGCATTGCCGCCTGTTACGGGTGCATTTGTTCCTGTCAGGCAGGCAGCAAAAAAGAAGCTGAAAATAAACTGGATCATCCGATTCGTCTAATGTCTGCACCGAGGTTGTTCAGGCGGATATCAATGTCCTGATACCCCCGGTCGATTTGTTCAATATTGTGAATTATACTTTTCCCTTTGGCGGAAAGCGCAGCGATCAGCAGGGAAACGCCCGCCCTGATATCTGGCGAGGTCATGGAAATACCTTTCAGCGAATGTTCTCTGTCAAGTCCGATCACCGTTGCCCTGTGCGGATCGCAAAGGATGATTTGTGCGCCCATGTCGATCAGTTTGTCGACAAAAAACAGACGTGATTCGAACATCTTCTGGTGGATCAACACGCTTCCTTTGGCTTGTGTTGCAACAACCAGGATGATAGACAGCAAATCAGGTGTGAAACCAGGCCATGGCGCATCTGCAATCGTCAGGATGGAACCGTCGATAAATGTATCGATTTCATAATGTTCCTGTGCAGGAATAAAAATGTCATCGCCGCGGCGTTCCATGTGAATACCCAGACGTCCAAAGACCTGTGGGATAATTCCCAGGTTTTCATAGCTGACATCCTTGATCGTAATCTCTGATTTCGTCATCGCCGCCAGACCGATAAAACTACCGATTTCAATCATGTCCGGCAGGATACGGTGAAAACAGCCTCCCAAAGCAGGAACGCCTTCGATGTGCAGCATGTTCGAGCCGATCCCAGTGATATTGGCCCCCATTGAATTCAGCATCTTCGCAAGTTGCTGCAGGTAAGGCTCGCAGGCGGCGTTGTAAATCGTTGTTTTTCCTTCGGCCAATACGGCAGCCATGAGGATATTGGCGGTTCCGGTAACGGAAGCTTCGTCGAGGTGGATATAGGCTCCGGTCAGTTTTTTGGCTTCGATGGAATAAAAATGCTCTCCCGCATCGTAATTGAAAGTAGCTCCGAGCATGGTTAATCCTTCAAAGTGCGTATCCAGTCTGCGTCGACCGATTTTATCTCCGCCGGGTTTTGGGATATATCCTCTGCCGAATCGTGCGAGTAATGGCCCTACAATCATGATAGATCCACGCAGTGCAGCGGCACGGGCTTTAAAATCTGCTGATTCGAGATAGGCAAGGTCAATTTCTTTCGCCTGGAAGACGAAGGTCCCTTTTTCTACTTTCTCAGTTTTCACGCCCATCACCTGCAGGAGGTTGATGAGTTTATTGACATCGATAATGTCGGGAAGGTTGGAAATGGTTACCTTTTCCGGAGTCAGCAAAACTGCACAAAGGATTTGTAGTGCTTCATTTTTTGCTCCCTGAGGTGTCAATTCACCTTTCAGGGGTTTTCCGCCATGAATTTCAAACGATGCCATGAACTAGTATTTTTTTTTGAATTTTTTTTGTTTTTGATTATTCGAGTTGCTCCCGTTACTGTTGGAGGTGGGGCCGGCTTTTTTGCGTTTATTCGGCGTGATGCCAAAGGACTTCAGGATCTGATTGGTTTGCATCAGGGTGTCTGGATTTTCAAGTACAAGTTCTCCTCCTGACAGTTCAGACAACTGCTGCGCAATCACATTGTTCTCAACGGCATCATTGTTATACGTCAGGAACTGCTTCTTCATGAAATTAGCCATGGTGTTTTTCAGGTATTCCTTGGTCTTTTCGTCGGATTCCTTCACCGTTTCCTTCAGAATACGCTCAGTATATTTCCCGTAGTGACCATAGCGGATCTTACTTTTAGGATAATCCATGATTTGTGGCTTTTCATTCAGGATCTCCCTGCTTGGCATATCGTAAGGGGAATCTACTTCCAGCTTGAAATCGGACATTACAAAAAGGTGTGTCCAAAGCTTGTGACGAAAATCGTCAACATCCCGCAGGTGTGGATTCAGTTGTCCCATGACCTCGATAATCGCTTTGGCGGCTTTGTTCCGTTCTTCACGGTTTTCGATCTCCATGGCGTGCGCGATCATATTTTGCACGTTTCTTCCGTATTCAGGAAGAATCATTTGGGGACGTTGTGTATTGTATTCCATGTGTTATTTCTAATGGTGCTCAAAAATAGTAAGAAAGTTTGAGTATTTGAAGGCTTATTTATCCGCAGTACTTACTTTACAGCGGGGGATACAGACTGTTCTTTTTCCTGTTGCGTGAAAAGAACGCGTATTATAACGTGTTGATTGGCAGGAAAGTGTGTGCCTTCCTGAAATGCCAGCGAATTCAGGAATTTTCGTGCCTGGATATTGGCCGGGGTTGATTTTATTGTGCTTTGCTCCGGAATGAGTCGCTCGGAAGTCACTTTTCCTTTGCGGTCCACAGACAATTCATAGACGATATGGCCGGTATAATCACCATAGATCGTGAAATCGGTTTGGGTTATCAACTTCCTGTTTTCTTCCAGTAATTGTCCGCTCAACAACTGTGCCTCTGTCTGGGTAAATGAAAACAGGAAAAGGGAGAGGAGCAAGAGCAATTTCATGGCTGCGATAATTTGAGGTGAAGATACTGAAAAAATATGGATACTGTTGGGTTTATGCGATTTCTGTTGGGGCTAGCCGTTGCGTAACCGTTGCACAACCGCTATTTTTTATAAAAAATGCTTAGTGTGTTATTTGTTTTTCTTAAATTCAACATAATCAACTTTATAAAACAACTACAATGTGTTCAAACCTTTTACAACAATCTCCGCGTGCCTGTGCTGTATGTAATGCTCAATTATTGGGCAGGTCCGATAAAATTTACTGCGACATCAAGTGCAAAAACAAATACCACGGACAGAAAAGAAACGAGTTTCGCCGCGTTTATGCCGTTTACAGCAAAATAGCCTATAACAACGCAGAAATACTGGCATCCCTGTTACAGGAAAACAACGACAGGCTCGTGATCAGCGAGCTTGAATTGAGTCGTCTGGGGTTCAGTTTCAACCACGTTTCTTCCTGGAGATTCAAGCAGGGAACGATCAGGTACGACATCTTTAATTTCTCCTGGTATTATGGTAAACACGGTAAAATAATCATTCTCAAAAATCCGGAGATGACCGACATTTCTCCATTCATTTTTAAGCGGTGGAAATCCAGATACCCGAACGATCGTGTTTCAGGTGCAACAATGAGGGCAGATTCGTAAAATCAGGATATCTTGCTCCAATTCGGTTTTTGGGTCATTTGTTTTACGATTTTAGCCCGAATCGGATAATGTTTACTAAGTGACAGGTCAGGATCCTCATCCAGTACGGCTCTCGCTTTTTCCCTTGCGATTGCTACGAGCGGACCATCTTTGACGAGGTCTGCTATTTTCAGATCAAGGATTCCACTTTGCTGAGTCCCCAGTAAATCTCCCGGCCCGCGGAGTTCCAGGTCTACTTCCGCAATCTCAAAACCATCGTTGGTGCGAACCATTGTTTCCAGTCTTTTTTTGCTCTCTTTGGAGAGTTTGTTTCCCGTCATCAGGATGCAATAAGATTTTTCTGCACCACGGCCAACACGACCACGCAATTGATGTAGCTGGGAGAGTCCGAAGCGTTCGGAGCTCTCGATGACCATAATAGTGGCATTGGGCACATTTACGCCAACTTCGATAACAGTTGTTGCGACCATGATTTGCGTTTTTCCTTCTACGAACTGGCGCATTTCAAAGTCCTTCGCTTCAGGTTTCATCTGGCCATGCACGATGCTTACCTGGTAATCGGGTCTGGCAAAAGCCCGGGAAATAGATTCATAACCTTCCATCAGGTTGTGGTAATCCAGTGTTTCCGATTCCGAGATTAATGGAAAAACCATGTAAACCTGTCTTCCCTTGGCGATTTCACTCCGCATTAACCCGAAAACACGCGAACGGTCACTTTCGAAGCGGTGCTCCGTTGTAACCGGTTTTCTGCCGGGAGGCAGTTCATCGATCACAGATACATCTAAATCGCCATAAACAGTCATGGCCAGCGTACGCGGAATTGGTGTTGCGGTCATCACCAGGATGTGCGGTGGGGTATGGTTCTTGGCCCACAATCTGGCCCGTTGCGCTACACCGAAACGATGTTGCTCATCAATAACAACCAGTCCCAGGTTTTGAAATTGAACTGCATCTTCGAGGAGCGCATGTGTGCCAATCAGGATTTTTATTTCTCCGTTCAATAATCCTTCATGAATTGGATTTCTTTTGGACTTCCGAACGGAACCTGTGAGTTTTTCAATGCGTATATTCAACCCGGAAACCAGCTCGGAGATCGTTTCAAAATGCTGTTGTGCAAGAATCTCCGTTGGGGCCATCAGGGCAGCCTGAAAGCCATTGCCGACAGCTATTAGCATCGACAATAGGGCAACCAGTGTTTTTCCGCTACCTACATCACCCTGTAATAACCTGTTCATGTGGTACCCACGTTTAAAATCCATGCGGATTTCTTTGACCACCCTTTTTTGGGCGTTGGTCAATGGAAAAGGGAGGAAGTTTTCGTAGAAATTGAGGAAGGTGCTTCCAACTTCTTCAAAAATAAATCCTTTGGTTTTTTGCATCGAAATTTGCTTGCGGAGTAAAAGCTCGATCTGTAAGAAAAAAAGCTCTTCAAACTTCAGCCTGAAAGAAGCCCGCTGTGCCAATTGTTCGTTTTCGGGCTGATGGATTTCCCGGATGGCTCTTTCCCTGGGAATGAGTTGCATTTCTTCGAGTATCTGGGGCGGGAAGATCTCCGGAATGTGATTACGCAATTGTCCGACAAGCACATTCGTCAGTTTTTCAATGCCTTTGGAATGTAATCCTTTCGCACTTAGTTTTTCTGTGCTGGAATAAACCGCCTTGAGTCCTTTGGAGGGATCTGTCTTGTCCATTTCCACGAGCTCCGGATGCGGAATATTGAAAGAAGAGCCAAAGATTTTCGCTTTTCCATACACTTGATATTCCACACCAGTTTTTAATGTCGGCTTGATCCATTTGAATCCTGCAAACCAGACAAGGTCTATGACGCCGCTTCTGTCCTGAAATTTAGCGGTGAGTCTTTTTTGTTTGCCGGTCCCGACTTCCTCGATGCGTACGAGGTATCCCTTCAACTGGGCATGCCCTTCCAATGCGTGCAATTCTGCTACCTGATTGTAGGTGGAGCGGTCGACGTATCTGAAAGGAAAATATTCCAACAGATCGCCAAAAGTCGAAATGCCCAATTCCTGCTTGAGTAATTCGGCTCTTTGTGGTCCAACTCCTTTGAGGAATTCAATGGGGGTATGCAGGAATTCTGTCATGAAATGCAAAAATAGATAAAGTTGGATAGATGCAGTTGCAAAAGCGCTATACATTGCAGATTGTCGGTAAAATAGCTGAATCCGCCAGCGATGAAATAGAGGTTGCGCAACGGTTAGGCAACGGCTATTCAAGTAAGTAGTTTTGTTTTCCGGTCGATATTTTATCGCCCGACGGGAGGGTGATAGCTTGCCGCAACGGGCTGCCAGAGAAAAGCAGGGGCATGTGCTGAAAGCGCCATGTTGCGCGTGTTAAACTGTGCCGACTGTAAGGCAACTAAAGCCGGCAGGTCGATCAGGCGCCTGAATTTGAACTAAATTTAATAGTGTAAATTATCGGTTGTGTAGCGAAAGCTTTCGGGATTGCACAACGACAATCAATTCTTCTTTTATGGAAGTTCAGCCCATTCAAATTACTTCAAACATTTGAAATAATCAAAGGGCTCCAAACAATCATTACACTGATAATGCGCCTTACAGGCCGTGCTTCCAAATTGGCTGACCATTTTTGTGTTCCGCGAGTGACACAAAGGACACGGGACGACTGTAGGATCAGCAAAAAGAACACTTTTGTCGACTTCGTGCTCGGGAGGCGCGATGCCGTATTCCCTCAATTTATTTCTTCCCGCTTCAGAAAGCCAGTCAGTTGTCCAGGCAGGGGACAAAGTAGTTACAATCTGTACGGGAATAACATCAGCCAATACTTCCCTGATTCCCTGTTCAATGACCTGCATCGCAGGACAGCCACTGTATGTCGGTGTAATGGTGATTGTGCAGATTCCCGCTAAGAGAGATACTTCCCGGACAACGCCTAAATCTACAATGGTAAGGACGGGAACTTCAGGATCGCTCACCTGTTCCAGCAACTCCCAGATTTGTTTTTCAGTTACCATTCCATCCCCGGGTACGCGCGCTGCATGTATTGCATTTCAGCGAGCAGATAACCTAAATGCTCCGAGTGAATCCCTTTTCTGCCGCCGCCCTGTTGCCAGTTATGGGCAGGGATTTCGAGTGTAGCCTCTGAGAAAATTTCCTGTACATAAGACATCCAGGGAGCTTTTAGTGCCTCCAGGTCAACAGCGATCTGTGCTGAAAGCAATAACTGATCTACCTCATCGGTATAAAACAGTTCGCCGGTATACCTCCAAAGTGTGTCTACAGCTTCCTGTACGCGTTGGCGGGATTCTTCCGTGCCGTCGCCAAGGCGGATCATCCATTCGGAAGAATGCTTGACGTGGTATTTGGTCTCTTTGAGTGATTTTTCAGCAATGGCAGATAAAGTAGCATCCGTGCTTTTTTGAAGCGCTTCGAAAAAGAGTCTCCTGAAAATATCGAAGAAAAACTGGCGGGCAATCGTCATTCCAAAATCGCCGTTCTGTTGCTCGACGAGCAGGGTGTTTCTGTAATCCCTGTCGTAGCGGAGAAAAGCAAGCGTATCTGCATCCCGGCCATTGTTTTCGACCAATGCTGCATAATCCAGTAAGTTGGTTGCCTGCCCAACGAGGTCCAGCGCGATATTGGTCAACGCAATGTCTTCTTCGAGGATAGGACCATGCCCGCACCATTCAGAAACACGGTGACCTAAAATGAGACTGTCGTCGGCGATTCTTAACGTATATTCAAAAAGAGCTTCCTGCTGATTCATGATGATTTATGGGGATAAGTTTGCGTGCGTTTTACATGTGTGAAATTCCGTCCGGAACATCGTAAAATGTTGGGTGGCGGTATACTTTTGTATCTGCAGGCTCAAACAATGCATCTGCTTCTTTCGGATCAGATGCGGCTACCAACCTGGATTCCACTACCCAGATGCTGATGCCTTCGCTCCTGCGTGTATAAACGTCACGCGCATTGTCGATCGCCATTGTTGCATCCGCAGCGCGCAGGCTACCCACATGTTTGTGACTCAAACCTTGTTTACTTCTAATAAAAACCTCCCACAGAGGCCATTCATTCGTACTCATAACCGTATTTTTAAATATTGTTTCAGGAAGCGAGTTTGGCTTTGCGTTTTTCCGCGTGTGCGGATGCTGCTTCTCGAACCCACGCACCATTTTCTTTCGCTTTGCGACGTGCGTCGACACGTTCCTTATTGCAGGGGCCATTGCCCTGTATGACATTCATGAATTCATCCCAATTGATGGCGCCAAAATCGTAGTGGCCTTTTTCCGCGTTCCATTTCAAGTCTTTGTCAGGAATTGTCAGACCGATCATCTCAGCCTGTGGAACCGTTACATCTATAAATTGCTGACGCAGTTCATCGTTCGTGCTGCGTTTGATCTTCCATTGCATGGATTGCGCGGTGTGCTTGGAGTCTGCATCATTTGGGCCAAACATCATCAAGGCCGGCCACCACCAGCGGTTTAGTGAATCCTGCGCAAGTGCTTTTTGTTCCGGTGTTCCGTTCGCCAATTTCGAGATAATCTCAAATCCCTGTCGCTGGTGAAAAGATTCTTCCTTGCAAACACGCACCATCGCTCGGGCGTAAGGTCCGTAAGAGCAACGGCACAAAGGCACCTGGTTCATAATCGCGGCGCCGTCTACCAACCAGCCAACGGTACCCATGTCGGCCCAGGTCAGGGTAGGATAGTTGAAAATGGAGGAGTATTTCGCGACGCCGGAATTCAGGTCATCTATTGTTTTTTCGCGGTCGGCACCGAGCGTTTCAACAGCGCTGTACAAATACAGTCCATGCCCAGCCTCATCCTGCACTTTGGCCAGCAAAACTGCTTTGCGACGGAGATTTGGAGCACGGGTAATCCAATTTCCTTCAGGTAGCATCCCTACAATTTCAGAATGCGCGTGCTGGGAAATTTGCCTGATTAAAGTTTTTCTATATTCTTGCGGCATCCAGTCATTCGGCTCGATTTTGATGTCAGCATCAATTTTTGCCTGGAACTGGCGGGTCAACTCTTCTATGGATGTGTCTTTCATGATCAGAATTCTTAAAGACAAATTTACGTAATTTTTATCAATTCTGAAAAAGGCTCCGGCAAATGCCCGTGTCGCTGTCCAACTTAAGTGCAAGACTTTCTTCAATTCGTGTTTGAAATCAGGTGGAG
>Ga0247806_10000376_pt1 | contig 29012 bp, 23 predicted proteins | sample UWRJL059202B1_FD_179935 | JGI IMG/M metagenome (GOLD analysis project Ga0247806, IMG submission 179935) | Plant litter microbial communities from Arlington Agricultural Research Station in Wisconsin, United States - UWRJ-L059-202B-1 | ecosystem: Environmental > Terrestrial > Plant litter >... | reverse complement strand
TTCCACAACGGCTGGTCGCAAACCACCATTGTAAAAGATTCGGCAAACGATGAAAATTCAACGGTCGTGATCCCTGGTCAGCATTTTAAAAAAGGCAGGGGGCATCATTTTTTCCTGGGCAAACATTACCGCCCCGAATGGACGACACCGGTAAGGGTGAATAATTTTTACCTGGATAAAGAAATGGGTGGACTGACCGTTGACAAACCATCGGGCAGCCGGCAAACCATGGGCCTTCGGCTAAAAAGTAAAGACGGCCATGAATACGTATTGAGAAGCATCGACAAGGATTTCGGTAATGGATTCGACAGCATTTACCGCGGCACTTTCGTGGCCAATACCGCCAAAGACCAGGCTTCTTTCGGTTATCCCTACGCCGCTATTACCATCACGCCGATGATAGATGCCGCGGGTGTTTATCACACCAACCCGCGCATGGTGTTTGTACCCAAACAAAAAGCACTGGGCGAATACAGCGACAAATTTGGCGACCAGTTGTATCTCTTCGAAGAAAGGCCGGACGATGACTGGTCTGACCTGGCTTCTTTCGGGAATTCTAAAAACATAATAGGTACCGAAAAGCTGATGGAAAAAGTATTTGAAGATAACGACAACAGTGTAGATCAAAAAGCGTTTGCCCGTGCCCGTTTGTTCGATATGCTCATCGGCGATTGGGGCCGCCACGCCGACCAGTGGCGTTGGGCAAGTTTTAAAGCGGATGGCAAAACGGTTTATAAACCCATTCCCCGTGACCGCGACCAGGCTTATACCATTTTCGATGGATTGCTGCCCGGCATCGCTACGTCCTTTGGCCCCGGCGTATTCCTCGAAAATTACAGTCCCGATATTAAGAACATTCACTTCTTCAACAGGCCCGGCCGCGAACTCGATCGCCAGTTTACCAACGAACTCAACGAAGTGGATTGGGTGAACATTGCCATCGATATGCAAAGCCGCATTACCGATAAAGTGATTGAAGATGCGATCAGGATACTGCCCGCCGATGTATATAAGATCAACGGTGAAAAGATGATCAAAAATTTAAAGGGCCGCCGTGATCGCTTGCAGGATTTCGCGCACCGCTATTATAAATACCTCGCCAGGAAGATAGAGATATATGGCACCGATAAGAAAGAATATTACGACATCAACCGCGTGAGCAGTGAAGAAACGGTGGTCACCGCTTTCAAGGTGAATAAAGACGGTACACTTGAAAAGGACCCGCTTTATACCCGCCGCATTTTAAAACAGGAAACGAAAGACGTGCACATTTTCGGGTTTAAGAATGCCGATGTATTTAAAGTACGCGGCGAGGGCGGCGACGGCGTGAAGATAAGGTTGCTGGGCGTAATGCAAGACGACAGCGTGAACCTCGTACGCAATAGTAAGAAGACAAAAATATTTAAAGGCCCCAGCGAATTGTATGACAGCGTATTCCAGAAAAAAATACACGCATCTCCCATCATTCTATTGTCGCCCGCTGTTTATAAAACCTTTGAAAATGACCCGCTGGGTTTGTTTACAAGAACCGGGTTGCATGTGGGTTTCAATGTTTCCTACCACCCTAGGCCATGGCTTGCAGATAAAAGGGAGTCTGTTCACAACATCGCCGTGAACTATGGTTTTTTAAGGAACACTTTTAATGTAGAATACGTAAGTTTTTTCCCGCAAAAAATAGGTAGGTGGAACATCGTTATCAAAGGAAAGTATGACAACCCGGCGGCAGAAAATTATTTTGGAACGGGTAATAATTCGGTGGACAGCAGCGGGGAGAAAAACATCATTGCCAAATATTACAATACGTTCAGCCAGCGGTACTTTGCCGGGCTGGCCTTAACGCGCAGTATTAAGGATAAGCACTACATCGACTTCACCGTTTTTTACCAGAACATCGACATCAACAGCAACCCGAGCCGTTACATTGCAAAGAATGAAGTAACGTCGCCCGTGTTCAACAGGAACCAGTTCGTAGGCGCCGAAATCGGCTACAGTTATCTCGATGTAAATGATCGCGTGTTACCCACGAAGGGCTTCAATTTTTTAGCGGCGGCGGGTTATGTATCCAACATAAAAAATTCGGAAGCTTTTTTCAAAGCGCGTTCCAGCATGGCCGTGTATGTGCCGCTGGGCAAATACCTGAGCTTTGCAAGCCGCGTGGGCGGCGGTTATTTAACGGGTGATGCTAATTATTATCACCTCAATAAACTGGGGGGTAACGTCAACCTGCGGGGTTACAACCGGGAACGTTTTTATGGCAAATCCAGTTTCTTCAACAACAACGAATTAAGGCTCATTACCAAAACCCGCAATATTGTTTTCAACGGGCGGATCGGCATCCTGGGCTTTATCGACAACGGCCGTGTATGGCAGCCGGGCGAAGTGTCAAAAGAATGGCATGTGGGTTATGGCGGCGGGCTCATCCTGGTACCTTTCAATAAAGTATCATTGATGGCTACGTATGGGGTGACGAATAATAAGGAAAGTCATTTGTTGCTGAGGGCAGGCATGTTCTTTTAAGTCAAAATTCAACAATAAAAGCCTAAAAGTTAGGAAACCTGCAAACCGCCAACTGTTTACTGTAAGCCGCCCACGTTTTTTAATTTTGACTTTTGATTTACCCCGGATTCCCAAATTTCAACATATTCGTACTGAATATTTTCACCGCGATGGCCAGTAAAATAACGCCGAAGAATTTGCGCACCACCGACATGCCGCTTGGTCCCAATACTTTTTCAATCCAGTATAAAGATTTCAGTACGGCGTAGATCACGATGCAGTTGATGAGGATGCCGATGAGGATATTGATGTCGGCGAAATTGGCTTTCAGGCTCATGATGGTGGTCAACGTACCGCTGCCCGCGATCAAGGGGAAAGCGATGGGCACCACGCTGCCGGTTTTTGGATTGTTGTCGGGTTTAAAAAATTCGATGCCCAATACCATTTCCAATCCAAGTATAAAGATCACGATGCTGCCCGCTACGGCGAAGGAAGGCACATCGAGTCCCAGCAATTTTAAAAATTCAACACCTACAAAAAGAAAGAGGATCATCAGTCCGCCCGAAGCCAGCGTTGCCTGTGTTGAGCGGATCCTGCCGCCCATTTTTTCCCGCAGCGATGCGAGGATAGGCACGGAACCGATGATGTCGATCACCGCGAACAGCGTAAAGCTGATGGTTAAAATTTCCTTTAAGGCGATGGCGCTGAAATTCATAAAGTAGTTTTGGCAAAGATAGAGGATACATAATGTTTTTTATTTGGGGTTGTCTGAACTGGGATATTGTCTGAACTTTGATTTGGAATGATTAAATGATGGGCTATGAAAAAATCTCACCGCACTGGTTCGTGTCCCCAAGAAGCAGCATTCACAGCCTCCTACCGCCTCGGTTCGTGCTTCATAGTCTGAACTGTGATTCTGAATGATTAAATGATGGGCTATGAAAAAATCCCACCGCCCGGTTTAATAAACATTATACTGCACTCCATCACCAAATCACCAAATCTCCAAATCAACACATCTCCAAATCAACCCGTCATTTCACAAAACCAGAAATTCAATTGTTCTTTTTGTAGCGGCAGGCTAAGCAATGCCTTTCTACCCCGCGTTACGGCCACCGGCTTTTTAAATACCGGCCCGTCAAAACAAAAACTATGGTATTCGCCGTTTTCTCCACAGGGATCAATGTTGGAAGGTAAAGCATCAATGAAATCATGCGTGATCAAAACACCGGCATATTCTTTAGTGAACAGTACATCCTGCACGCAGCAGGTATAAGCTTTAAATCCTTTGCCGATAAAGTCGTTTACCAGCTTTGTTGTATCCATCATCCACAAAGGGAAAATACATTGCATATCAACCGAAGTGAGTTGCTGTTCGCGGTAGACGCGGAGATCTGTTAAAAAAATATCACCGAAGGCGATGCGTTGTATACCCTGTGTTTTAAGGAACGAAAAGGCTTCGCTCATGCGCTCGTTGTAAGTAGCATTGCTGTGGTTGCTCACAAATATTTTTAATAAAGGAATGCCGGTGCTTTCGGCCTGTGCTTCGATTAATGCAACGGGAACGCCGTGCATATTGAGTGCTTTTGTATCTTCATTAAAAGTGCTGACGAGGAATTTTATGTCGTATCGATTTTCTTTCAACAATAAATACAACGCGTAGCTGCAGTCTTTACCGCCGCTCCAGGATAAGGCGATGGATTCTTTACACATCATCTTTAAAGATGAAATTTTTCCTTAAAAAAATTGTATTTATTCTTCAACTCCAGCAGGCATTTGTTGCAGAGACAATCGTCGTAACGTTTAGCAATATAGGCTTTTACTTCCTCCGTAAGGGTTACCGCACTGCAATGGCAGTTGGCGATATCGCCCGGCTTGCATTCGAACAAGACCTTGCAACGGGAACAATGTTTTTCTTCGTGCTTGCAGTTCATCTTAAAAAAATAAAGGCGACAAAGTAAAATTACTTTATCGCCCTGGTAAAACGTAATCAGTAATTTATAATCAAAACCTGAAGTTTACGCCGGCCATCACGTTAAAGCGGCGGCTGTTGTAACCACGGATCTCGAAGTATTGTTCGTCGGTGATGTTCTTCAGGTCGGCATACAAAGTAGCGATCTTGCCAATCTTATATTGCGTGTAAAAATTCCAGGTGTAGTAAGATGGCATCTCGATGGGTGCCGCCATGTACACGCCTTCAAAACGTTTGCTGATGCTTTGCACGCCGGTGCGCACTAAAAAGTTGGGCGTGATGGCCAGTTCGGCGCTGAGGTTGATCGCCTGCCGCGGCCTGCGGTACAGGTTGAAGAAAGCCGTATCCTTTGTGCCTGCCTTGGTTTCAATACGGCCGTCGAGGTTGGTATAATTACCAATCAGGGTTACTTTGCCCAGGTGCAGTTTTGTTTCCAGTTCAAAGCCCCTGTCTTTCTGTTCATCGGCGTTGGCATAATAATCGGGATTAGGGAAACCCGGGCTCACATACACAATGTTGTCTTTTATATTCCTGATAAAATATACCGCCCTGATGCTGCTGTTTTCCGTAACGTATTGTGCGCCTGCCTCAAAGCTGAAAGATTTTTCAGGCTTCAGTTCGGTTGAGTTGTTGCGTGCCGGTCCCCATACCTGGTAAAGGGATGGCGCTTTGAAGCCGGTGCTGATGTTGGAGAAGACCTTAATGTTCTTATTGATCGCGTAGGAAGGATTGAAAGAAAACGTAAACACATCGCCGTAGCGGTTGAAGTTGTTGTAGCGCCCGCCCAGCTCTACATTGAATCCTCCCAGGTCTTTCAATACCACCGAAGCATAAATGCCCAGTTGGTTTACTTTGGCGGAATCTTTATTCAATTCCGGTTCTTCATACAAACCGAATGAACTGAACGACATATAATTTTGATTGGTTTGCTGGTTGCGGTAATCAACACCCACCAGCACATCTGCTTTTTTATGCACCGCGATGTTGCTGTAGAGTTCTGCAAAATGCGACCGGCCCACGTATTCGCTCTTGCTGTAATAGCTGAAGCCGCCGCCCCGTTTCACCGAATCATCGAGGTAGTTGCGCGTGATCGTATTGTAGTTGTAGTTAAAATGAATAACGGATTTGCCTAGCGTATAATCCGCGCCGATGCCCGCCAACGCGTTCTTTACTTTCAAAGTATAATCGGCATCATCGGTAAAGCTGCCTGCATCCAAATCGGTTTTATAACGGTTGAATTGCGTATTCAAACGAAGGCCGAACTTGTCCGTGATCTTTTGGTTGATGTTGGCCCTTACACCTGTTTGGTCGAAACCATCCTTGTCGAAATTTTGATTGCCTGTTGCATCATAAGCCGATGAAAAACCGCGGCTGTTAACGGTGTTGAACTGCACATTGTAATTGATTTTGGCGATCGTACCGTTTACGCCAACACCGGTTTTGAAGGTGCCGTAATTGCCCGCGGCTACCTGTACCAGCCCGCCGATCTTTTTATTGCCGCCTTTTTTTGTGATGATGTTGATCACGCCGGCAATGGCGTCGCTGCCGTATAAAGTTGATTGACTGCCTTTTAAAATTTCAACGCGTTCCACCTGTTCCACCGGGATGGTATTGAGGTCGAAGGCACCGCTGATGCCCGATGCATCGTACACCGGCACGCCATCGATCATCAGCAGGGTTTTGCCCGCGCCGGCGCCGCGCATGTACACGTCCTGGTTGGTGCCCAGGTTGCTGGTATTGCCGTTAACGATCAGCCCGGACTGTGTGTTCAGTATTTCACTGAGTGATTGGCCGTTGCTTTTTTCAAGCTGTTCGGCATTGATAACGGTGATCACTTTACCCGTAAGCGATTGCTTGATGGGATTTTTGGTAGCCGTAACCACCACTTCATTTAAAATGCGGGCACTGTCCTGCGCCTGCAACGTACTGCTGAAAATAACAGCAGCCGCAATAAAAATCTTCTTCTTCATAAACAGAAAAATTTTGTTGTGACTGCCTTCGTTGAAATAAGGTGGTTGTATTAACCACGGTAGAAATATAAATGCCCCCTCGGCCTTTACACTCCCTGCCTTTCACCCGAAAGCTTTGAATGATTGTTAACAGGATGAGGCAGGTCTTCTGGCTTACTCTTTATTCACCGCCTTCCCGTCCGCCGGCTGGCGAACAGTGGCCTGGAGTGTGAACAATCGTTATAGAGCTTACAGCTACGGGGATAGCACCGGAATTGAACCGGTTTCCCTTTTAATCCGCCGGTTGGCGGAACCAAATCCGGCGCAAATGTAGGCATAAGCAGGGTCCGAAGGGGCATTTAACTTAAATATTTTCGAACAGCCGGATGCGCGTATCCTTTTCGTGGTATTTTATCACCATGATGCGGTAGTATATTTTAATGCAATACGCTACGGCTATGGCCACAAAAAAGAAAGTGGAACACACGAGTCCTGTTTCGGAAAATAGGAAAGCAAGGGCCTGGTTGCCATAGTTGTACAGCAGGAAGAAAAAGCCTGCAATGGCAATGGCGGTACTCACCTGTTTCAGTTCGGGATAATAAGCAGTGCGTTGTAATTTTTTATAAAGGGATATGGTTGACATGATTTTATTTTTTTGGATTAATATAAGCGATGGGATCTTTTACGAATTCCTCTTTGCAACCCGCGCTGCAAAAGCCGTATAATTTTTTCCGGTAGGTAATTGTGTCGCTGATGCCGGCAGAAACGGGCATGCCGCACACCAGGTCGGTTTTGCCTTCCAGCTTTACCAGTTTCTCCAGGCGCTGTGCCGGTGCGGGCATTTTCATTACGGGCGTGGGCGGTGCGGTTACCACCGGTGGAGCGGGTTGCTTCGATTGACAGGCCGACAGTATAAAAATTGATAAGATGATCAATGTGATCTTGCTGTTCATGTTGAATGATTGAAAATGTAGAATGATCGCTATGGCGTATAGCCATACGAATTAAGGCTTCGCAAAAGCGGAAGCGTTTTTAATGAATCGAGCAGCTGAGCTTAAACATTGGGTGGATGAAAGCAGGCGCGTGGCATGGAACTGATCGCTTTTTCATCTGTTATGGGATAAGCTTTACTTACCCGGTTTATTTGTCCGGGTGCGATCAGCATAGTAAAAGCATCGGAAGAAAAAACCTTCTCCTTATTCTCATATTTGCGTTCGGAATCCTGCTGGTCTTTTCTTTGTTGCGCTTCTATCTTTTTCATCGCCTGGCATTGGCCGTTGCAACGCAATTTTGGCCGGGCTTTGTTGATGCAGTTCTTTGCATAGGCAGCCGTGTTCACAAAATAATCGAGCCGTATAAAAGAAGCCGTGAAAGCCTGTACAGTAAAGGCTATTAATAACAATATGGTCACCGGTTGACGCAAGAGGAGTACAAAGATACAGGATAACCGGTAAGGCGTGCAGGCGGTAAGGTATTCGCTGCGCGAAATGTTTTTAACGCAAGGCACGCAAAGGAGCAACGGCGCAACGAGGTGTGTTCTCCGCCGTCTGGTCTCCTGACCAACGGCATTTTTTTTATTACGGATAGTTTATTCGTTGCGCGAAGTAAATACTTCCCAGGAAGGCGTTTTGCGTATAGATCGCCGGATTTTCATTTATAATTATTTTGTCCAGGCATCGCTTCACAACCCGGCTTCATTGGCAGCCTGTCCCGAATACTTTCGGGATCGCACTCTTGTACAGTAACGCTTAACTGAACGATAAATCACGTTGTGCCGGAAAAATTCATAACCCATAACCCATAACTCATAATTTCTTTCGCTAATTTCAAATTATTATGACAGCTATATCGAAAAAACTAAACCTTTTTGATTTCACCATGATCATGGTCAGCCTCGTGATCGGCATGGGTATCTTCCGTACACCTGTGAATGTGGCGGCGGCTTCGCCAACACCTGCTATCTTCTTTGCAGCCTGGGTGGCCGGCGGTATCGTGGCGCTTTGCGGCGCGCTTACCTATGCGGAGATCGGCAGCCGTTTTCCCGTGGCCGGCGGTTATTATAAAATATTTTCCTATGCCTATCATCCTTCCATTGCCTTCGCGGTCAACTGCATCATACTTGTGTCCAATGCGGCTTCGCTGGCCGGTGTGGCGCTGATCGGTGCCGAATACATTACCAAAGTGATACTGCCCACGGCCACCGACACCACCAACATCAAAATCGTGATCGCCATATCTTCCATCGTTATTTTTTACGGTGTTAATTTACTGGGGTTGAAGATGAGCGCGCGGGCGCAGAATATTTTAATGATCATCAAGATCAGCATGATACTGTTGCTCATCACACCTTTGTTCTTTTCAGCGGGCGTTAGCAATGAGGCAACTGAATCTTCGCTCGTGAGCCCGGGTTTTATGGAATACCTGAAGGCCTTCGGGGTCGGACTGGTAGCGGTTTCGTTCACCTATGGCGGTTACCAGCAAACCATCAACTTCGGGGCGGAAGTAAAGAACCCGTCGAAGAATATTCCCCGCGGTATTTTCATCGGCATCCTCATCATCATCGCCATTTACCTTACCATCAATTATGCTTATTATAAGGTTATCGGCTTCGACAATTTAAAAACCGGCGAGAACATTGCGGCCATCATGGCCAGTCATGTCTTCGGCGATGCCGCCGGAAAAATATTATCCATTTTCCTTTTTCTTTCCGTACTGGCCTATGTGAACGTGTTGCTGATGAGCAACCCCCGCGTAATGCAGGCCATGAGTGAAGACAAAATTTTACCCGAAGCCTTCCGCAAAAGGAACATCAAAACGGATGTGTTGTTTACTTCCCTCAGCGTATTCGCTTCCCTTTGCGCCCTCATCGTTTTTTGGGCGGAGAGTTTCGATAAGATATTAAGCTTTACCATCTTCCTGGACTGCTTCGGCATGGTGCTTTCCGCCGCTACCATTTTCGTGTTGCGCAAACGCACAGCCCACCTGGACGGTACCGGTATTTATAAGATGAAACTGTACCCGCTGATGCCCGTTGTTTTTATCCTGGCTTATTTATTCGTGGCCATCAGCATTGCGATGGATTATAAGAACAACGACAATGCTGCCCTCACCGGACTGTCTGTACTCGCCGCCTTCATCGCCATTTATTTTATCGCGAAAGCGTTCGCTAAAAAACCACGCTAATGGACACCTCTTACATCCTCAACGAATTTGCCGAAGACAGGGAAAATTATTTCAATGCCGTGTCGCCACCGATCATGCAGACGAGCAACTTCATGTTTAAAAAGGTGGATGACATGCGCAATGCCTTCGCTGATGAATATTCAACCTACCTGTACAGTCGCGGTAAAAATCCTACCGTCAATATTTTAAAGCAAAAGCTGGCGGCGCTGGACGGCGCGGAAGATTGCCTGTTGTTCAACAGCGGCGCGGCGGCTATTTTTGCAGCGGTGTTTGCGAATGTAAAATCGGGCGACCACATCGTATCGGTTGACAAACCCTATAGCTGGGCGCAAAAGATCTTCAATGAAATACTGCCGCGGTTCGGCGTTACCACTACCTACATCAATGGCACCGATATTGAAAATTTTGAACGGGCCATCCTGCCCAATACCGCCATCATTTACCTGGAAAGTCCGAACAGTTGGGACTATGCGCTGCAGGACCTCAAAGCCGTAGCCGAACTTGCCAAAGCCGAAGGCATCATCACCATCATCGACAACAGCTATTGCACGCCTTTGTACCAGCGGCCCATCGAATACGGGATCGACCTGGTGATGCAGACGGCCACCAAATACATCGGCGGTCACAGCGATACCCTGGGTGGCGTTTTGTGCGGCAGCGCGGAAATGATCAAACGCATTTTCAACCTCGAATACATGAGCATCGGCAGCGGCATTTCGCCCTTCAATGCCTGGCTGCTCATCCGCGGTTTGCGCACCCTGCCTGCGCGGCTCGACCGGATAACGGCGTCCACGCACAGAGTGCTGGCGTTTTTAAAACAGCATCCCAAAGTAGAGTCGGTGATCTTTCCTTTCGACGAAAGCTTCCCACAATACGAACTCGCTAAAAAGCAAATGAGCGGCGCCTGCGGGTTGCTCACCTTCGTCATCAAAGCCAACGAGGTACTGGAAATAGAAAGGTTCTGCGAAAGCCTGCAGCATATTTTTATGGCGGTAAGCTGGGGCGGCCACGAAAGCCTCATCATTCCAAAATGTTCCGGCATGCCGCACAGCGAATTCGATGCGAACAACAGGGAACACCGGATGATACGGCTGTACGTTGGACTCGAAGAACCGGGTTATTTGATTGGTGATTTGGAGCAGGCGTTTGGACGCCTCAACCCCAACCCCTCTCCTGAAAGCGAGGGGAGCTAGCGATATTCGTTAACCTCACTCCAACCCTCTCCAAAGGAGAGGGAGTTAGCAGCATCCCTTTCCAAACTAAACTTTCTAATCTTTCTAAACTCCTAAACCAAATTCCTCTTTCAACTACCTTCAACGATATTCAACAATTTTCAACTGTTCGCTCGCAAAGCCGTTCATAAAATACCAGCCAACGGCAATACTAAACCTTCTAATCCCCCTAAACCCTATTCCCCATCCATACAAATGCCGCCTACTTTCCAAAACTTAGTTATATTTTTGTTCCATGCGTTATATTATATATAGTGTGATCATTTGCTGCTGCTTTGCGGGCTCCGCGTCGGCGCAAAAAAAATGGAACCTGCGGGATTGCGTGGAATATGCGATGGCCAATAACCTTTCGGTAAAGCAGGTAGACCTGCAGACGCGCCTCGCAGAAATACAATCCAGGCAAAGCCGGTACAGCGTTTTTCCGAATGCCAATTTCAGCGCCGGTCCCAGTTTCAACAATGGCCGCAACCAGGATCCTACTTCCTTTAACCTCATCACCCAGAGTTATGTTTCCACCAATATGCAGTTGCAAACCAGCGTGGACATTTTCAACTGGTTCAGCAAACGCAATACCATTGCCGCCAACGAATGGGAACTGCTGGCCGCCAAAGCCAATACCGACAAGGCTAAGAACGACATCGCCCTCACCGTAGCCAATGCCTACCTGCAGGTATTGCTGGCCATCGAACAACAACACATCGCCGAAGTGCAGGTACAGCAATCCATTGCGCAGTTGAGTAACACCCGCAAAATGGTGGACGCCGGTACCTTACCCGAACTGAACGCCGCCGAAGTGGAAGCGCAGGTTGCCCGCGACAGCGCCACCTACCTCACTGCCAAAGGCGCCGTGGAACAAAATTTATTATTGCTGAAATCTTATATGTCCATCGACGCGGCCACTCCTTTCGAGATCGATACGCCGCCGGCCGATAAAATTCCTGTGGATCCCATCGGCGAATTACAACCCGATGCCGTGTACGCACTGGCCATGGCCAACATGCCGCAACAGAAATACAATGATTTTAAACTGAAAGCGGCGCAAAAAAATTCCGCGGCGGCAAGAGGTTTATTATATCCTACCTTTTCCATCTGGGGCAGCCTGGGCAGCGGTTTCAACAGCCGGGCGCAGGAGATCGTTTCTTCATCGAAGATCAATGCACCCATCGGAAGTGTTACGGTTAACGGTACCGATTATACCGTTTTTCCCAACCAGCCTTTTACTAATTACGAATATGGCAAGATCGGTTTCTTCCCGCAGTTGAATCAAAACTTTCGCCAGGCGATCGGGTTAACGATGAGCGTTCCCATCTTCAACGGTTACAGTGCCCGGGCCAATTACCAGCGAAGTAAAGTCACCATTCAAAACCAGGAATTACAGAAGCAGATAGACGATCAAAAATTAAAACAGGATATTTACCAGGCTTACAATGCGGCCATCATTGCCCTGGAAAAATTCAGCGCCAGCAAAAAAAGCTGGGAAACGAGTGAACGCACGTACAACTTTGCCAAAAAGCGGTATGATGTGGGCATGCTCGGCACCTTCGAACTCATCACCAATCAAAACAACCTTTTCCGTGCGAAACTGGAATACGCGCTGAACCAGTTTGATTACGTGTTTAAAATGAAAGTGCTGGAGTTTTATAAAGGGCAGGGATTGAAATTATGAGCCTCACCCTAAACCCTCTCCAGGAAAAAAGGGAGCCAGGAAAATTTCGTTCTATCTGTGTAACCCGCCTGATCCGTGTAATAAAAAAATTCGTGCAATTCGTATTTTAAAATTCGTGTTATAAAAAAACGTTTATGAGCAAATCAGTTAAATGGATATTGATCAGCCTCGGTATTTTGCTGGTCGTGTTGGTGGTGATGTCGCAGATGGGTGCCTTTGGAAAAGACGAAGGTCCGCGCGTAACCACGGAAAAAGTACAGAAGCGCAGCATCACCGAGATCGTGAATGCGAGCGGCAAAGTATATCCCGAAGTGGAAGTGAAGATCAGTCCCGACATCAGCGGCGTGATCACCGACCTGGAAGTACAGGAAGGCGATACGGTGAAGAAAGGGCAGGTGCTGGCAAAGATATATGCCGATGTGTACAATATCCAGCGCAGCCAGGCCGCCAGTGGCGTGGCCCAGTCGCAGGCGCAGGTGGCCAATTCGCAGGCAGCGCTCGAATCGTTGAAAGCGCAGATGGAACAGGCCCAGCAGAATTACGACCGCAACAAAAGATTGTTCGATGAAAAAGTGATCAGCCGCAGTGAATTCGACGGCATTGATGCAGCCTTAAAATCGGCCCGCGCCAATTACAATGCAGCGTTGCAGGGCATCAGGGGCGGACAGGCGGGCGTACAAAGCGCGCAGGCGAGTTTGCAAAAAGCCAATACGGATTTAAGCCGGACAGTGATCACTGCGCCGCGGGATGGCGTGATCTCTTTGTTGAGTGTAAAGAAAGGCGAAAGCGTGGCAGGCAACAGTTTCAACGTGGGTACCGAAATGATGCGCATTGCCGACATGGAAAAAATAGAGATCCGTGTTGACGTAGGCGAGAACGACATACCAAAAGTAAAACTGGGCGACAGTGCGCTGATAGAAGTAGATGCCTACAGCAACCGCAAGTTCAAAGGTATTGTTACGCAGATCGCCAGCAGCAATAACGGCGCCGCCGCTTCCAACGCGTTGGGCACCACCACCACCGATGTTACACAATACAAAGTGTACATCAGGATATTGCCTGAGAGTTACATGGACCTGATCGGTAAAGGCAGCTTTCCCTTCAGGCCGGGCATGAGCGCCAGCGCGGATATACAAACGAAGACGCACCGCAATGTGCTGAGCGTTCCCATCAACGCCGTAACCACGCGGGATAAAAACGAAACGGATAAATCAACAAAAAAGAAAGACAACGAAACGGACATCAAACCAACTTCCACTACCACCGACGATGACCTGGAAGTAGTGGTGTTCATCCTCGATAAAGACAAAAAAGTGCAAAAAGTAAAAGTGCAAACCGATATCCAGGACATCAACAACATCGAAATCACTTCGGGCATCAAGGAAGGCGATGAAGTGATCACCGGGCCTTACGATGCGGTGAGCAAAACCTTAAAGGTGGGGCAGAAGGTGAAGGTGGTGGATAAGAAAGAACTGTTTGATAAAAATTAGAAATTAGAAATGCGAAGAGTTATTCCCTATCAAAGATTTTAATAGAATGTAAGGCGTAGAAAGATTTTAATTTTTCAACGTTCTCTGAATAGCGCGTAAAGAACCAGTCGTCATACTTAGCTAAATAAAAGGCTTCAAAATCGGGTTTGCTGATGCAGGCATGCGCTGCGTTTGCTGCCATCACGCCCGATAGCAAGGCGTTTAGGATGCCTTGTCCAGCCGCCGGATCGATGACACCCGCGGCATCGCCGCATAAAATGAGTTGCTCCGTACACACCGGCCTGCATACCTGCCAGCGCCGGTTCGTTTTTTTGATACGGCCTGTTTGATCATGATCTTTTAATGCTTCAGGTGGGGTAAAAAGTTCATCGCCTTTTGTTTCCAGTCGCGTCCAGGTGCAACGGCCGTTCGATTCCGGTGCCAGCCAGGTCCAGCCCTTTGTGTGCGGGATGAATTGCGTGAAATGGCCCGTTGATTTTCTATCCAAAGTCCCAACACTTACACCCGTCCAGGTAAACAGCGGCGGCGAATAAAACACTTTTTTAAAAGCTGCTTTTTTCGCGGCAATGGATTGTGTGCCGCCGGCATCGATGATGTATTTACAACTGTATCGCTGGCCTTGCTTTGTAACCACGGTTGCGCATTGACCTGTACTCATGATGATATCAACTACTTTTTCTTCCATTAACACAACTCCTTTTTTTATAGCTGTTTCCAGCAAACCCGCATCGAAGATTTCCCGGTTGATGTGATGCCCTTCCCACGCACCATTTTCATCTTCTCCAAAAGCATTGCGTTCGCCGTTGGCTTCAATGCCCCGGTAAGTTCCGCGCGATGCGGTATCGATGCAATGTGCAGCACCCAGTTGTTCAAGCAGGGAAATAACGCCGGGATGAATACTTTCTGAAGGAACTGTTTCTTCCTTTCCAACAGGAATTTTCTTACTGCTTATGATCAAGGTTTTTAATCCCTGCGCACAACAATGAATGGCGGCGGCGCACCCGGCCGGGCCTGCCCCGATGATCGCTACATCATATTCCATGCTGCCTTATTTTACCAGCCAGGCCACCCTGCCGGTTTTTAAATTCACTTCTGTCCACGCAATTTTTTTAGCAGCAGCCGGGTCGTTTGTCACCTGGCAGATGTACAGTTTCTGGCAGGTCAGGCGGCGACGTTTTAAATTGTTCGTCCACTCCTTCGGCTTTGGTTTTTTATCCTCGGGATTCCCGTCTGGCGCGGAATTGCTGAACACGTAGAGATAACCTTCACCCGAGATCTTCGCATTGGCCTTGTCGGTAATCCACTTTTTATCCTTGCCGACCAGGTTGGCAGGTATGCCCAATCCTGCCGCATCTTCTTTTCCCCAGTTTACTTTTTCCGCGCTCACCAGCCACAGGTACGTATAAGCGGTGATTTTGCTGCTGTATTTTTCCGGGTTGAAATTCTTTTGCGGTAAAGTGGCAATGCACAATTTCAAACACTCCATCCGGTTAATGAGTTCCTTACTTTTCAACTTCCTCAACAGCGACATATCCAGTTTGCCCTTCAGCGCATTGTCGATCGCGTCGGCCCGGCCCAGGTCGGTAAAATTTATTTTCCATTGTCCTTTTACTTTTTCAAGATAAGGGCCCTGCTCGCCATCCCATCCCCAGGATTCCTTGCCGGAAGGTCCGTCTTTATACAAACCGATCTCTTCATCGAGCAACGGTACCGCCGTAGGGTTGCGGTAATCCCATTCGTTGCCGCCCTGGTAAGTACGCGCCGCGTCGGGTGAAGTGGCGGGCCACATGCCGTTGAGGGCCGAACAGAATTTCATGTCTTCCACGAAAGGCGAACCCAGTCCTTCGGTACCAACATAAATATCATGCACATCATCGAGGCTGCAGTAAGTTACATCCCAGCCCGGCGCAAAAACAGAAGAAGCGACATCCGGTAAAAAGCCCGAGATATCGTATCCGCGCTCCGCAGCAGGGTCTTTATAGATGGCTAACTTTTCTGGCGAAAGGGTTGCATTCTTTTTTAAGGGGTTCGATAAAACGGCCAGGTAGGTATTGGCGGTAGGATCACTTTTGGTATCGATCACTTTGGGGTTGGGTTTGATCCGCGCGGTAGAAAGACTGGCCACGCCGCCTTCATAAAAATGACTTTCCGTTCCCCCGGTGCCCGGGGCAATGTCGAACGCTACCAGGTCGAGCGGGTCCACCTGCGGGAAAAAATCCGGCGCTGTTACAATGGAAAAAGCAGGCAGGCAACGCGGCGCGATGTTGTTTATTTTTTCGAGTTTCAGTCCATCGGTATTTACCGTTACCCTGCCATCGCAAATGCTGTCTTCAAACAAGGGCGCTGCATAGGTTCCCGCTTTTACCGCCTCTTCAAAATTATAGTTACCGGCCTGCGGAATGGGATTGAAACCCGTACCCGCGCTGTCTTTTTTATTGGTGATGTTCACAAACAAAGGCTGGTTGCGCGGCGCCTGGTAACGGTTGTAGCGGCGGCGCAGGTTAACGTTGCTGCCCAGTAATTCCACGTCTTCCACTTCCTGTGTAGCCAATGCCGTAAAATAGCGGTTGTCGTAATCCGCTTCTTCCTGTTGCGGCACCCTGAAGTAAAGCGTTTCCGAGCCTTCCTTTGCCAGCCTGATCAACGGGGCATGTTGAGAGATGACCAAAAAACTGGAACCGGGATTTGAAAGGTTGCTGTCGGGGTTAATCAGATCTTTGGAAGTTCTTGTTGTTGGACGAATGCCTTTTTCGATCACGAAGCCTTCCGAAAGCGACAGTTTTTTCAGCTTTTCGCTTTTGTGTAATTCAACGAATTTAATTTTTGTTTCGCCAGCCAGCACATCATCATTAAAAATTTTCCGGATGGGTTGTAAAAAAGTTTTGCTGGCATCGTTCCGGTCGTCCTTGTCATAAGCGCCTTTGTAAGCCGGCGATTGTATCAAAGAGATGCTGTCATTATCAACCTTGCGCGCCAGGAACAAGCCATAGCGCGCCGGTATAACCGCCACACTTTTTTCGAGTGCCGCATCAGCAGGTTTGTTGGTATGGCAGCGGTTGATGGCATCATAGTTCGCCGGTTGATCGCCGATGCGGCCGATGCCCGTGCGGGAATATACCATGTCGGCATACAAATGATGCGGCGTTTTAAAGGCCGGGCGGTACTCGTAGGCGAATACGGCAAAAACCAGTTCGTCGGTTGGTTTTACATCGTATAAGGCTTTCAGTTGTTCCCAATCGCTCAGCGCATAAATGTAATTTTCCAACAGGTCAATCTGCGCGAGAGAAGGATACATCGTAACGCCCTGTGGCCTTACGCGCGGACTGGCGAGTGTATGAAACAAGAGGCTGTACGCCGGGAAGCCGGGCTGTATCAAGCTTTCACCGGCAAAATCATCGAATCCGGCATTGACGGTTCTTAAGGCAGATAACCTTGCCGGGTCGATGGCGGCTGTCAATTCCTTTACCAGTTTATCGCCTTTAAGGCCGAGATCGACACCCAGTTCATTTTCCAGGTAGCTGCGCCAGCCGTTTGCTTTCATCCATTGCAATAAATCCTGGAAATCGTTTTGCAGTTTTTTGGAAACAGCCGCAAATTGCAATTCCCTTTGTTTGTCTTCCTTGAACCAGGCGGCAATGGCGGTAAACTCTAACGATACGCCGGCCGTAAGCATAGCGGTGTACCTGACAAAATCTCTACGATACATACAGTAGGTTTGATAATAAAGAGCCGGAAGATAGAAATATTATGTTGCTTTTGCAAGAGCCAATTTGAAAATTTAAAGATGTGAAAATTTGAAAATGAATTGCAGGGAGTACCTGCTGGATACCCATACCTGAGTTAATATTTTTTTGAACGATGAGATTTATATTGAGCTATTTTCTCATTTTCATATTTTCACATTACCTGAATAGATCTTCTGCAATCGCCACGCTCTCCGGCCTCCCGACATCCACCCATTTATCGCCATCGTGTGGAAAGCCCAGGATGAGGTTGCTCGCGGCAAGATCGAGGTAGGTATCCATCACGGAAAATTTTCCGCGCTGTTGTATTTTTTCAAAAATGGAAGGATGGTAAACCACCACGCAGCTATAGGCATAAGGCTGCAGGTTTTCTTTCGGCAGCACGATCTTTTCTTCACCGGTGCTGTTGTTGCGCCAGCCGCACATGCGGTTATCTGCGTCCAGTAAAATATTGCGCGAGGTATTTCTTTTGGTTACGCCGAATGCTGCCAGCGGTTGCTGTTCCTGTTGAAAACTGATCAGCGCTGTTAAGTTCATATCGGTCAGCACATCTACATTCAAAGAAACAAAGGGGTCGCTGCCTTGCAGCAGGGGCCGGGCTTTCAACAGGCCGCCGCCGGTTTCCAGCACTTCATTGCTTTCATCGCTGATAAGTACATTACTGCCCCAGCCGTTGTTGTTTTCAACCGCTTCCATGATTTGCTCCGGGAAATGGTGCACGTTCACCACCACATCGGTAATATTGTATTGCTGCAGGTATTCGATGTTGCGTTGCAATAAAGATTTGCCATTGACCATCGCCAATGCTTTGGGGTGCTCCAATGTCCAGGGTTTGAAACGGGTGCCCAGCCCTGCTGAAAAAATGATCGCCTTCATATACCTTTCGTTTCGTGAATGCCCTGTTCGATATGGTGCAGTTCTATCTTCACATTGAATTTATTGCGGAGGTGCCGCGCCACGGCATCGGCTGCATACACGCTGCGGTGGCAACCGCCGGTACAGCCGAAATTGATGACCAGGCTTTCAAAACCGCGTTTGATATAATCTTCCACCGCGATGTCTACTACGTTGTAAATATTGTTCAGGAACTCCGGCATTTTTGTTTGCTGCTCGAGGTAATCCTTCACGCCTTTATCGCGGCCGTTCTGCGGCTTGAACTCGTCGATCCTGCCGGGATTTAAAATACCGCGGCAATCAAATACGAACCCACCGCCGTTCTTTGTAAGATCAGGCGGGTAGCCGGTTTTGATAAAAGAAAAACTGTTGATCTTCACAACGAGCGGTGTGTCGTCCGTTGCTTTCACATGCGTGAATTCCTGCGCCACTTCATCGCTGATGCAGATGTCGAGTACCTTTTTAAATTCCGGTACGGCGATGCCGATGCTTTGCGTTTGTAAAAATCCTTTCAGGTTTTCGAGCGCCAAAGGTATGCTGGTTAAAAAGTGGGCCTTGCGTTCAAACAGGCCGCGGAAGCCGTAAGCGCCCAGTACCTGCATCATGCGCAGCAATACATAACCGTTGTACTGGCTTCTAAAAACATCGCGGTCCACCGCTTCGCCTACTACTTTTTCAAACGCGTCGATGTAATCATCCAGCAATAATTTTTTCCAGTATTCGGGGAGATTGGCTTTGGCCTGTGACAACAGCGAAGCCACATCGTACTGCGGTGCGCCCTTCATGCCGCCCTGGTAATCGATGAAATGCACTTCTTCATCCATCGTAACCATGATGTTTCGACTTTGAAAATCGCGGAACATAAAATATTTGTATTGCGTATAGGAAAGATAAGTGCTCAGCGCCTCGAAATCGTCGATCAGTTTTTGCTTGTCGTAAGGCCGCCGTAACGCATCTAAAAAATAATATTTGAAGTACAGCAGGTCGGCCATGATCGCCTGCTTGCCAAAAGTTTCATTGGTCAGGCATTTTTCATAGTTCAGTCCTTCATCGCCCTTCACCTGCAATTCCGCCAGTCGCACCAGGCTTTTTTTATAAACGCTGTACACTTCATCGGTAAAGCCGGCCGTTTCCAGTACCTGCAATAAAGAAACATCGCCGAAATCTTCCTGGATGTAAATGCGTTTGTCGTTGCTTACAAAATAGATCGCCGGTGTATTGAGTTGCTTTTGCTGGAAGTGCTCGGAAAAATAAATGAACACTTCGTTCTCGGGCACGTTGATGCCATGCGTGGCGATGTAGGTTTTTTTATCCGTATGAATGCGGTAATAATGCCGGTCGCTGCCCGCCTGTGGCAATTTGTCGATGCCGCGGATGAGATCGCTGCTGTATTGTTCGAAAACCTGTTGTATGTGTTCGGATTCTGTTTGCATATGGCCGGTAAAAATAGCATTGTTAATGTGAAAAATTGAAAATATGAAAATAGCGCAATCACTTTTAGGTTTTTACTTTTTACTTTTGACTTAAAAACATAGCCATGCGGACAAATCACGAAATCGATTACAAAATTTACGGCGAGGAACTCCAGTTCGTGGAGATCGAACTCGACCCCAATGAAACGGCCATCGCGGAAAGCGGCGCTTTTATGATGATGGACAACGGCATTGAAATGCAGACCATCTTCGGCGATGGCAGTCAACAGCCGGGCGGTGGATTGCTGGGCAAAATATTCAGTGCGGGCAAGCGTTTGCTGGTAGGTGAAAGCCTGTTCATGACGGCCTTTACCAATACCGGGCAGGGAAAGAAACGCGTGAGTTTTGCCGCGCCTTACACGGGTAAGATCATTTGCTTTGACCTGAAGGAACTGGGCGGCAAGATCATCGCCCAGAAAGATGCCTTCCTCTGCGCTGCCAAAGGTGTGAGCATCGGCATCGAATTTCAAAGAAGGCTGGGCACAGGTATCTTCGGCGGCGAAGGCTTCATCATGGAAAAGCTGGAAGGCGATGGACTGGCATTTGCGCATGCCGGCGGCTACGTGATCGAAAGAACCCTGCAGCCGGGTGAAATATTAAAAGTAGATACGGGTTGCGTGGTGGCCTATACCGCGGGCGTTGACTTCGACATTGAATTCATTCGCGGCGTAAAGAACTGGATGTTTGGCGGCGAAGGCTTGTTCTTTGCAAAGCTCGCCGGTCCGGGTAAAGTATGGCTGCAATCCTTACCCATCAGCCGTTTGGCGGGGCGCATCATGCAATACGGCACTTACAACCGCAAGGAAGAAGGCAGTATTTTGGGTGGATTTGGGAATTTGCTGGATGGAAGAGAGTAACCAATTTGCTAATTTGATAATGTGCTGATGTGCTAATTTTTTTAAAACGAGCAACTGCTTAATTAGCATACAGCCAGATTATAAAACGGAAATGCCCGGTATTACCAGTACCGGGCATTTGTTATTTTTTAAGAAAGAAATATTAATCCCTGCTGGCGAGTTTGGAAAGCAGTCGCAGGATCTCGAGGTACAACCATACCAGTGTAACCAGTAAACCGAAAGCGCCGTACCATTCCATGTACTTTGGAGCGCCGAGTTCTGCACCGCTTTCGATCATGTCGAAATCAAGGATCAGGTTCAGGGCTGCCAGGGCTACCACGAATAAAGAGAAGCCAATGCCGAGTGCGCTGCCTTCGTGTAAAAAAGTAAAGTTATCGTAACCGAACTGCCTCATCACGAAAACGATCAGGTAAAAGATGGCAATGCCGGCCGTGGCGGTAACGATGATGGCCTTGAATTTTTGCGTTGCCCTGATGATACGGAAACTATACAACAGGTACATCGCCGTTGCCGTACCCAGCGTTAAGCCCACGGCGTTGATGATGATATTCGGGGCCACATCGGCAAAAGCTGCGTTGTAGTAGGCAGAAACAGAACCCAGTAATAAACCGGTCAGCAATGCATAAGCCGGTGCCAGGTAGGGCGACCATTGTTGTTTGAATGCCAGTACGATCGCGATCACCAAACCGCCGATCCCGCCGGTCCACATTAAAGGCATTACATCACCGCCTTCCGCAAATTCTTTCCAGGAATAAAATGAAGTGCCCAGTACCATTAAAAACAGGAAGCCGAATTTTTGTAAGGTTCCTTTTACGGTCATTGCATTTTCATGCGCCACCAGGTTGTCGAGCACCGTCTCGCTGAATCTTTTTTCAGAAAGCGCCGGGTTGCCGGATTTAAATAAACTCATAGTTTAAATATTTAGGTACTAAAATAATATTTATAATTAGAAATGAGCAATTAGAAATCATAAATGTATGGCTGCCTGTAGGAAAAAGCACTGCTCCTGGAAATCCGTGACCATTTATATTCCTGATTTCTAATTTCTAATTAACGCCGGGTAATTGCTAATCACCTCAAAATCATACTCCTCCCTCGCCTTCAGCTTGCGGATGAACTGGTGCAACAAAGCCGAATCCTGGGAGTGCGCATATACCTGGTCGTGCGCCAGCAATACCAGGTGGCCGGCGGTTTTGGTCCTGTTTTGGGTAAACATACTGTCTACCTGCTGCAACAACTCATCTTCCGTGCAGGTGACGTGCAACTCGTTGTTAAAGCGCCATTCCAGGTCCCAGCCCATTACGGTAAAATTCTTATTATAAAGACTGTCGGCAGCATCCATGCTGCTGTTGATGTCGGTACTTTTTATGGAAGGCGTCCGCCAGATATTGCGACCCGGTGTACGGATGATGTTGGCCGTAAGGCCCAGGCTGTCTGCGCAGCGCTTAAAATCTTTCACGGCGCTGTCGGGCACGGCATAAAACCGGCTGAACTTATTGTTGAAGGCGTGCGTAAAGCTGTGGTTCGCAATTTCGAAAAGCGGGTTGTGGGCCACGGTATCGTACATGGCCGACTGGTCGCGGCTTCCATACACGTGTTCGCCTACGATGAACAGCGTAACGGGTACCTGTTCGGCTTCGATGATGTCGGCCAGCTTGCGCGTTCCCTTGTTGGGACCGTCGTCGAAAGTAAGGTAGATGGTTTTCTTTTTCTTTTTGCCCGGTGGCTTTTTGATGGTCGCAACGGTATCGGGTGCTTTGGCTTTTGGTTGCAATTCAAAAACGGCATCATCGGTGCGGTACGTGTGACAGGCTGTAAAAGCTACGGTGATCAAAGTACTGCTGACAATTGTGGAAAGCGCCTGGCTAAAGGAGAAGGCAGGGGCAGCGTCGGGGTCCATAAAGGGGAGTTGATTTTTGTAAGATGAAGATATTATGAAAGCGAAGCGGTTTCCAAATATGGGTTGTTAAACAATTTATAATGTGGGAACACGAATTTTTTAAGGCACGAATTACACGAATTTTTAAAAACGATAACACGAATTTTGATTGCACGGATTGGGCGGATTACACGGATTGGAAACGAAATGCTGCTAGCTCCCTCTCCTTGGGAGAAGGGTTGGGGATGAGGGCCATCACAGCCAATCTCCTAATCATTCAAAATCATAGTTCAGACTAATCTTTCAAATCAGGCAAATCCCGGTTATCTTTGTACGATGGAAAAGTTGTTAGAACAGATCGCAGCGCACAAGGCGGCCATCAGCTCCTGGAGTGGTGGCGATGCGGAAGCTTTCAGGATACAATACCTTGGCAGCAAGGGTTTGGTAAAATCGGTGATGGGCGAAATGAAGAATGTGGCGGCGGAAAATAAAAAGGAAGCCGGCCAGTTGCTCAACGAGTTTAAATTATTTACAGAAGAGAAATACAACAGTTTAAAACAAAACGGCGCAGCAGCGGGCACCGATGAAGAACCGGGTTTTGATCACAGCCTGCCGGGTGACCCTTTGCCCCTAGGCAGCCGCCATCCCATCAGCCTGGTGCGCAACCAGATCGTAGGCATTTTTCAAAGGCTTGGATTTGCCGTAGCCGAAGGACCGGAGATTGAAGATGATTTTCATAATTTCACCGCGCTGAATTTACCGGAAGACCACCCGGCGCGCGACATGCAGGATACATTTTATATTTCTACCAATCCCGACTGGTTGCTGCGTACGCATACGTCCAGCGTACAGGTGCGCGAAATGCAGAAAGGCAAACTGCCCATCCGCATCATTTGCCCGGGCAGGGTATACCGCAACGAAACGATCAGCGCACGGGCGCATTGCTTCTTTCACCAGGTGGAAGGTTTGTACATCGCGGAAAATGTTTCGTTCGCCGACCTGAAACAAACGCTTTATTTCTTCGTGCAGGAAATGTTTGGCAAAGATGTGAAAGTGCGTTTCCGTCCAAGTTATTTTCCTTTTACCGAACCAAGTGCGGAAATGGACATCTCCTGCCTCATTTGCGGCGGCGAGGGTTGCAGTGTTTGTAAAAAAACCGGGTGGGTTGAAATCCTGGGCTGCGGCATGGTACACCCCAAAGTACTCGACAACTGCGGTATCGACAGCAACAAATACACGGGCTTCGCCTTTGGAATGGGCATCGAAAGGATCACCATGCTTAAATACCAGATCAAAGACCTGCGCCTGTTCAGCGAAAACGACCTCCGTTTTCTAAAACAATTTACCAGCGCAGTCTAGTTTATGCATTGATGTCTTTCAATTAATAATTTCTAATTATTAATTGGGTTTTGCGTGTGGCAAAAACTCCCCACTTTTAACTTTCGCCCGCAGTGAGGCTCTTAGCCACTGGCGGTAACATTCTTTTAATTCAGTGATAATAAGCTGTCATGGCTGCTTTTATACATAACAACACATCGCGGTGCTGTATTGCTTGGCACCATAATTGAAAATCAGGGGTAGAAACTATTCACTAAATCAATTACGTATGACGATCAAAAGCATTATGGCGATTTTAGGCACCACGCTTATCCTCGGCAGTTGTTCTGTTTCAAAAGAAGGCAGGTCAATGAAATCGAATATTAATGGCAACTGGGTATTGCAAACCATTACCGCGGAAGGTATTACCGGTGTTGCCAAAACAACCGTTTTCAACGAAGCGGAATTTGGCTGCTTCATCGGCAGTTCCTGGAATTTTATTAAGAACAACAGCATGGGCAGCTATACGATCGTGGACCAGAAAAAAGAATGCCCGGCAGTTAAAAGATTCATCCGCTGGTCGATCTATGAACCTTCCGATGCGCAACGTTCTTTCCAGTTTAAAAGACTGGACGATAAAAAGAATTCGATGGACAACGGGGATGGTTACCGGTTGAACATCGTACAGCTGGATGCAACACAAATGAAACTGCGGTCGGAAATAACTTTTGAAGGAAGGCCTGCGGCACTCATTTACAATTTTGTAAAACAATAATCATTGAACCTTATTAAAAAATAATTTATGAAACAGGTATTTGGAAAATTAACAATGGCAGCCGCTGCAATGGTAATCATGCTCGGCAGTTGCGAAACCGTGAAGAACACGAATAAAACACAAAGAGGTGCGGCAGCGGGTGCGGCAGGTGGCGCAGTGATCGGCGGTATCATTGGTAATAACGTGGGGAATAAAAACAATACCGTGCTGGGTGCCGTATTGGGTGGCGTGATCGGTGGCGTAGCCGGTGGTATCATTGGTAACAAAATGGATCGCCAGGCAGAAAAGATCAAGAACGAAATTCCCGGTGCAGAAGTGCAAAGGGTAGGTGAAGGCATCGTGGTAACGTTCAACGATAAAAACCCCGATGGTTCAAAGATGGGTGTTTACTTTGCCTATGACAAATCCGATATTACCGCCAATTCAAAACTGGCCCTGGCCAAAATGGTAGACATTTTTAAAGAATATCCTGAAACCAATTTATTGGTAGAAGGTCATACCGATGAAAGGGGTACGGATGAATATAACCTGGCCTTATCTGAAAGAAGGGCACAAGCCGTAGGTAGTTACCTGAAATCGATGGGTGTAGCACCTTCCCGCTTGAGCATTCGCTGGTATGGTGAAGCACAGCCTAAAGTAGAAAATAATTCCGATGCCAACCGTGCCGAAAACAGGCGCGTGGAATTTGCGATCACTGCCAACGATAAAATGAAAGCAGAGGCCCAGCAGCAGGCTGGTGCAGGAAAATAAATATTGAAGACAAGGAGATATAATGATGAATCCGGAACAGGAATTGCTGTAATTTATCATATAAGCTTCTATTGACGACGAACACCTGATTAAGCTGTTGTGCAGTTAGAATTTTTTGAAGGATTTTTAAATAACCCATCAAAAAAATGTAACATCGCACAACAGTTTTTTTATGAGCATCAACAGCATTTGCGTTATTGGCGCCGGTACCATGGGAAGCGGCATCGCACAGGTAGCCGCGCAGTCGGGTTTTTATACCATCCTTTTCGACATTAATGGCGCCGTGATCGAACGCGCAAAAGAAGGCATTGACAAAAGCCTGCGGTTCCTGGTGGACAAACAAAAAATAACGGCGGAAGAAAAAGACAATATTTTTAAGCGCATCCGTTTCGTTACCAATACCAGCGACTGCATGGCCGACCTGGTAATTGAAGCCATCGTGGAAAAAATGGAAGCCAAGGTTTCCATTTTCAACCAACTGGCTGAAGTGAACCACGGCGAAGTGATCTTTGCCAGCAATACTTCTTCTTTGTCCATCTCGCACCTGCAGCAACACATCGTAAACCCGCAGCGCGTGGCCGGGCTACATTTCTTCAATCCCGCCCCGGTAATGAAACTGGTAGAAGTGGTAAAAGGAAACCAAACCAGCGATGCCACCATTCAATTACTGCACGACCTCTGCATCACCCTGCGCAAAACGCCGGTGATCTGTAAAGACGCACCGGGCTTTATCGTGAACCGCGTGGCCCGTCATTATTACCTCGAAGCGATGAAGCTGGTGGAACAAGGACACGCAACCATAGAAACCGTGGATACCATTATGGATGCCACCGGTTTTAAAATGGGTCCTTTCCGTTTGATGGATCTCATCGGTATGGACGTGAACCTCGCCGTTTCCCAATCCTTGTATGATGCCTTTCAAAAGGAAGAAAGATTCAAACCTTCGCCTTTACAAATTGATAAAGTAGCGGCGGGAAATTTGGGGAAGAAAACGGGGAGCGGATTTTATGACTATTGATCAGTTGGCAGTTGGTGGTTGCAGTATCCAGTATCCAGTATCCAGTACCAGGATGAGTTGCGCCCGCAAGACGAAGCATTCATATACCCGTATAAAATCTTCAATCTTACATCTCCAATCTTCCATCTTCTTATCTTTACCCAACAATCTCACAACATATGATCCTTGTTACAGGCGGCGCCGGTTTATTGGGAAGGGAACTGGTACGGCAACTGCTGGCGCAAGGGAAAAATGTACGGGCTATTTACAACCGCAGTCCGCTCCCCGATTTTAATTCACCGTTGCTGCAACAGATCCAATGCGACATTTTAGATGTGGAAGGATTGGCAATCGCCATGGAAGGCATTACGGAATTGTATCATTGTGCCGCCATCGTAAGTTTTGCACCGAAGCGCAAACGCGATCTTTTTAAGATCAACATCGAGGGCACGGCCAACGTGGTGAACGCGGCGCTGGATGCGGGTGTACGGAAAATGGTGCACGTAAGTTCGGTAGCAGCCCTGGGCAGGATCAGGGAAGATGCGCCCATCGATGAAACGATGAACTGGACGCCCGAAACGAGCAACAGCATTTACGGGCAGAGCAAATACCTCGGCGAACTGGAAGTGTGGCGCGGCATCGGCGAAGGGCTCGATGCGGTGATCGTAAACCCCGTGGTGATACTCGGCCCGGGCGACTGGAATACGGGCTCTGCCAAACTTTTCAAAAATGTACACGATGGTTTTCCCTGGTACAGCGAAGGCACTACCGGCTTCGTGGATGTACGCGACGTGGCAACCGCCATGCAGCAACTGATGGAAAGCGATATCTCGCGCCAGCGTTTTATCCTCAGCGCGGAAACCCGCAGCTACCGTTTTTTATTTGAAAGCATTGCCAAAGCATTCGGTAAAAAACCACCGCATAAAAAAGTAACGCCTTTTCTTGCAGCCCTCGTGTGGCGACTGGAAGCGGTCAAGAGCAGGTTTACCGGCGGCGACCCGCTGGTGACAAAAGAAACAAGCATTACTGCATTGGCCAAAGTTGATTTCGACAACAGTAAGATCCGGAAATTTTTACCGGGCTTTTCCTACAGGCCATTGCAGGATACGATCGATGATACCTGCCGTGCATTTCAACAGGACCTTAACAACAACTGAGTTATTTTTGCGGCAACCTTTAACATCATGTAAATGAAAAAATTATTCTTTTTTTTACTGGCTGCAGCTTTTTTAAGTACTGCGCAGGCACAGGGCATTTACCAGGTGAGCGGCAAAGTGATCAATGCCGAAACGCAGCAACCGATGCAGGGTGCTTCGGTATTTGCAGAGAATACCACCCTTGGCGTGGCCACGGATGCGCAGGGAAATTTTAGTTTGCAGTTGCCCAACGGTGGGTACGACCTCATTGTAACCTTTACCGGTTTCTCCAATGCTTCGCGCCGCATAACAACTGCCGATGCCGGCGATAAGAACATCGTGATCGCTATCAAACAAAAGGAAAAAGAAATGGCCGATGTGGTGGTGAAAGCCAGTTACGAAGTAAAAGATGGCTGGGAAAAGTACGGCAGTTTTTTCCTGGAAAATTTTATGGGCAATACGGCCAACAGCAAACAATGCACCATCAAAAACAAAGACGTATTGAAATTTTATTTTTATAAAAGATCCAACCGCTTGAAAGTATTGGCAACAGAACCGGTAGAAATTGAAAATGCAGCATTGGGTTATAACATAAAATATGCGTTGGATTCTTTTACGCATGAATACAACACACAGGTAAGTCTCTACACAGGGTCGCCGCTCTTTTCAGAGATGACGACGAGCGATACGGCGCAACAGCAACGCTGGCTGGCAAACCGCCGGGAAGCCTACAATGGTTCCATCCTGCATTTTATGCGCAGCCTTTACAACAAGCAATTAAAAGAAGAAGGGTTCGAGATACAATTTTTAATAAAGACCAACGGCATAGAATCTGCTGTTGAAGTGAAGAATTTTTACGGTGGTATGAATTACAACATGGACGACAGTACGCAAACGGTGGACGTTATACCCAATCAAAATACGGTAGCGGTATTGTACAAAAACGAAAAACCATCTTCCCTGTACCTTGAAAATAATCCCGGTGCACCTCCAGGCTTCCAGTTTTCTGTATTGTATTTCGTACCCGGGGAAGGCATCAGTATAGAACCGAACGGTTATTATTATGAACAGAACAGCGTTACGATCACCAATTACTGGGCCTGGGAAAAAGTAGCGGATATGCTGCCGTATAATTTTACGCAGTAAGCGGTTGGCAATAGCAGTTGGCAGTGGACGGTTGGCAGGGGGCAGTTTGCAGCGAACC
>Ga0247806_10000375_pt1 | contig 29055 bp, 27 predicted proteins | sample UWRJL059202B1_FD_179935 | JGI IMG/M metagenome (GOLD analysis project Ga0247806, IMG submission 179935) | Plant litter microbial communities from Arlington Agricultural Research Station in Wisconsin, United States - UWRJ-L059-202B-1 | ecosystem: Environmental > Terrestrial > Plant litter >... | reverse complement strand
AAGGTTTACGTTTGGGTCTATATATAATGTACTCAGGCGGCCGTTAAGCGCTACATAGCTGCTTACCCGTACTTCGGGGTCGTGCATGCCCTGTGCCTGATAATGGTCGTGTAAAAAATGGGCGTACTCCAGTATAAAATCGGGCTGAAAAGACATTTGCTTTTCCTGAAACGGTGTCAGGAATTTGCTGTTATCTACCGTAAGCCCTTTTCCGGTTACAGGGTCGGTTACCATAAATTCGGCATAACCTGCTTTTTCCATAAGCATAACGCGCCATGAAAAGCGAAAGCCTTCCTCTGCCCAAAATAATTCCTGCGGATACAACAGGTAGCGGAAAGGAAAAGCCAGTTGCAGCAAAATGAAGGCTGCTAAAAAAGCAACCTTAAAATTATAAAAGGGTGTATTGGCTGTAACTTTTGTTTTAGCTTCTGCTACAGGATTTAATGGTAAATTTAAAAGCTGTGCAATGTAGCCCAACACTTTTATATGAAAACCGGCAGAGAAAAACAGTAACGACGATACAATCATTACATACGGAAAAATGCCAATAGGAAATAATATTTTTGTAAGGATATGAAAGATCACTACAATTGCAAACCCCAACCGGCGGGTGCGTTTGTAAAGCAACAGGAACACAATACCAAGATCATAAACGGCACCTACATAACTAAAGGTATAGGCCACCCATTCTTTAGTAAGCAGCGGGCCAATAACCGGTAAATCGGCATTGCCGGGCAGCCATATTTTAAGCGGCATAGCATTAATAAGCCAATCGCTATTCAGCTTGGCAAGGCCGGCATAAAAGTATACTATGGCAAGTAACAGTTTAAGTATATCGGTTGTCCAGCGAGGGATTTGCGTAAAAGCTTTACGCGGATCTTTATAGGCATCTGCCGAAAAATATGCATTGGCAGGCAAAAATATCATTACAAAACTTATTACCGATACAAAGTAATAATGGTTTAGGTAGGTGGTCTTATCAAGAAGTTCGGTATAGGTAAACGTAAGGAAGAACAGTATTATAGATAACCTGTATTTATATCCCACCGCTACCATAAGTGCTGAGAGTCCGCACAAAGTAAAAGCGGCATAAGTAAATATGCCATAGGGTTTTACCCAACTGAAACCATAGTATGTAAAATGAAAAATAGGCTTTATATAAAACTTATCTACCCAGCCATAGCTCATAAAACGAACAATGCCAAAAAACATCATAAGCCCAAACGCCAGCCTGAAAAAGGCCAGCGTAGCAGCATGAGAGTAAGTGTTTAAATATGCTCTTATGTGTAGCATGGTTTAGTCGCCGTCGCCATCTACATAATCTATAGGAATATGCAGTGCGTTAAGCATGTCTACTTTAGTAAATATTACAACCTGCTGTACAGCGTTGTAAGCATTTACAGCAGCAGTATTATCTGTAGTAATTTGCTGTGACAGGTTGTTGTTTAATCCGTTTACAGCTGTAATGGCAGCAGTATATTTACTATTTATTACGCCACTAAGCGGTGTACTGCCGCCTGCACTTACAGCATCAAGATAGCCTTTAAGGCCCGGCCCTTCGGCACCGGTGGTAAAATTTTTACCGTTAAAAAAGTCCTGAGATGCTTTAATCGCATCAAGCAGTAATTCTTTGCTAACATCTTTTTTATAAAATGCCTCTACTTTATCGGGGTAACTTGTGCCATTACTAAAAAGCCCTGCAGGTACGCCCAGTTTAGGGAAACGCACATCTTTCTCGTAATTTTTAATATAGTTATTTGTTGTTTGGCCTATAGCACCACTAATAGAAGTTGTTGTATTTGCAATGTATGTTGCACGGTAGCCACCATTCCAGTCGGCCACAATAGCATCAGCTGTGGTTTTAAGTTTACCAACTACATCGGTTACATATTTTTTATAACTGGTTGCACGGGCATTGGTAGTATAAAAAGAAACAATCTCGGTATCGGTTGTGCCAAGGCCGTTTATTAAAAAATCTAATGCAGGAAACCCCTGGCGTGAATACTGTAGCGGTTGTGTAAGTATATAATTGCCCGATGCTACATTAGCCGTAATTCCGGCAGCATCTGTAGGGTAAATATTGGTAGATTCTATTAAGTAAAGTTCCGATGCTTTACCCATATCATGTATACCCACATACTGGTATGCTTTGTATGCTGCAAGCCACGATGCCCTTAACGCTATAAGATTGTCTGTAGTAGGGGTAGCGGTATAAGTAGCTGTTTTTTCGGATAATGCATTTACCTTAGCCTGGTAATTTGTAAAAGCAGGAATAATAATATTATCTGCCCAGCTGGTAAGTAATGCCGTGCGGTCATAGCTGCCGGATGTAACGGCTTCATTACTGTCGCCAGATGAACACCCTGCAACAAATACTATGAATGCAAATGCTATAATTAATTTTTTCATTATAAAAATTTTGGCAAAAGTATGAAACATCACGTACTTATGTATAATAATTCTAAATAATTTTGCCTATAAGCCAAAATTTGGCAGTCATTTATTTGGTCATGTATTAAAAGTTTCTAATTTTGCGTTGTTTTTAATAAATCTAAATAAGAAAGCACAATATCATGAAGAAAATTTCACTTAGCCTTACGCTTCTTGCTGCAACAGGTTTGTTTGTGGCTGCATGTAGCGATGACGACAATAACACTACTACAAATAACGATACTGCTAAGGCTGCTGTTATAGAAAATTATGCTAATATAGTTTATGCAAATTATAAAGCTGCTTATGATGATGCTGTAGAACTTAAAACTGCAATTAATGCTTTTACTGCAACCCCTACAGATCCTAATTTTACTGTTGCAAAAACAAAGTGGAAAGAAAGCAGGGAATCTTATGGTACTACAGAAGCTTTCCGTTTTGCCAATGGCCCTATTGATAATGAAGATGGAAATTTTGAGGCTCCGGAAGGGCTTATAAACTCATGGCCTCTTGATGAAAATTACATTGATTATGTAATGAATACAGAAACAAATACTGTAGTTAACGGTGGTATTATTAACAATGCCGGGCTTTATCCTAACATTACTAAAGAAGTTCTTGCAAATCTTAACGGTGCCGATAGCGAAGCAAGTATTAGTGTAGGTTACCACGCTATAGAATTTTTACTTTGGGGCCAGGACCTTACTGCGCCAATAGAGAATAAACCGGGACAAAGGGTTTATACTGATTATGTAGACAATGGTACTACAGCAGATAACGAAGCAAGAAGGCGCCAGTACCTTAATGTATGTGCTGATTTATTAGTTGATAACCTTGATTACTTAGTACAGGAATGGAAACCGGGAGGTTCTTACAGAAGTACATTCCTTGCCCTTGATAAAAATGTAGCTCTTGCCAATATGTACTTGGGTATAATAACACTATCTGATTCTGAACTTCCTACAGAACGCATGATGGTTGCATTGCTTAACCAAAGTCAGGAAGATGAGCATTCTTGCTTTAGCGATAATACTCACCGTGATATTGCCCTTAACCTGCAGGGTGTTATTAATGTTTACCAGGGTAAATATGGCTCTATAGAAGGCCCATCTTTACAAAGCCTTGTACAATCGGTTAATGGTGATGTAGCGGGTAGTACAAATGATGCACTTACTGATGCCAAAACTAAAGTGGCAGCCATCATGATACCTTTTGACCTGGCCATTGCAAACGGGCAAACATCTACAGAAGGTGCTAAAGTAAAAGCAGCAGCAGATGAGATACGTATAGTGTCTCAAAACCTTCTTGCCGGTGCCGGTGCACTTGGTATAGTAGTTAATGGTATAGAATAACTGTATTTTTTAGATTATAATAAAAGGGTGCCGTACATTTGCGGCACTCTTTTGTGTTTTAACTATTATGAATAAAAATCTGATTTCCTGCCTGTTGCTTCTTAGCCTGTTTATTATGGGCTGCAGCAAAAATGAAAATGAATATGTACCGTTAACGGCAGAAGAAGGTGAGCAATTATCCGGAGGGTCATCAACAGTGCTTAATGCTACGCAGGAAGCTTTTGGTTTTGCATCGGCTACGCTTACTACAACACAGCAGGACGATTTTGGTGTGGGTAACTCCTTATTCCGCCAAAGTTGGGTATCGGCACCTTCATCTACTACCGCACGCGATGGGCTTGGGCCGTTTTATAATGCTACCTCATGCTCTAACTGCCACTTTAAAGATGGCCGTGGCCGCCCGCCTGCCTTTGATGGCGAATTTGGTAAAGGCCTGCTTTTGCGCCTTAGCATGCCGGGAATGGATGCACATGGCGGCTCGCTGCCAGATCCTGTTTATGGCCACCAGTTACAGGATAATGCCATTATAGGCCCTGTTGTAAAAGGGAATGTAGGTATTACTTACCAAACAATTACCGAAACTTTTGATGATGGCACAACTGTAGCATTGCAAAAACCAATATATCGTATAGATAACCCTGGTTATGGTAACCTTGCCGGTGGTGTTTTATTTTCGCCCCGCATTGCAAATCAGATTATTGGCCTTGGCCTGCTCGAAGCGGTACCGCAAGCTACGCTTTTAAGCTTTGCCGATGAGTTTGACAGTAATGGCGATGGCATATCCGGCCGGGCAAATTATGTGTATGATATAGAGAGTAACTCAACAAAGATGGGGCGTTTTGGGTGGAAAGCAAATCAGCCAAGCGTAAAACAACAGGTTGCTGCGGCATTCTCTGGCGATATGGGCATAACATCCTATCTTTTTCCTAATGAATCCTGCCCTCCCGGTGTAAACTGCGGTGCTATACCTAATGGCGGCAGCCCTGAAATTCCAGATATTAACTTTAATAGGGTTGTGGTTTATTCGCAAACACTATCTGTACCTGCAAGGCGTAATTATAAAGACCAAAATGTACTTAGGGGCAAGCAAATTTTTGGAGCACTAAATTGTGTAGCCTGCCATATACCTAAAATGCAAACCGGCAACGACCACGCTATTGCAGGTATGCGCAACCAGACTATTCGCCCCTATACCGATTTGCTCCTGCATGATATGGGTTCTGCCCTTGCAGATAATGCCCCTGATTATCTTGCCAGTGGCAGCGAGTGGCGCACGCCGGCATTATGGGGTATGGGTTTAGTAAATACTGTAAACGGGCATACTAAATTTTTGCACGACGGGCGCGCTAACAATGCTACCGAAGCTATATTATGGCATGGCGGCGAAGCAGAACAGGCCAAGCAAAAATTCAGGAAACTATCGGCTAAAGACAGGGACGACCTGCTGGCTTTTCTTAATTCGCTTTAAAAAAAACATATATACAATCCCGACTTAAACAGTTGGGATTTATTTTTTATCGCAAAGCTTCTTTATATTTCGTTCACTTTTTTTGTCGCCCAGTTTCATGGCTTTGTGCAGGTCTTCGCAGCCCTCATCATTTTGCCCCATTTTAATTTTGCTTATACCGCGGTTGTTGTAAGCCTCGGCATACGTAGAGTCTAATTCTATTGCGGCAGAATAATCTCTAATCGCACCCGGAAAGTTTTGCATGTAATCTTTACATATCCCTCTGTTATTATAAGCATGCACGTTTTTAGGGTCAAGGTCTATAGCCCTGTCAAAATCGCGCTCGGCTTCTTTAAGCAGGCTAAGGTCTAACTTTGCAAGGCCGCGGTTGTACCAGGCTTTTACATAATCAGGGCTAAAGTTTATAGTTTTACTGTAATCTGTAACTGCACCCTCAAGGTCAAAATAGTCCTGGCGTATACCACCACGCTTATAATAATATTGGGCAGGGTTTTTTACAGAGTCATTTTCTTTATTATAACTTTTAAGTGCCTTAGTGTATTTCTTTAAAAGGTCTGGGTCATTTTTGTTTACCTGTGCATGAGTGGTAAATGAGGCGAATAATATAATATATATTACGATTTTTATCATGGCATTGTAATTGTTGTTACTACTGTAAAAATATTTAAACGTAATTATAGTATAAATTAATATCATTGTGTTTATTTGCTTTTATAAACCTTACTTTTAATTATATGAAATTATTGTCGTTATGCTTTTTATGGCTTTTTACAAACCCTGTGCCAGAGCTGGCTACCCTGCGCGTAAAGTATGTTAGTGCGGCAACGTCTCAGGCAAGTGCCGATGCCTTTTATAAAACGCTCGAGAGCATAAATGAAAACCATGACAACCATACTGTTTTAGCCTACAAGGCAGCATCTATAGTGTTGTTAGCCAAGTACGAAAGTGGCCTCTTTAGTAAAACACGCCTTTTTAACCGTGGTACGGGTTTGTTAGAGCTTGCTATAAAAAAAGCGCCTAATAATTATGAGGCACGCCTTATACGCCTGAATATTCAGGATAATGTGCCCTGGATTACCGGTTATACCGGTGATATTAAAGAAGATAAAGCTTTTCTTATAAAAAATTATGAAAGTCAACCCGATGATTTAAAAGCTTTTACTAAAGCATACGTTATGCAGTGTGATGCTTTTAAGGCTAAAGAAAAAACAGCGTTTAATTAAAAGTAACTATATCGATTTCTTATAAAATACAGCTATGGCTGTATTTTTTTTGCCCTTTTTTTAGCAAATGCAAATTCTCGGCAAGAGCCTGCAAATTCTAAATCAAAGCTGCCATTGGCTTATATTTTTAATTTAAGGCTATTTAGTTAAATACATTTGGGCAGGAAAATAAATGACCATGCGCAAAAAAACCATCATAATTATTATTGCCGTTTTGCTTTTAGCGGGGTTTTGCCTTTATAAAGGCTACCTGTACAAAGATGTAAGAAACATTAGCGAAGAAGCTCCGGCTTACACCATTACGGCAGATGAGCTGGTGTACCAGTATACTAACAACCAGGAAAAAGCCAATACTGATTATTTAAATAAAACCATCGAGATTACCGGGATCGTTACACAGGTTACAGATTCTGTTGTTGCTGTCAATTCGGTAATTGTATGCTGTTTCGACGCTAAGCCTAATGTTACTGTAAGCCCTAAACCTATAGCTATAAAGGGCAGGTGCATAGGCTACGACGAATTATTTAACGAAGTAAAATTAGACCAGTGTACCCTTAAACCATAATATAACATGAAGTTTTTTTTAAGCGCTTTTTGCTTTTTTCTCTCTGTGGCCATTTATGCCCAGGACGACCTGCTTACACAGCTGGACTCTACACAGGTACAGGATACCTATGCTACGGCAACCTTTAAGGGCCTGCAAATAGTGACCTTGCAAACTACCAAGATGCCTGCTGCCAAAGAGTTTTACTTTTTAGTATCGCACCGGTTTGGTACGGTTAAGAACGGTATCGACGAGTTTTTTGGCCTCGACGGTGCTACCACAAAACTGGGAGGTGTGTATGGTGTTACTAACTGGTTATCGCTTAGTGCATCACGCCATACCATGCTTAAAACCTACGAAACATCGGCTAAGGTAAGGTTGGTACGCCAAAATGCAAATTTCCCTGTAGACGTTGCAGCTTACGGTACGATTGATATTAATACACAGTTAGAAAAAGAGCAGTACCCCAAAATTACCTTTGGCGACAGGCTGACGTATGTGAGCCAGTTGCTTATATCGCGTAAGTTTTCAGAACGCTTTTCGCTGGAACTGGTGCCGTCTTACATACACCGCAACCTGTATAATCCTGCTTTAGAGAACGACGGGCAATTTTCTTTAGGTGCCGGCGGCAGGATGAAGCTTACTAAAAGATTATCTGTAAATGTAGAATATGTTTACAACGCAAATCAGCCTGATTTTTATGTAAACCCTTTATCTGTAGGCTTAGATATAGAAACAGGGGGGCATATTTTCCAGTTGATATTTACTAACTCGCAGTCTATGACAGAGAGTGGCTACATGACTAATGCAACCGGTAACTGGGGCAAAGGCGATTTTTTCTTTGGGTTTAATTTATACAGGGTTTTTTAAAGTTGATAATGATGAAGAAGTTTATATACATACCATTTTTGGCCCTGGCCTTATACAGTTGCGACACACACACGTATGAAGATATAGAAGTGCCTGTAATTGTAGACGGCAACGTAACCTATAACGCACAAATAAAAACAATAATAGATGCAAATTGTACCAGTTGCCACGCTCCCGGCAGTAACGCAGGCTTTAGGCCGCTGACTAACTATGCAGAAGTTAAAGATGCTGTGCAAAACACCGATTTACTGGACAGGATACAACGCCAAAACGGCGAGCAGGGCATTATGCCTGCTACAGGGCGTATGTCTCAAAATAACATAGACCTGATATTGCAATGGAATGCCGACGGGCTTTTAGAAAATTAAATAAAGATTACTATGAAAAAGATTAAAGTAGTATTTACAATGTTCCTGCTTATGGTAAGCACGTGCTTTTATGCACAAAAATACAGCACGAAAACCGGCGTGATACATTTTGAAGCATCGGTACCGACTTTTGAAGAAGTGGCGGGAGAGAACAAAACGGCTTCGGCTATACTGGCACCGGCAACAGGAAACATTGCCGTGCTTGCCCTTATGAAAGGTTTTAGGTTTAAAGTAGCCTTAATGGAGGAGCATTTTAATGAAAACTATGTAGAATCGGACAAGTACCCAAAGGCAACCTTTAAAGGTAAAGTAGAGGGGCTGGATGTTGCTAAACTTACTGCCGATGCTAAGCCTTATACCATAAACGGCGACTTAACCTTACATGGTAAAACGGTAAAAGTTACAGATGCTGCTAAGATATCTAAATCAGGCAATACAATAACCGTTATCGGAAGTTTTACAGTACAGCCTAAAGATTTTGCGATAGAGATACCAGCGGTGGTGAGTAAGAAAGTGGCCGATAAAATAGAAGTTACCTACAAGTTACAACTTACAAATTAAAGTACCATGAAAAGAATAATTGCCCTTATACTTCTTGTTACTACTTGTGGCAATGCGCAGCTAAAAGATGTATTTGATACTGCCCGCGCTGGTAGCGTAGATGAAATAAAACTATTGGTACAAAAAAATAAGGATACTATTAATGCCATTAATGCTGCCGGTTTTACCCCGCTTATCCTGGCGTGTTACCGTAGCAATAATCCTGTAGCCGAATATTTGGCGCAAAATGTAAAAGATGTAAACTACAACAGCTCCAGCGGGACTGCACTGGCAGCTGCAGTAATAAAAGGAAACCTGGAAATTGCTAAAAAGTTACTACTGCGCAAAGCGAATCCTAACATTGCCGATGCTATGGGTGTAACACCATTAACCTATGCTGCACAGTTTCAAAAAACAGAGTTGGTAAAGCTGTTATTGCAGTACAAAGCAAATCCGTTAGCGGCAGATAAAGAAGGTAAAACGCCTTATGACTATGCCATTTTTACTAAGAACGACGAAATTATTAACCTTTTAAAAAAATAAGCTATGAAAAAATTATTACTCGCTTCACTATTGTTCATTACAGGTATGGGCTTAAATGCGCAGGCTAAAAGTACAGGCTCTGTAAGCCTTATAACCGGTATGACTGCAACATTGTTATTAGATAGTGCTACAACTACCGCTACGCTAACCTTAACAGGCCCGTCTGACAGGTGGTTTGCCTTGCAGTTTGGTACTTTTGCAGATGGCGATGGTATGCAATCAGGACAGGATATGGTATACTTTAACGGCACAACGCTGGTAGACGGTACTATGAACGGCATTGGGGCAGTACCATCTTCAGATACTAATAACTGGACAGTATCATCTAATACTGTGGCAGGAACTATAAGAACAATTGTTGCTACAAGGGCTTTTACTGCAGGAGCTAACGATTATACTTTTAATTATGATAACGAAACTATCGACTTTGCATATGCACATCCGGGCTCGGCAGGTTTTACGTTACAAGGGCATGGCGGAAACAGGGGCTACAGGCTGGGCAATACCTTTAGCGATGTTTTGGCTACAGATGCGTTTAGCCTTGAAGGATTAACGGTATATCCTAACCCGGCATCGGGCATAGTGACTGTTAAAAATAAAGCACTACTTAGTGAGGTAAAGGTTGTTAACCTGCTAGGTCAGGAAGTAGTATCACAAAAAGTAAATGATACTGCTGTTCCGGTTAATATATCAGGATTATCTATAGGAACTTATGTATTTAAAATTACTGCTGCCGATGGGCGTACAACTTCTGTAAAGGTGGTAAAACAATAAATAATACTTACTAACTCTTAGTTTTTAGTTTTTTGAAAAGGCTCTCTGTTTAAGGGGGCCTTTTCTGCGTTAAAAATATGCCCTGAGTTGTATATTACCCGTATGTATGGTACTGCTGGTTTCGCTTTTGCGGCCTTGGTAGTTTACGTTTATATCTAAAAACTGGGTCAGGTTTTTTTGCAATAGCAAACGCCATGTAAGGTTTTGCCCCGGCTGCAGGCCTTCAAGCATTTGGTAGGCGGCGGCACTGTTCTGGTTTCCTGTAAAATCATTTTTATATAGCGAAAATTCGCCGCTCGCGGTAAACTGCTTTTGCGATGCATAACTAAACGATGTGCCAAAACGCTGCTGGTGCAATGTTTCCATCTCGCCAATTTTATTTTCCTGGTTTTGGTATTCATAAAACACATCCCAACTTGCGTTGCGCGAAAATATGTACGACACTTTAGGCCCCACCTGGTAATTGTTTATAGTGTAGTTTTTACTGGCATAATCTTCTGCCGTGCTTGATGATTTTCCTTCCTGCCCGGCAAAACTCAATAGCCATGTTTTTTGTATAAGGTGTGCATACTGCAACTGGTGCGACAGTATTTTTGCATCCTGAGAACCTACTGTAAGCAAATTCTTGGTACGGTTACTTAAATAAGTATAGGTAACAGAATGATTTTGCTTGCCGCGGTTATAAAACAAACTATTTCTAAACGATGAATTAAGGCCAAGCAGGTCGTTCTCGCTGGTAGAAAAAGGGTTGAGGTCAAAATTATCGGCTTTGCGTTGTATCTTTCGGTCTATTAAAAATGAGCTTTGGTTATAAAAATAAGAAAGCAGTTTTCTTATTCCGGTTTTGTTTTGCCACTGGTTAGGGTTTAAGGTAAGCGACTGCGAAAATTTATTTTGGTGGGTGCCTATATACACCTGATTAGGTAAATATACCCGCACATAAATTGCCTGGTCCGGAAAGGGAGCGACCTCAAACTCCTGCAATTCCTGTATGCCGTTACCGTTATAATCGTTCCAACGATATACACCCTGCCCGGGGTCTACCTGTAAGTAAGTGAACTCCTGTCGCGCAATCCTGCCCGATGATGTTTCATAAGCCGTGCTAACCTGTACCAACTGGTCCCAATAGCGGTCGTTATACAGCAAACGTGAGTTAAGCGATGGTTCGCTGGCAATTGATGAGTCTTCAAATTTTAGTTTTCTGTAATTTACAAAAAGGCTCAGGTCGCTTTTTTCAGTTTTTATTAATCGCGACTTAAGGTAATACGAGCGCGAGGTATTCACTTTTTGCAACAGTCCGTTAAACAAGCTGTCGTTAGCCCGTTGCAGGTAACCTACCTCTACATAAACTTTAGTACTATCGCCACGGCCCACAAAGGCACCATACTCTGTAAAGCGTTGGCTCAATGTAGAGAGCAGGTTTGTAGCCTTTAGGTTTTCTTTATTGTCTTCGAGACGTAATGTAGCGCCTACCCAGTTTTTCCCAAAATGGTATTTAGATAATGCCTCGTTTCTTATAAATTCTGATTTAGAATAGTCACCGTCACTGTGCAAAAAGCTTCCCCTGTTTTGAATAAAAAGGTTGCCAAATTTCATTTGCCCATCTACCACATGCCTTGTACCTATAAAAGCACTAGAAAAATCGAGCTTTTCGAGTTGGTAATTAACCTGTCCGTTTTTAGGCAATTTAAAAGTTGTACCTGCTATAAGATAACTCTGGTTAGCATCTGTAGTAACAAGGTTATTAAGATTCCAGTCGCGGTTAAATTCTATATTAAACAATCGCTCTATAGTCCTGAAATCTTTTTGTACAAACTGGTAATTGGCAAACGCATCAAGCTGCCAGGTTCCTGTATACAGGCGTTGCTTTGCATTAATCTTACCGGCAAGGCCATTGTTGTTACCATCATCTACAGGTGAATACAGGTTAAGGTCGTTGTTGCTAATGCCGGCCTCAAAATCTACAATTGTTTTTTCGTTGGGGTTATACTTACCCAGTACGGTTGCAATCTGAATTTTTTCGGGGGCTGTAATCCCTATAACCGGCTCATAGTTACCCTGTGGCACACCGTCTACCGGGGCAATATACTGGTAAATTTTGCCCACAGCTGCAGCATTGCTAAGTGTATAGTTACCCTGATTAGTACCCACTAACGAGAAACGGACATTATAAAGAACATCATCCGGGTTAGTGCTGTATTCGTAAATTTCTATGCTGCCGTTGTTTATTTTGCGGTAGAGTATCTTGTTTTCGGTATAGGTATCTACGTATGCAGATGGCGCTATCATCTGGCCGGTATTATCTCCTGCCTGTTGCAATATTGCCACTTGTTCGGGCGTAAGGTTTTGCTGCAAGGGCTGGTTTTTCATATCGTTTTCAGAATATACAAAACCACCGATGCTCCATTTTTCGCGCTCATGGGTAACACCGCCGTAGGTAACAAAGCGGGTATAGTTTTGCTGCGAATACTGATACTCAACGTTTATTCGCATCTCGCTGGTAATAGGGAACAGGGAGGTAAAAATTATCTCGCCGGCATTATAATCTATAACATAATCGTTGTTTTCGCCACGCTCTAATAAAATACCGTTTACATACACCCGTTCAGACCCCGATACTACAAGTACATACAATTCGCCATTATTGCCCGTAAGCTTGTACGGCCCCTGGTTACCTTCTGTACCGGTAAATGTGCTGCGGGCATATTGACCGCGCACAAGGGCCGCTGCGGCAAATATATTAGTTTTGGCTTCGGGCGTTCCAAAACTGAATGTGGTAGACAAGCCCTGTACCTTTTTATTAAAGTTAAGAAACCGCGACTGCCGGTTTTCAAGAAAAAGGTCGCCTGCGCGAATGTTCCATTTATCGCTAAAGATCTCAATAAATATCTGGTCGAACTCATCCAGTTTTTGCGAATAACCACCTTCCTGTAAAGGGATGTTACTATCTTGTATAGAGGCTCGCAGGCTTACTTTATCACTTAGTTTTCCGGTAATTTGTAAGTCGAGGTTAGAGTTTACCACGGCATTCTGGTTATTGCCCACAGTAACACCGCGGGTTATGCTGCCCGATGTGGTAAGGCCGCTAAAGGGTTTAAATGTATTTTGCTGGTCGTGCACTACTGTATATCGCTGGCCGGTATTGGCATCGTTAGGTACCACACGGCTACTGTTGTACATGCTGTATTTCCTGGTAAGATAATCGGGGTAAGCAAGATAATTTGCGGTAAGAGAATCCCGTGTGGTAAAACCGTTCTTAAAAGTTAGGAGCCCTGTATTGTAATTTACCTTATAAAAACTGGTGTCTACAGGTTTACCCGCCAGATCCTGAAGTGAAAAATAGGCAGGGTTTATGCTCACGCTGTCTATACGGATGGTGTCGCGCACAGCAGCAGTTTTTACGGTTTTATAAGGCGTAGGGTTTTCCTGCCCGTAAATGACAGAAACGCAACATAAAAGCACCCATAAAAGCCTGTTTTTAAGCATCACAGAAATATAAACTCAAAAACAGCAAAAGTAGTGTATTTAAATAGAAGATTTTAAGAGTTGGCGATTAGGCGGATTATTAGGTTTACTATATTCAGCCTATAGCATTCGTTAAAATAATTACGGCCTAAAAAAAATCCCTTACATTTTTCGATGTAAGGGATGGGTGTAATAATTGTTGGTGGTGGTTTTTTGTTTTCAGAAAGCTAAATAGTTATAGCAATGGCATGCTGTACTTTATTAACTGGTGGCAAGGTATAGTAAAATAGAATGGCTGTCAATACCCATTAATAGGGATATTTTAATAAATTTTAAAAATAATTTCCTGACTTAAAATAACAACTGCCATCCTGAAAAGGATGGCAGTTGCACATTGGATTTTTTTCAGCTATTTATAAAATTTCAAAACCCTGCGCGTCACCGGCAGCAGCTTTGCGCACATTAATTGCTTTGCCATCGGCTCCTACAAGAAACGCAACAAACTCTACATTGGCAGCATTTGTAATATTTGCCGGTAGGGTTGTGTTAAATGTTTTAGTATAAATACCATACAGTTTTGTTTCACTATCCGGAACTGCTTCGCCTAAAATAGGGGTAAGGCACGCGCGTAAAACATGGTTATGAGTATAGTTCTCTAACACATCTACACCGTCAAAGTAACTTGTATAATTGTGCTGCTCATACAACAGGCCATTTTCTAAAACATAAACAACAAGTTTAAGGCCACTAAAATCACTGCCAAATTGTGCGCTAACATCCAGCGTTAGGTTATTGCCATTTATAACGGGTTTAAGTGCAAGGCCTAATTTAGGATTCGCACCTTGCGTTAAAGCAATAGCCTGCGCTATATTGTTAGGCTCTGGGCTTGTCCATAAAACTCTCCTGTTAAGAAAGCCTTTAGGGTAGCTTGGTATGTTTAGTGTAGCTTCCAGTGCAGATGCATCAAAATTATAAGGGTCATAAACAATACTAAGCATGTCGCTAGATGGCCTGTGTATGGCAACCGTTACAGCATCATCGCTCTGGCCATGAACAAGGTCTATAGCATAAGCAACACGCGGGCAGTAGCCGCACCAGGTGCCTGTATAATCTTCTATAAGTACTCTTTTATGAAAGTTAAGCTCTGATCCGTCTCCAAAAGAAACCTCAAGATTCTCTGATGTAAGATTGTAATATGTAGCATTAATAGTATGAGTGCTAACAACTGCCGATGTAAGTTTGTTGCCCTCTATTGCAGTACCGTCTACATAAAAAACAGCGTCGTTAGTGTGTTCTACACCATTGTTATCTCTTACGGTAAACGTTATGGTATCGCCAAAACGTTTTACAGAACTATCGGCTGTTAGTATTACAGAATCTGAAGATTCTAAAACAGTATAATCAGACGAACAACCCCATAATGAGAGGGCGATTACGATAAATAGGCCAAATACTTTTTTCATTTAATGTGTAATTGTGGTAATCTTAAAACTTTAATTGTTGTAAACTAAATTTTAGTTTTTAACAATTTTAATCTGCGCAGTTTTATTTTGTTGTGTTGTAAAACGGGCAAAATATACAGCCGATGTTAATCCTGAAAGGTCTATAACCTGATTGTCGTTTTTAACAGCAAATGTTTTTACCACCTGTCCGTTAATGTTTATTACCTGCAATGTTGCCGTTTGATTTGCACTTACTTCAAGCTGGTTTTTTACTACAGTATTTTTAACAGTAATACCCATGTTTTGCAAAGCAGAAAAATCCGTAAGACCAGCAGTAGGAGCATAAACATAACTAAATGTTCTTAATACTTCAAGAATTTCGCCGCTATCGCTAACCTTTACAAGGCTTAAAGAATAGGTAACAGGATCTGTGCCATTACCTGGATTTGCACTTTGAAAGTGGTCGCCTTCAGGGTTGCTTTCTCCCGGGTCTAGTGTTAAGCCATAATCTAATGATGGTACTGTAGAGCCTGTAGAAATATTAAAGTAACACTCTGTACCAAAACAAAACTGTATATTCATATTTGTAGGATAACTTATAGAATTTGCTTTGAGCTTAAGGTTAATAGGCTCATCTGAAAGGTTTGTGACTATAAGGTTAATTCTAGCTCTTTCTGATATATCGTGAAATGTAAATGTTTGTCCCTCGGTAATTTCATCACCATTACCTAAAATGGATACAACCTGTGCCTGTAATGATGAGCTAAGGGCAAATAATGCTAAAAGGATAATTTTTTTCATGGTAATAGTAGTTATAATTGCAATTTATTTGTAATTAAAAAGGCTACCGGAACCTAATAATCGGTTTCCGATAGCTTTTTGTGGAATTTATTTGTTGAAATATTTTATACTTATTCAATAATTATTTTTTCTGTTTTTTGTATAGTTGCACCTTTTATTTGCGCAATATACATACCTTTTTGCAAGTTGCCAAGGTTTATGCTGCCACCATCAGTTATATCTCTTGCGGCATGAACAATTTTACCGGTAAGATCTGTAACTGTCAAATCAACAGGCTCTTGGGTTACGAAGTTAAGTACTCCTTTTGTAGGGTTAGGGTATATAGTAAATTGTTTTGCTAAATTGTTATCTGTATTTAATGCAGCAGTTGTTACAAGAGCAGCATCTAATAACAATGATGAAAAGCCACCGGTTACAAAATTGCTATAAACAGATTCGTTGCCATTAAATATTTCTATACCGTGTAACTCATCCGGCTCAAGGCCTGCGATCCATCCGTCACTATAAGGAGCATCTAAAAGTTGTATTTTATAACAGCTGTTAGCATCCGGAAGTGTTACAAGTTGAGATATTACTGTATTAGCATCCGGACCACCACCACCATATTGGTCTTCTGTTCCAGCCCGGTATGGGCCACCACTCGCTACAACAGCATTAGTAGCTGCAGAACGTATTTTCCATGAAATTTCAGAAGGATAAAAATCAGTATATATTCTTACTTCAAACTGATTAGAAGTTGGAGCTGCATGAAATGGTGTTATGTTTACACTTTCTTCTGCAAGTTGGTTATTAGGAAAAGATGTAAGGTCGTTGATAGAGGTAACCTCAACACTATGTGTACTATTGGCTGCAAAGGTTTGGCTGTCAAAAGTTAATGTGGTACTGCCATACTGTGCAAGGCCATTATTACTTGTATATTGTTTTGTAGCCAGTATATTGCCATTTTCTTTAAGTACTACAGTAGCGTTTCTTAAAGGGTTAGTTCCAAGATTTTTAATCTTTGCCTTGTAAACACCGTCTGCTTCGCAATAAATACCATCAGTAAGATCGCTAAATCTTGGCTTATCAGTAAGACCTGTCATTGTTGTAGCAACACAGTTAGTATTTATCTGGTTTCTTAATGAAACTGCTGTTGGCTGTGTTAGTAATTTTGTAGCACGTGTTTCCGGGCAAATCATGTATACAGTTGGAAAAGACCTTATATTATAGTCGTTAGAAATATCACCATCTGTATCATCAATTATTGGGTATGGCGAATGTTCTGTCCAGTCACCTTGCGTAGCCCTCGTGTCAGACTCTATGTTTGTGCCATAAATACTTTCTATAGATGTTCCCGGGTCGCCCTCTATAAATAATACAACAACCTCTTCAGATCCTCCCATACCATAAGATTCATACAAATCGGCAAGGGCATCGGTACCGTGGTACGCCCAGCATGGCCCACACCATGTTGCAGATATATCTATAATAACCGTTTTTCCGGCATCAAGATACTCATACAAATGGTGAGAGACACCATTAATGTCTGTAGCGGTAAAATCTGGTGCTATACTGCCGTTCGGCAATCCACCATTATCTTGCGCCTGTGCCGCAAAACCGGCAAAAACAAGCATTGCAGTGAGTAAAGTTTTTTTCATGAATAAAACGTTTTGTAGTTATGTTTTTTTAATAGACCCGAAAATTATGTAAAAAAAACGTTAAGTGTGTTATTTTCAATAAAAATGTTTTGCGTCATCCTTATTTTTATTAAAATATCACAACATGTGCTATTTGATTATGTTTTTTGTTGAAAAAATGCGTTTTTAATAATTCTACTAGTTCCATAGGATTATAATTTTATATAAAATAGGATAATTAGAATATTTTTTTTTTAATATTGCCACACGACAATTTTTTACTTAAAATTTTACAAAATGAAAAAACTTTTACTGCTTTTACTGCTTATATCAGGTGCTGCATGGGCGCAAAAAGAGATGCCCAATGTTACTATCCAGTCAGTAAACAATAAATCGCTTAACGTTAAAAATGATTTTAGCGAAAAAGATAAGTTATATATATTTTCGTTTTGGGCTACGTGGTGTGTTCCATGTATTAATGAGCTTGATGCCATAAATGAACATTATGCAGATTGGAGTAAAGAGCTTAACATGGAGGTTGTTGCCATATCTATAGATGATGCCCGTACACAAAAAAGGGTTAAACCTTTACTTAATGGCAAAAAATGGCCTTACGTAGTTTTGCTGGATGCTAACCAGGATGTAAAAAGAGCGCTTGGTATTGCAAATGTGCCCTACACAATTGTTGTAAAAAATAAGAAAGTGGTTTACATACACAACGGTTACAGCCAGGGAGGCGAAATAGAACTGTACAATAAACTGAAGGAGCTGTAGGCAATGAAAAAAATTATATCTCTGTTGCTACTAACTATTTCTACAGTGTCAATATATGCCCAGGATAATGATACCCTGCCTAAAAAAGATTATGGTAAGGTATATGGTGGGTTCGAGTCTAACTCGCAATGGTATTTAAATGATAAAGGTACCGGTGTAAACCAGGACGCACCACCCATAAACGGCAAGCCTATTCGCTCTAACAGTTACCTGCTTGTTAATTACCAGTATAAAGGTTTTACTGCCGGTATACAGGGCGAAGCTTACGAGCCTAATGCTTTGCTTAACTATAATCCCGGTTTTAAAGGTACTAATGTGGGTACTTGGTATGCCAGTTATAAAACGGCTAAACTGGAAATTACCGGTGGCTATTTTTATGAGCAGTTTGGCAGCGGGCTATTACTTCGCGCCTGGGAAGACCGTGCGCTGGGTATAAATACCGCCTTAAGGGGCGGCCGTGTTTTGTACCGCGTGTCTGATAATGTAAAGCTTACTGCGCTTTATGGCAGGCAACGTTCCGGTTTTAATGTTTCTAATGGCGATATTTATGGCTTTGATGCTGATTTTAACCTAAGCAAACTTTTTAATTTTGAACAATCAGACTTGTCTTTTGGCACCACCTATGTGGGGAGATATGAAAAGATAAATATTCCTGACCCTAATTATGATGCACTTACCAATGCTGTGGGGGGGCGTGTAAATTTTATACATGATGCCTTTTACATATCCGGAGAGTATAATTACAAGCAAAAAGACGGCGTGCTGGATGTGCAAAATAAAATTGACAACAATTTTGTAAAGCCCGGCAGTGCGGTGCTTATAAACCTGGGCTACTCTAAGCAGGGGCTTGGTATAGATGCTACATTTCGCCGTACAGAGAATTTTAAATTTCTTAGCGAAAGAGAACCAGGCTTTGTAGATGCTACATCGTCTACCCTTAATTATAACGATAAGGTACTTAATTTTACCCCTGCACTTACAAAACAGCACCACAGCAACCTGGCAAATATTTATGTTTTTCAGGCACAAAGTAAGGTAGACTTTATAGGTACACAAATATTAAAAGCGGGAGAAACCGGCGGACAAATAGACGTGTTTTATGATTTTGCCAAAGGCACTGCTATAGGTGGTAAATATGGTACTAAGCTTGCAGTAAACATGTCCAGCTGGTATAACCTTGCGGGTACTTACCGTTTAGCACCTGCCCAGTATAACACTAAGCTTTTTGGCGTAGGCGAAAAGTATTTCTCTGATTACAATATGGAGATACGCAAGCAATGGAGCGAGTCGTGGCATACTGCATTTTATTACATAAACCAGTTTTATAATAAAGAGTGGCTTGAGGGTGGCGATAAGGTAAAAACTAATATTGTAACCGGCGAAGCGACTTATAACTTTAACCCCAAAACATCTATAAGGCTGGAGGCAGAGCATATGTGGGCAGATGCCGATAAAAAAAACTGGGCGGGCGGAACCGTAGAGTTTAACCTTAACGACACTTACTCAATATATGTTTGGGATATTTATAACTACGGTAACGACGATCCTAATAAACAAACCCACTATTATAACTTTGGCGGTGCCTACCGCATAGGCGCTACACGCATTGCGGCAAACTACGGCAGGCAGCGTGGTGGCCTTGTGTGTGTGGGCGGTGTATGCCGTTTTGTGCCGGAGAGTACCGGTTTTACATTAAACATTAGTACTGCATTTTAATATATTTCGGTAAAAAATATATAGTCCCTGTAATTAAATTTGCAGGGATTTTTTATACAATACTGTTTTGTCTTACAATTTTTGTTAATGTATTGCCGTTTTACGGTAATAATCAATTATTACACCTTATATGAAATCTATTTACGTATTGTTTATTTTGTTATGCAGCTGTGTTAGTTTTGCACAAAAAACCTCGCAGGAGCTGGCAACACAGTTTTTTAAATTATCTGCAGATAATAATGTAGACGGATACAAAAAGTTGTTTCCCACTGCCGAAACGTTGTCGTTTTACATACGCAGTATAGATGCTAACACTAAGCTTACCGATCAGTTTTTTAAAACGGCATATCTAAAGGGTATCAATGATGCTTTAAAAGCTTTTGGCAACTTACAGGATGTGTTTTCTGAAAAAAGTATCGATCTTAAAAACGCTACTGTTACAAGAACAGAAACTAAGGTTAATGATATAAATATGAGCGAAGGCGGCGAAGTGAACGGTATTGCTAAAACAACAACTTTGGATATTCATTTTACAGCCGGAGCCCAAAAATATATTTTAACCATACCAAGCGCTATAGAGGTAAAGGGGCAGTGGTATGTAAGTGGCGAGCCGTATGAAGTGGCGGCAGAAAACTAAAACTATTTATAAATGGTCGTGAGGCTGTTTATTAAATTTTTCGGGGCTCATAAACATGATGTATTCATTTTTATGAGCCCTTTCATTGGCGTTATATAAAAACCTCGTCGGCAGGAGGGAAAACGGTTTCATTCTCAGAGAAATCCAGTATCTCTGCCCGTTCTACATAAAGCATAATTTCGTTTATGCCTTTTTTAAGGCTTAGCTCTGTACTGTACTTACGGCTTGTGGCTAATACAAGTCCGCCTTTAGACAGCCTGAAAAAGAACTTACGGGACAAATTGCCGTTTTTTGTAAAAGCAAAAAGCGCAATGTTATCGCGTATTGCGGCTATCATCATTTCGCAATCTGATTTTTGCTTGCAGCTTATACTGGTAAAAATGGTTTTTCCTTTTCTCGATGTAAAAACAAATTTATACTCTCCGTTATATCGTTTGCTAATTACAAACATTCCCATAATTACTGTATTTTACCAAAATTGTGCAGCAAAATTTTAATTTACTATAGCTGCGATTCTCTTTTATATGCTCCAAAACTAACGCATAAATGCCTGCCTAAATAATATTAAGGCAAGCATTTATTAACAAAAAGAATTCATGATCCTTAGTGTATGCGTAATGATTTTCTAATCAGGGTAATGCCTGTATAGAGCATTAGAGCTGTTTATAAATTAAGCACTAAGTGATATTTGCGGGTAAATTTCTCTTAATCTTTTTTTGAAGCTGTTAAGCGAATCTTCCGTGTCAGAGATTATTTTATAGCGTGAGCCGGCATCATAACCTGTTCTTTCAAACGCTATATTGTTTCTTTTAAGCATACGCTCTATAAGGTCGTGGTCTATAACATGTTTGTACAAAGTTCTAAAAATAGTGATGTGCATAGCTTTAGTTTTTTTGGTTATCAGTTACTTTTTTAGTGGGTTAAATACCATGTTTGATATACCATGTTTCAACCTCTCAGATAAAAGTAGTCAGAATCTTATTTATGAAGATATGTCTTAATAAAATTTTAGCACAATTAGCAATTTGTTAACCTTATGCTTTAAATTTCGATACAAAAATGCGGGAATGTTATATACACGCGCCATTTTTAATAATATAGCCTAAAGTCGAGTAGCTTACATGCGGTATAATACTTTTGGTGCAGCTCTTCAACAATTTCTACAACATCGTCTGAATCTTCAAACAGGCTAAAGAAGGCTTTATCGAGCCCGCTGCTGCTCACTTTTACCGATTCTTCACCATAACCAGAAATTGCTTTTGCACCCGTAATATCTAAAAAGTATTGCGCTTCTTCCTGTGTCAAGTCTAATATTTTGGCGTTTGCAAAATGCAGTATCTTTCCTTTCATCCTGCCTTCAAAAAGTTCGGCTATTTCCTCCAGGCTATAGTAGTAATTGTTAATGCGAATGTTGTTTGCCTCGCCGGGCATGACCAGGTATATAATTTCGTAGTTTTTAAAGTTATGGTCGTCATACAGCAATGCGTTTAACCCTTCTTCTAAGCCCTCTATGGTGTCGCAGGTTTTGTAAATGCTGTCTATGCCTTGGTTAAAAGCAAGGTCTTCCAGGTTTTTTACCACTTCGGTAGTGCTTTCTGTTTCTACATCGGCAACAGCTTCCAGGCAAAAAATAAATTTTTCATAATCCATGCAATTATGTTTTAGTGTAACAAGACCAAAACAAAAAGTATACCCAAAACATGTCGCACCGGCTATTTGGCAGTATTACAAATATCGGAGCTACATAAGTAGCTAAGCTTTAAAGCGAATAGCTAAAAGTATCTTTTACATCAATCTCTTTTAGGTTGTCTATAATAGCATATTCGCCAGATAATTTTATTCCGGCCTGTGTACGTTCTAAAGTAATTTTAAGGAAACCGTGCTTCATTATGCAGTAGTTTTCAAGATGCACATTATCAAGTAAAGGATGGTTAGGGCTGTAATTAGTATCGCCTATGTTTACTATAGAATGCAGCTCATCAAAACCACCAGCACCGCAAACTACAAACGGCAGTATTTTGTCATCGGGATACGTTTTATGAAAGCGCTGGTAATTGTGTACATGGCCGCTAAAAATAATATCGGGGCGCACGCCGCTTTCTTTAAAAGCATCTTCAAGAAATGTTATCATGACCAGGCTCGAGCCATGATTTTCATCTGTAGAATAGGGCGCATGGTGAATGGTTATAATTATTGCCTTCCCAGGGCGTTCTTTGCCGGCGGCTATAAGTTCTTCTACAAACCATTTGCGCTGGTCTTCGCCTATAAAACCATACTTAGGCACGTTACTGTGCAACCCGATAATAGTTGCTAATGGAGTATCTAACGTCCAGTACACATTAGGCTGCGTCATGCTCTTGCGATTTACATCTTCGGCAAAAGGTATGTGCCTGCTTTCAGTATCGCAAAATACCGCTTTAAAAGCATCAAGGCTGTGGTAGGGTATAGGATTAGCCGGATTAATATCGCTGTCATGATTACCTGCAATGGCAAATATAGGTCCCGGATAGTCTTTATAAGGTTTAAAAAATTGCTGCTCATATTGTTCTGCCTCGCCGTAGTGGTATACCACATCGCCCAGGTGATAAAGAAATGCCGGCTTTTCTAAAGGGTCGCTACCGGCAATTTGCTGTATCAGTTGGCGGGCAATTTTTTGCTGGCCTTCCGGGTAGCGAATACCGCCGGTGTCGCCAACCATCTGGAAACTGAATTTATCGGGCGAAACTTCTGCAAATTTTTCCAGGTTAAGGTGGTACGGGTAATTATCTATTGCAGGCTGTAATATAAAGGCCTTGTAGTTATCGTCTGGCTGATTAAGTTTTATAATAGGGCGGTCATACTTTTTAGTAGGCTGAGTAGTCATAAAATAGGGGAAATAGGTAGTGCTTAAATAATAATTGCAAGATAAGACACACGCCGCATACCGCCATAGTCTTTCTATGTTTTATAACTTAGTGATAACATTTAAAATGAGAAATGGAGATTTTAAATTTCTTTAAAACCTCCATAACATCTAATAAATCACAGTAAGTTACTCATATTTATTCTATTTTAAACACAACAGATGTTGCAAATGGCATTGCTTCAGGACAGGTTACTACGAGGCCTTCGGGCAATTGTTTCCATTTTAATTTGCCATTATAGCCTAATATTCGAACATTTTTTACCGGATGGTTAAAAAGTTTAGCTTTCGTTCCTAATGATTCAATAGTGATTACTGCACCCGGTTTAGGTATAGTCATACTAAATACGTAGAGAGAACCATTTTTACCTACGGTAAAGCGAAAGTCCTTTTCGCCAAATTTAAATTCTGCCTGCCTACGCTCTAATTTGCCACCCGGTAACATTTTTAGTTTGCCGTTAATATGTTCGCCTTCGCCGGGGATACTCCATGCATGACTGCCATAAACTGCCTCTCCATTTTTCCGCATCCAGTTACCAACTTCTTTCAGCATGTTTTCGCTTCCTTTATCTAATGAACCATCAGGAAGTAATGAAATGCAGATAGCAGCATTACCATCTCGTGCTATAGCTTCGATGATATACTTTATCATCATACCAGAGTCATAAGTAAAGCCCGGTGCATAAAACCAGTCACCTACAGGTACTTCTGCAATCCAGGGCTGATCAGTTTTTATGTCTGCAGGAACTCCAAATTCTTCGGTGGTTACCGTGCCATTTGTTGTGTTCCTGAATTTTACGATACTAAAAGTATTTACCTTTCCTCTTTTGGCCAGAGTACGATTATAAAAATCAGCAATAACGGTTTGCATGGCATTAGCTTTATACCCGGTGCCGGTGCCATCGCCTGTAAATGGTCCCTGAACGGTACCATCGGTATATATAAAATCCGGATCATAATGCTGCACAACATCCATCATTCTAAGTGCCCAATTAGTAGCATACCATTTATTGTAAGCTAAATGGCGAGAGAAAATACCCGCTGCCGGAGGCGACCACGGAGATGCCGCCGCAGCCGCTACACCTTTGTATTCGCGCAGATCAATGCCATATAAAAGTTTAGGGTCGAGCCCTTCCCACCATTTTCCTTTGCCATCTGCCAGGGTAAGATTACCGTCATAAGGTATGCCTTTTTTGGCTCCGTTAGTATCGCTGCCAAAAGCCGTTTGCCACCACCACCAGGTATATTCATGATGAAAAGTTACTCCAAATTTTATACCGGCGGCGCGGGAAGCAACAGCCCACTCATTAATTATATCGCGTTTTGGCCCTACATTAACTGAATTCCAGGGTTGATATTTTGAGTTCCAAAGGTCATAATTGTCATGATGAACGCCTTGTATCATTAAAAATCGCGCACCGGCATCTTTATATATTTTGGTTAGCTTTTCCGGGTCAAGTTGTTTAGGGTTCCAGTCTTTCAGTATCTCTTTATAGCCTGATTCTGAAGGATGTCCATATTTTTTTAAGTGATTTTCATAAGCAAGATCTCCCTGAGTATACATTCTGCGGGCATACCAGTCGCCACTTTCTCCAGAAGCCTGAGGGCCAAAATGCACCCAAATACCAAACTTTGCGTCTCTCAGCCAATCAGGTTCACCGGGGTAGTTTTTTTCAATAGATTCCCAGTTAGGCTTAAACGACCCATTAGTAATAGGGATATCCAGTTGTACTTCGGGAAAGGTTTTGGAATCTCCTAAAGCAATGCTGTCTGTTGCAAGTTTAACAGGAAGGGAAGGTATAGGCTTATAATTGTATTTAAGTTGCTTATCCACTTTTTGTGCGTAACCATTCAATGCAAACAGGCACACTATTATATATAGTGAAGTTGTATTTCTCATAAAAAATTAAATAATTGCTATAAAAGCGAGTAGGTAAAAGTAGTAAAGTCGAAAGTTGTAAATTTGTCTTAAAAAGACTTTTATTTGTCATGATACAACCTATTTAATATTTTATGCAGACTAAAAGAACTTTAAAGCAATTTCTTTCACTACTCAATACAGATTATGTAAAGTTGGACAACAGATGGAACTATAAAAATGTTATAAGCCCATACCATAGGATTTACTTTATTGATAGTGGTAGTGGCATAGTAGAAGATCAGGAAAACATCTTTACATTAGAACCCGGTTATTTATATATAATACCAGGTTATACACTGTGTAACCTTGTTTGCGAAAGTTTTTTAAGTCAATATTTTGTTCAATTTTTTGAAGAGTCTCAAGACGGCACATCATTATTTGATAATTCCCATTTTGTTTGCAAGGTTGCAGCGCGGGAAATTGACATTATAAATTTTAAACGGCTTGTAGAAATCAATCCCGGTCGTGGCCTTGATCGTTCTGATGATCCTGAAGTTTACGAAAAACACAGCTACTATGAAAAATACCAGTCACTTAACGACCTGCAGAGCCATCCGGACTTTATAGAAACTCAGGGTATTTTGTTGCAGCTAATTTCGAGGTTTTCGAAGCCGCAACACTACAATAATCAAAAGGTTAAAGATAATCCTAATAAGATAGTAGACGCAATCCGTTTTATTTCAATAAATCTTCAACAGGATCTGTCAGTCAGTTTTCTGGCCAATAGATACAACTGCAATCCAAACTATTTTTCGAGGCTCTTCGAAAAACACATGGGCATAAGGCCACAGGCTTATATTATCCAAAAGCGCATAGAACGAGCAAAGCATATGATATATTCAGGATCACTATCCCTCACAGACGTTGCAGAACGTACAGGCTTTGGAAGTCTTTCAAGTTTCTCAAAAGCATTTAAAATCGAAACGGGGCACTCTCCAAGAGATTATAAAAAATTAATGACAACATCCGGTAGTAATATAAACGGTATTGTTGGATAACGTACATCATTAAAGTATGTGTAATAGGAGCAATCTTATATTAATCCAGGTGCTTAGTTTAATGTTAAAGAATCAAAGTTGTAGTAATGTCAAATAAAAACTCCTTCAAAATCGATGATTTTGAAGGAGCTATAGTTTTTGTGCGGGTGATACGACTCGAACCTACACACTGTGAGGCACAAGATTTTAAATTGTTACATGATCCAATTAGGCGATTGTGTTATTTATTTTTCACCAATTCTACCCTTCGGTTTTGTGCTTTACCTTCCTCTGAATTATTATCTGCGATTGGATTATTTTGTCCAAAACCTTCAGACACAAGGCGGTTCGCTTCTATGCCACTCTTTTCCAATTCTGTTTTTACCGTCTTTGCTCTCTGCCTGGAAAGACTAAGATTATGCGTTTCATCACCAGTATTGTCCGTATAACCGTTAATGGCTATTTTCAGTCCCTTATCAGTCATTAATGCTTTCGTGATTTCGGCTACCGCCTCTTTACCGTCTGCTTTTAAGGTAGCTTTATCAGTATCAAAATTGATGTGCAGGACAGCTTTGCCCTTTTTATTCAAGTCTTTTTTAATCTGGTCAGATTTCAATAAAGTTATTGTTTGTGTTAATGGAGCTTTTTGCAAAATTTGTAGTGCACCGCTGGCAGTATTACCATAAATTTGTATGTAAATATCAGCACCATCGGCCCTGCGGATAAGGTAAGCCTTTACAGGATCGTTCCAATAATCTAACGAGCCTTCTTCACCAAAATAAGTAGCTTGCTCTTTTATCCTGTCAAGTTCCTGCTGTGAAACTTTTCCGTCAAAGATCTTAACACCGCCATTAGCAGTTATTGCTTCGTCATAGCTCTTTAAAAAGTAAGGCAAAGACCAGTCTTCTTCACTGTTATCGGCCTTTACAATATAACTTTTCCATACTTTTCCTTCTATCGGGGTCATGATTCCATCAAGTGGAAAGAACAACATATCAAAATTTCTTTTAATAGCCTTATTTTGTTCCTGCACGCCTTTCGGTAAGCTAAAGAACGGAAATTCTCCTAATTCATTGTCGGAAACCGGAACTGAATTAATGTCAAATTTACCTGAACCATCAGGTCGCTTAGTGCCTGAGGTATCAGTTGTTATAGTGTCCTGATTACCGCCCTCCTGATGTTTTTTCTCACCGTTGTTGCATGAAACAATAAGTAATGCCAGTCCCGCAATAACTAATTTTGTCCCCGAATTTTTCATAATTTGGCTTATTTATTTCTGTTGTTTTAAACACATTATATAATGCTTGTGGCTATTGCTTTATTTAGGAAATTAGCAGCCTGAACAAACTTAGGGAAATAATTTTAAAAATTTAATATAACTGCCAGGTAGAATTGTTGGTATTGCTGGCGAAATTTAGAATTATAGTTTGTGCGAGGAAAAATAATTTTAATTTAGGGGCAAGGGTACCAAAATTACAATTTGAAAAAATGAGGGAGTTATAATGAAAAAATCCCTAAAACGCTTAATTAAAGGTTTCAGGGATTTTATTTGTGCGGGTGATAGGACTCGAACCTACACACCTTGCGGCACCAGATCCTAAGTCTGGCGTGTCTACCAATTTCACCACACCCGCGGGTATACTAAAATAGTATCTTGCGTCATTACAAGGCTGCAAAGATACAATTACTTTTTAATTTTCAAAGAAAAGCATAACAAAATAATAATAGTGTAGTCTTCTGCCATCAGTCTGATGATTTAAAATCAGGTTATTGTCATTATACGGCTATTGTGAAAAAAAGAAATTGTCTTTTAATTGTTTTGATAATGAGATAATTAACTTATTTTTTGTACATTCCCTACAGTTTATGCATGGCAATGCATTCATGTTTATAAAGTGTAATAAGACAGTAATAATAAACAACAGTATATGAAAAAAATAGTGGTTATGGCATCTGTGTCATTTGCAAGCGGTATTCTATTCGTAAATATTTATAATTCGCTGGTTAATGCTGTTGCTGTCGAAAGTGATATTCCGTCATCCGTAATTGCCACGAGAGAATATTTTAAAACAGTTAATCCGGGAGATTTCTTTAAGATATTTTCTCCGCTTACCCAGTTGTTAGCGTTAGTATCCCTTATTTTATTTTGGAGAAGATCGCCATCAGTGCGGTTGTTTTTGGCACTCGCATTGCTGTTTTATATGTCTGCAGATGTATTTACCTTTATCTATTTTCATCCCCGAAACGATATCATGTTTCTCTCTGAAAAACTACCGGATACCGAAACCCTTAAAAGGTTAGCGTCGGAATGGAGCTCAATGAACTGGTTACGGTCGCTAATAGTGCTTTTAGGTATTATATCTTCTTTTTTTGCAATCCATAAAATTTATGCTGAAAAAGTAACCGGATAAAAATTTATTAAATGAAAAAAGCCTCTGATTTCTCAGAGGCTTTTGTTGTGCGGGTGAAAGGACTCGAACCTTCACACCGTGAGGCACCAGATCCTAAGTCTGGCGTGTCTACCAATTTCACCACACCCGCAGGCAGATAATGTAACTGATAATTTGTTTCATTATTACGGGTGCAAATATACGACTGTTTTTGAACTTTCAAATTAAAAAGGCAACTTTTTATCATTTTATTTTTTCGTATTTTTGATGCTCAATCGTATATCACTAATTTATAATGGATA
>Ga0247806_10000372_pt1 | contig 29160 bp, 19 predicted proteins | sample UWRJL059202B1_FD_179935 | JGI IMG/M metagenome (GOLD analysis project Ga0247806, IMG submission 179935) | Plant litter microbial communities from Arlington Agricultural Research Station in Wisconsin, United States - UWRJ-L059-202B-1 | ecosystem: Environmental > Terrestrial > Plant litter >... | reverse complement strand
CAGGAACACTAATAACTACATTGCTTAATGTGTACACTACACCATCGGTAGTAATCATATCAGTATCAGATCCCCAGCCTGTAACTGTAGATCCGCCCAAAATACCAATGTTTGCAAACTGTGCAAACGACATTGCAGTACCCATTAAAAATACTGCGCTCAATAAAAGTAATTTTTTCATCATGTAAAGAATTTAAATTAAAGAAAACGTTATAGTGAATTGATTAAAAAAATGGCTGCGCAATAGCTACGCAGCCAATATTATTACTTTACAGGGTTAATACCCAGTACTGCCACGGTGTAGCATTTATAGTTTCGTCTTTTTTAGCGTAATTTTCTCCCCGGTAACAGCATTTGTAAATGTCCCGGCTGCCTCTACCTTAAACTGCAAAATCTGGTTAGTAAGGTTAGCAATATAGTATACTTTTTTACCCGCTTTTTCTCTTTCAAAAGCGAGGATCTTTTTATCGTCAGATGTTTTTAACCTGGTGTAAGATGCCGGTTTTTTACCCCCATTTAACGCTTCGTCATTATTTTTAAGAGCACCAAGCTTTTCATAAATACCAAACATTTTACCTTTTTTCCTTTCGATAGGATCCTGCTCAAAAAATTTAAGGCGGCGTTTATTATCATACTCCTGACCGGTATAAATAAGCGGCATGCCCGGCATAACATAAGTAAGCGCGGCAAAAGCCTCGGCGGCATTGCCCATTCGCTCATACTCACTGCCATTCCAGGCATTCTCGTCATGGCTGCTGGTAAGGTTCATCATGATATCGTCTTTCTCGTATTTTTTAGAAAGGTTAACCATAAGCTTATCCCAGTCGGCAACTGTTTTTTTACCCTGGGCTATATCGTTCATTACGTGGTGCGCCTCAAAGCCGTAGCCCATATCAAACTGGCCTTTCAGCAAATATTCTTTTTCCGATTCCATGAGCATAAACAAAGGCTTTACTGCCTTAAGCTTAGGTATGGCGAAATTCCAGAAATCGGTAGGTACATTGTCAGCCACATCACAACGGAAACCATCTATATTCTGGTCTTTAACCCAGTATAGCATGGCATCCTTCATAGGTTCATATACTTTTTTATTTGTATATTCAAGATGTGCCACGTCTGTCCAGCCCCACGGTTCTCCTGTTTCAGGATTAAGCGGGTCGGTTACTTCGCCCTTGGCATTGTGCTGGTAATATTCAGGATGTTCAGTAATCCATTTATGATCCCACCCCGTATGATTAGCCACCCAGTCCAGGATTACATACATGCCGTTATCGTGCGCTGTTTTTACCAGTTCCTGAAAATCGGCAAGCGTACCCAAATCAGGGTTTACCGCAGTATAATCGGTAATGGCATACCAGCTGCCCAGATATTTTTTTTTCTCAGCAGGATCGGTAATATCCTCTATAGATTTATCGGCAGTAGCTTTCCTGCGTTTCATTGAGATGGGATAAATAGGCATTACCCATAGTATCTTAACCCCAAGTTTTTTCAACTCCGGAATGTCTTTAGTAAAAGCGTTAAACGTACCCTCTTTACTGTAGTTACGAATATTAGCCTCATAAATTACAGCGTTCTCCATCGTGGCATCACTTACCGGTGGCAGGGATATTCTGGTAGTTGTGGTTTCGGCAGCAACTTCTGTTTTCTTCTCCTCTTTACAGCTCCATAGCAGGGTTAGTGCAAGGAGTGTTACTATTGATTTTTTCATATGAATACGATTGATTATAGCTTATTTCAATTCCAGCACCATTACGCTTTTCGGCTCCATTGTAATATCTCCGGTAACATTTACTGTTTTGCCTGTAATTACATCTATACCCGATTTATGGTTTTTGATGCTTTCTGCAAATCGCGCCGACTTAAACGTTTTGCTTTCGGCACTATTGTTTACAGCTACCATAACAGTTTCCTTATCGTTGTACCTAAAGTATACATAGACATTATTATCGGGTATGTATTGCGTGGTTTTACCCGTATGGATAACTTCTTTGTTCTTTCTCCATATAAATAGTTTAGACGTAAGGTCAAAATATTGCTTTTCCTGAGCGTTACGGCCTGTTGCTGTAAAGGCATTGTGCCCGTCGCCAGCCCAGCCACCGGGAAAGTCATGACGAATATCTCCATCGCCCTTGCCTTTATCACCTGCCATGCCTATCTCGCTTCCATAATACAACTGAGGGATGCCCCTTTCGGTAGCCAGGATTGCCATTGCCATCTGGTACTTTTTAAAATCATTTTTATAGATCTCGTTTAAGCGGCCCGTGTCATGGTTCTCTGCAAAAATGAGCAGGTTATTTATGTTAGGGTATAAAAAGTCGTTCGCTAAATTGTTATACATCTTCATAGTCCCTTTGTCCCAGCCTGCATCGTCTTCGTTAAATGCCTGGGCAAGGGCATCCATACCGGTAAAGTCCATAACGGTAGGCAGGTGGGAGTTGTAACTCTCAATAGCGCCCACTTTACTGTCTTTTTGCCAATAGGCCATTTGCGCCTGGTCGTTCATCCATACTTCGCCGGCTATGTTAAAATGAGGGTACTCATCTGTAATGGCTTTTGTCCATTTAGAAATACCGTCTTTATCATTATACGAATACGTATCTACACGAAAGCCATCAAGATCGGCGTATTCAATCCACCATATAGCATTTTGCTTAAGGTAATTAAGCACCAATGGATTGCTCTGGTTGAGGTCGGGCATGCTTGGCACAAACCAGCCATCTACACACTGCCTCTGGTCAATTTTAGAGGCGTTAGTATCAAACTGTGTCGCCATGCGGTAGTTAGACTGCGAGTAACCCGGAAACTGGTGTACCCAGTTATACATGGGCAAATCTTTATACATCCAGTGTTCTGCTCCCCAGTGGTTGGTTACATAATCAAGAACGAGTTTCATACCCTTCTTTTTTACTTCAGATGAAAGTCGAAGGTAATCTTCGTTACTACCATAGCGCGGGTCTATTTTATAAACATCGCTCTGGCCGTAACCGTGGTAAGAGCCGCGGGCATCGTTATCCTCGCACAACGGGGTAACCCAAACTGCAGTAGCACCCAGCTCTTTTATATAATCAAGGTTTTTGATTATTCCCTCTATATCACCACCATGACGGCCGTTAGGATTATTCCTGTCGGCTTTTTCATTAGTATTTTTAGTATTGTCATTACCGGGATTCCCGTTAGCAAAACGGTCGGGCATTATAAGGTACATCATGTCAGACGAATCGTAACTGTCCCTGTAAGCCGAGTTTGCCTTGCGTTCTTTAAGCGAATATTTTTGGGTAAAGGCAACCTTATTTTTGTTCTTAAACGAAAAAGTAAGATCAGATGCCGGTACATTTTTAGTGTCTATGGTTACAAATACATAGTTAGGGTTTTCGGTCTTAACCACGCCCGTAATTACCACACTGTTTGATACCGATGGTGTATATTGCGCTATGTTTTTACCATAGAACATAATTTGAAGTTCGGGGTTGTTCATGCCTGCCCACCAAAAAGGCGGTTCTACCTTATCGGCCTGGGCAAATGCCAAACTGCCCGTAAGAAGTAATAAAAGTAATTTTTTCATTTGTTGTATTTATAGTTTTGGCTGTTGGGCCTCACTTCCTGCAAGGTTTTAGAAACCTTGTAGGTATAATTTGTTTGGTTAATAAACCTACAAGGTCTCTAAGACCTTGCAGGTTATCAAAATGTACTATACCGTAACCAGCATATTAGGCTGTACGGTAATATTTTTACCGTTTACCACCACATTAATCTCAGTATCTCCTTCTAAGGTAAAGCTGGTATCTGTAGCGTGAACGGACACTTTAAGCACCTGGTTCCTAAAGTTTATTTTAAATGAATAGCCTTCCCATTGTTCCGGTATTCTTGGTTCAAAATGAAGGGTATCGTTTTTAACACGCATGCCTCCAAAACCTTCTACAATACTCATCCAGGTACCGGCCATGCTGGTAATATGCAGGCCTTCTTCCACTTCTTTGTTGTAATCATCAAGGTCAAGGCGCGATGTCCTTAAGTAAAAAGTATATGCCTGTTCCATCCTGCCCAGCCCTGCTGCCTGGATAGAGTGCACACATGGCGACAATGACGACTCATGCACGGTAAGCGGCTCATAAAACTCAAAGTGTTTTTCAAGCTGGTCTTTTGTAAAGTGGTCTTCAAAAAAATAAAAGCCCTGTAGCACATCGGCCTGTTTGATGTATGGCGAACGCAGTATCCTGTCCCAACTCCATTTCTGGTTAATAGGGCGCTGAGAACGATCTAACTCGCTAACCGGAATAAGCTCTTTATCAAGAAAACCATCCTGTTGCAGGTACACACCATGCTCCTCAGAATATGGAAAATACATAGTATCAGATACTTTTTTCCAATCCCTAATTTCTTCAGCATTTAAGTTCACCAAAGCCATAATACGTTCGAAATCGGAACTGTATTCGTCTTTAACTTTTGTAATTTGCTCTACTGTATAATCTATACACCACTTGGCAATATAGTTGGTATAGAAGTTATTGTTTATGTTGTTCTCATACTCATTAGGGCCTGTAACACCCAGTATCATGTACTTGTTTTTATGGCTCGAAAAGGTAGCCCTCTGGTGCCAGAATCGAGCAATACCTATTAGCACTTCCAATCCTTTTTCAGGAATGTAGCTATAATCTCCGGTAAAGCGGTAGTAGTTGTAAACAGCAAAGGCAATTGCCCCGTTACGGTGAATTTCTTCAAACGTAATTTCCCATTCGTTGTGGCATTCTTCGCCATTCATAGTAACCATTGGGTACAAAGCAGCCCCGTTTTTAAAGCCCAGCTTCTCTGCATTCTCTATAGCTTTACCAAGCTGGTTGTGGCGGTACGTTAACAAGTTCCTTGCAACCTGCTGGTCTTTAGTAGCCATGTAAAAAGGAATACAATATGCCTCAGTATCCCAATAGGTACTCCCGCCATATTTTTCGCCGGTAAAACCTTTAGGGCCTATGTTAAGCCTTGGGTCTTTACCAAGATACGTCTGGTTTAACTGAAATATATTAAAACGGATTCCCTGTTGTGCCTTAACATCGCCATCTATGGTAATATCGGCCATTTCCCAAATAGATGCCCAGGCCTGTTTTTGCTCTTCAAGCAATGCATCATATCCTTTGACCTTAGCCGATGCAATTACATTTTTAGCAGCATCTACCAATGCCTCATTGTCATGGTTAAGCGATACGGTGTATCCGCCAAACTTAACAATACCCGATGTTTCGCCCTGGTTAACCTCTACCGCATAACTAAACTGTACTTTATCTTTACCTGCCGTAACATTAGCCGGCAGCACTTCAAGGTCGTTACCGTTTAAGTGAATGCAGTTATGCATAAACGTAGTAGCGTTAAAGTGCGTTTTAAATGTGCGCGCCGTTACAAAAGCCTCATTACCATTACGCTGAACATCCAACGACTCCCAGAATTTTTCTTCCCAGTTGGCATCCATGTTCTTTACACCGGCATCTACATACGGTTTGTACACTATTTGTGCTGCACGGTTTACGGGAGTAACGCGGTAGTTTATAACACCAAGTTCGTCATCATTAATGCTAAGAAAACGAGTTACATTAACCTTAACCTCCATGCCGCTTGGCATAACAGCCTCAAAAGAGCGGTGGTACCAGCCTTCTTTCATATTAAGCTCGCGCCTAAAGTTTACGATCTCGCTGCAGGTGGCAAGGTCCAGGCTTTCGCCGTTAATTTCTATATCTATACCTATCCAGTTAGGTGCGTTAAGTACTTTTGCAAAATATTCCGGGTAACCGTTTTTCCACCAGCCCACTTTAGTTTTATCCGGGTAATAAACACCCGCTATGTAGCTTCCCTGAAAGGTATGCCCTGTGTAGTTCTCTTCAAAATTAGCACGCTGCCCCATGGCACCGTTACCTATACTAAATAAGCTTTCGGATGATTTTACCCTTTCCGCATCAAAGCCTTCTTCAATTATACTCCAATTGTCTGGTACTATATAATCCTGGTTCATCTTATTTATTAACTAAGGTTTCTAAAAAGTGTATGTCTATTTCTGTAAAATCGTTAAAGTTGTATTGGGCTTCGTGCAATATGGTTTTATCGCCAATACCTATACTTATCATGCCTGCTACATTTGCCGCCTGTAGGCCTGCTACTGAATCTTCGAATACTATCGATCCTTTTGCAGGTTTACCCACCAGTTGCGATGCCATAAGGAACACTTCCGGATCTGGCTTGGCATTAGTAACATCGTTACCATCTACAATAGCGTCGAAATAATTTAGTATCCCTACTTTTTCTAATATTGGCCTTGCGTTTTTACTTGCCGATCCTAATGCTATAAGCTGGTCGTTATCTTTAAGCCATTCCAATACTTCTACTACACCTACCAGTATTTCGTCAGACTGCATGTTTGTAATAAAAGAAAGGTAGTCTTCATTTTTTTCTGCAAGCCATGCGTTCTTATCATTATCTGATGCTTGTACGTTGCCAAGACCCAGAATAATATCAAGCGAGCGGATGCGGCTCACGCCTTTAAGCAGCTCGTTATGCTCATGTGTAAAATCGATACCTAAGCGGTTTGCTATTTTTTGCCAGGCCAGGTAGTGGTATTTGGCCGTGTCTACAATGACCCCGTCGAGGTCGAAAATAAATGCTTTCTGATTCATTATGTTGATTGATTGATGATTTATTGATTGATCGTAATCTTTGCTTTGTCGTTAACCAGTAAGGCCATAACTCCTGCAAGTATCATAGATGCACCACCTATAAGCAGGGCATAAATGGGTTCGTTATCAAAAAAGAACGATACTAAAAAGCCCAGTATGGATGCTGCTAAAAGCTGTGGTATTACAACAAAGAAGTTAAATACCCCCATGTAATACCCCATTTTAGATGCGGGCAGTGCGCCGCTTAGCATAGCAAATGGTATAGAGAGTATACTGGCCCAGGCTATGCCTACGCCTATCATAGAAAAGTCGTACATATAAAATGTAAAGCTTAGCCACGACCCTTTTGTACCAATGCTGAATATTTCGTTGTTAAAGGTGCCTGCGAGCCCAAGGTAGTAGATAGAGGCAAGGCCAAGCCCGCCTGCCACCAATGCCAGGAAGTGTGTAAACTTGCGGCTGGTACGTTTTGCAATTAATGGTAAAAGAAATGCCGCGATAGCGCCCACGAGGTTATAGTTGGCAAACATTTCGTTAACCACGTTGGCACCTGTATTATATGCAACAGATGTAGTATCGGTGGTTTTAAAAATGTGCTCGGTTACTGCACCGGTGGTATAAATCCACATAGAGAAAAGGGCAAACCAGGTAAAGAACTGTACCCATGCAAGCTGTTTCATAACCTTAGGCATAAACTGAAAATCGTTCATGATGGTAATAAAGCCATTGCGGTAGTTACCAGCCCTTTGGCTAAGCCCCGAGATAATGAGTGCCAAACCGCCAAGGCTTATTAACCCAAGCGATAAAACATAAAGGTCTTTTTTAAGTCCGTTCGCATAAATTACATACGTAAGCAGCAAACCAAAAATAAAGGCTATTACCCCAATTATTAAATGCCTGCTGCCGTTTGCTGTAAACCATGATGCCGGCTTTTCTTCCTCGTTGTACTTTTCTTCCTCATTTTTCTCAAAGGCTGCAAGCTCTTCCGGAGAATATTCTTTCGTGGTAAAAATGGTTACCAGCACAGATAGTATAAACGCTGCACCCCCTATGTAAAACGAATATTTAACAGAGTCGGGTATCTGTCCGGCCGGGGCCACATTGCTTACATTATAATAAGTAAGTATGTTAGGCAGCTTAGAAGCTACATAAGCGCCAAGCCCTATAAAAAAACTTTGCATGGCAAAACCTGTGGTGCGCTGTTTCTCGTTAAGGACATCGCCCACAAAAGCACGAAAGGGTTCCATAGTAACATTAATAGATGCATCGAGCATCCATAATATACCGGCGGCAAACCAAAGGTGCGGAGAGTTAGGCATTATAAATAATGCTACAGATGCCAGAACTGCGCCTGCTAAAAAGTAGGGCTTGCGGCGGCCAAGCTTTGTCCAGGTCCTGTCGCTAAAGTAACCGATTATGGGCTGTACAATGAGCCCTGTGAGCGGGGCTGCTACCCATAGTGCCGGAATATCGTCTATAGATGCTCCAAGTGTCTGGAATATCCTGCTAACGTTGGCATTCTGGAGGGCAAAACCCATTTGTATCCCTAAGAAACCGAAACTCATGTTCCAGATTTCCCAGAAACCTAATTTACGCTTTTCCATTATCGTATAAATGATTTATTAACGATAAGCGCGTATGGCTTATCAAAACTATAATTTGGGTTGAAGTGAAATTATAAGCTTTGATAATCAGTTACAAATATAGCTATTTTTTAATTTGAAAAACTTTTAAGCAAAAAAAAATTCCGCCTGTAGTGACGGAATTGATTTTTTAACCCTTTGGATACAAATATTTTACACAAAACTACATCGTTGACGTAGATTCTCTTTCTACGAGGTGCGTTTCAATTAATTCTGTCCTGTATTGTTCATTTTCCTCCTCTTCTTCCATCTCCAGGCGCTCTATAAGCATCTTTGCGGCACGCCCGCCCATATAAATTCCGTTCTGGCTTACGGTAGTTATGCTTGGGCTGGAGTATTGCGATATAATACCATCGGTAAACCCTATAACAGATAGTTCCTGGGGTATTTTAATTCCCATTTTTGCAGCCAGTTTAATACTGGTAACCGCAAAAAGCTCGTTTACAGCAAAAATTGCATCTGGTTTTTTATCTTTAAGCAATGCTTCAATTTTAGAAGCACAGCCCTCAATGTCTTCAATTTTCACGATCATGTCTTCGTGCACCGGTATATCGTGGTCGTTAAGAGCATTTATGTAACCATCTGTGCGCAGGCGGCCTACGCTTACATAATCCACCGTGGTAACAAGGGCAATATTTTTAAAGCCTTTGGCAACGAGAAAATCAACCGCTTCATAAGCCGCGAGCTGGTCGTCTATAATTACCTTATCGCAAAGCACATCGTTAGTAATCCTATCGAACATTACAACCGGCATCCCTTGGTTTATAACCTCCTGTATGTGGTGAAAGTCTTTTTTTTGTTGCGTTTCTTTAGATAATGACATAATAAAACCATCGGTACTGCCATTTGCAAGTATCTCCATATTTATTACCTCTTTGTCAAAACTTTCGTTGCTAAGGCACACAATTACATTGTAGCCGTTTTCATTTGCCACCTGCTCTATCCCGCTAATAACTGTAGCAAAAAAGTGGTGCACAATCTCTGGTATAATAATGCCTATTGTCTTTGTTTTTTTATTCTTAAGGCTTAGTGCAATATTATTAGGTTTATAGTTGTAAAACTTAGCAAAAGCTTGTACTTTTTGTTTTGTATCCTCACCTATTTCAGGACTGTTTCTCAACGCTTTAGAAACTGTAGATATAGACACATCCAATTCTTTAGCAATTTGCTTTAAAGTGACCTTTCTTTTCATAACGGGGATAAAAATTATTGAATTACAGTTAAAGGTAAATTTAATTTTTAATAATAGCAATATAACAGCTTAAAAATGAAAAGTTTTCAACACGCCAACGTTTGCGTAAGCCTATTTTACGAAAACGTTTTTTTTGTATTATCAAATTGAATAATTTTAATCTCTGAAGTGGAATTATAAGCTTAAAAAGCAAAATTTAACCTAAACAATTTGTATGAAAACTATGTATCAAAGATTACTATTTTTATTGCTGATGCTACCGTTTAGTGTGCTGGCCCAGAGCACGCTAACAGGAGTAGTACGCGATAATACTACGGGTGAGCCCATACCCGGCGTAAATGTAATTGTACAGGGCACCCCAAACGGCACTGCTACAGACCTTGATGGTAAGTTTACCATAGGTAATGTAAAGAGTGGCGACAACCTTGTTTTTAGCTCTATAGGCTTTGCAAACCAGACTATTGCCTATAGCGGACAACCTACACTTGATGTAGTTTTAAAAGATGATGCCACACAACTACAGGAGGTAGTTGTTATAGGTTATGGTAGTGTTAAGAAAAAAGACGCAACCGGAGCAGTAACAACTGTAAACTCTGAACAATTTCAAAAAGGCCCTGTTGTAGGAGCTGAACAGCTTATACAAGGCCGTGCTGCCGGTGTACAGGTTACAACTGGTGGTGGAGAACCGGGCGGAGGATCTTTAGTAAGAATAAGGAGCGGATCGTCATTAAATGCTAATAACGACCCATTATATGTAATAGACGGTGTACCTGTAGAGGTAGGCGGTGGTGGTGCAATAGGTGGCAGGAATGCTCTTGCCTCTATTAACCAAAACGACATTGCAAGCATGACTATACTTAAAGATGCTGCTGCGACAGCAATATATGGGTCGCGTGCAAGTAATGGTGTTGTTATTATTACTACTAAAAAAGGTAAAAGTGGCGAATTAAAATTAAGCTACAATGGTAACTTCCAGGTAAACCAGGTTGTTAAAACTGTTGATGTGCTTGATGCTAACCAGTACAGGCAATTTGTAACAGAGCGCGGCAATACTGCACAGCAGGCACTTTTAGGTACTGCTAATACAGACTGGCAAAAAGAAATTTACCATACAGCATTTGGTACAGACCATAGTATTGCAGCACAAGGCGGTACAGATAATATAGTGTACAGGGCATCTATAGGCTATACTAACATGAATGGACTTTTAAAAACAGATAATTTTGAAAGGACTACAATAGGCGGTAACGTTACAGGTAACTTTTTTAACAACCATTTAAAAGTAGAACTTAACAACAGGTCGTCTGTACAGCATAACCTTTATGCAGATAAAGGAGCGATAGGATCTGCTGTTGCTTTTGATCCTACACAGCCAATACATCAGGAAAATGCAAATGGTAACTTTTTTCAGTGGTATACTCCGGGCACAAGTGCTTATGAGGTAAATGCGAGCCGTAACCCGGTTGCCCTTTTAAATCAAAAGCACAATTATGGCGACTCTTACAGGAGTATAGGTAACGCCCAGTTTGAATATAAAATACATTCTTTTGAAGAATTAAAACTTATAGCAAACTTTGGTTATGATTATGCCTCTGGCCGTACATACGGTAATGTAGACTCTAATTATATTGTACCTGCCGATGCAGGGAGTACTTATACTACAGACCAGACTAAAAAGAACCAGGTAATGGATCTTTATTTTAACTACAATAAAACTATAGAATCGCTAAAAACTAATGTAGATGTTACGGGTGGCTACAACTACCAGGATTTTAGATACCTGGGCAGTGGTACAAACTATAGTGCTGCTAACGACCAGACTACTGTAAGCACACAGCCTTATAACAACCGCCTTAACCTTCAGTCATTTTTTGGAAGGGCTACTATAACTATAGATGATAAATACATCCTGAACGGATCTTTAAGAGCAGACGGATCTTCGCGTTTTACAAAAGATAATCGTTGGGGTTACTTCCCTGCTGCATCTGCCGCTTACAAAATAAACGAAGAAAGCTTTCTTAAAGACAGCAAATATGTTAGCCAGTTAAAACTTCGCGCCAGCTGGGGTATTACAGGACAGCAGGATACCGGTAACTTATATCCGTCTGCACCACTATACCAGGGTAGTACTACTACAGCACAATACCAAATAGGGTATGATGCATCCGGACAACCCATATATTACAACACATTTAGGCCACTTGCCTTTAACAGTAAATTAAAATGGGAAGAAACAGAAACCTATAACGTAGGTGTTGATTTTGGCTTTTTTAATGATCGCGTTACAGGATCTGCCGAATATTACTACCGTAAAACAAGCGACCTTATAGTAAATGCACAAAACCCCCAGGGTGTTAACTTTTCTAACTATGCGTTTTATAACATAGGCGATATGGAAAACCAAGGTGTAGAACTTAGCTTAGATGTTTACCCAATAAGAAATGATGTTATGACCTGGAGGATAGGTGGTAACTTTACATGGCAAAACTCTGAAATAACTAAATTAACTAACCAGTCTGTTTCAGGATTCCAGGGGTATAATACAGGAACAATAAGCGGTGGTACAGATACTACAATACAAAATAACCAGGTAGGCTTCTGGCCATACTCTTACTATGTATACGAGCAGGCTTATGATGCTGCCGGTAAACCTCTTGATGGTGTATATGTAGACAGAAATGGTGATGGCATTATAAATGGCGACGACCGTTACCGTTTTCATAAACCACAGGCTACAGGATTTTATGGCTTTAACACAGATTTTACTTATAAAAACTGGTGGTTAAGCATGAGTTTTAGAGGTAGCTATGGTAACTACAACTACAACAACGTATTTTCTAATACAGGAAATCAGGCTACAGGATTACCATCAAATGGTAATTACCTAAATAACATGCAAAGCGATGTGCTAAACTCTGGCTTCACACAGCCAAGATACCAGTCTGATTATTATGTACAGGATGCCTCTTTCTTAAGGATGGATAACGTTACTGTGGGCTATACATTTAAAGATGTATTTTCTCCGGGAAGCACTATGAGATTAACAGGTGCTGTACAAAATGTATTTGTAATAACAGGATATAATGGTATAGACCCTGAAATATCTGGTGGTATAGACAATAACTTTTACCCAAGGCCAAGAACATATACATTAGGCCTAAACGTAAACTTCTAAAAAAACGAAAATGAAAAATATAAACTTAAAATTAGCTGTTGCTATTTTATTTGTCTCGCTATCGTATGTATCATGTACAAACGATCTTGACCAAAGAGACCCCGCTACAGCATCTAACCCAACTGTTGAAGAGCTTTACAGCAACCCGGCAGCTTATAAAGAAACCCTTGCTAAACTATATGCGGGTCTTGCTACCAGCGGCCAGCAGGGACCAGCAGGATCTCCCGATATTACAGGTGTAGATGAAGGTGCTACGGGCTATGTAAGGGGTTTATGGTACCTAAACGAATTACCTACAGACGAGGCTATTATAGGATGGAATGACAATACTATTAAAGATTTTCATTACCAAACGTGGTCTGCTACAGATGGTTTTATAAATGCAAACTTTAGCCGACTGGATTTCCAGATTAAAAACTGTAACGAGTATTTGCGCCAAACTACAAATGCTAAACTGGACAGCCGTGGTGTAAGTGCCGACTTAAGAACAGAAATTGCTACCTATCGTGCCGAGGCCCGTTTTTTAAGAGCCCTAAGCTACTGGCATTTTCTTGATCTTTATGGAGGTCGTGTAGGCCTTGTTACCGAAGAGAGCAGTACCGATTACTTTTTACCGGAACAGGCTACAGCACAGGAAATATTTACATTTATAGAAAGTGAACTTACCGCCATTGATGCCGACCTTAAAGCACCGCGCACTAACGAGTACCCTCGTGCCGATAAGGCAGCTGCATGGATGGTTAAAGCTAAGCTTTACATGAATGCTAAAGTGTATATAGGTACAGAAAAATATGCCGATGCGGCACCATTAATTACAAGTATAATTAACAGTGGCTATTCGCTTCATGATAATTATGACGAACTGTTTTTAGCTGATAACGACAGGAATGGCTCACAAAATGAAACCATTTTTGGGGTAGCTTTTGATGGCCTTAACACTAAAACCTACGGAGGCACAACATTTTTAGTGCATGCTCCTATAGGCGGCTCTATGGTACCGGCACAATATGGTGTGAACGGTGGCTGGGGAGGTGTAAGAACCACATCTGCTTTTGTTAGCAAATTCCCTGCAGGAACAGCCGACCAGAGGTCTAACTTTCACACAGCAGGGCAAACCCTTGAAATTGCAGATGTTAGCGACTTCACAAATGGTTATGCCGTTTCTAAATTTAGAAATGTAGATGTAAATGGAGTTGCAGGATCTGATTTATCCGGCGACTTTGTAGACACTGATTTCCCTATGTTCAGGCTGGCAGATGCCTACCTTATGTATGCTGAATGTGCACTTAGAGGTGCAGGAGATGTGGGCCAGGCACTTAGTTATGTAAATCTTGTAAGAACCAGAGCTTATGGCGGAAGCACCGCAGGCAATGTAAGCTCTATAAATTTACAGTACATTCTTGATGAGAGAGCCCGCGAACTTTACTGGGAAGGCCACAGAAGGACAGATCTTATTCGTTTTGGCAAATTTACAGGTGGTTCATACATATGGCCATGGAAAGGAAATACCGCAAGCGGAAGCCCTACAGCCGGTTTTAGGAACATTTACCCTATACCATCTAATGCAATTGCTGCAAACCCATTATTAATACAAAACCCAGGTTACTAATTAAATATAAATTGTAATGAAACCCATGAAAACAATTAAAAATTCAATAATAGCGATACTGGCACTATTTGCAGCAGTATCTTGTACAGACGAATTAGAAGACAGGCCGGTTGTGGCTGTAGCCGAAGCACCGGTATTAAGCGCTCCCGAAGAAGGAAATGTATATGTACTAAGTCCGGAAAATATGGATGTACTGGCAGAACGTTTTGTATGGTCGGCAGCTAACCTTGGTGCAGGTATAATTCCTGTTTATGATGTAGAAATAGCTACAGAGGCAGACACTGACTTTGCTACTCCGGGAGTTATTGGTACTACTAACGGTACTTTACAGCTTGCTGCATCTAACAGTTTGTTAAACGCCGCTTTACTACGCATAAATGCTACCCCGTTTGCTACGGCTAACTTTAGGGTAAGGATAAAAGCCCATGTAGGAGATGCAGTAGTATACAGTAACACTGTAGAGATGATAATCACGCCATATACTACAGAAACTCCGAAATTATGGGTAAATGGTGCCTTTCAGGAAGGTAGTGGCTATGGTACAGATTTTACAACTGCACCGCTACTTATGGCAACTGAATACGGAGATCCAAATTTTGAAGGATACGTATACATTGCGGCTGGATCTAACGGGTTTAAATTTTCTACCCAGGCCAATGCAAATGGTACAAACTATGGTAAAGGAGATGCAGATGGTAAAATATCTGCAACAGGCAACGCTATTACCGCAGATCCTGGTTATTATCTTGTAAAAGTGAACACCACTACTTTAGACTATACATTAACGCCGGTTGCCTGGGGTATTGTAGGTAACGCCACACCGGGCGGATGGGAGAACAGCACACCTATGACATATGATCCTGCTACTAAAAAATGGACCATTACTGCTGCAATGGTAGCACAAAACGCACCATCTGATGGATGGAAATTCAGGGCTAACAACGCCTGGACCTACAACCTTGGCGATACTGTAACCAACCAGACAGATGGTACATTAGTATATGGCGGAAGCAATATTGGTATTGCTGCTGCTGCTAATTATAAGATTACATTAGATCTTAGCAGCCCAAGAGCATACACGTATACTATAGAACGTTTACCATAAATTTTTATATTAAGGCTGCCCTTATACAGGGCAGCCTTTTATTAATTGATTATATATGAAAAAAATTATACTATTATTATTTTTAGTGTTAGGCACCTTTAGCTATGGGCAAATTACTACCAGTCCTTCGCCTGCCATTGCCAATGCTCCTGTTACACTAAACTTTAATAAAGCGGACACGCCGCTGGCCAGCTATACAGGTACTATATATGCACACATAGGTGTTACTGTAAATGGGGCACGCTGGCAGCGCGTTATAGGAGACTGGGGTCAAAATAACGTACAGCCTGCGCTAACATTAGTATCGGGTACTAATTACAGCCTTGCACTGGGTACAGATTTGTATACCTACTTTGGCGTGCCTTCTACCAGCACCATTTCAGAGATTTGTGTGGTACTAAGGGCAGCAACAAACAGCCCCCAAACCACAGATACATTTTTGCCTGTAGGTGCTTTTCAGGTAAACCTTACGGCACCTGCTGCAAACAGCACGACCATTATAAACTCCGGAGCAAGCTTTACAGTTAGTGCTACAAATACAGGAGGTAATGCAAGTTATAGTTTAACAGCTAATGGCGCTACTGTAAATGTAAATACAGCTACAACAAGCTACAGCTATACGCAAACTAATATTACGGCAAATCAAAACTATACTTTAACAGTAACATCGGGAACAGAGGTTGCTGTAAGAAACTTTAGTGTTGTAGTAAATCCTAACACAGTTACCGCAACATTACCGGCAAATGTAAAAGATGGTATAAACTATAATGCTACAGATGCTACTAAAGCTACCCTTGTGCTTAATGCACCCGGTAAAGATTTTGTATATGTAGCAGGCAGCTTTAACAACTGGCAGCCATCATCGGCGCATGCTATGAAAAAAGATGCTGCTACAGGAAAATTCTGGTTAGAGCTAACAGGCCTTACAGCAGGCCAGGTAGAAACTTTTCAGTACTGGGTGGTAGACCAAACCCCTTTTACAAACTCTCAGGCTTTAGTAAAAACAGCCGATCCGTTTTCTACCTTAGTACTTTCATCATCAGATGACCCTTACCTTACGGCAGATCAGTACCCTAACCTTCCGGTATATCCGGCAGGGCAAAACTTTGATGTCTCTGTATTACAAACAGCACAAACACCTTACGTTTGGCAGGCAACAAATTTTACGCGCCCTGCTAAAGAAGACCTTATTATTTATGAAACATTAGTAAGGGATTTTGACAATGAAAAAACGTGGGACGGGCTCGCTGCAAAAATAGATTACTTTAAAGGCCTGCACATAAACGCTATACAGTTAATGCCTGTTATGGAGTTTGAAGGTAACATATCGTGGGGTTACAACACGGCATTTCACATGGCAAACGATAAAGCTTATGGTACTGCAAACAGCATGAAAGCTTTTATAGACCTGTGCCACCAAAATGACATTGCCGTTATACTCGATGTTGCTTTAAACCATGTTTACGGCCGCTCGCCACTTAACCGCATGTGGGCAAACGACCCGGATGGAGATGGTTATGGAGATACCACTACAGAGAACCCATATTGTAATGTTGTGGCCACACACAGCTATAGCGTGGGTACAGATCTTAACCACCAGAGCCTACTTACACAATATTATACAGAGCGCACTATAGAGCACTGGATGAACGATTTTAAAATAGATGGTTTCCGTTGGGACCTTACAAAAGGCTTTACACAAAACTGTACCAATAACGAAACATGTACTAATGCTTATAATGCAGACAGGGTTGCCATACTTAAACAGTATGCCGATTACCAGTGGAATATAGACCCTGATTTTTATGTAATATTTGAACATCTTGGTGTAGGCACGGGTGCAAACAGCTCTGCCGCAGAAGAGACAGAGTGGGCAAACTACCGTGTAAGCGAAGGCAAAGGCATTATGCTGTGGGGTAATTTTAACCCTGCATACAACCAGCTTACTATGGGTTATGCAGATAATAGCAACTTTAACAACATAGATTTTGAAAACAAGGGCTTTACCGCGCCAAGGGTTGTAGGCTATGCCGAAAGCCATGACGAAGAAAGGCTTATGTATAAAAACCTGTTATACGGCAATACCTTTGGCGGTTATGATGCCCGCAATCTTGCGACTGCTTTAGAGAGAACAAAAGCATTAGGTGCAATTTTTTTACCAATACCGGGGCCTAAAATGATATGGCAGTTTGGCGAACTTGGTTATGATTATGGTATAAACCGTTGTCCGGATACTTCATATAATAATGCATGCCGCACAGACCCTAAACCTATCCCATCGGAAATTGGGTATACTACAAACCCCGAAAGAATGGCGGTATACAATACCTGGGCGCAAATAAACAGCCTTAAGCTAAACAACGAGGTGTTTCATACCACAACATTTACGGTATCATCGGGCTCACTTACACCAAGAATTGATATTACTAACAATACTCTTGGAGATGACCTATTAAAATCGGTTATTATTGTGGCTAACTTTAATACTATTGCACAAACTGTTAATACAAATTTACCTCTTGCAGGCGACTGGTATAACCTTATGGATAATAGCATTGTTGCAGCGGGTACAACTACAATTACACTGCAACCAGGTGATTTCAGGATATTGGGCAACAGAGCCGCAAACCTACTGGGTAACGAAGCAGTTGTTACTCCTAAGGCAGCATTGTATCCTAACCCTGCCAACACACAGTTTAGTGTAAACATTCCTGCCGCAAAAGTAGATGTATATGCTATAACAGGACAGCTGGTAAAAAGCTTTGGCGTTAACGCTGCCGGCAATGCTTATGATGTAAGTTCGCTAAGCAAAGGCATGTACCTTGTAAAAGTTACAGATACGGCTAACAGGCAAAGCACTGTAAAACTGGTTAAAGAATAATTTTTTTCGGGTTAGTTAGATAAGTTAAGTTTCGCAGAGGGCTTCCTGCAAAGGAGGCCTTTTGTTATTTATATCATAAACGGTTGTGATAACCAAAACCTAAGCAGTACTTTTAAATTTGATACAATAATTTTTTCATGAAAAAGATACTATTTATACTTCCTCTGCTCTTGCTTTTTACAATGTGTAAAAGCTCTAAAACAACTACCTCTCCTGTAAAAGAGACGGTAGAAGTGCGTTACCGCGACGATTTTAGAGCGGCAACGGCAACAGAGAAAGCCAAGGTGCTAAAAGGCCTTAAGGCAACGGGGGCAAATTACTCGGTACTGGTTTTTACCCAAAATTTTAAAGGCGAAAAAATCGTGGCAAGCAATGCTACAAAAAAACTATACAGCGATTATGTAATATCAAACCTTAAAACAGGTATTGCAGATAAAACCCGTATAGACAATACGGTGGATACTAAAATATATGATAACCTTACAAAAAAGGAATTCGTGCTTTTAGCAAAAGATGCTGCAAAATATAAGTTTATTTACCTCATGAAAAATCCGGGTGGCGAAACCACGTTTATTGTTACCTACAGCAATACCCTAAGGCCGCTACAGGAATAGGTTTTATGTTCAACTATTACTTTTAAATACTCTATATTCAAATAGGATATTTTTAAATACTTTATTAAGTTGGCATAATTTTAAACAAATCGGCAATTGTACATTAAACAAATTTCTGCTTGTGTATACAAGGTAATATTTGCTAAATTTATCGCTTTACCGGCAGTTGGTTTATGCCTGCCGAAAGCCTCAGATAAAGCAACCGTTGATGTTTAAGTACACTTACATATTTTTAACCATATCCTTATTATTAATCTCCCCTGTATTTGCACAAAATAAACTGCAAAAACAGGCAGACAGCGCACAGGCAGTTTTCATGACCATTCGTATAGAAGATACTACTCATATACTGCAGACAGGAAATTATATTATAAACAATACCACATCATACAACCAGAAGTTTGATGTATTGGAGAGAATATCTATTATGTATTTTCTGGCAAATAACCTCAACAAATCTATATCTTATGCCTTTAAGGCAAAAGATGTGGCAGAAAAATCTGCCGACCCTGAAATGATGGCCCAGGGATACGGGTCTATAGCAAACCTGTACTCGCACCTTAACCTGACTGAAAAAGCCAGGCCATACTTAAATAAAGCCATACAACAAATAGAAAAGATGCCGCCGGGTGATAAAAAATTCCGTTTAAAGGCGTTAAGCTACCTTGAATTGGGAAACCTCGACCTGAATGACAAAAATTATAAAGGGGCAAATAACAATTACAAACAGTCGTTACAGCAATTTAATCTTGTAAAAAATATAGACCGGAGTAATTACCATTACAGGCGGTCGCTTTACAACATTGGTAATTCTTATAAGTACTTAAGACAATTAGACTCTGCCGAAATCTACCTTACTAAAGCTCTTGCAAAAAAAGGCAATGAGGAAACCGATCTTAAGTACTTTATTAATGCTTCGCTTGCAGAAGTATACAGCCTGAGAGGTGAGTACAAAAGGTCTATTGATACATTACAGGCGGTATTAAAAAATCCTGATTTTGACATAATCACCCTTAAAACAGATGTTTACCTTACCCTTTCGCGCGACTACAAGTACATTGGCGACAATACAAACTATACAGTATATAATGAAAAACACATTGCACTGCGGGATACGGTAAAAAGCAATGAGCTAAAAGCAATAAATACAGCATTTAACGTAGAGCAAAAAGATTTTTCGGCATCAATACAGGAGTCGGAAAAAAATAACCGCTGGCTTATTTACAGTATCATTGGTGTGATTATAATTAGCCTTTCTATCATTATCTATATTAACCAAAAGAAAAAAAGGGAACGTTTAGTATATCAGTCTATAATAAAAAAGTTAAAAACGCAGGCTGAGATTTTACCCGCCGCAGATGAGAATATAGAAGAAGACACAAAACCTATATATACGGTTCCTACATTAGTAGAGGAAGAGATATTAGCGGGTTTGCAAAAATTTGAAGAAGCCGAGGGATTCCGTAATCCCAAACTTACAGTTTCTATGCTTGCGGTAAGTCTTAAAACCAATCCTGCATACCTTTCGGCAGTTATAAAATCGCAAAAAGACAAAAATTTTAATACGTATATCAACGAGCTACGCATTAGGTACATCTGTAATAAGATACATACCCATAAGGAATATGAAAAATACAAAATAAGCTACCTTGCCGAAGATTGTGGCTTCACTTCGCACAGTGCTTTTTCTACTGTCTTTAAAAAAGTAACGGGAATTTCCCCATCAGTATTTTTAAGAGAAGAAGAAAGCAATACAGCGAACCAATCTGTTGCATAATTATAAAACATTGTTTTACAGTGTTTTATTTTTTATTGTGTTGTGAAATATGATATTTTGAAAGACTTATAAAATTCTCAGCATCTTCTTTTATCTACCTTTAGAACTGAAACTAAAACTATCAGTTATGAAGAAGAAACTACTACTTACAACGTTATTATTAGCGGCGTCGCTATTTTCATCTGCGCAGGAAACCTGTGCTTACGGTACCATTTCAAATAATACTGCCAACGGAGAGAATATATCTGCAGGCATTGCAAATAATGAATATTCAGGAGCTACCGATTTTGACGTACCTTTTGGCACCATATTTACAGCTAACAGTATTAACTTTAATGTGCTAAAAGGATCGGCCGATGTTACCTATGTAAACATTACTTTTTACACAAGTGTGAGCGGACAGCCGGGAGAAGTTATAGAAACGTTTACAAATGTTGTACCCACAAGCCAGGAGCTGGCTTATGAGGTAAACGGGCAAGCTTTTGACGCTTATACGATTACTGTAGACCTGCCTACAGATCATGTATTCCCTAAGGGTAAATATTTTGTAGAATTAGCTGCAGCCCCCGGCGATTCAACTGCTGTAGGGTGGGAAATTGGATTACAAACCCAAACAGCCGGCGTTTTTGATTTTGTAAAAAATCGTGACAGATCTGGCAATGTAATATGGGGCGGCGGCGGATACTACAGCAAAGTCTTCCAGATAATGGGTAACTGTGCAGATTCGGGCGAGACCTTACCGGATTATGGCGTGGACTGTAACCAGTCTAATGCCTCAAATAACCACCAGGATGGAGTATCTTTCCTTTACTTCGGACAAATACTTTCCTTAGCTGATGATTTTATTGTTCCTGCTAACACTACCTTTACCCTTACGGATTTTACATTACATACCATGCTGTTAGGAAGAATGAACAATGCAACTATAAAAATAAGAAGCTCACAATCTTCTGCTCCAGGTGCAGTATTACATACCTTTACTAACAAAGGCCCTGAATACACACAATATGACGGCGCCATACCTGTTGCGGGTTCAGACGCATATTCTGTAGCAGTGCAAACAAATTTTTCATTCGATGATGAGCCTATCGAGCTACAGGCAGGTACTTATTTTATAGAGGTTATACCAACTCCTGATTACAGCGACTACATGGTATGGGAGACGACTACGCTACCCGGCATAGGCGGATACGGCTTTACATCGGGTACAGGTGGCGACACATGGAACGTTCAAACAGGTAAAAACTTTGTATTTGACGTAAAAGGATTTTGCAGGTCATCTTTAGGTACAGATGCTCCTAAGGCTGTAAACCTTAGCTACTACCCTAACCCGGTAAAAGACGTTTTACAAATAACATCTCAAAAACAAGTAACAGGCATAGCTATATATAACATTGAAGGCCGCGAAATAAACGGTTATAGTATAAACAGCAATGCGGTTAATATGCAAACACTTGCAAGTGGTATTTACATTGTAAAAGCCCAGCTTGATGGTGGTGCTACAGAAGTTTTTAAAGTAATAAAGGAGTAATTTTTTTATAATTAATAGTGTATTTGAGATACAGCCCGCAAAAATTTGCGGGCTGTATTTTTAAGGTTTTATTTTGCGGCTACTTTCCACCGGGTTTCTCTCCAATTCTTTTGCTCCTCTTTAGTAAGAAACGTCCAGGCTACAATACGGGTAGATTTATTTCCTGTACCCATCTCTATAGTTTTAACACTACTTGCCCTAAACTCATCTAAGGCTTTATAAATACCTTTTAAATTAGATTGTTTAGATACCAAGGTTGAAAACCAATAACAATTTTTAGAACATCTTTTACTATTGGCAATCATTTTATGTAAAAACCGGTGCTCGCCACCCTCATAAATAAGTTCGTTGCTTATTCCTGCAAAATTCAGTTCGGGTGTTTTTATTCTTTTACCGGATAAATTCTGCACTTTCCTTTTATTTCCTGCCTTTGCATCATCTGCCGAAGCGTGAAATGGCGGATTGCATATTGTAAGGTCTGCTTTTTCATTTGCCGCTATAATACCATCAAAAAAAGCGTTGGGATTGTTTTGCAGCCTGCATTCAATTTTACCTGTAAGCTGCGGGTTAGCATTCATAATATTTTGTGCAGAAGCAAGAGACTCACGATTTACATCTGTAGCTATAAAGTTCCATGCATACTCTGTAACGCCTATAATGGGGTAAATACAATTAGCACCTGTGCCAATATCTATACATGTAATTTTATTACCATACGGCATTCGCCCAAAGTTACTTTCCTTTAGCAAATCGGCCATGTAGTGTATATAATCTGCCCTGCCGGGTATTGGCGGAACTAAATTATCATCAGGAAACTCCCAATATTCTATCCCGTAATAATGTTTTAATAAAGCTTTATTCAGCAATTTTACAGCAACAGGACTTGCAAAGTCTACAGACTCATCACCAAATTTATTAGGTTTTACGTGTTGTAATAATTCAGGAATAGCCACGACCAGGGCATTAAGGTCATACCGCTCACGGTTTTTGTTGCGCGGGTGTAAACTTGTTTTTTCTTGCGAACTATTTTCTGATGACATAATTTATTTGTTATAGGTAAAAACGAGCAGGAAATATAGGCTAAACTATAATAAAACTTAATACACTCATAATTTCAAAAAAACATTATAATGCAAAAATAGAACATTCTTAATTAGCACAAAGCAAATAGAATATCTGCTTTTTAAGCCTGTAAATAAAAATCATGCTTTTAACGCATGTCAATAAATATGTTTGTATTTATTAAAGATGGCAGCCATATCCTAACAGACGTCGAAGTTTTCCGAAGAGGTATTAGAGCGTTTAACACAGATATTTCCGTCACAACAACAATTTAAAGTTAAAAGTGAATGACATCTAAACACTTTTCATAGATCACCCAAAACTTGATTTTTATAATTTACAGGAAATAAATCTTCACGGGTAACCAGCGAACCTAGAGAGGACTTAAAATAATGTGGCTCAGTGAGATATTCATGATAATTATCCATCATGCTATTTTTTAATTGATAGCATTAAAAAAGATCACCATTAATATGCCTATAGCGTCAAGGTCAATATAATATATCCTACGCAATACATCCAGACATGTGTCTGCATAACCATTCTTATAAAAGTTAGCTAACACACAAGAGGCTTCAAATAATATACTTAATAACAATTTAATTCGTGAAATTAAAAATCATACAGATAATATAAAAAAATGTTAAATTTAGTCTTCGCCACTGTGTTAAAAAACATAATTTAGCACTGAAAAACCAATCCACTAATATGAAGCAATTTTTACTCTCTTTGCTGTATTTGGCAGGCATAGCTGGCTATGCTCAAACTTGTGGTGTGCCAACCACAGTAACTGCAACAATGGCATCTACTAGTACAGCAAATTTAAGTTGGGGATTGCCTGCCACAGGCATACCCACGGGTTACCAATATGCGGTAACCGCATCTGCATCGCCACCCACGTCAGGCACAACAATCACGGCAACTTCGGTTACAAATTATGTTCTAACAACTACTGGTACTTTTTACCTGCATGTAAGGGCTGTTTGTTCGGGCTCTAACGGTTCGTGGGTAACATCTGCCCCATTTGGCAGTGTTGCACCGGGCGACACCTGTGCAACTTCTTTAGACTTGAGCACGTTAACAAGCCCATACACCTCTACCACCGTTGGCGCAACAGATAACTTCTATTATCCTGAATGCGATGGCGAAACCGGCGCACCGGATCAGGTATATTACATCACTGTGCCCAATAATATGACATTAACAATTAGCCAGACCAACAACTACGACTCGCTTCACCGCGTAGCTTACGGCGGATCGTGCCCGGGCGCAACACTTATTGCCTGTGTTGATATTGAAGAAGAAGATGCTATTGTATGGACAAATACAACAGGCACAGGAAGAAGAGTTTATTGGGTGCAGGATGGTTATAACGGTGGCGGTGCTTATACGTTAACATGGTCGCTTACCAATGTCTGCGCCACGGCGGCTCCAACGGCTAGTGCACAATCACTTCCTGCAGGCTCTACCGTGGCGGCATTAACCGCTACGGGAACTGCTTTACAGTGGTATAGCATTGCAACCGGCGGAACTGTGCTTGCATCGACAACTGTTTTATTAACAGGAACATAATATGTGTCTCAAACACTTAACGCTTGCGAAGGCGAAAGGACGGCGGTATCGGTTACTATAAGTACCGAGACTCCACTTCCTTTTAGTGAAGCATGTAATGTACCTGCCGATATTGCAGTAAGTAACCTTGCGCCAAATTCGGCCACATTAACATGGAGCAGGCCAGACGGTGCACCGTCATACGGATACCAGGTCGTGCTACGCACAGATAATACACCCCCATCAGACAATGATCCTGCACAATATGTTGCTCCGGGAACTTCTTACACAAATACTTCTCTTACTTATTCAACAACGTATTATTACTGGATACGTACTATATGCGACCACGGAACCAGTAATTGGCTATCGGGATCTTTTGTTACACCAGCCTTTACAGGTTGTACTACCGCTTTATATAACCAATATCCTCAGGCAACATTTACGCCATCTTGCACAGGCACCGAAGAAACAATTGCTACTATCGTCTATGCCGGAGAATATGCCAAAGTTAATCTTACAGCAAACAGGAGCTATACTTTCTTATCCTCTGTCGCTACAGACTACATAACAATAACTAATGAAGCAGGAACTACAATACTTGCTGCAGGAATTGGGCCGTTAGTATGGAATACTACAACAGGCGGAGTATTTAGGTATTATTTCCACACAGATATTTCATGTGGAGCAAGCAACATCAGCCGTACAAAATATATTAGATGCAATGATAATGTCTGTGATGTTCCCACCGGCGTTGGAGCTACAGATATTACTTCCAATTCAGTACATATATACTGGACAGCTGCTTTAACCTCAAGAACTGCAGAGTATCAGCTTTACACAAGTACATCTCCTATAGCACCTATAGATAGTGATCCCAGACTTGTAAGCTATAATACAAGCTATGACTCATCATCTGCCTACGGAAACTGGCATACAACTTTAACAAATGTTACTGCCGCAACCACTTATTATTTTTGGGTACGCTCCCTTTGCACCGGTTTAAATAGCTCCTGGGTATCCGGAGGCTCATTTACCACTCCGGCTGCTATGGCTTGCAACGGAGCCAGTTTTGGACTATTCCCATCCGAAACTTTTATTCCTTCATGTACAGGGAATAACGAAACTATTACTACCAATAGCTTTGCCGGAGAATTCAGTAACATTACGGCATCTTCAAACAGGCAATATACATTTACCTCTTCTATCGCAACAGATTATATTACCGTAACGAATGCAGATAATACTATTATTTTTACTTCCGGCAACTCAGGCACTTCAGGTATAATCTGGAATTCAGGGTCTTACACTGGTACGATTCATTACTATTTACATACTGATAATGCATGCGGCGAAAACAGAGTAAGCAGGTCAAAATATATTTTATGTACAACTACTTGTAATACCCCTGCACCAACAGTTGCAGACCAAACATTCTGCAACAGTGCTACGGTTGCAAACTTAACAGCTACAGGTACTGCGATTAAATGGTATACTGCTGCAACCGGCGGTACGGCCTTAGCCACAACGGCAGCTCTTTCTACAAGAACGTACTTTGTATCGCAAACTCTTAACAATTGCGAGAGTACAAGAAATGCTATAATTGTTACGGTTAATACAACCGCTGCACCAACAGCTACGGCACAGACTTTTTGTAATGGTGCAACTGTGGCTGAACTTACTGCCGAAGAAACAAACGTTCAATGGTATAGTGAAATGACAGGTGGTATAGCTTTAACTCCTGCCGATGTGCTTGCTACAGGAACTTATTATGTTTCTCAAACATTAAACTCTTGCGAGAGTACAAGAACGGCTGTTAGTGTAACTATCAACACAACTCCGGCGCCACAAGGAGAAACAACCCAGGTTATAACAGCTGACATTGCAGACAATGCTACAATTGAAGATATACTGGTTAATGCAGATGGTATACTTTGGTATGCCTCTGAAGCAGCTGCATTAGAAGGCGAAACTCCATTACCAATAGAAACACAGCTTATTGATGGGGCTATTTACTATGCCACTCAAACTGTAAACGGTTGTACAAGCCAAAGTATTTTAGCAGTTACCGTAGCGGTAACATTAGGGGTTAAAGAAGTTGCAAAAGATACCTTTAAATATTTCCCCAATCCTGTTGTTAACGATCTTACTATAGAATCGTCTACTCTTATCTCTAACCTCGCCATTTACGACCTTCATGGTAAATTAGTTTCAGAGGTAAAATGGAACAGTAATACCGGCAAGCTTAACATGCACTTGCTGCAATCTGCAAGTTATATTGTTAGGGTTACAAACAGTAATACGATTAAGAACCTTGTTATAGTTAAAAAATAAACATTTCATTTATAAAAATAAAGATGCTGTTAAGCCAGTTGAGGCCGGAAGAAAAATCTTCCGGCCTTTTATTTTAAACTAACAGAATTAATTTTGATAAACTTCAATTTTTAAAACTTTAAAGGCAGATATAAAAAAAACCTGCAAAATAAATTTTTACAGGTTTAATGATTACTTTTGAAAATTTCGCTTTTTAAAAAGCTTTTAAATTCCACTATGTGGAGAATATCGGAGTCGAACCGATGACCTCTTGCATGCCATGCAAGCGCTCTAGCCAGCTGAGCTAATCCCCCATTTTGAGTTGGCAAATATAATATAAATATATTTCAAAATACAACTATAAAATGCAAAATCGCGAAATATGTTTAAGAAGGCATCATCTTATTATTTGCCGCGTGTTTTAAGCCATCCCGTAATACTAAGTCTCTTTTTATTAACCGGTTTAACTTCATGTTCCAGTTCCTGGCTTTCAAACACTACCAGGCGTCCCTGCAACGGATAAATATCATTACTCCCCTCTACACCATCTTTATTAAAATATATGGTAAGTTCACCGCCATATTCAGGTTTCCAGTCCTCATCATTAAGATAACAAACAACGCTAAGCTTCCTGCTACTGTCGTTCATAAAAGTATCAAGATGACGCTTGTAAAAAGTACCTTCAGGATACACGGCATAATGAAACTCCTGCTTAGTAATTCCCATAAAACAGGTACGGTTAAGGTACTGTGTAAAATCCCGAAGCTTATTAAAAAACATGCGTTCGGCACCTTCCGCATTTATTTCATCCAGCCACAATATAAAATCGCCGCGCACGGCATCAATTATTTTTTCGTTAGCTAAATTACCTATTGCTGATTTTTTAAACTGGTCCTCTTCATATTTTCGCATTAAAGCTGCACGTAATTCCTGCACTTCCTCTGCCGAAAAGAAATCATCTACAATACTGTATTTTTGTTCTACCAGTCCATCAATAACCTTTTCATACAGCGGGTTAAACGCAAAATCGTCCATAATATAAAGTCTTTTAACAAGAAGCAAATATAGCAAAACCAATACGTTTGCAACGCTGTATAACCAAGTCAATTATTTACTAAATTTGCAATCTTAAAGCACACCCATGAGCAATATAAGAATTACCAAACAATTTACATTTGAGACCGGCCACGCACTTTATGGCTATGATGGTAAATGTAAAAACGTGCACGGGCACAGTTACAAACTATCAGTTACCGTAATAGGCAAACCTATTACAGATGTGAACAACGTAAAATATGGAATGGTAATAGACTTTGGTGATCTTAAAAAAATCGTTAAGGGAGAAATTGTAGATATTTTTGACCATGCTACAGTTTTCAACAAAAATACACCTCACATTGAGTTGGCTAAAGAACTTAGCGACCGTGGTCACGACACAATACTTGTTGATTACCAACCTACCAGCGAAAATATGGTGATAGACTTTGCCCGAAAAATTAAAGCCCAATTACCTCATAATATCAAACTCCATTCGTTAAGGCTGCAAGAAACCGAAACTTCTTTTGCAGAATGGTTTCAAAGCGATAACGAGTAGTTTTAACTTGGGCGTGCCGTTCCACTTTGTTTCGCGTAGGGCTATTCACTGCAGTCCTCACCTGGCTTCGCGCTCAGCCATTGCTGCGGGCTTTTCGTTACTATCCCTCACGCACGTCATTTGCTCCACCATAGAGACGCAATGCTTTGAAACTTACATTCGATACTGAAGATACATAGCATCCCTACATGACACCCTGATAATCGTTTGAATTAGTGCAATTCGCGGCAAAAAAGCATAAAAAAAAGCGGCCCCATCGCTGGAGCCGTTTTTCATTATATTTATTTGTTTAAGCTTTAGCTTATATTGCTTTTTGCAAATTGCCTATTGCTTATTGCTTATTGAAGCTTATTTCTTCACGATAAGGAACTCACTCCTACGGTTCTGTGCGTGCTGCTCTTCGGTGCAGTTGTCGCCACAGGCTACCTTAGGTTCGCTCTCGCCATAGCCCTGACCG
>Ga0247806_10000371_pt1 | contig 29262 bp, 20 predicted proteins | sample UWRJL059202B1_FD_179935 | JGI IMG/M metagenome (GOLD analysis project Ga0247806, IMG submission 179935) | Plant litter microbial communities from Arlington Agricultural Research Station in Wisconsin, United States - UWRJ-L059-202B-1 | ecosystem: Environmental > Terrestrial > Plant litter >... | reverse complement strand
CAGAAAACCACATTGAGGTTCTGGATCGCGACATCGTGCAGTACCTGGTCATAGGCGCGTTGCATGAACGAGGAATAAATGTTGCAGAAAGGAACCATTCCCTGCGTGGCAAGACCCGCGGAGAAAGTCACAGCGTGCTGTTCGGCAATGCCGACATCGAAAGAACGGTCGGGCATCGCCTCCATCATGAAGGTCAGTGAAGAACCGGAAGGCATCGCCGGCGTGATGCCCATGATCTTCTCATTTTTCTCAGCGAGCTCTACGATCGTGTGACCGAAAACATCCTGGTAGCGCGGCGGCTCCGGAGATTTAGGCACCACTTTGATGATCTCGCCGGTTTCTTTGTTGAAAACGCCTGGCGAGTGCCATTTCGTTGGGTTTCCTTCTTCTGAATATTTGTAGCCTTTCCCTTTGACCGTCACACAGTGCAACAATTTAGGGCCGGGAATGTCTTTCAGATCTTCGAGTATTTTGGCCAGTCCAACGACATCGTGTCCGTCGACAGGTCCGAAATAGCGGAAGTTCAACGCTTCAAACAAGTTGCTTTGTTTCAGCAGCGAGCTTTTGAGTGCCGTGGATATCTTGGAAGCGATGGTTTGCGCATCCGGGCCGAATTTTGACACTTTTCCGAGCAGTTTCCAGACTTCGTCCTTGACTTTGTTGTAAGTATGCGAAGTCGTGATGTCAGTCAGGTACTCTTTCAGCGCGCCGACATTCGGATCGATGGACATGCAGTTGTCATTCAAAATGACGAGCAGGTTTGCATCTTTTTCGAAACCCGCGTGGTTCATGCCTTCAAAAGCCAAGCCAGCGGTCATCGCGCCATCGCCGATCACGGCGATGTGCTGGCGTTGTTTTTCGCCTTTGTATTTGCTCGCAACAGCCATACCAAGGGCTGCGGAGATCGAGGTCGACGAATGGCCGACACCAAAAGTATCGTATTCGCTTTCGCTGCGTTTTGGAAACCCGGAAATGCCGCCTTGTATGCGGTTCGTGTGGAAAACTTCGCGTCTGCCGGTCAGGATCTTGTGTCCGTAAGCCTGGTGGCCGACGTCCCAGACCAGCTGATCGAACGGTGTATCGAAAACGTAGTGCAAAGCAACGGTCAGCTCGACAACGCCGAGAGAAGCACCGAAATGACTGTTCCCGATCTCGGAAATGACGTCGACAATGTATTGGCGGACTTCATCTGAAACCTGTGGAAGGTCTTCCAGTGTAAATTTCTCGCGAAGGTCGTTAGGAAATGTAATTTGTTCAAGCAGCGGACCGGCTTTGTATACTCCCATGTTGGCAATTTAATTAACAAAGTTATTCTTAAAAATATATGTAAACAAACAAACGGAAGCTTTATTTTGTTCGGTCCGGAAGTTAACGGATTTTCACAACCCGTGCGTGGCTCATTCGACCCATTCTGCACCGTGATACATCTGATACTCAAAGCCTGACGGATCCTGAACAGTTTCAAAGGACACGCGGATTTTCCGGTTCATGTATTTCTTTTCGTTCTTCAGTGCATCTTTGATGAAATCGTCTTCATAATCGGCACGCATCGCGCTGGTATAGCCGTTGGCTTTCGGTTCTCCGACCACGAGGTAATTCAGCACTTCGACGTTTACAAATCCCTGGAAAGTCGTTTCAAATTCGTCTTTCTGGTCGAGTACTTTCTGCGCGCGCGTCAACGGACAATTGTGCAGGGCAACCGGTACAAATGCAGCTGCATCGAGCTCTTCTTCATAATTGACGCGTTTTTCGATCGTTCTCAGCACTTTGCCTGCTTTGTCATAATACGATTTTCGCTCGACGAATTTCGGTGTTTCTGCACTTGTGCGGTCTTCAAAATATTCGCGGGTCGCAAAAGGAAATTTGCCCTGCATATAGTAGGAAATCGTACCGTTGTTGCCGTTGTCTCCGTCGTTGAAAACCTCTTCGATCTTCAGGATCTTCCCAGCATCGTCAACATGTGCCAATACAACAATGGACGCGCCGTTTTCCTTCGTGTACCGCAATGAGCTGGCTACCTGATCACTTTTCGCAATTGTTTCTTCGACCGCTTTGATCTCAGCCTCCAGCGATTCTTCATTGGACAGTTTAGTCGATACGACCTTGGCATCCTCCTGTTTGCCAGCGTTGCCGCAAGCGGAAACAAGGACGGCCATCGCAAAAATAATTCCGGAAATCAGGAGACGTTTCATGTGCATATTGTTTTGGGGTTTCTCAGGAAATAATGTTATATCAGGTAAAAGTAACAGGAAAATTTTAAATTCTTTCTGCGATTCTGAGAATTGTAAACCCAAACGGGTTTCCTTTGTTATCTGAAAAAAGCAACAGGATGAAAAAACAGGTTATTTTGCTCGCGGGCGGAACCGGATTGCTGGGCAACCGCATGCGGCAGTATTTTGAAGCGCAGGAACACGAGGTCAGGGTATTGTCCCGGCAGGCGTCCGCTCCGGCGAAAAGAAGATATCACTGGGATCCTGTGAAGCGGGAAATCGATGCGCAGGCCTTAACGGGCGTAACGATCCTGATCAATTTGTCGGGTGCAGGGATTGCCGACAAGCGTTGGACACCCGAACGCAAAGAAGAATTGCTGAAATCGCGGGTCGTGCCGAATGAATTCCTCGCGGAGCTCGCACCGAAAATGCCGCATCTCAAACAGTACCTCGCGGCGTCGGGGATCAATTGTTACGGCTATGACCGTCCGAAAAAGATTTTTGTGGAGACGGATGATTTCGGACCTGATTTCCTGTCGCAGCTCGTACGCCAATGGGAAGCGTCTGCGGATTTATTGTCACCCTTCTGCAAAGTCACGAAAATCAGGATCAGTGTTGTACTTACGGAGGAAGGCGGCGCGCTGGAAACAATTGCAAAACCGGTCAGACTTGGATTTGGTTCGCCGCTGGGTGACGGCAAACAATGGATGCCCTGGATCCACTGGCTGGACCTGATGCGCGTGTTCGACTTCCTGATCCAACATGAATCGGGGGGTGTTTTCAATGCATTGGGGGAAGTTGTTGACAATACCGAATTCACGCAAACGCTGGCGAAGCAGCTCGGCAAAAAACTGTGGATGCCGAAAGTTCCGGCTTTTGCGCTGAAGTTACTGCTCGGCGAAATGTCGACCGTAGCGCTGGAAGGTGTGAATGCTTCCAATGCGAAACTGAAGCGGGCAGGTTTTCAATTGCAGTATCCAACACTGGAAAAAGCGATGGCTAATCTGTTCCCGAAGGGCTGAAACAAAAAATTCCGATGAAACTCACCGGAATTTTTTTGCTACTAATCGAAAAAAACAAGAGTACCCCTACTCCTGAATGTTTTTACAACTGTCCGTTGCTGAGACCAAAGTTGTACATTCGTGTAGTGAATGAGAAACCAAAGTTTTTTAGTTTTACGATCCCCAACGGGCTATTTGTAAGCTAAATTACTTGTATATCAAGTGGTAGGCGATTAATTTCGAGATAAATTTTACAATGTCCAGTAATCATTCAGACGGTTTAATTAAGTTGATTCAGACGTTAACGAAGGCAGAAAAGCGTAGTTTTAAACTCTATGCAACGCGCAATTCGGCTTCTTCGGACGATTTGAAGTTCCTGCAATTGTTCGATTTTATCGAGAAGAATGCAGGCTATACGGACGAGCTGGCTTTGCAGCGCCTGAAAGACCTCAAAAAAAGTCAGCTCTCGAACATCAAGGCGCACTTGTTCCGTCAGATTCTGACCAGTCTGCGCCTACAGCATTTGTCGCGCCGCATCGACAGCGAGATCCGCGAGAGTATCGACCATGCGCAAATCCTGTATCAGAAAGGTTTTTACAACCTGGCGCTGCGCATCCTGGACCGCGCGAAGCAAAATGCGCGGCGGGTGCATGCCGACCTGCTGACCCTGGAGATCGTCGAATTTGAAAAGATCATCGAGTCGCAATACATTACGCGCAGTATTTCTTCGCGGGCGGATGAGCTGACGCGTGAAAGTCAGTCGTTGCAACAGCATGTTTCGGGCATTGTGACGTATTCAAATATTGCGTTACAATTGTACTCACTCTACCTGAAAGTCGGCTTTGTGCGCGATGAGAAGGATTTTATGTTTGTGCGTGAATTTTTCCATTCCAAATTGCCTGCGGTTGCGCCCGGAAAGCTCGGTGTCGAGGAAAGGATGCATTTGTACAATGCGCATGTGCGCTACAACCACATGATCCAGGATTTTGTGATGTGCTACAAATATGCAAAACTGTGGGTCAACCTGTTTGAGGTATATCCGGTGCTTGCCGAACAAAGCCGGGAATTGTACCTGAAAGGTGTGCATAACCTGCTGACTGCGCTTTTCAACCTGCGCAGCTACAAGCGGTTTGTGGCTGAGCTGGGACACCTGGAAGCAATCGAATTGTCGGATCGGGACAATGAAAATGTAGTGCTGCTGCACAAATTGTATGTATTTACGAACCAGATCAACCTGCATTACCTCGAAGGGCGTTTTTCCGATGGATTGGTGCTGGTTCCTCAGATCGAAGCCTTTATCGTGCAGTATGAAGGCAAGCTGGATATGCACCGCGAGCTCGTTTTTTATTTCAAGATCGCCTGTCTTTATTTTGGAAGCGGGGACAACCGTAACGCGATCGTGTACCTGAACCGCATCATCCAGATGAAGGAGCAAAGTATCCGTGAGGATATCCAGGGATTTGCACGTATTTTGAGCCTGATCGCGCACTTTGAGCTCGGCAACGAGGACCTGATCGAATACCAGGTAAAATCGGTGTACCGTTACCTCAGCAACCTCGCGGATTTGCAAGGGCAATCGAACAGTCCGATCGGCAGCGTACAGCAGGAGATCATCCGTTTCCTGCGCCAGTTGCCGATTGTCAACCCGGTCGAATTGCAGCGCGCTTTCAGGCAATTGTTGTCCAAACTTACAAAGCTGAGCCAGTCGCCGTATGAAAAAAGGCCGTTTTTGTACCTCGATATCATTTCGTGGCTCGAATGCAAGATCGCGGGTAAGACGGTACAGGAAGTTGTGCGCAGGAAATTTGAGCTGGAGCTGCAGACAGGTGTTAAGGGGTATTTTCCGGAGTAAAACAGGCAAACAAAAAAACAGCGCCCTTTTTGGGGACGCTGCCTTAAACGATATGCAGTTATTCTTGCGTTTCTTCTTCTACAACCGCTACAGCATTGCCTGCTGTTTTGGCGATAGGCGCAAGAGCTTCTTTGATCTTGGCTTCGAGTTCTTCCATTAATTCCGGATTGTCGCCAATTAAACTTTTTACAGCATCTCTTCCCTGTCCGAGGCGGGTTTCACCATAGGAGAACCAGGATCCGCTTTTCTTCAGGATGTTGAATTCCACACCGAGGTCGATGATCTCGCCGACTTTCGAAATTCCTTCTCCATACATGATGTCGAATTCTGCTTTTCTGAAGGGTGGCGCGACCTTGTTTTTCACGACTTTCACCTTGATGTGGTTACCGATCACTTCTTCGCCATCTTTGATCTGTGCAGCACGGCGGATATCGACACGTACGGAAGCATAGAATTTCAGGGCATTACCACCGGTTGTTGTTTCAGGGTTACCGAACATGACGCCGATCTTGTCGCGCAACTGGTTGATGAAGATGCAGGTACATTTTGCTTTGGAGATAGAACCGGTCAGTTTCCGGAGGGCTTTCGACATCAGTCGGGCCTGCAATCCCATTTGGGAATCGCCCATTTCTCCTTCGATCTCTGCTTTGGGTGTCAGTGCCGCTACGGAATCGACTACAATGAGGTCGATCGCTCCGGAACGGATCAGGTTGTCGGCAATTTCGAGTGCCTGCTCACCATTGTCCGGCTGTGAAATCAGCAGGTTTTGGATATCGACACCGAGCTTTTCGGCATAGAATTGGTCAAAAGCGTGCTCCGCATCGATAAATGCTGCGATTCCGCCTTGTTTCTGGCATTCTGCAATTGCGTGAATCGCCAGGGTTGTTTTACCGGAGGATTCCGGTCCGTAGATCTCGATGATCCTTCCTTTCGGATAGCCGTTTACACCGAGTGCGAGGTCGAGCGTGATCGAACCGGATGGAATGACCTCCAGTTTTTCGATCGGCTCATCGCCTAATTTCATGACGGTTCCTTTTCCGTACGTTTTGTCCAACTTCTCCATCGTGAGCTGGAGTGCTTTCATTTTGTCTGCGTTGATTTCTTTAACTGCCATATCGTTTATTTTATTGAATTGTGAGTCAGTATGCGGTTTTGACTATCGTTTAATCATCGCTGCCGGTATACTTCCTGTTTTGCATGCTACAAAGATAGGTCCCGCAGTCCGTAAACTATTTACGATCTGCGAAGCCTGGGATTATTTTTTAAAAACAGCTGCAATTTCTGCAGCGTGGTCTTTTGTTTTCGGTTTCGAAATGATACCGGCGATTTTCCCGTCTTCACCAATCACAAAGGTTGTGCGGTGAATGCCGTCGTATTCTTTCCCCATAAATTTTTTCGGTCCCCAAACGCCGAAAGCTTCGATGATTTTTTTGTCGGTATCTGCGATCAGCGGGAAAGACAAGGTATATTTTGCGCTGAATTTCTGGTGGGAAGCTTCTGAATCCATGCTGACGCCCACAATGGAAATGCCTTCCTGTGCCAACAGGTCGTAATTGTCGCGCAGATTGCAGGCTTGTACTGTACAACCCGGCGTATTGTCTTTCGGATAAAAGTAAACAGCATATTTCCTCCCCTGGAAGTCCGCAGAAGAGATCGTTTGTCCCGATTGGTCCTTTCCGGAAAATGCCGGTGCCAGATCGCCTGTTTGAAAAGTTGTCATTTTGATAATATATTAAACGTTCTATTGACGAAATTTTAATCAAATATAGATGTTATTTTGAATAAACAAAAATAAAGCACAAAAAGTTTACCGGCGAACGTGACTTCCAAATGCGTTGTCAGGCATTGGATTTGGGAACTTTTCTTATCTTTAGTACGTTCTAAAAATTTCCCATGCCCGTATTTGTCGACCAGGTAGCTGTATATTTAAAAGAAAGCCAGGTTCCGTTGCAGGACTGGACGATCGTGCTTCCGTCGGAGCGTGCGAAACAATATCTGCAGCGTGCCTTGTTTGCGGCTTACGGCAAACCGGTACTCGCGCCTAAGATGCTGACAATCTACCAATGGATCCAGCAATTGACGCCGGAAACGGTACTCGATAAAGCGCGGTTGCTGTTGAATTTGTTTGAAATTCACCGCAAGAACGCGAAAACGCAGCAGGATTTTTCATTCGATGAATACATGGCCTGGGGAAACATCCTGCTCAGCGATTTTGACGAGCTCGACCGCTACCTGATCGATTCGCGCCAGCTGTTCCGCAACCTGAAAGACATCAAAGAAATTGAAAACTGGAGCTTCGGGCAGGAACATCTGTCGGAAAGCCAGAAAAGGTTCATGGAATTCTGGGACCGCCTGCCGGGATATTACCAGGAATTTAATCAATTGCTCGCATCGAAGAAAACCCTGTACATGGGCAAAGCCTACCGCCTCGTATCCGAAAACATACAAGTCGTATTCCAGGAAAAGCCGGAAGCACATTTCCTGTTTGCCGGGTTCAACGCGCTTTCACCGGCGGAAATGAGCATTTTTAAACAACTGGACCAACTGGGTCGCGGACATATCCTGATGGATGCGGACACCTATTACCTGAAAGATAAAAACAATGAGGCAGGTGCTTTCATGCGCAGTATGCTGGATTATCTCGGCAAAAAAGAGCTGCCGTTTGTCGGCAATTCCCTGCTGAAAAAAGCCCGGAGGGTAGAAGTGATCTCCTGCGCGCAGGCGACGGGACAGGCCAGGGTAGTCGGCTCGCTGCTCGAAGGCATGGAAGTCGAAAAGCTCCAGGAAACGCTGGTACTGCTGGCGGATGAAAGCCTGATCGTTCCGTTGCTGAAAAACATCCCGAAGAAGGTCGGCAAAGCGAACATCACACTCGGTCTGCCTTTGCGCAACAGCTCGCTGCGCACGTGGGTCGAGCTGATCTTCCGCATCCAGGAAGGCATCGAAAAATACAAGCGCGTCACAGCTTACCACAAAGACCTGATCCAGGCCTGGAACCATCCGTTTGTGATCGCGATTCTGGATGAGCAGGACCTGCATGCCGTGCACAGGCGGGAAAAGGAAATGCGCCGCTGGAACACGGTTTTCCAATCTCCCGGAGCGATCGTTTCACCGGAAATACTGAAGGAGCTCCTGACACTGCTCTATACGCCCTGGAAAAACGACTGGGCGCTGGCGCTGCAATGCGTCCGCGGACTGAACCGTTTCATCCACGAACGTCTCGGGGAAGAAGATGCGTTTGAAAAAGCGCTGATCCAGGGTTTTGACCACGCCATCATCGACTTTGAGAACTGCATCGCCGAAGGCATTCCCGACATGTCGCTGCGGACTTTCCGTGCGTTGTTCAACCAGCAATGGACGGCCGACAGCATGGCCTACTATGGAAATCCGGTCGATGGCCTACAGATCATGGGTTTGCTCGAAACGCGTTTGCTTGATTTCAAAACGATCATCGTGCTCGGGATGAACGAAGGCAAAATGCCACCGACGAACCCGATCCAGACTTTTGTGCCGATGGACCTGCGCCGCTATTTCGGCATGCCGACCCCGCGGGAGAAACAAGGACTTTTTGCGCATCACTTTTACCGCCTGCTGCACAATTGCGATGAAATGTACATTACCTATACGACTTCTTCCGAAACGCTGATGTCGAGCGAGCCGAGCCGCTACCTGATGCAGCTTGAGCTCGAGCTGGCCAGGGAAAATTCGGATTTTAAGCTGATCCGCCGGGATTACACGATCGACAGCGACGATTCGCAATCGAATATCAAGGTCGTACTCAAAACACCGGAAGTTTTCGAACGGCTCGACGAATTGTTCGCCGCCGGGACTTCTGCCAGTGCGATTAAGGCATACATGGCCTGCCCGCTCGATTTCTACTACAAATATGTGCTGAAATTCGGCGAGGAGAAAAAGGTCGAGGAAGAAGTAGAGAGTAACACGTTCGGAACCTTTATCCACACGGTGCTCGAAAAACTGTACGAGCCTTTTGCACGCCGCAACAAAGCCGGGGAGCTTGTGGTTCCGCAGCCGCCGAGCCTGCACGTCGAGGACATCGATCTCATGCTGAAAAAATACGAATACCTGTTGCGCCAGGTGTTCAGCGAACATTTTAAGGGCAATCCCGAAGCATTTGAGACCGGCAAGAACTACCTCAGTTTCTCGATGGCGATGGAGCTGACAGAACGTTTCCTGAAGTTCGAGAAAAAGAAGCTCCTTGAAGCGGGTAACAGGCCCGTATTCATCGAAGCGCTCGAAGAAGAATTTGCGCATGTGCTCGAGCTCGAGATCCACGGGAAAGTGCGCGCGATCCGCCTGAAAGGTTTTGCCGACCGCGTCGATTCCTGGGACGGAAAAATCCGCATTGTCGATTACAAAACCGGGAAGGTCGAAGAAGGAGATGTGGGCGCGAAACAGGTCACTTTCAGCGGTACGCCGGTTGAAGCGCTACTCGATCTCAGCAAAAAATCCAAGCACTTTTTCCAGCTGATGGTCTACAATTACCTCTATTTCCAGAAATACGGGGTTGTGCCGGAACAAAGTGCGATCATCTCCTTTGTGAAGCTGCACGACAGCCCGTTCAATATCCAGCCCGGACAACTGCGCATGGAGGAAGTCGTCGAACATTTCCCGGAAGTTTTCCGGCAGTTGCTCGAAGAATTGTACGATCCCGAAACGCCTTTTGTGCATACTGACGCGTATTTCAATTACTGCGCGTACTGCGTGTGACAGATTTATACCAAAACGTGGTTAGAAACATAAGAAATCTCATCAACAGTTGATATGTTCCTTTAATGAAGTTTAATTCGCGCAGGTACAAGTTTTTTCTTTTTTGGCATTGCCCCAAAAAAGAAACAAAAAAACGCTAGGACTCCGCAAACTTAGCTTTCTTATACTCCCACAACTCGAAAATGTCAGTGATCCTGCGGCTTCTTCCATTTTTGGCGAGTTCTGGTTCGCCGGCGAAAGCACATTTGCTAATGTCCAGTCTCCGCTTCGAATTGGAGATTATTTTTAAAAGGTAGATTTGAATCGTAAGAACCTGATTTAATTCCATTAAACGATCGATCTCAAAAACGTATTATTCTAGTCCGACAGTTCATTTTCGCACCTTCTGAAGGAGGTGATTTGATACCAATTCCAGATTCTTTCCAGATTTAAATCCGTAATTTGCAGTATGAAGGTATTGCTGATCGAAGACGAGGCAGACATGCGCGACAACATCTGCGCATCGCTGGCCAAAGAAGGTTTCCGCGTGGAAGTGGCCGAGAATTTCGATGCGGCAATGGACAAAGTATTGTTGTACGATTACGATTGCATTTTGCTGGATATTATGTTGCCGGACGGCAGCGGGCTCGACATTCTCCAGCTTTTGAAAAAAGAAGGAAAATCAGACAGCGTCATCATCCTGTCAGCCAAAGATTCACTCGACGACAAGATCACGGGACTCGACCTCGGCGCCGACGATTACCTGACCAAACCCTTCCACATGGCGGAATTGAACTCCCGGTTGAAATCCGTCATCCGCAGGCGTTCCTTTGGTGGAAAGAACGAGATCCGGCTCAACAACCTGACGATCTTTCCAGAGGAGCACAGCGTGCAAATCGCCGGTGAAACCATCGACCTGAACCGCAAGGAATTTGACATTCTCAATTACCTCGTCGCGAATAAAAACAGGTTGGTCAACCGCGGCTCGATGGCCGAGCATGTCTGGGGCGATAATATCGATTCAGCGGACAATTTCGATTTCATCTATTCCCAGATCAAAAACCTGCGCAAAAAGCTGCGTGACAATAATGCAGACATTGAAATCCGATCGATCTATGGCATCGGCTATAAACTCCTGGTATGAAACTGCGCAACTATACTTTATTGTACCTGTCCGTTTCCCTGCTGATCATCCTCGGCATCTGGGCAACGTTGTTCTACATCAACATGCTGGATGAAGTCTACGACAGCATCGACGACGGGCTCGACAACTATAAAATGCTGATCATCGACAAGGCCGAAACCGATTCCACGGTGGTGCACAAAAACGCTTTTGCCGAAAGCAATTATTCGATCCGCGCGATTTCCCGGGAACAGGCGCTGCAAACGCGCGATGTGTACCGCGACACGCTGATGTACATGCAATATGAGGCCGATTTTGAGCCGGTGCGCCTGCTGACAACCGCTTTCATTACTTCCGAAGGCCAGCCCTACGAGCTGAAAGTCATTTCATCGATGGTGGAAGAAGACGATTTGATCGAAGACCTGCTGTATGCCTTGTTGTGGCTGTACCTCGTGATCATGGTCACGATGGCGATTGTCAACACGCTGATGATACGCCGCATCTGGGCGCCTTTTTACGAGACGATCCGCCAGCTCAGGAACTTTAAGCTAGGCAGCAGGCACCATTTTGTTTCGCCGCGCACAAAAGTCAGCGAGTTTGTGGCGCTGAACGAGACGATCGAATTGCTGTTGCAGCAAAACCTCGAGACCTACAACGGGCAGAAACAATTCATCGAAAATGCAGCGCACGAATTGCAGACACCGCTGGCGATCTCGATCAACAAGCTCGAGCTCTTTGCGGAAAATGCCAGTCTGCCGGATGCAGAAATGGAGCAGCTCGGCTCTGTGCTGGCGAACCTCGAACGGCTCACGAAGCTCAATAAATCGCTGCTGCTGCTTTCGAAGATCGGCAACAAGCAGTTTGAAGCCGCCGAACAGCCAATCAACCTCAATGAGATCGTGTTGCGCATTGTCTCGGATTTTGAAGATTTCGCCAACCACAGGCTGATCCGCATTGAAGTAGACGACATCGAAACGATCCGTCCGCGCATGGCGCCCGATCTCGCCGAAATGCTGGTCGTCAACCTGCTCAAAAATGCGCTTGTCCACAACCGCGAAGGCGGAACGATCCACGTCCGCATGGCACAAAATACGCTCGAGATCTCCAACACGGGCGTTCCTGAAGCGTTGGATACAGACAAGATCTTTACACGCTTCTACAAAAATGCGCAGTCGAGCCAGACTACCGGGCTGGGTCTTGCGATTGTCAAAGCAATTGCGGATGCCTGTTACCTGCGGATTGACTATGCGTTTGAAGAAAAGCACGTTTTCAGCGTTTATTTCTGATCTACAACAGTTTATTTCCCGATTCTTTCCTGATTCGCATCCTAGTTTTGTGCTATCCAATCCGCAAAACATGAAAAGAACAGGATTTATGCTCGGGGCTTTATTGACTGTATGCAGCGTTTCCGCGCAAAGCGACAGTGTCGCCCAACCCGCGAAGATTTTTAAGATCTCACATGCCGAACCTTTGTACAACGACCTGATCCGCGACCTCGGTGCACGCAGGGGCGAACGGGAATTCAATGTCGGCTGGGGCATGAGCGATCGCCGGGATTTTGTCAATTATTCCGGTTTTGTAGAATATGAATTTGCGCCCCTCAACCACCTCGGGCTCGAAATAGAAGTTCCGATCCAGCTTTACAGCAGCGCTGTGTCGAATTCAGAAACAGCCGCCTTTCCCGAAAACCGCATCGAAGGCGTTAAGCTGGCTGCGCAATATACCCTGGCGGTGTCTAAAAAACACATGACCTCGTTAGCGCTTGGCTACATTCAGGAGTTTGAATTCAATTCCTTTGCAAACATCAGGAGCCATAGCCGTTTTCTGACTGGTCTTTCCTGTAACCCGATCTTCGTTGCGGCGAAAAAATGGGGTGAAGCTTTCCATACGCTGATCTACACCGGGCCGGTTTTCGAACAGGAATTCGCCGGTGGAAATGCAACAACCAACTATCTTCTCAATTTAAATGTGCATTATGTATTTGTGGGAGCAGGCCATTTCATCGGTCTCGAAACCAACATCGCATTTTCGGAAGGCCAGACATCGCTGGTTTGGCGGCCGCAGATGAAATTCAGACTTTCTCCCGGCGTTTCACTCGGCTGGGTAAGCGGAATTCCGTGCGATCTGCGCGAACAAGGTTTCAGCCTGATGGCCCGGCTGATCTGGGAACCGCAAAGGAAATAGGATCGCGCTATCGGTATATAGGAATATCGGTATATGGCGATATGTAGTAATTACGGATAGCCGGATAATTAAGTAAAACACTTTCCCAATTCTTTCCAGATTCAGGTATTTACTTTGCTGTATCAATGAAACACAAACACTTAAAACGAAACGAGATGAAAAAGTATGTAACCATTTTTGGATTCGCGATCGCGCTCAGCGCCTGCGCACAGAATACAATCCAAAGCAATGTGCCTTCTGTGGTATTGAACAGTTTTCAAAAGGAATTCCCAAACGCGACAAATGTGGAATGGGAAACGATGGAGAAAGCCTATGAAGTGGATTTTGACCTGAACAGGCTCGATCACGAAGTTTGGCTCGACCAGCACGGAAAGATCATCAGCCATAAACAGGAGCTGGCCGTCAATGACGTGCCAAAAACGATCGCTGCTGCCGTCACACGCGACTTTGCAGGTTTCCGCACGACTGATGCAGACAAAGTCGAAGTGGAAGGAAAAACGACTTACATCGTCGAGGTGAAAAACGGCGGCACGGAATGGAAAGCGACGTATGGCGCAGATGGAACCCTGCTGCAAAAAATCCCGGATTGAGCGAAAAGTTGCGTGCTAAAAAAACACGAAGACATCTGATGCTTCGTGTTTTTTATTGTATGGGGTGAAGTTCCGTCTAGCTATTCGCCGGATTTCCTTTGGAGTAATTTTCGTAATCCTCGCACATGTCCTGTTCGAATTGTTTCGTGACGCTGATCGGGATGAATTCCTCAACGACGTTCGTTTTATCGAGTCCGAAATCCTCTGCGGGTTTAAGTCCGAGACTTTTGATGAAGCGGTACACTTTAACGGTCATGATCTCGAAGGCCGACAATTTGTTGTCCGTCGCTACGCGCGAGTTCAGCACGACAAATTTAAAGTCCGGGGAATCGAATTTGCCGCGTACGCAATCAAAAATGCTCTTTCCGCTGAGCTCTCCTTTTTCAACCATGTTGTCGTGGATCTTCTTCAGCATGAACTCGATGCGGTGCTCTTCCTTGAAACCAAGTTGCAGCGAGATGTAATAACAATGTTTGTCGATGATCTCGTTCACCGAATAATTGATTCCCCACGGCTCTGTTTTAATATCGAGGTGGAAGAACCAAACGACATCTGCCTTGCGCGGACGTTTGCGGAACAGCGAATAATAGACCGTTGCATCCAGTTTGTTCGGGCTGCAGCTGCGTGTCGGATAGATGAGGTTTGTGGCTTCGTACGGCAGGTTTTTATCTTCGCGCACGGAGTTCAGCAAGGGAATGATGCGCTTCATCGGGATGTATTCTGTGATATTCGCACGCAGGCGTTTCGCTTTGTAGAACAGGTACAGGAAGAAGAAAAAGAGGATCGCGAGGATCAGCGTAAACCAGCCTCCATGAATGATCTTGCCGAGGTTGGAAGCCAGGAAGATGCTTTCGATGATCATGAAAAACGCAAAGATACCGATGTAGAACAGCTTCGCCTTCGGATATTTCAGGATCAGCAGAAAACCAAGCAATGCCGAGGTCACGACCATGTTGATCGTGATCGCGAGTCCATAGGCAGCCTCCATGCGGGTAGATTCTTCAAAAACGTAGATCACGAGCAAACAGCCGATCATCAGGAACCAGTTGATGGCCGGGATGTAGATCTGTCCGTGGTGATCAGTTGGATATTTGACTTTCAGGTTGGTCCACAATTTCAGTTTGATCGCCTCGTTCATCAGTGTGAAGACACCGGTGATGAGCGCCTGGGAAGCAATGATCGCGGCTAAGGTCGCAATGACGATGACGTAGGGCAAGAGGTGTTCCGGTACCATCGCATAAAAGATCGTTTGTTTGCCTTTCAGCTCGAAACCGGGTTTCAGGCAAAGTGCAGCCTGGCCGAAATAGTTGATGATCAGGATCACGATGACCAAAGACCAGCTGATGCGGATATTTCCCTTGCCGCAATGGCCGAGGTCCGAATACAGCGCTTCGGCTCCGGTCGTACAGAGGAAAACGGCGCCGAGCACCCAGAATCCGCCGTGATTGACAACGAGGTCGTAGGCGTAATACGGGTTCAACGCTTTCAGTACAGTCATGTTGCCGGCAATGTTGATCAGCCCGAGGTAAAGCAATACGCCAAACCACACGAGCATGATCGGGCCAAAAGCTTTTCCGATCAGCACCGTTCCAAATTGCTGCACGGCAAAAAGTGCGAAAATGATCCCCACAACGATTGGGATGGTGGGAATGCCTTCATACAGGTTGTTCAAACCTTCCACAGCGGAAGAAATCGAGATCGCCGGCGTAATAAAACCGTCGGCCATCAAGGTTGCGCAACCGATCAATGCCGGGATCACGATCCATCTGACCCTTTTCCTTTTCAACAGGGCATAAAGCGCGAAAATCCCGCCTTCGCCGTTGTTATCTGCATTCAGCGCAAAATAAATGTACTTGATGGTCGCTATCAGGATCAAGGTCCAGATCACAGCGGACAACCCGCCTAGAATGACTTCTTCGGAAATATGCGTACCACCACTTGTGATGGCCTGAAAAACGTAAAGCGGGGATGTGCCGATGTCGCCAAACACAATTCCGATAGTAATTAAAAAGCCTGCAACACCAATTTTGGTGTAGTTGCCTTTCTGTCTTGATTCCATGAACGTAAATTGAATGAACGTCAACAATGCCGAAAACCGTTGTTTCCAGTTAACAATTGACGGTGTAAATTTAATACATTCGCAGATTGCGTGTTCTAAAATGGAAGAGAATTTTAAAAAGATTTTTGAGCTGCTGCGTTACTTGAAATGTGCAGTATATCAGATGATTCCCCGCGATTTTAGTTCGAGGTATTTGTTGATGGTTTGCAGCGACAGATCTTCAGGCCTTGTGAGGATCGTCTGGATGCCGTTCTGCTTCAGCTCGCGGGCAATTTTTGCCTTCACATTGATGAGCTTTTCAGCGACTGCGGATTGATAGATTTCCTCGATCTCACCGACGCGTTGGAAAGCAACTTCCTCCAGCTCGTTGTTCTGGAAAAACACAACGACCAGCACATGTCGCTGGTTGATGCGCTTCAAGGTGGGCAGGGCGCGGCGCATCGCGAATTCGCTTTCGAAGTTCGTGTAGAGCATCAGCAAAGACCGCGTTTTGACAGTTTGCCGGATCGATTCATACAAAAGCTCAAAGCTCGATTCGCGGAAATGGGTTTGCTGGTTGTACAGCAGGTTCAGGATGCGGCGCAGTTGTCCGGCGGAGCGGTCGGCAGCGAGCTGCGTGCCTATCTTGTCTGAAAACGTGATCAGGCCGGCACGGTCGCCTTTTTTGATGGCCACGTTGGCGAATACGAGTGCCGCATTGATCGCATAGTCGAGCATGGTCATCGATTCGAACTCGACCTGCATGTTGCGGCTTTTGTCGATCAGTGCATAAATGTGCTGTGAGCGCTCATCCTGGTATTGGTTCACCATCAGCTCGCTCTTCTTGCTCGTGGCTTTCCAGTTGACGGTGCGGAGGTCGTCGCCCTGCACGTAATTTTTGATCTGCTCAAATTCGTTGTTGTGGCCGATGCGGCGCAATTTTTTGATGCCGCGTGCCTGGGTCTGCTGGTGGAAAACCTTCAGCTCGAATTGCTTCATCTGCAAAATCGACGGGTAAACGGCGACCGTCTGCTCCAGCCCGACCTCAATCCTGCGGCGCACCATGAACAAAGCGGATGAAACGTAAATCAGCACATTGCCGAACAGGTATTCGCCGCGTTTGGTAGGTCTGAACGCGTATTCGAAAGCCTTTGATCTTCCGGCGAGGATCAGCGCATGGTATTGCACGTTGCGCATCTGCATCTGCACGGGAAAACCTTCGACGACAGTCAGGTTCAACGGCTGATTTTGCAGGTTGTGTACAGTCAGTGCAACGGTATTTGAATCGCCGAGGCTCAGCAAAGATTCTACCTTGCGCGTTGCGCTCACCGGTTCCCGTACAACAAAAGTCAGCACGATGTCGAGCAGCAGGAATCCCAACAGGCACAGCAGCGATACATGCGCGACAAAGCGCATCCATCCGAGGAAGGAACCGCAGCAGTACAGTCCGACGACAACGGCGAGCAACACGAAAAAGAAGCGTGTCAGGTATAAGGAGCGGAGCAGTTTCATGCCTTATCTCGGAACTTCGATCAGTTGGATAATTTCAGCGATCACATCTTCCGGGCGGATGCCTTCCATTTCGGCTTCCGGGGTCAGGATGATGCGGTGATTGAGCACGTGCGGCGCGACAAACTGGATGTCTTCCGGCGTCACGAAATCGCGTCCGCGGATCGCAGCCAGTGCCTTCGAAGCTTTCAGCATCGACAGGGAAGCACGCGGTGAGCCGCCGAGGTAGATCTTGCCGTGGTTGCGCGTTTTGTGCGTCAGGTTGGCAATGTAAATCAGCAGGTTGTCCTCGATAATGACTTCCTCGATGAGGTCGTGGATGCGTTGAATATCCGCATGCGTGAAAACCGGTACAACGGCGTCGAGGCTTGGCGTTTTGATGTGGTTCTTATACCGTCTCAGGATGTCTGTCTCTTCTTCGAGTCCCGGATAGTCGAGCTTGATCTTGAACAGGAAACGGTCGAGCTGCGCTTCCGGCAGGTTGTACGTTCCTTCCTGCTCCACGGGATTCATCGTCGCGATCACGAGGAAAGGGAATTCCATCGGGTATAGCATGCCGTCGTAGGTGATCTGGCGCTCTTCCATAACCTCGAACAGCGCAGCCTGTGTTTTGGCCGGGGCGCGGTTGATCTCATCGATCAGTACAATGTTACTGAAAACCGGTCCTTTGCGGAAATTGAAGCTGGAATCTTTCATGTTGAAAACGGAAGTCCCAAGCACGTCCGACGGCATGAGGTCCGGCGTAAACTGGATGCGTGAGAACCCGATGTGCAGTGCTTTCGCCAGGACTTTGGACGAAAGTGTTTTCGCCACGCCCGGTACACCTTCCAGCAATACGTGACCGTTGGAGAAAATCCCCGTCATCAGCAATTCGACCATCTGGTGCTGACCGATGATGAATTTCGACAATTCGCCGCGCACTTCGTTGACCTTTTGTGCGATCCAGATCATGTGTTCGCTGGAGCGCTCGAATCCGTAATGGGTTCCTGTCTCCAATGGGTTCTCCGTGGATTCCGCCGTCATTTCTTCCGGAACGTTCTCTTGCGGTGTCTCCGGCTGAGGTACATCTGCCTTCGGCATGTATTCGGAATGATCCTGTGGCGTTGCGTTCGGATCCTGGTTGTCTGCTTCGTTGATCATAACTTCGTATTTAAATAGGGAGCAATAAACTGCTCGAAGGATTGCTTATCGTAATAACTGAGTTCAAAATGTGCAATGTGCATCCGGCGGTTGCCCGAGAACAGGAATTGTGTAGCACCTTCGGTAACTTTGACCTCCAGCAGGTCGTTGAGCGCATACGTGCGTTTTCTGCCGTAGTTCGGATAATGCGTCAGCGATTGGTCTGCGAGTGTCAGCAAGGGCCTGTTCAGCGAAAGAATGCCGCGGGCGATGAGGACAATGCCGATCGGCCAGAAGATGATCCCGAATCCGCTGGACTGGTTCAGCAGGTAGAAACCGCGCAGCAACAGGACAATTCCAGCAGGAATCAGGAGACTTGGGAAAAGGATCCTGCGCCTGAAAACGAAAGTTTTGCGCTTGATCTTTGCCTGCAATTTCGATTGGATGATTCCGGTTTCGAGGTAAAAATCGCGTTGCAGTTTCGCGACCTGCGCAATGTAAGCATGGTCGATAGAGCCGGCTTCACGCGTTTCGAACAGTTTGATCAGCTCGCGGATGCGTACAGCATCGACGCCTGTTTTTTCTGCAAGGAGTTTGATCTCTGCGTCTTTTTCTTTGGCGGACAGGTCGATGAAAAACTGCCTGCTGACGCTGACTTTGAAATTCTTCCACATCACCATGAGGATGTCATAGGGCATATGCTGCCTGAAATAAATGGCCTTGATCGTATCTGCAAAAGCGAGCGACCTGTTTTTGGCCGGCGCAAGATACGGAATGACCGGCAATACCCGCTTCGTCCTGAAGATCAGGTAAAGCAGGATGCCTGCAATCGACAGCAGTAATGCATACAACAGGCTCGGATGCTTGAAAATGTATTGCAGGAAGCGGTCGTCTTCCTGGCCATCGCCGGAATCATCACCGGATGCCGGTGTGGAAATGCGGCCGAGCTCCAGCCATTTGATCGTGCGTTTGGGCGCCAGCTGATCGATGACAAACTGTGCGTGTTCGTAACCGCCTTTGTCGAGGAACTGATAATTGTAGAACAGCTCCGGATTGGCATGCAGGTAGACGGTTCCTTCGCCGACTTCCAACGCAATGAAATTGGGTGTCAGGAGCGCTTCGCTGAGGGTCACGTAGTTCGAGTCGCGGATGGTGTTGTGCTCGAAGAGGTTCCAGCGACGGGCGACTGTGTCCATCTGGAAGATCGAATGCAGCTTGTAGTATTCATCTTCCGTCGAAACATACAGCACCGTGTCGTAGTACCAGGAATTGTAGATATTGTTGAAAAAAGCTTCGTAAACCGTATCCTGCAGGTTGTGGAAAGACAGGAACAAATCTGCGCCTTCCACGACTTCCACCATCAGCGCGTCGAACTCGGAAGCGGAAATGATGAACTGGTCGCCGGCAAAGACATACGTGCTGCGCGGATCGCCGAGGTAGTTGGCCAATGAATCGTTGATGACGACATCCGGCTTGCCGCTATGGCGCGCAAGCTGCTCGCGAAACAGGTGTAAACCGAGCGGACCTTTACCGGAAAGCTCGAATTCCTTTTTCCAGTCGTCGGACACAATTTTTTTGGGCGCAGTACCGGGTGCGACCGGGCTCGAATTTCCGGCAAACAGCCAGACAAATAAGATCATGAGCACGACCATGGCGCCGCCGATCAGCAGGATGCGTTGCTTATTCATGGGCGTTGGTCAGTTGCTGGTAATGTTGTTCGAGGTGTGGGGCGACTTCCTGAAAATCTGCCTCCGTAATTTCATAATCACCGTACCAGACGAGCTCGTAAATGCGCATGCTTTCCGCAAATGCTGCGGCACCGGACCGGTTTTGCAATTGCAGCCAGTAATCGTAATTCGTCAGTTCCTTGCGCCATTTGATGTGGTTGAGGCGGATCAGCTCCTTCAGGATGAATGTGAAATAAATGCGCACGCAAGCCCGGTAATCTCCGCGCAGCAGGGCTTCTTCGAGCCGCAGCTCCAGCTCTGTTTTCGGGATGAGGGCCGGATTCCAGTCTTCGGGAGAAAAATCAGACGAAACGCGCCTGTTGGATGTATGCTGTTTTTTAGCAAGCTGGTAAACGATGATTCCCAGTAATGTGAGCAATAAGAGAACGCCGAGAATCGTCAGCAAAGTACCCGAGAAGAAGGGAACCTGGACTTGTTCGTCCGGTTGAGGTTGCGCAGTCGATGGAGCGGGTTCAGGCGCTGATGCTTCGCCGGGTTCCGGCCGCTGGATGTCGGGATCTATCGGTTTGCTCCCCGCACCAGTTTCCCCGCGCTTTTCGGCCCGGGCCTTGCGAATGTCCTTGGGGCTGTAGGAAATACCGCCGCTGTAGCCTTCATAACTGTCGTATTCGTCGACGTCCTCCTGCATCGAGGGCGGCGACAGGTATTCGGAGCCCGCAGGACCGGTGTATTTTTTCTGCCGGACATATTTGTAGTCGCGCTGATATTCCTGCCAGCCTGCTTTCGGAGACGGCTTTGCATCCTGCTGCGCGGTCAGCGAACAGGCGATCAACAGGAACAGGTATGTCAGGCGCTTACTCAAAATCGATCTCATTTTCTTTGAACCTGCTTCTTTTGCCGAATTTCTTCAGGCTTTCCTTGAGTCCGCCGGCTGTGTCTTTTTCCTGTTCGTTCAAAGCGATGAAAATCATGCCGATGATCCACAGCGGGAAAAGCGCGGTGATGAAGAACAAGTAAACAAACTGGCGGGTGATGTTTCCCCAGAAAAGGCGGTCGAGGTTCAGCGTTCCGGCGATGTCCTTGACGAAATCGCTCAGCATATCGAGCAGGTCGCGCATTGGCGGAGCCGAATTGGGGGAAGACGGGATACTGCCCACGAAAGCGATCGGCTGCATGAAAAGCGCAAAAATGAGTGCGAACAGCAATACGCTCAGGATCGAAAAACCATACGATCGGCTGCTGTAGATCCAGCCCAGGCGCATCCGCGTGCGCAGGCTTCCTTCGGAGAGGGTGGGAACAACCGCATTCAGGTAAAAAAACGGCAATACCAGCAAAAGCAGGATGAACAAATACCACGGGATGGCCATCAGCAGGGCAAACAACAACAGGTTGCCGAGCCAGACGGCTGTAAAATGCTTGTTGGCGTACTGAAAAAAGCTTCTCCAGGAAAAGGCTTCGTGCAGGGAGTGGAAGGTGTACAAAACCGACAGAAACATGCCAGCGAGCAGTACCGACCAACAGAGTACGGCGACGAAATCCTGCAGGCCGGTGAAACCGAAACCAAACATGATCTCGAGCTGTTTGGACCAGTCATACCAGTGTTCGGTTGTCATCAGATCGGCATGGAAATGGTCCTGGAAGAGCACGACCACCCACATCAGCGGGAAGATCAGCAGGAGGTTGATGCGGAAAAATTTCGCAAAATGAACCCGGTAGAAGCGGAACGTATCGGAAATGATCTGTCCGAAACTGCGGATCTTCTGCAAATCGAAAGTCTGTTTGGGCGTGTAGTTGACGGCTTCTTCGCGGTTCACGAGTTCGGGATGTTTGCGCGCGACGATGACCGGATAAATGACGTAATAGATAAGTATGATCGCAAAGGAAAGTCCGATCAGTGTCCATTTGGACCATTCGGAAAGATCCTGGTAATGCCGCGTGACATAGCTTTCGAGGAAACCGGCGACGATCAGGAAAGGAACGAGGCTCAGCATGATTTTGAGTCCGCGCTTGGCCGACAGCTGCAACGATTGCAAACGCGTATAATTGCCGGGAAAAAGCCAGCCATTGCCGAGTGTAATGCCGGCGCCCGCAGCGAGTACGATGGCGGAGATCTCAAACGCACCGTGGATCCAGATCGCCAGGAAAGATGTGACGAGCAAGCCTTTCGCGGCAAAAAAGTATTGGAAGGAGCCGAGCATGACGGCATTCTGGAACAGGAAAATGTGGGTGCCGATCGTGAAAAAGAACCCGAAAATGAAAGTCAGGAAAGCGACGCGCACGTTGTTGGTCGTGATCCGGATGAACATCGACAGCTGGTCTTCACCCTGGTACACGGCCATTGGGTTGCCATTGGCGATGTTCTCATTGGTCATCTCAACGTATTGTGCGCTCGTGACAACCTTCGCAAAATCCGGGTTTTCGTGTGTTGTGATCGCGCCGAGCACCGCCCAGATCAGGAAAACGACAAAAGAAAAATAGAGGTTCTTGCGGGCGCGGTAAATTTCCAGCGGCAGCGACGTTTTCCAGACGGTGATGATTTTTTTGAAAGACTCACCCTGTTGGATGTGCAGGCCCGTGTAGACCCGCTGTGCGAGCAGGTTCAGGTACACACGCACGGTGCGGCGTTTGTAAAAGGTCTGGGCATAACTGAGGTCGTCGGTAATGTCCATATACAGATCGCTCAGCTCCTCAGGGTCACGGGTTTGACTTTCGGAAAGCTGCTCAAAGCGTTTCCATTTTTCTTTATTTTGTTCTATGAAGGAGGTTTCTTTCATCGCTGTGGAGGGTAAATATAGTATTTTTCCGCATCCGCAGTTGAAAAAATGAGCGGGCCGACCGGGGCGAGACGGCACCAAAATCAGGAACGGGACACGCTGTCAGATTGCTCCATTTTTCTTATCTTTGCGCGCATTATACATACACACGCCCACATGAGCTCAAAATACCAGGAATACAAAGGATTGAACCTGCCGCAGGTTGCGCAGGAAGTAATGGAAAAATGGGAAAAGGAGAAAATCTTCGACCTGTCTGTTTCTTCGCGCGATGAAAACAAACCGTTCGTGTTTTTCGAAGGACCGCCTTCCGCCAATGGATTGCCGGGAATTCACCACGTCATGGCCCGTTCGATCAAGGATATTTTCTGCCGCTACAAAACGTTGCAGGGTTTCCAGGTGAAACGCAAAGCGGGTTGGGATACGCACGGTTTGCCGGTAGAGCTCGGTGTTGAGAAAGAGCTCGGCATCACGAAGGAAGACATCGGCAAGAAAATCTCCGTCGAGGAATATAACAATGCCTGCCGCGAAGCGGTGATGCGCTACACGGACATCTGGAACAACCTGACGAAACAAATGGGTTACTGGGTGGACATGGAGAATCCATACATCACTTACGATTCCAAATACATGGAAACGGTGTGGTGGCTGCTCGCGCAATTGTACAACAAAGGGCTGATTTATAAAGGCTATACGATCCAGCCGTATTCCCCGAAAGCGGGAACGGGCTTGTCTTCGCACGAAGTGAACCAGCCGGGCACGTACCACGATGTCAAGGATACAACGATCGTTGCACAGTTCAAAATGGTAGACGGACAGGCGACGCCGTTTGGAGTTGACAAAGACATTCATTTCCTGGCCTGGACGACCACACCGTGGACTTTGTCCTCCAATACCGCATTGACGGTTGGACCGAACATCGAGTATGTACTCGTGAAAACGTTCAATCCCTATACTTTTGCGCCGATCTCGGTTGTACTGGCGGCGAAGCTTGTCGGCTACCAGTTCGCGAAAGGATTCGTCGCTGTTGATTCCGCAGAAGGCTTGAACACTTATCAGCCGCAGGACAAAACGATCCCTTACTTCATTACAGGATCCTGCTTAGGCAAGGAGCTTGTCGGCCTGAAATACGAACAATTGCTGCCATACGCCTTGCCACATGAAAATCCGGAGCAGGCTTTTCGCGTGATCCCGGGGGATTTTGTGACAACAGAAGACGGAACAGGGATCGTGCATACCGCGCCGACTTTCGGTGCAGACGATGCGAAAGTCGCTGCTGAAGCCGGCGTACCTGCGATGCTTGTCATGGATGAAACGGGAAAACTGGTTCCGCTGGTCGATCTGCAGGGCCGCTTCCGTCCGGAAATGGGACCTTATGCCGGCATGTACGTGAAGAACGAATATTATGCCGATGGCGAAGCGCCCGACAAATCCGTCGATGTGCAGATCTCCATCCAGCTGAAAGAACAAAACAAGGCCTTCAAGGTCGAAAAATACGAACACAGCTATCCGCATTGCTGGAGAACGGACAAGCCGATTTTGTACTATCCGCTCGATTCGTGGTTTATCCGCGTAACGGATGCGAAAGACCGCATGATCGCGCTGAACAATACGATCAACTGGAAGCCGGAATCCACGGGGGCAGGCCGCTTCGGCAAATGGCTCGAGAATGCCAACGACTGGAACCTTTCGCGCTCGCGCTACTGGGGGATCCCGATCCCGATCTGGTCTACGGAAGATGGCGAAGAGCAGATCTGCATTTCCTCTGCTGAAGAGTTGAAGGCAGCCTGTGAGCAATCCGTTGCTGCCGGCATCATGGACAAAAACCCGCTGGCGGACTTCACGGTCGGCGACATGTCGACGGAGAATTATGCGAAGATCGATTTCCACAAGAACTATGTGGACCAGATCGTGCTTGTTTCTGCTTCCGGCCAACCAATGTACCGCGAATCGGACCTGATCGACGTTTGGTTTGACTCGGGATCGATGCCGTATGCCCAATGGCATTATCCGTTTGAGAACAAGGAAATGATCGACAACCACAAAGGTTTCCCGGGTGATTTCATTGCTGAAGGAGTGGATCAGACACGTGGCTGGTTCTACACGCTGCACGTGATCTCTACGCTTGTTTTTGATTCTGTTGCCTATAAAAACGTCGTTTCCAACGGGCTCGTGCTTGACAAAAACGGTCAGAAGATGTCGAAAAGTCTTGGCAACACGGTGAACCCGTTTGAAACATTGGAGAAATATGGTCCGGATGCGACGCGCTGGTACATGATCACGAATGCGCAGCCCTGGGACAACCTGAAATTTGACCTTGGCGGCATCACGGAAGTACAGCGCCGTTTCTTCGGAACGCTCTACAATACGTATTCATTCTTTACGCTGTATGCAAACATCGATGGTTTTACGTACAGTGAGGCTGACCTTGCGTTGGAAGAACGTCCGGAGATCGACCGCTGGATCCTTTCGAGACTCAACAGCCTGATCGTGCAGGTCGAGGAAGCTTACGAAACTTATGAGCCTACGAAAGCGGGCCGACTGATCCAGGATTTTGTGAATGACCAGCTTTCGAACTGGTATGTGCGTTTGTGCCGCCGCCGTTTCTGGAAAGGCGATTACACGCAGGACAAGATCTCGGCGTACCAGACTTTGTATACCTGTCTCGAGAAAGTTGCGATCCTGTCGTCGCCTATCGCGCCGTTCTTCATGGACCAGCTGTTCTGCGACCTCGACAAGGTATCGAACCGCCACATCGTGAAATCCGTGCACCTCGCGTACTTCCCGGAAGCAGATCCAAAGGTGATCGACCTCGAGCTGGAAGCGCAGATGGAAATTGCGCAGCAGGTTTCTTCGCTCGTGCTGGGACTCCGCAAGAAAGAAAAACTGCGTGTGCGCCAGCCTTTGCAAAAGATCATGGTTCCAGCTTTGAGCGGCGAATTCGCAAAGAACATCCGCCACGTCGCGGAGCTGATCCTCTCGGAAGTAAATGTGAAAGAGCTCGAGCTGATCGGTGAGGACAACCACATGCTCGTGAAAAGCATCAAGCCGAACTTCAAGACGATCGGCCCGAAATACGGCAAACAAATGAAAGCGATCGCCGCGGAAGTAGCGACTTTTACACAGGAAGATATTACAGCCATCGAAACCACGAAAGGTTGGAACGGAACGGTGGAAGGCAGCGCGATTGCGCTCGACCTGGCCGATTTTGAGATCGTCGCGGAAGACATCCCGGGCTGGTTGGTGAGCAGCGAAGGCGGCATCACCGTTGCGCTCGATATCACGCTGACGCCGGAGCTGGAACGCGAAGGCATCGCCCGCGAGCTCGTGAACCGCGTGCAGAACCTCCGCAAGGATTCGGGACTCGAAGTCACGGACCGCATCCACCTGAAAGTCGACAGTACGGATGAAATCCGCGCAGCGATTGCCCAGAACAAGGAATATGTCTGCAATGAAGTACTTGCAACGGATATCCACTTTGAGATCCTCGGCACGGAAGCGCTGCTGGTGGACCTCGTGGAAGCCGGAGACGCGAAGATTTCGGTGGAGAAGGCTTAATAACTACAATAAGAAAAAACATCCAAACCTCTGTACCTCGCGGTATGGAGGTTTTTTGTAAACCGGAAAATCGGAACACATGCTAGTCACCTGCGCCATCCTCATTCAAAACGATCTTATTTACTGTGCCCAGCGCTCAGCGGAGATGCCTTTGCCCCTGAAATGGGAATTTCCGGGCGGTAAGCTCGAAGCCGGGGAATCCGAAGAGGATTGTATACGCCGGGAGATCCGCGAAGAGCTTGGAATCGAGATCGTCGTCGGACAACGCCTGACGCCGAATGTACATTGGGTTTCCCGGGAGAAGATCATTCAATTGATCCCCTTTGTTTGCCGGCTGGCGGATGTGGATGCACCGATCCGTTTGAAGGAGCATTTGCAGGGGAAGTGGCTGCGGAAGGAGGAACTGATCGGGCTGGATTGGGCCGATGCGGATATTGCGATTGTGGGGGAAGTGTTGGGGCTTGATCCTTTATAAACCCTGCCCAAACGTCAGCAAATTCCAATCCGGATCCAACAACGCAAACTCACGCTGCCCCCAGGGTTTCGTTTGCAAATGCCCGTTGGGATGTATCGCCACCCCATTATCCAGCATGTCCTGATACAACTGATCGATGTCCTGCGTACGGATGTAAATCTGTCCGTAGTTCTCTTTCGGGTCGAGCGACTTGAATTCGAAGAAATGGATTTGGAGGCCGTCTTTTTCAACCATCAGGTAATCGGCATGGTCGGTGCTGCCAAATTCGCTGAAGCCGAGCTGGTCAATGTAATAGGCGAGGGTCGCGGCTTTGTCGCGCATTGGGAGCTTCGGGTGGATGTGTGTCATCATGGCTTTCGGTTTTTGGAATGGGAAATTACTTAAATTGCACAGATACTGAAAGTGTTTTAATGCGATTGTATAAATGCGGGCGATATTGGACAGGATGGAACGCAGTTTAAAACCTGCCGCAGAATGTTTTAACATTCTTTCACACCTGCCATTCGACCTTTGGCACAGCCTTTGTCCTGCGCCTTCCGAATCTTTAAATGCAAAGGAACATGAATATCTTAAAAACAGGAATGGTGGTTGCAGGGCTCGTGATCGGGACGGCGGCTATCGCACAGGAAAAAACGGGTGGAAAAACCGCTGAAGAGCGCGCGCAGATCCGCACGGAATGGATGGTGAAAGAATTGTCGCTGACCGACGCACAAAAGACGCAGGTAGCGAATATCAACCTGGCGGATGCACAGCAGCACGAGACGATCCGCAAAGATGCAGCGCTGAATGAGGACCAGAAAAAAGAAGCCTGGAAAGCAAGTCGCGCAACACATCAGGCGAAACTCAAAGAAGTATTGACGCCGGAACAACTGGCTGCGCTGGACGCGAAAAAGGACGAACGCAAAGCACATCACAAAGACGGCGACTCCAAACATCACGGGGATAAATCAGCGGAAGAAAAAGCGGAATTCAGGACAGACCATCTGACAAAGGAACTGTCGCTGACCGAAGCCCAGCAGGCGCAGGCATTGAAGATCAACACGGAAGCTTTGCAGAAAACCGAAGCGATCCGGAAAGATGCAAGTCTCACCGAAGAACAAAAAGAAAAAGCGATCCGCGAGAACAGGAATGCGCACATGCAGCAATTCAAAGCGATCCTGACACCGGAACAGCTGAAAATCCTGAAAGCGAAAAAAGAGGAGATGAAGGAGCATAAAGGCGAAAAAGGTTCTAAGAAGAACGATCCGAAGAAATAGTAATCCGGGATTTGAATGAAAGTCTCTCCATAACGCCCTGACAGTTTAGTCAGGGCGTTTTTTGTTGCAGGAACTTTTTATTTTCGGAATTGCAGCCCGGATTCAGGTTGTCATGGACCCGATTTGGTCTGCATGCCGGTACTTTTCAATCAGCACAAGTGATATTTAACATATCCGTAACGTCCACACAATAGATGCAGCTATGGAAACGGTTCCTGCATATCAGTTAATTGTAACTTGCGCTTATCATTTCACCTAAACAGTTTTATATGAAAACAATCTTTACAATTTGCTTTTGGCTTTGCGGAACCGCCGCTGTTTTCGGACAGCAACAATCCGCTGCATTGATCCATGAAGAAGCGCTTCTGACGAACCCGGACAGCACGCTCGTTTTTTATACCTATACGTCTGCAAACCTGGTCGCGTCTGTTACGACCCAACACCTCGAGGGAGGCAACTGGAAAAACAAGACGCAAACACTCTACACCTATAACATTCTCGACCTGCTGACAGAATCCATCGAATTCGACTGGAATGTCGGGGAGCAAGCCTGGTTGAATTCCCGCCGAAACACGCGGACATATACTGCCGGCGGCGAGCTTCTAACCAATCTGAACCAGGATTGGGGATCTAACGATTGGGTCAATGACACCCGCGAAATATATTATTTCAGTACTGCGGAACTGCCCGACAGCTCGATCGGAATGATGTGGAACGGTGCAGATGAATGGCAATTCACGAACAAAGCATTCTACGACTGGAACGCGGCGGGATTGCTCGAAGATGCGATTTATTCTGTTTTTATTGACAATGCCTGGCGACCCAACTCCAGGTTGACCAATACGTATACGGCTTTTGACGCACTGGACGTATCCACGCGCTACGTTTACTATAATCCGCAGACCTGGGTGCCTTATGCACGTGAAACGAATGTTTACAATGCAGATGAGCAGCTCACCGAGCTCCAGATAGAAACTTACTACGCGGAGACAGAGAACTGGGTATATAACTTCCGCGTTAGTTATACCTACAATGGCGACGGCACTTTGCACCAGGAGATTTATGCGAACTTTGACGAGGCGTTGAGCTTTTTCGTTCCTGTGGCGCGCAACACTTATTTCTACGGTGATTATGCCCTCGGATTGGGTGAAGAAGCATTCGCGACAGTCGACATCTTCCCA
>Ga0247806_10000370_pt1 | contig 29263 bp, 19 predicted proteins | sample UWRJL059202B1_FD_179935 | JGI IMG/M metagenome (GOLD analysis project Ga0247806, IMG submission 179935) | Plant litter microbial communities from Arlington Agricultural Research Station in Wisconsin, United States - UWRJ-L059-202B-1 | ecosystem: Environmental > Terrestrial > Plant litter >... | reverse complement strand
AAAATGGCGTTAAAGAATTGATTTTAATTGCTCAGGATTTAACTTATTATGGTCTTGACATTTATAAAAAAAGAAATCTTGCAGAACTTCTGGAAGCATTGGCAAAAGTGGAAGGAATCGAATGGATTCGTTTGCATTATGCCTACCCTACCGGTTTCCCAATGGATGTTTTAGAATTGATGAAACGCGAACCTAAGATTTGTAATTATATCGATATTCCGTTGCAACATATTTCGGATTCTATCTTGAAATCGATGCGTCGTGGAACTACTCAGGCAAAAACAACTCAATTGTTGAAAGATTTTCGTGCTGCAGTTCCCGGAATGGCAATTAGAACGACATTAATTGTGGGTTATCCCGGAGAAACTCAGGAAGACTTTGAAATTTTGAAAGATTTTGTTCAGGAAATGAAATTTGACAGGATGGGCTGTTTCGCTTATTCTCATGAAGAAAACACACATGCCTTTTTACTTGAAGATGATGTTCCGGCTGATGTAAAACAAGCCAGAGCAAATGAAATTATGGAATTACAATCGCAAATTTCATGGGATATGAATCAGGAAAAAGTAGGTCAGGTTTTCAAATGTATTATTGACAGAAAAGAAGGTGCTCATTTTGTTGGTCGAACAGAATTTGATAGTCCGGATGTTGATAACGAAGTATTAATAGATGCATCAAAACATTACGTAAAGACAGGTGAATTTGTTAATATAAGAATAATTGAAGCAACAGAATTTGATTTATACGGAGAACCTGCTTAAATTTACGTATTGATTTTTTAACTTTAGATAAAAACCTTTATGAAACCTATCCAATCTGCATTGTTTTTTGTTTTTACATTATTATGTTTCAATTCTGTTTCTGCACAGTACGGAAACGGATATAACAATGGTTATGGTGGCAATGGTGGTTACGGACGAGGTGGCGGAATGGGTATGGACAGAAGTATGATGCAGGGACCTCAGGGTAACACAAGTAAACCTAAAGAAGTTCCGGCTGAAGAAACTGCAGCCAAAATCGTAGAACAAATGAAACCCGAAGTTAATCTCGATGAATTGCAGGCAATTGCTATTACAAATGTTTTAGCTGACAGCATGAAAGAGCAAGGAGTTCTTTTGAAAAACGAAAGCAGCAGCCAGGACGAAAAAATTGAGCAAATGAAAGCCTTAAGAGAAAGCACTACTAAAAAAATTACTGCTTTTTTAAATCCAAATCAGGTTGAAAAATACACTGCTTTTATGGAAAACTTCAAAGAGATCAAAAAAACAAAATCCAAAAAGAAAAAAGATTCTAAAGAAAATAAAGACGCAAAAAAAGAGACGCAGGAAACAATAAAAGTTGAAGAATAACTGTTTTAATTCCATTAATAAATATAATTACCATGGCAAAAAAACTTTTTTGTGTCCTAATTACAGCAATTATTATAAGTTCTTGCTCAACTAATCCCTATAAGACTACTGAAAAAGCATACGATCAGCAGCTTAAAACCTTAGAAAATCAAATTACCAGCAAAGAAGCTTCTCCAATACCGGCAGTTAGCCCTGTAGTTATTGATACTACTTATGCTCAGCAATTGGGTATTATAAAAGATACATTATCAAAAACAGGATCTACAGCTTTATTAAACGGTATAAATACAGAGTGGATAGGTACTGTAAACTTTAATTTACGAAAACCAAGTTTCATTGTTATCCATCATACTGCACAAGACTCTGTTCAGCAAACTATCAGCACTTTTACCAAAACAAAAACGCAGGTAAGTGCTCATTATATTATCTCTGAAAACGGAAAAGTAGTTCAGATGCTTAACGATTATTTGAGAGCCTGGCATGCCGGTGCTTCTACATGGGGGAAAAATACTGATTTGAATTCGAGCTCAATTGGTATTGAACTTGACAACAATGGATTTAAACCTTTTACTGAGGCACAGATAAGTAGTTTAGTTGCACTTTTAACAAAATTAAAAAAAGACTACAACATTCCAACTCAAAATATTCTGGGGCATGCAGATATTGCTCCAGGCAGAAAACAAGATCCCAGTGCTTTATTCCCATGGAAAACACTAGCAGAAAAAGGATTTGGTATCTGGCCGGATGAAGTTTTAGAAGAAGCGCCTTTTGATTTTAAAATTGAAACTGCTTTACGCATTATTGGTTATAATACAAAAAATCTTTCAGCTGCAATTCAAGCTTTTAAACTGCATTATATTCAAACCGATGCAACATCAGTTTTAGATCGAAAAACAATTGATACCATTTATTCGATTTACAAAAAACAACTTCAATAATAAATTCCAATCTTACGATATAAACGCGTTTCTAAAATTTAGAAACGCGTTTTTTTTGTATTATCAGGTTCGCCACGAATTACACTATTTTCCAAGAATTAAAATATTAAATTTTGCCACTGATCACAAGATTAAAATGATTTTGGATTTTCTGCCAAAAATCAGGTAAACTACTCAGGTTAAACACAATACTTTATATTATGCTGGACGAAAAAAATTAGAGAAAATTAATATAATCCGTGGCAAAAAAACTTAGCAACGACTGCAAAGAAAGAATCATTTTAAATCTTTTAATCTGTGGCCAAAACAGCAGCAATAAAAAAGCTGCCAAAACATTAATATGTATTGACAGCTCCAAAAAAAAAAAAAAAAATCAATCTTTATCTCTAGAAAGAGTATGTTGTAGCAAGTAGTGCATAGAATGATCCGCCTGTTGGCAATGCATCCTTATCTAAAAAGATATCTTCTGATGCAGCATCGTATCTTAGCTCTGGAATTATAGTCAGTTTTCCAACTTTATAATTTAGTGAAACTGTATTTGCAAATACACTAGAACCATTTAAAGTTCCTAAATTTAAAGCATCTTTAGCATCAAAATATTCTATTCTGTAAGCTAAAAGCAAAGCAGGATTAAAAGCATAATTAGCATATCCTACTACTGCAAACCAATCGCCGTCTAAAGTACTGTCAAAGTCATTTTTAGATTTAGCATATGTTGCATTAAATCCAAGGGCAAAACTGTCACTTATGGTTTTTGAAGCCACAAAATCGATTTGTGTTTTATTTTCATCTGATGGCACTACCAAAGTTCCCGGTGTAGGATTTGTACTTCCCGTGGTAACATTCAAATAAGCACTACCTGTTTCACCAATGTATCCTAATTGGCCTATATATGTTTTTTGGCTTGATCCCGCATCCATCGCCGATTTAAAATCAGTTGGATTTGTTATCCCAAACATAGCCGTAAATTTACCTGAGGTATATTGCGCTTTTAGTCCAGTGTTAAAAAACGGACCGTATGAAAACGCATACGACATACTGTAGTTTTTATTATCTACGGCGTCTAAAACTTCATATCCTATATGTGTACCAAAACTACCGGCAACGAATTTAAATTTCTCTGTAACCTGATAGGTAAAAAATAATTGTTTAATTAAAAATTTTGCATTAATATCTTTATCTGTTGTTTCATTATATGAAAACTCTCCTGCTCTTTTACCAAATCCTAAGTCTACAAAAACAGAGGCTTTGCCAAATGAATGTGCTGCCTCGACGGAAGCCATTCCTAGTTCGAATGAATCTTGTGAGTTGGTAAAGCTGGTTAATCCATTCATTTGTTTTGAAAAATCATATTTATAGTATGCATCTGCAGATCCTCCCCAGATCGTTGCAGGTGGTGTAGCCGTTTCAGTATCGTCTTGTGCAAAAGCAAAAGAACTGGTTAACATCGCAGCTAAAATGTGAAAAGCTTTTTTCATTTTTAAATTGGTTTTAGTTAATAATTGATTCTGGTTAGTTAAATTTTTATATATGTATGTAATACTATAAGTCACTTCTAAAACCTCTTCATCCCCCTAAAACCTCTTCATTTTCATTAGCGAATTTATTAACTTTTGTATGAGTAAAACAATTGATATCTGTTTTTTTAATGTTTTAGATAAAGAATTATGGATTACAAAAATTATTTAGACAATAATAGTTATTTGACATTTATAAAGATTTGTTTTTGAAAATTCAATAACAACTTTTAAACAAAAGCAACCTAAAAACAAGGGTGAACAGCAAAACAAGGAGTATAAATAACCAAAAATTAAACATAAAAAGAAATAAAAAGATTAATACCCCATAAAAAAATAGGGTTATACAATTATGCAAAAAAAATTAGAAAGAATAAAACTTAAAATTTAACCATATAGTAAAATGTTTTATTTTAATCTAAATTCTTACAAAAAATAAATGGTAACCATAGATCAATATTTATGATATGACACCTTATTAAACGTTGTGCAAAATAAAAGCCTGCTCAAATGAGCAGGCTTTTATTATAAATACTAAGCTGTCTTATTTCTGGGAATTATACTTTCGTAAATATTCTCTAACTTTAATACCAGATTCTTTCAGATCTTCCCTTTTCCAATTCCCCTGTGACTTTGCAGATTTCTTTAGAATAGAACAAGTTTCATTTTTATCAGATATTGACCACGTAATCCAGCTTAGTTTGCTTTCTTCCATCCAATCAATAAATCCCTGCCATGCCTTATAATTTAAAGGTCCGTCGCCAGTAGCTTCCATGCCGGCAGATTCTGAAATAAAGATAGGCAAACCACTTTTTATAGCTGCATCTGTTAGGTCTCTTAGGTCTTTACCATGCGTTGATGCATAAAAATGCATAGTATAAATTAAATTCTTATATCCTCTAATAGGATCTGCGGCTGGTAGATTTACATCCTGATCCCAATGCGGTGAACCCACTAAAATTATATTGTTAGGATCATTTTCTCTTATTACCTTAATTACTTCTTCGGCATAAGCCTTAACTTCTGGCCAGGTTTCGTAATCGGGTTCGTTAAAAATCTCATAAATAATATTGGGATATTTTGCATACTTTTTAGACATTTCTGAAAAGAATTCTTTTGCCTCTTTTAAGTTTACATTATGACTGTGCCAATCTATAATCACATAAATATCTGATTTTATTGCACCTTTAATTACAGCTTCCACCTTTTCTTTTGAAAATTGGGGTTCCTTTATATAAGACCACTTTCCTAATTCAATGCCCATTGCGGCACGAACGACATTACATTTAAAATCTTTTTTTAACCAGCTCACTGCTTTTTCATTATAAAATCTCGGCCACATACTATGCCAGCCAAAACTCAAACCACGTAAAACAACAGGTTTGCTATTCTTATCGACTAATTGAGTTCCTGAAACATGAAGCTGACCGTGCTGTTTTACAAATTGAGAATAAGAATCAAAATACAGCATTAATAAAAAAATGGTAAAAAATTTAGTTAGTGACTTCATTATAAATTCATTTTTACGGAATTAATCTAATCGTAATTACATCATGGGGAGCAAGATCTGAAGTGAAATTCTTTTTTGTATTGCCAGCATATTTGTTTTTCCACAAATCTTTTATTCTATAAATTGTTTTGCTGAAGTCAGCTTCATAACCAAAATCAGCATCCTTAATACTGTATTCTTTCCAATCAAAATTTACTTTTTTAGCGACTTCACTTCTGTTTAAGAAGGTTACAGCCCAGTTTCCATCTGATAAAGGTTTTACCCAAACTTCTAAACCCTCTTCTGCCAAATATTTAAAGCCCTGAATTCCTAACTTATCCTGATTAACGGCAATCAGTTCCTTATTTGTTAAAATAGCCAGAGTTTCTTTTGACATTTTTCTGAAATCATTCCCGGCAATAAGCGGCGACGCCATCATGCACCACATTGCAAAATGCGATTTATCTTCGGTGTCATTCATTTCGTTTCCAACTTCCATCATATCAAAATCGTTCCAATGATCAGGACCTGAATATTTACGAATGTCTTTTCGCATTTCGACAATTTTCATAAATCCCCAGGACGACCAATTTTCGGGATGCTTGAATTCACAATCAAAACAAGGATAAATATCCCCCGAAATTCGCCAGAGGTTTCCAATTGGCTTTCCCCATTCCCACGGCTGATTATCACCCCATTCGCAAAGACTAAAAACAATGGGGCGTCCGGCAGTTTTAAGTGCGTTGCTCATTGTCGCATAAGCTTCCGGCGCTGTGATTCCTTTTGTATTACACCAATCGTATTTTAAAAAATCAATACCCAGTTTTGCATAAAATCTTGCATCCTGATATTCATAACCTCTCGTTCCCGGATAACCGGCGCATGTTTGAGTTCCCGCACAATTGTACAAACCAAACTTTAAACCTTTGCTGTGTACATAATCGATAACCGCTTTCATTCCGTTAGGAAACTTTGCAGGATCAGGAGCCAAATCTCCGTTTGCATCTCGTTCTTTGGTCATCCAGCCATCGTCTAATACTATATAATTGTAACCCGCAGCTGCCATTCCGGATGAAACCATGATATCTGCGGTTTCTTTTACTAATTTTTCATCGATATTTGTCGCAAAAGTATTCCACGAATTCCACCCCATTGGCGGATTCATGGCAAGACCTTCAAACTTGCCACCTGTTGTTGTGTGTGTATTTCCCTGGCTAAAGCCAAAATTTGAAAGACCTAAAACAAACAATAATAGTACGGTTTTCTTCATTTTTGATATTTGTATTTGAATGATATAAAAAACTCCATAACCTATAGAAATGGAGTCATTTTAATAAGGATAGCTTTTTTTTTAAATCACAATGAGATTTTTAGTTTTAACATTTCCACTTGCATACGTAACATGTACAATATAATTTCCTGATGTTAATCCTGGCACATTTGCTTTTAGCTGGTAACCTGTTGATGAATATGACAGCGTGAAAGTCGTAACCAAAATTCCGGAAGAATTAAATATTCTGCAAACAGCTGTAAATGAAGGGGTAACTACTGGAGCAAGAATCGTTAAATAACCATTACTATACGGATTTGGAGCAATTGTAAAATCATAGTTTACTGCCGGTGTATTATTTGCGCAGTTTGTTAAATTTAAAGAAACCGCATTTCCATAGGAAGTCGAACTTACAGCATTTGACAAACATCCAGACGGCGCGGTTGTACTTGTAATATTATATAGAAAATAATTCTGTCCATTTAAAGGCAGCTTTAATTCGAATGTATAATTTGATGTTTTTGTTACAATAACACTTGGATCCTGAACTGTGGGAGAAATATAGTAACTTGTACTTCCAGATGTATCAGAAGTTGTTACGTTCAAATATATGATGTGATATTGTGATGTACAGTAATCATTAGTCTTAGTTACGTAATAACTTGGTAAAGATGGAATTTCCGGAGCAACAAATGTTATTACATTACTTTGTCCAACGAAGGTACCATTATTATAAAATTCAACTTTGAGGGTGACGCCCGCAGCAATTCCCGGATTTTTATACAATACTTTAGAAAGCGTTAACGGTGATGGATTGCCTGAAATTGAAACTGTTGGATCACTGCAAATCCATCTTGCTTCGGTATAAACAAGGCTTGCAGGTATTGAATTTGGATCTACCTTATAAGTGGGATTTGAAGAAACACAATATGGATTTAAGCCCGATAATAATTGCGCTTTCGCGGAAAATGATAAGATGAAAAATAAAGTCAGTATTAAAAGTTTCTCGTTTTTTAAGAAAGCTGATAAAATAATACGTAATTGGTAAATTTTTTTCATGATTTTTAATTTTTAGGTTATTAATTAGCAACAATAAATTTAACCCGAAAACTACATCTAAAATGATACTATTTTCTCAAAAAGCAGTAATAAAAAGTCAGCACAACGTTTTGATTATCAATAACTAACACATAAAATTAAAATCGTAAAGCTTTTAAAATTAAATAAAAAGTATTCCCTAATTTTTCAATTAGGGAATACTAAACTAACTCAAAAAATATTATTTTAATATAAATCCCATTTCATCCATTAATATGGTATTTCCTTCAAACCCGCCGGATTCCTGCAAAGTCAGCTGATCAAAAGTGGTTGGGTTGCCAATTTCAGAAAAAGGAATTTCGATAGTTGTCCATGTTGGAGTTAAAGATCTTTTTATTTGGTAAGCCCATCCGCCAAAAACAAATATAATACTGGCATTTGTATTCGTCGAAATACTTTTAACCTTAACAGTGAATGCTTTGTATTTTGAAACATCTCTGGAATTGAATTTCATATCAGCGCCGTTCCATCCTTTTGCAAAAACAAATCTGATTGACGCGTCGCCTTGTGTTTTATCGGTTTGATAATTCGTGTCAAAAGTATCATCGCCATTCCACATCCAGTGTCCTGCATCTCCCTGTAAAACATCATCATAAAGTGCTGAACCAACTGCATTAATAGCTGGTGTTGTGCCAGATATATTCGTCACCGATACAAATTTATCATTTCCTCCGGCTGGCATTTTAAATTTAATTTCTGTCAGTGTGGAAGAAACAACTTCAGCAGCGGTTTCTCCAACTTTTACGGTAGGATTTAAAAAGTAATCTCCGTTTATTGTAACGATGTCTCCTTCAGCAGGATTTACAGAATTAAACCAATTAACTGTTGGTACAGGAGGCGCAACCATTAAATCGAAAACAGCAGTCCCTCTGTTGGTAACAACTCTTAATTTATTTGCAGCATTGGCGTAAGGCGTTTTTTCATCGACCAAAATAATTATATCAGTATCTGTTACCAACGTGGGTCTGAAATAGGTTTCGAAATCATTAAAGTATACTTTAGTTGTGGTAAGTAGTCCTTTTCCATGAATAACATAATAGTTTTTTGGGTCTACTAAAGTTACAGGAACTAATGGTTTCATACTGCCATCTTCATTATAACCAGAGGGCATAACAGATTCTATAACAGGCGCTCCAGTACCTGCAGCTGCATCTGAACTATCATCATTTGAGCATGAAGTAAAAAACATTAAACATAATATCCATACCAGACATGCCTCTAAAGAAACATTTTTTATATTTTTCATCTTTTTATTTTTAAATTATTTAAAAGTATACGGTGCTACTTCTGTCAATTTTGGATTTTTAATTAAGTCATCAGCAGGGTATGGCAGATAAAGATTGCTTGCCGATATTGTTATAAATTTCGGATTGTCTTTATCTCCTCTGTTTTGTGCTTGTAAAATTGCTCTGGCTTTATCAAAAGGAAGACGTCCTAAATCGAAATAATAATCGCCTTCACATGCCAGTTCTGAGCGTCTTTCTTTAAATATATCATCAAAAGAAATAGATGACTTTTCTGAAACTCCTGCTCTTCTTCGAACTGCATTAAATGACTTAAGTGCTGCCGGATCTGAAGTGCTGCCTGATTGTGAACCCAAAATTGCTTCGGCATGTATCAAAAGTAATTCTGCGTAACGCATCATATAACTATTCATACTGCTTTCACCGTTAAACTGCGGATTGAGCGGCCCTGTGATTGGCAGGTTTTCTTTTCCGATAACGTATTTTTTCAATCCTGCTCCGGAATTCTGAGCCTGGTTTTCTACTTGAAAAGTATAACCTAAAAGTTTAGGCGAATTTACCTCAAGGGTTTGCGCATAAGTTAAGTTGGGATAAAAATCGCCTGGAAGCATAAATGTTTCAATTCTTCTTCTGTCTCCAGGCTCAAAACCATTGTAAATTAAATCCTGCGACGGAGCAATCTGACCTGAATAGGTCGTTTCAACCAATCTGTTATCCGGCGCGAATAAGGTATTTGTAAAATTACCTTCAAAATAATTTCCTGCACCGTTCCATTGCCATGAAAAAATAGATTCTTCATTGTTATTGTTTTTTTGAATATACAAATCAGCAAAAGATTTTGTTGGCAATTCTTCGCCGCCAAGCAGTTTAAACTCGCCACTATTAATTACTTCCTGTGCCAAAGCTCGTGCTTCGCCATATCTTTTTTGATACAAATAAACTTTTGCCAACAGCGCTTTTGCAGATCCGCTTGAAACGTGAGCATTTGCAGCATAATCAGAACCTCTGTTTTTACTTTTCAAATTAGCAATTGCAAACTGCAAATCTCTTTCTATAAACTTGTAAACATCTTCAATAGAATTACTTGGAATAACAAAGTTCTTAGAATAATCTGCATTGTTTTCGATAATAGGCACATTTCCCCATAATCTTACTAAGAAAAAATACGAGAACGCTCTAATAAAATGCATTTCGCCCAAGGCATTATTCAAAGCTTCTGTAGAAACATTTGGACCTACACTTTGAGGAAGAGCGTTAATGAAAGAATTACAATTGGCAACCGCTCCAAAACAAGATCTCCAGGAATCACTAATAAAAGTTTGAGAACTTGTAAAACTTAAATCTGTAAATTTCCCAAATTCACTTTCGGGATTTGCGTACATATTACCGGCAATTAAATCTGTAATACCATAAAATCCTTCTTTATTCATGTTAAACCAAACAATGCCATAAAGTCCGTTACTTGCATTATCCAGCTTTACATCAGAATCGTAATAATTACCAATGGTAGGAACTCCCTCTGCAGGCACATCTAAAAAATCCTGAGAGCAAGATGATGACAAAAGCGTCAATATTGTTAAAGCAGCAGCGCCGCTTCTTTTTAGTATATTTTTCATATTAATTCGTATTAAAATTCAACATTAAAACCAAAAGATATCATTCTCGGAACCGGATAGCGGCCATTATCTACACCAGCCAATAAAGGATCCTGATTGTAATTACCTACTTCAGGATCATATCCTTTGTATTTGGTAAAAGTGTACAAGTTGGTTCCGGATGCGTATATTCTCAATCTTGTTAGTTTAATTTTTGAAATTACATCAGATGGCAAAGAATAGCCTAGCGTAACATTCTGAATTCTTAAATAAGATCCGTCTTCGATCATGCGTGATGAAACTGAATTGTTAATATGATTATAAGCAGAAGGTCTTGGAAAGGACGCGTCTACATTTGAATCTGAATAAAAATCTGCAGCATCTGTTAAATAATTTGTTCCCAGATAACTGTTTAGTGTACCAGACATACGGGTTAAATTCATCAGTTTATTTCCGGAAGTTCCCTGAAGAAAAATAGATAAATCAACATTTTTGTATTTAAAGTTATTGGTAAATCCGTAAGTAAACTTCGGATTTGGATTTCCAATATTCACTAAATCCTTAGTATCAATTACGCCATCATTATTTTGATCTTTATAAATTACATCTCCTCTTTGAAAGTTTGGAAGCAAAGAATTTGTTCCGTTTTTCAAAATTACTCTTGTACCTCCTGCATCATGACCGTATGTAAGTAAATCCGCGTCAGTTCTGTAAATACCTGTCGCTTCATATCCTATAAACGAACCCATAGGCAAACCTTCCTGAGTTCTGGAAACCGCAACAGTATTATAAGCGAGCGTATTCATCGATTTAACTATATTTAAACCGCCCATATCCTTAACTTCATTTACATATTTGGTAAAATTTACGCTCGAATTCCAGGAGAAATTTTCTGTAAATTGATTGTTGTATGCAAGTGTAATTTCAAGACCTTTGTTTTCCATAGTTCCCAAATTAAAGTACGGCGGATTAACTCCTCCCTCATAATCTCCACCTCCGGAAAGGAAATTTGGCAAAGGAACCTGATATAAGAAATCTTTAGAAACCTTTTTATACACATCAACAGTTGCAGAAAGTTTGGAATCAAACATTGTAAAATCCAGTCCTAAGTTTGTTTGCTCCTGAGTTTCCCATTTTAAATCTTTATTAGCCGAATTTGATGGCAGATAAGAAGTTCCCATTGTACTATTTACAATATGAAGATTAGAATCGTATAAATTATTTCCAATTTGATTGTTTCCGGTTTGCCCCCAGCCTACTCTAATTTTGATATTATCCACATATTTTTTAGTACTGGCCATAAATTCTTCATTAGAAATTTTCCATGATCCGCTCGCAGAACTAAAAACGCCCCATTTATTACCAACAAAGAATTTTGAAGACCCATCTGTTCTTACTGCGGCAGTCAGACTGTATTTATCGCCAAAGTCATAAACAATCCTTCCTAAATAAGAAGCTAATGTTTGCGTACCCGAATAAACTCCGCTTGTAACCGCCTTGCTCAAATCAGAGGCAGCCAATGATTTGTCGTTATTATCTTTGTATCCTTCAGCAAGTATAGAATACCCTTCCCAATGTGATCTGTTAGATTCCTGAACTGCCAAAACTGTAAAATTATGTCTGCCAAGAGATTTTCTGTAAGTAAGCATGTTTTTTAAGTTCCAGGAATTACCAGTTCCCGGATTATAATATAAATTGGCAAAACTTTTTGCAGCGTTACCTAATGAATACATAGGATCGAAAAGCTGTGAAAGATTGTCATAAATATAACCACCAGCTTCAAAACGGTATTCTAAACCTTTTAGAATATCAACCTGAGCATAAAAATTTCCTGCATAATTTTTTCGTACCAAAGTGTTTGATCCCAGTAAAGATGTTGCAACCGGATTAACAAATGAAGTTGTACCACCCGCCGGAGGACCAGAAAAGGCACCCGACAATTCTCTAACAGCAACATCAGGCGTTGCTAATAATGAAGTTGCCACTACGCCATTAAATTGTCCGTTTAGAGTTAATTTTTCGTCTGTAATGGCACCGCTAACATTTACCCCAACTTTTATCCACGAATTTACTTTTGCATCTACATTCGTTCTGAAATTATATCTTTTAAAACCAGATTCGATTACAATACCTTCCTGATTTAAAATTCCTCCTGATATATAATACGTTATACCTTCTTTACCTCCCGAAAAAGACAATTGGTTTGAAGTCATAATTCCGGTTTCATAAATCGCATCCTGCCAGTCAGTTCCTGTTCCTAAAAGTTCCGGATGTGCAAATTCAGGTCTTTTTCCAAGCGGATTATAAACATCCCCTAAAGCATTTTGGTGTACTGCATATTCCTGCAAGTTCATTGAATGCAGTTTTTTTGGAAGATTACTAAAAGAATAAGAATTCTCATAAGATAATTTCCCAACTCCTTTTTTACCGGTTTTAGTAGTTACTATAATAACTCCGTTTGCACCGCGGGATCCGTAAATTGCAGTTGCAGAAGCATCTTTTAAAATATCAATAGACTCAATATCATTTGGATTAATTAGTGCCAGGGGACTAACGGTAATGTTACCGTTGTTGGAGAAATTTGTATTTCCCTGCGCATTTCTTCCTGAAGTGGATGAGTTTCTCGCATCTCCCGAAATTGGTACACCATCTATTACATACAAAGGTTCGTTTGTTCCTGTTAAAGATGAAACCCCTCTAATTTTTACAGAAACATTACTTCCCGGTTCACCGGAGTTACTATTTACAACTACCCCGGCTGCTTTTCCCTGCATCATTTGGTCAAAAGAAACCACTTTTAAATTCTCAATGTCTTTAGAGCTAATACTCGAAATCGCACTGTTTACATCTTTCCTCTTTTGAGTACCGTAACCAATTACAACAACATCATTTAGGTTCTCAGCACTGGATTTCAGTATTACATTAATAGTGGTTCTGCCACTTACAGTTACTTTCTGTGTAACAAAACCAATAAAAGAAAATGATAAAGTAGCATTGGCAGGAGCATCGATTGTAAATTTTCCGTCAAAATCTGTAGAAGCTGTAGTTTTAGATCCTGTTATCGAAATATTTGCCCCAGGAATTGATAGTCCATTTTCATCAGATACTGTTCCTGATATTTTTACCTGAGCTGTTATAAAATTACTCGTTAGTAATAAAAATAAAATCAAAGGAACAGTTCTGTGGTTAGCGTTCCAATGAATAAATTTAGTCATTAGTTTTTTCATAATAAATGTTTGGTTAGTTTAAAGTTGTTGTCTAATTCAGTATTAAAGAGGGTGGGCTTTATTTTCTAAATTATTTAACAAATCTATAACAGAACTAAACATTAAATTAATAGTATTATATCATTTAATGATAATATTTTTACTATACGCTCATAAAAAAACATATATAAAAATAAAAACTATAAAAAATTACATTATTCGCAATATCATCAGGGTTCATTATTGCATATTATAAATTAAAATGAATGAATTGAACAAAAATCAAACGATTTCGTTAAAAATAATATTTGTTTGTGCAAAAAAAGTATCACTACAGAATTCGCTTCAATCCCGAAAAATCTTCCCGATACTGGCTTGGTGTACAATTTTTGATCGCCTTAAAACTACGATTAAAGTTTGCGATATTATTAAAGCCAGACTTAAAAGCAACTTCAGAAACACTCATATCTTTTTCAACAAGCCAGCGAGCCGCATATCCAATTCGGATATCATTAATATAATTGACAAAAGTTTTTCCTGTTCGTTTTTTAATAAATCTGTTGAAAGAAATAATAGACATTCTGGCCACATTTGCAGCATCTTCTAAAGTAATCTTATCTGCAAAATGCTTCTGGACATATTCATAAACCAATTTCATTTTATCATAATCATCAAAAGTATCATAATCTACCGTATAGGTCGAAAGTAAGCGCTGATTTCGTGAATTTGCCAGATCATACAATAAAGAGGTAATTTCTAAAAAGTAATCCATACCATCTAGTTTCGAGAGTTTTACTAGTCTTGGTGTTAATTCTTCGGTTACTTTTTTAGAAAATAAAATACCGTGAATAGATCTGTTAAACATATCGCGAATTGGATTCATAATACGTCTGGACAATAAAGATTCATGAAATAAATCATTATGAAACTGTATTGTAATTTCATGAATTTTTTTACTTGTACATTTATTTAATTCCCAGCCGTGATATAAATTTGGCCCAATTAAAACCAATTCGACATTATCAATTTCTTCAATATTATCTCCTACAACACGCTTTACTCCTTTTCCATTTAAGATAAAATTGATTTCAAATTCTGGATGATAATGTACCGGAAAATCAAAATTATCTTTTACCCTGTCAAAAACTAAAAAACTATCTCCAGCTGAAAGTGGAGCGATTTCTCTATAAAAATTTTTAGCATTACTCATTCTTATCTATTTTTTATAAATGATTTCCGATTTTTTATTTGCAATAATATGATATATAATTGATAAAATAATATTAAATAGACTGTAAACATCCGTTTATCTTTGAAAAATCGAATTGTGAAAATTCTAAAATCAATAACAATAATAAACATTTATCATTTTTAATATTTAAAATTTTTAAAGTTTTAATAATTTTAATAACGAAATATCAATAAAATTAAAAAATAAAATTTGAAGAAATAAAACCCTTTAGCAATTTGTTTTTTTTTATGGCTATTGCCGAAAACAACTCTATTAAAAAATGAAAATAAACATCATAACCTTATTAGTATCAGTATTTATAGAAAGTTCATGTTCCGCACAGAATAACGCAAGTAATACTAATTTGTCAATTTCAGATAAAAAAGCAACACCTGAAACTGTTTCTCTATACAGCAAGCTTTACAAATTAACTCAGAAGGGTTTTATGTTTGGACATCAGGACGATCTTGCGTATGGCGTAAACTGGAAATACGAAAACGGCCGAAGCGATATAAAAGATGTTGTGGGGGATTATCCTGCAATTTACGGTTGGGACATAGCAGGTCTTGAAAAAGACAGTCCTAATAATATCGACGGAATTCCTTTTTCAAAAATGAAGCAATACATAGAAGAAAGCCATGAGAGAGGCGGAATTACCACTATAAGCTGGCATTTTGATAATCCTTTAACCGGAAAAAATGCGTGGGACAACACACCAAATTCATTAAAAACGATTTTACCAGGCGGAAAAAACCATCAAAAATTCACTATTTGGCTGGATAAGGCCGCAAAGTTTCTCTTATCCTTAAAAGATAAAAAAAGGAAAAATATTCCGGTTCTTTTTAGGCCTTATCACGAGCTTACCGGCGGCTGGTTTTGGTGGGGAAAAGGAAATTGCACGGCCGAAGAATTTAAAACCGCATGGAAATTTACCTTCGATTATTTACAAAAAAAAGGAGTTCATAATTTAATTTATGTCTACAACACCAGTAGTTTCAATAGCAAAGAAGACTTCTTAACCAATTATCCCGGAGACAACTATACTGATATGATTAGTTTCGATTCTTATCAGAATAACAATGACAAGGAAGGCCAGAAATTTATAGCCGAAGTGCAAAATCAGTTAAAAATTTTAAATGAAATTGGGATCGAAAAAAATAAATTAATCGCCGTAGCAGAAGCCGGCTATGAGGCAATTCCGGACCCAAAATGGTGGACAGGAACACTACTTAAAGCAATAGCAGACTATAAAATATCGTACGTTCTATTATGGAGAAACCACGGCTGGCAGGAAAAAGAACAAAAAATGCATTATTACGCACCCTATACTGGGCAAATCAGCGAAAAAGATTTTGTTGATTTTTACAATCTTAACAAAACTTTATTTGAAAAAGACATCGATAAAAATTAAGAACTAAAAATTACGTTTCAAATAATAAAAAATCTGCATAAATCCGCGTTAGCTGCGTGCTAAAAAACGCAACACGCAGAAGCAAACTAGCCAAATCTAAACCACAACTAAAAAAACCTAAATGCACGACAAAATTAGTTTAAAAGAAAAAATAGGTTACGGCCTGGGAGATGCAGCATCATCGATGTTCTGGAAAATTTTCAGCATGTATCTTTTATTTTTCTACACCGATGTTTTCGGATTGGCGCCTGCCGTAGTTGGAACGATGTTTTTGATTACCCGAATCTGGGATTCCTGCTTTGATCCGATAGTTGGAATCATCGCTGACAGAACAAAAAGTAAATGGGGAAAATTCAGACCCTACCTTTTATGGGTTGCCGTCCCGTTTGCAATAATTGGCGTTTTAACTTTCTACACACCCGATTTTGACGAAAAAGGAAAAATAATATACGCTTACGTAACATATTCCTTAATGATGATGATTTATTCCTTAATCAATGTGCCGTATGCTTCACTTTTGGGCGTAATGTCGTCTGATCGAAAAGAAAGAACCACATTATCTTCTTACCGAATGGTTTTTGCCTTTGGCGGAAGTCTTTTGGCTCTGTGGTTAATCGAACCTTTAGTGCAGTATTTCGGCGGAAACCTCAACTCTAAAACTGGCTGGCTGGCTACAATTTCAGTTTTCGGAGTTATTACAACTGCATTTTTCTGGGGATGTTTTTTCTTTACTAAAGAAAGAGTAAAACCAATTGATAATGAAGAAACTAATTTAAAAGAAGATCTAAAAGATTTACTTAAAAATAAACCATGGTGGATTTTACTCGGAGCCGGAATTGGTGCCTTGGTTTTCAATTCAATTCGTGACGGAGCGGCGGTTTTTTACTTTAAATATTTTGTAAGCAGCAGTGTAAATTTTGATTTTTCCCTTTTCGGAACTGATTTCCACATGACTCCAACTTCTATTTACCTGGTGTTAGGACAAGCTGCTAACATCATCGGCGTTATTATTGCAACGCCAATTGCGAATAAAATTGGCAAAAAGAAAACTTTTTTTGGCGCAATGTTATTAGCGGCACTTTTAAGCTTGGTTTTCTATTTCTTCGGTAAAGAAGATATTTTGCTCATTATGAGTTTTCAGGTTTTAATCAGCATTTGTGCCGGTTGTATCTTTCCGCTAATCTGGTCAATGTATGCGGATAGCGCTGATTATTCTGAATGGACACAAGGACGCAGAGCAACAGGGCTGGTTTTTTCAGCATCATCAATGTCTCAAAAATTCGGCTGGACAATTGGCGGTGCCGGAACCGGATGGCTTTTAGGTTATTATGGTTTTCAGGCGAATGTGGAACAAACAGTATTAACCCAAAACGGAATTCAGTTAATGTTAAGTGTACTTCCTGCTTTGGCAGCTTTTATATCAGTCGCTTTTATTATTTTTTATCCTTTATCCGAAGACAAACTTCAAACGATCGAACAGGATTTAAATGCAAAAAGAGACTTAACGAACTAAAATATTACGTATACCGAAATTGATTTATATGACAACACTAACATCTTCGACTACTTTTCAGAACAGAAAAATAGCATTAGAAAAGGAACATAAAACACTAATTGAGCAAAAAAACACGCCGCAGGATCATGCCGGAAACGGTATATACGAGCGCTACAAAAATCCCGTTGTCACAGCAGCGCACGTTCCGTTAAACTGGCGTTATGACCTTAACGAAAAAACAAATCCGTTTTTGCAGGAGAGAATTGGTATGAATGCCGCTTTTAACGCCGGTGCAATGAAATGGAATGGAAAATATCTTCTGGCCGTTCGTGTTGAGGGAATCGACAGAAAATCTTTTTTCGCTATAGCGGAAAGTCCGAACGGAATCGATAATTTTAAGTTTTGGGAGAAACCGTGCGTGATTCCACAAACCGAAGAACCTGATACAAATGTCTATGACATGCGTTTGATTAACCATGAAGACGGTTGGATTTATGGTATTTTTTGTACCGAAAGAAAAGATTCGAAAGCGCCAAAAAGTGATACAAGTTCGGCTGTAGCCAATGCCGGAATCGTGCGTTCCAAAGATTTAGTCAACTGGGAAAGATTACCAGATTTAATTTCAAATACAGGTCAGCAGCGCAATGTTGTTTTACATCCTGAATTCGTAAACGGAAAATATGCTTTATATACACGTCCGCAAGATGGTTTTATTGATGTGGGTGCCGGGGGCGGAATTGGTTTAGGTTATGTCGATGATATGACAAATCCGGTTGTAAAAGAAGAAAAAATCATTTTCGGAAAACAATATCACACCATTTACGAATTAAAAAACGGACTTGGCCCTGCTCCTATTAAAACTAAAAAAGGCTGGCTGCATCTCGCACACGGCGTTCGTAATACGGCGGCAGGCTTGCGTTACACTCTATATATGTTTATGACTGATTTAAATGACATCGCAAAAGTAACGCACGTTCCGGCAGGTCATTTTATGGGGCCGGAAAGTATGGAGAGAGTGGGTGATGTATCGAATGTTTTATTTTCAAACGGATGGATAGAAGATAACGACGGCACTGTTTATATATACTACGCTTCGTCTGATACTAGAATGCACGTTTCGGTTTCATCTATTGAAAAATTGGTTGATTATGTAACAAATACACCCGAAGATTCTTTTATTTCTGCAGGATCAGTGAAAACGATCATCAGTCAAATTGAAAAAAACAACACAATATAAATTATAGTGTCAGCACAACTAAAACAACTTAAAACCGAATTAACAGCAGAACTTGGTGCGATCTTAGACTATTGGTCAAAAAATATGATCGATACTCAAAATGGCGGTTTTGCTGGTCAGATTGATAACAACGAAAATGTGATTCAAAATGCCGAAAAAGGTGCTGTTTTGAATGCAAGAATTTTATGGTCGTTTTCTGCGAGCTATCAGATTACCAAAAAAACAGAACACAAAAATTTAGCGAAACGTGCTTTTGACTTTCTCTCTAATAATTTTTATGATGCCGAATTTGGAGGATTGTTTTGGAGTATTAATGCTGACAAAACACCAAAAGATACAAAAAATCAAATTTACGCTTTGGCTTTTGCCATTTACGGATTATCAGAATATTATGTTATTTCCAAAGATGAAAAAGCGTTGTCAATAGCCATAAATCTATATTTAAAAATTCAAAAATACAGTTATGATCCCGTAAATAAAGGGTATTTAGAAGCGTTTACAAGAGATTGGCAGCCAATCGAAGATTTGCGTCTGAGCGAAAAAGATGCCAACGAAAAAAAAACCATGAACACACATTTGCATATAATTGAAGCATATGCCAATTTGTTCAGAGTCTGGAAAGATAAAGAACTTCAAAAAGATATTATCGAATTATTAAGAACCATAGAAAAACATTTCATCAATACAGAAACCGGACATTTACGATTGTTTTTTGATGAAAACTGGACCGAAAAACCCGATGTCATCTCCTACGGACACGATATCGAAGCAGCATGGCTTTTATTGCAATGCGCCGAAATTTCTGAAGATGAAACTTTAATCGGTAATTATAAAAAATATGCCGTTCAAATGGCAGATGTTACCAAAGAAGGCTTGGATAACGATGGCGGTTTATGGTACGAATTTGATCCGAAAAAAAATGAATTAATTGCCGAAAAACATTGGTGGGTGCAGGCCGAAGCTTTAATTGGGTTTTATAATGCTTATGAATTAACGGGTAAGAAAAATTATCTGGATATTGTTTTTCGCAATTGGGATTTCATAAAAAAACTCCTTATAGACACTAAAAACGGAGAATGGTTTTGGGGAATTTACCGCGATAATTCTTTGATTGAAAAAGACAAAGCAGGTTTCTGGAAATGTCCTTATCATAATAGCCGTTCATGTATAGAACTAATCAACCGAATTGATTAAATTTAATTTACAATTATACACTCATTTGATCATTTCCAGGAACGAAGCAATCACATTAATAAAAGAAGTTTTTTTCATTTCAACGAAGGACAAATCACACCAGTAAATCTGCAAAGATTGGCGAATTTATTTACGGAACTACTTGCTAAGATTTTCCTGGCTGAAATGACAATATTTTGAAAACTGAAACGAAACAGAATAATGAAACCTAGTGCCCTAGCCCTGATAGAAGTGGAAATCCTTTTGTGAAATGAAATGGAACAAAAGATTGAAACGGATAGCAGGAAATAGCTCCTAAAAAACAGAATAATGAAAAATACATTTTTAAAAAACCTTGGATTGGCATTACTTTTTTCTACAATGGCTTGTCAGGCGCAGGAAAGAATTACGGTGAAAGGAACGCAATTTTACAAAGGCGACAAACCTTACGCTTATATTGGAACGAATTATTGGTACGGAAGTTTACTAGCTTCGAAAAAAATCGGAGATCGAAAAAGACTGCTTCGTGAACTGGATTTAATGCAGAAAAACGGCATCGATAACTTAAGAATTTTAGTAGGTGGCGATGGAGGAAAATACGATTTTACCGTTCGTCCGGCACTGCAATACGAACAAGGAAAGTATGATGAAGATTTACTCGACGGACTGGATTTTCTGATCAATGAAATGAAAAAACGCAAAATGTATGCGGTTTTATATTTGACAAACAACTGGGAGTGGTCCGGCGGCATGTCGCAATATTTAGAATGGAATGGCAAAGGCCCGATTCCGGTTCCGGGAATTGCACCGAATACATGGCCGCAATACATGGCATATACAGAACAATTTCACAGCTGCGAGCCTTGTATGCAGGCTTTAGAAAATCACGTAAAATTTATTATGGGAAGAACAAATGCATACTCTCGTAAAAAATATACCGAAGATAATACTATTATGGCGTGGCAGGTTGGAAATGAACCAAGGCTTTTTACAGTTGAAAACGAAGCAAAATTTACCGTTTGGCTGAATAATATAGTGAATTTGATGGACAGTTTAGACAAAAACCATTTGATTTCTACAGGTTCTGAAGGATTGAACAGCTCAAATGATGACATTACAATATTCGAAAGAACGCACCAAAATCCGAATATTGATTATTTGACAATGCACATTTGGCCAAAAAACTGGAATTGGTTTAAAGCTGAAAACCCTGAAGCCATGATGCCTAAAACAATTGAGAACGCGGGGACATACATTGACGACCATATTAAGGTTGCTAATAATTTGAAAAGACCCATTATTATTGAAGAATTTGGTTTGCCAAGAGAAAATGAAAATTTGAATGCGGGCGCTCCTTCTGTTTATCGTGACCAGTTTTACACTTACATTTTTGGAAGAGTTCTGGAAAGTCATAAAAATGGAGGAGCGTTGCAAGCAGCAAATTTCTGGGGATTTGGCGGTGAGGGAAAAGCCATAAATGAAAGCGGAAAATGGAGTCCGGGCGATCCTTTAACAACAGATCCTCCGCAGGAACCGCAAGGATTGAATTCTGTTTTTTCTTCGGATAAATCGACTCTGAAGATTGTGAAAGATTATAATATGAAATTGCAACATTAAATGAAAAATATACTCTCTTTCTTTTTAACTATATTCTTTTTTAATTTCTCTTTTTCGCAGAAGAAACAGGATTTTGTTTTAAATTCTCCTGATGGAAAAATTAAACTTAAAATTTTAGTAAACGATAAAATCACCTGGACAATTTCGCATGAAAAAGATTTGATTTTGGCTGCTTCTGAAATGTCGATGACTTTGGATGAAAATGTTGTTTTAGGACAAAATTCTGTGGTATTAAATTCAAAAAAACAAAGTGTTGATGCTTCATTTGATTCTCCGTTTTACAAAAAGAAATTGGTTCAGAACAAATACAATCAGCTTACTTTAAATTTTAAAAACGATTTCAGTATTGAATACCGCGCTTTTAATGATGGTGTTGCGTATCGATTTATTACTAAAAAGAAAAAAGATATTACTATAAAAAACGAAGAAGTCGTTTTGAACTTTGATCAGGATTATAATACTCTGATACCTTACGTTCGCGATTTAAGAAACCCGAAAGATCCTTATATTTCTTCTTTTGAAGCGCATTATGAAAACAAGAAAGTAAGCGAATTTGCAAAAGTCACTTTGGCTTTTTTACCTTTTTTAATTGATTATAAAAAGCATAAAAAAGCTGTTTTTTTAGAAGCCAATCTTGAAGATTATCCGGGATTGTTTGTAACTAATAGTAGCGCCAAATCTGGTTTCGAATCTCGTTTTTCTAAATATCCATTAAAAGAAATAAATGGCGGTTTTAATTACCTCAACAAATTAATTACAGAAAGAGCCGATTATTTGGTTAAAACAAAAGGAACAAGAAATTTCCCGTGGAGAATTATCGTAATATCAGAAAATGATGCTCAATTAGCCAATAATGATATGGTTCAGAAATTATCGGAACCCTCCAAAATAAAAGATATTTCATGGATCAAACCTGGAAAAGTGGCCTGGGATTGGTGGAACGACTGGAACATTTACAACATTGATTTTAAAGCCGGAATTAACACTCAAACCTATAAATATTACATTGATTTTGCCTCAAAAAACAAAGTTGAATATGTGGTTTTGGATGAAGGCTGGAGCGTTGAAACCGATATTATGAAACACAATCCGAGTGTGGATCTGGAAGCTTTAATCGCCTACGCGAAAGAGCGAAACGTTGGCGTTATTTTGTGGACTTCGTGGATGGCATTGAATGAAAACATAGAAGGCATTTTTGAGAACTATTCGAAACTTGGAATCAAAGGTTTTAAAGTCGATTTTATTGACCGCGATGATGCCAAAATGGTGAATTCAGTTTACGATATTTCTCAAAAAGCAGCGAATCATAAATTACTTTTAGATTTTCACGGTATGTACAAACCAACAGGAATTCAGAGAACTTTTCCAAACATTTTAAATTTTGAAGGTGTAAAGGGATTAGAAAACAATAAATGGACGCCAAATGATGATGTTCCATTATACGATTGTACGATTCCATTTATCAGAATGATGGCAGGGCCAATGGATTATACTCCTGGCGCGATGCGAAATGCGACAAAAAGCGAATTCAAACCGAGTCATTCGAATCCGATGAGTCAGGGAACAAGATGTCATCAACTGGCTCTCTACACTATTTTTGAAGCGCCTTTGCAAATGATGGCTGATAGTCCGACCGCTTATATGAAGGAACAGGAAAGCACTGATTTTATTGCTAAGATTCCAACCACTTTTGATGAAACTGTGGCTTTGGAAGGTGAAGTTGGAAAGTATGTTGCAATCGCCCGCAAAAAAGCAACTATTTGGTATTTAGGCGCCATAACAAATTGGGATTCAAGAGAAATCACTATTGATTTTTCTTTCCTTGAAAAAGACAAAAAATTCCAGGCTGAGATTTTCTCGGATGGTTTGAATGCTGATAAATCGGCGGTAGATTATAAACGAGAAATTATTACCGTTGATTCAACAACAAAATTAAAATATCGACTGGCAAACGGTGGCGGATTGGCGATGATCATAAAATAAAAAATGGGACAAATTGTCCCATTTTTTATATCATTTCACATTTTAAAAATTACATTTCACAAAAATATTGTTATGCTAATATCTTTTCAATAGCATTCAACTCATCTGTTTTAAACTCCGTATTTTGTAAACAATCAATATTATTACACAATTGTTTTACAGAACTTGCACCAATTAAAACCGAAGTAATTCGTTTGTCTTTTTGCAACCAGGCTAAAGCCATTTGTGCCAAAGATTGGTTTCTGTTTTGGGCAATTTCATTCAGCTGTACTAATTTCTGAATTCTTTCTGACGTAACTTCATTTTCTTTCAAATGTCCATTTGGATTATGTGCTCTTGAGTTTTCCGGAATACCGTTCAAATATTTATCGGTTAATAATCCTTGTGCCAAAGGCGAAAAGGCAATACACCCTACTCCCTTTTCCTCTAAAACATCTAACAAACCATCTTCAACCCAACGTTCCAACATTGAATATTTCGCTTGGTGAATCAAACAAGGTGTTCCTAATTGTTTTAAAACATCAACTGCCACACGAGTTTGCTCCGCCGAATAATTACTGATCCCAACATACAAAGCTTTTCCGCTTCTTACGGCATAATCCAAAGCCATCATGGTTTCTTCAATCGGCGTTTCAGGATCGGGACGGTGCGAATAAAAAATATCGACATAATCGACTTTCATTCTTTTTAAACTCTGGTCTAAACTGGATAATAGATATTTTCTGGATCCCCAATCTCCGTAAGGTCCGTCCCACATCGTGTAGCCCGCTTTAGTCGAGATAATGATTTCATCACGCAAATTTCCCTGAAAATTATGCCAAAGGATTTTACCGAAATTAGTTTCTGCAGAACCCGGAACCGGTCCATAATTATTAGCTAAATCAAAATGAGTAATTCCTTTATCAAAAGCTTCAACAGCGATACTTTCAGCATTGTCAAAATTATCTACGGATCCAAAGTTATGCCATAATCCTAAAGAAATTTCAGGCAACAATAATCCGCTTTTTCCACATCTGTTATATTTCATTATTTTTATTTAAGGTTGTCGTTTAATAGGTTTTAAAGGTAAAAAAAACTTACGAAGTTTTGCCACAAAGACACTAAGACACGAAGCTTTTTATTTAAAAAAGAAATCGCCTCGAATTCACGAATTTAAAAATAATTCATTCGTGAATTTGTGGCGAAAAAAAACTTTGCGACTTTGAAATTAAAAACTTTGTGTCTTAGCGCCTTTGTGGCAAAAAACTTTTAGCCTTTTATTTCAAAACCACTTTCCAAACCTTTATCAGAGCTTCCTCCAACCATAATTTTAAAAGTTCCTTCTTCAACTAAATAATTTCCTTCGTTATCATAAAAACCAAGTTCCTTATCCGTTAAAGTAAAAGTTACCGTTTTGGTTTCTCCTTTTTTCAGGTTTACCAATTCGAAACCTTTTAATTCTTTAATTGGGCGAACAATACTGGCAAACTCATCATGAATATACAATTGAACCACTTCTTTTCCATCATAATTTCCGGAGTTTGTAACAGCAACAGATACCTCAACATTTTCCCCTTTGGCAACAGAAGTCTTATTTAATTTCAGATCTTTATAATCGAATTTCGTGTAACTCAGACCAAAACCAAACGGAAATTGAGGTGTTTTCTCCACATCCATATAATGTGACCAAAATACATTTTTATCACTGTCAATTGGTCTTCCTGTACTGTATTTGTTGTAATAAATTGGAACCTGTCCAACATTTCTAGGAAACGACATTGGCAATTTCCCACTCGGATTATAATCTCCGTATAAAACCTGCGCAACCGCATTTCCAGTTTGAGTTCCTAAATGCCAGGCCTCAATAATCGCAGGAACATGATCTGCAGCCCACGGAATACTTAGCGGACGACCGTTATTTAAAACCAAAACTACATTTGGATTCACTTTATAAATTTCTTCCAGCAATTCTTGTTGCAATCCAGGTAAATTAAGATCTGTTCTGCTACGCCCTTCCCCACTCTGAAAACCATACTCTCCTAAAACCATTACCACAACATCGGCATTTTTTGCAGCCGTTTTTGCAGCTTCAAATCCGCTTTTATCAGTTGTATTAAAAACAGTTTCCGTCAAAAAAGTAGCTTTTTGCGACAACAAATCAACTCCTTTTTCAAAAATCAAGTGATTGTCTTTATATTGCTGCATACCTTCCAAAACCGAAACCGCAGTATTATCATCTGCCGCAATTCTCCAACTACCCAACGGACTGTTTTTGTCATTTGCCAAAGCTCCAATCAAAGCAATTTTTTGTCCGGATTTTTTTAGCGGAAGTAAATTCTTTTCATTCTTCAACAAAACGATAGATTTCTTCGCCATGTCTAAAACACCATCATTATTGGATTTATTTCCAATCGTAGCTTTTTCACGTTTTTCATCGCAATATCTGTACGGATCATCAAATAATCCCAATTCAAATTTTACACGCAAAATTCTGCGAACCGCATCATCAACCAAAGCTTCTTTTACTTTTCCTTCTTTTACCAAACCTGCTAATTTAGAAACATATAAATACGATTCCATATCCATATCAGAACCTGCATTAACTCCTTTTGCCGTAGCATCATTTTCGTCTTTCGCATAACCGTGCGCAATCATTTCACGAATCGAAGCATAATCAGAAACTACAAAACCGTCAAACTTCCATTTTCCTTTTAAAATATCTCGTTGCAAAAAAGCATTTCCTGTTGCCGGAACGCCATTCAACGTATTGAACGAGTTCATAAACGTACGAACTCCCGCTTGAACGGTCGCTTCAAAAGGAGGCAAAACCGAATTATACAATTTAGACGTACTAATATCCACCATATTATATTCTAATCCTGCCTCAGCGTAGCCATAAGCTGCAAAGTGCTTTGCACAGGCTGCAATCGTGTTTACTTTTGCCAAATCAGCGATTGTTTCTCCCTGAAAACCGTGTACTCTAGCAATGGCAATTTTACTTCCCAAATAAGGATCTTCACCCGCACCTTCCATCACACGCCCCCAACGCGCATCGTTTGCAACATCGACATTAGGTCCAAATGTCCAGTTTATTCCAGATGCCGAAGCTTCATCAGCCGCAATCGCCGCCGATTTTTTAATCGCTTCCAAATCCCAGCTCGCTGCTTCTGCCAACGGAATCGGACTTAACGTTTTATAACCGTGAATAACATCAAAACCAATAATAAGCGGAATTCCCAAACGGGTTTCCTCCACCGCAATTTTCTGCACGGCACGAACCTCTTTCACACCACGAACGGTTAGCATTGATCCTACCCAGCCTTTTCGTAGATGTTCGTATTTCAATTCGGCGGTTCCGCCTTTTGGAGCTGGCCCAGTTACATCCCAAAAACCGTTGTATTGGTTCATCTGCCCCACTTTTTCTTCAATCGTCATTAACGGCAAAAGTAAATTGATGCGTTCTTCGATAGTTTTATTTGTATCTAAATAAGGCTTTTTCTGTGCATCCATATTTCCAACAGTAAATAGGGTAACAACCCCAATAATTAGTAATTTTTTATTTTTCATAATGATATAATGGTCAGATAGTTTAATAAGTGGGGCGTGCCCCGCCGGGTCGGGCTATACGTTGCAAGTCCTCGCACTTCCTTCGTCAGGCTGTGGGCTTTCCACTGCTATCCCTCACGCGAACGTTGTTAAAAGAACTTTTTTCGCAATGACAAACTTTGTGTATCAACTTGCGGAACTTCGACTCCGTTCAGTCTGACAAAAAAATGCGTAAAAAAACTAAAGTCTAAAATCTTGACTCTTGACTCTATATTCTACTCTCTAACTTCTCACTCTGTTATAAAACAAGACGCCGGCAAATTAGCTTTATTAAATAAATCAGGCTGTATTGTATTCCCCCAGGCAAATCGCACTTTCGCCGGATTTGCAACCTTCCTGCTTGTCAAAATCACTTCATTATTTTTTATCGAAGCTTCTGCAGGATAAAAAGTTCCATCGGCTCCAGCTAATTCAAATTGCTTTGACGTTTTGTTTTTAAAATGCAATCCGTCAGCATAATTGAAAGAAACCGTTGCTTTGTTTTCCTCAATTTTTATGTCTTTAAAAAGTGGTCCGTTTACCAAATTTGAATTTAGTCCCGAAGCTTCAGGATAAGTTTCGGCCAAAGCCAGATTTGCCAAACGAATTCCAACATCTTTTTTATTCTTCGGATGAATATCAATTGTATCCGAAATATCAGAAGTCACAACCATTCCGGTTTTCGGAACTTCGTTTAATATTTTTCTTTGAGAGTTTCTAACCGTAACATTTGAGAAGTTGTTGCTGCCGGTTTTATATGGTGCGATCTGAACGAAATAAAAAGGGAATTCGTCCTGCCAGGCTTTTCTCCAGGAAGAGATTAAAGCCGATAATGTTTTGTCGTACACCAATGAACCAACATTCGATTCGCCCTGATACCAAAGTGTTCCCGCAATTTTAAATCCAACAAAAGGATAAATCATGGTGTTGTAGGCACGTCCTGGTTGTCTTGGTCCGTATTCTTGTTCGTTTAGTTTTTTGGCATTTTCTAATAAAATGGGATCGTTCTGAACGACTTCTTCCGGCATCCAGATTTCAGCCGGTGTTCCTCCCCAATTCGAAGATATTAATCCGATTGGGACATTTTTTAAATCTTCGCGTAAGCGTTTGGCAAAGAAGTAGCCAATGGCACTGAAGTTTTTCATGGTTTCCGGAGTCGATTCTGTCCAGTTTCCAAGTAAATTATTTTGAGGTGTCGTAGCTGTTAATTTCGGAACGGTAAAAAAACGAATGTTTGAATTCGTCGCGTTTTTCATTTCTTCTTCACCGTTGTCGATTCCCCAACTTGCCGACATTTCCATGTTGGATTGTCCGGCGCAAACCCAGACTTCTCCAATTAAAATATTTTTAAGGATAACTTCATTGTATCCTTTTATAGCAATAGTGTAAGGTCCGCCTGCTTCAGGAGTTTTTATGTGTAATTCCCAATACGCCTGATTGTTGGCAACAACTTTATATTCCTGATTGTTCCAGCCTGAAACCAATTTAATTTCTTCCTTTGGATTGGCCCAACCCCAAATTTTCACTTCAGAATTGCGCTGTAACACCATATTGTCACCAAAAATATTCGGAAGAGAAACGTTTGCCATCATAGTACTGGAAATCATCAGAAAGAAAACAAACTTAAATATATTATTTTTCATTTAACAGCTTTTTTAAAAACGGGGCATATTGATCAGCCATTACTTTTTGATCTGCAACATCCGGATGTCCTAAACAGCCTTTTGGTGTCATGGGTTTGAATTTGAAAATCTTTATTTCTTTATGGGTTTTATCTTTTGTAAAAGCCGCTTTAACCTTATTTAGACAATCTTCAAAAACGACTCCTCTTTGGCCACCAACCATC
>Ga0247806_10000369_pt1 | contig 29298 bp, 23 predicted proteins | sample UWRJL059202B1_FD_179935 | JGI IMG/M metagenome (GOLD analysis project Ga0247806, IMG submission 179935) | Plant litter microbial communities from Arlington Agricultural Research Station in Wisconsin, United States - UWRJ-L059-202B-1 | ecosystem: Environmental > Terrestrial > Plant litter >... | reverse complement strand
AAATTAAAATTATGAAAAAGAATATAGCCATATTAGCCACAGACGGTTTTGAAGAATCAGAATTATCATCTCCAAAAGCTTATTTAGAAGAGCAAGGTTGGAATGCCGATATAATCAGTTTGAAATCTGGAACAATTAAATCCTGGAAAGACGGTAATTGGAGCAAGGAATATAATGTTGATGTAGTATTAGATCAGGCAAATGAAGCAGATTACGATGCATTGATTCTTCCGGGCGGAGTTTTAAACCCTGATTCATTGAGAAGAGAAGAGGCTGCAGTAAATTTTGTACGTTCCTTTTTTGAAAGTAAAAAACCAGTAGCGGCTATTTGTCATGGTCCTCAAATTCTGGTAGATGCTGATGTTTTAGAAGGTCGAAAAGTAACTTCGTTCTTCTCAGTTAAAAACGATTTGATAAATGCAGGAGCACAATGGGAAGACTCAGAAGTTGTCGTAGACAATGGATTAGTAACCAGTCGAAACCCAAATGATTTGCCCGCTTTTAATAAAAAAATGGTGGAAGAAATTAAAGAAGGAAAACACGAGCGTCAGACAGTTTAGGAAGATTTTATTATTAGATTTATCACGTTACAAAAAATGCAAGACCAATTTTGGTCTTGCATTTTTTTTAATTACCAATTTATTAGTTATAATATATAGCTATACAGAATCTTCCTTTTTTGCTTGCGTGAACGAGCGTGAAGCTCGCGCTAGCGGGAGAAGAACACTTCGTAAGTATGAGCTAAATTTTTAAAATAAAAAAGTAGCCCGGTCAGACTACTTTTCTTTTCTTCATTAAAATTAGATTTTAAATTAGATTGCCTTTTAAAGCATAATCGTTTTGCTTGTGTGTGGCAAATATTAATGTAAAAATAAAGAAAACTTCATATTTAGACGAATCCAATATTTTAAATTCTCGATTAATAATTAAAACTTGCATTTATTTTAACCGGTGCAAAACTTAATATTTTTATGAATAAACTTCTAAAGATTTTTTTGCAGTTAATTCTTTGGCTAAATTAAAATTATCCCATTTAGTAAACCAATATTTTTGAGTTTTTTTATAATTTATTATTTCTGTATGATTGTTTGATTGAATATCAAATAAAAGCATCATTTCTCTTTTAAATTTATTGTCTAGAAATGGGCAAACTAAAATATCAAGAAAAAGTAGTACTAACTCAGTTGTCTTTTTTCTTTTATCAGCATCACTATTTTTAATCTTTTTTAATATACTTGTTTTTATTACTTTTTTTATATTGATAAAATCACCTATGTTTCTTATATAGAACAATAAAATTGTAATTGTAAAATAACTTGGTTCAAATTCAAATTCCAGTAGGTTATTTTTTGAATTAGTTTTTATTTTAAAATATTTAATTAATTCATGTTCAGTTAATGTAAAGTTTTTACCTAATTCTCGCAATATGATAAAGAGATAAAGAGATTCAATTTGAACATTTCTGTTTGTTTGATTATTCGTTAATACGAGATTTATTTCATCGGATATCTTTTTAAATACTAATTCTTGACCTGAGTTTAATTCACTAAACCTATTAAATAAGGTGTATTCTTTTGGGTTTGTCAAACTTCCTGTTTTATATCGATATTTACCCTTGTAATATTTCATAATAGTCGATAAAATATTGCAAAGTTTAATTGTAGAATTTACTCTTGGAGAAACAGTGTAAAGAAAAAATGTGAAGTCTAATATTTCAATAATGAAATTTGTGAAAGATGTTTCCTGTTTTAGTTTTTTCTTTAATTGATCATCATCTAAATCACCTTTACTTTCCAATTCTGCTAATTGTGAATAATATACCTCAAATTTTTTTATACTTCTTTCAACACGTTTATTAATAATTGCAAGTGTATAATTCATAATGTCTTTATACTCTACATTTGATTCTTTAACTATAATTTTAAAACGGGTTATTAGGTGATTCGAATTACATTCAAATTTTAATTTTTTTATAACTTCCTCTTCATTCTCAGAATCTTCTATTTTGAACTTTATTTTTGAATCAAATAGGTCTACCATTTTTTCCTTGGCAATTGTTAATTCTGTAATTAAAGGTTTAATATAATAATGAGTTTTTGCATCACTTACAGACATTTTATAATCTCTCAATTTTAACTTATAAAGAGATAGAATTCTATCCTTAGTTATATCATCATTATAAAAAACAAAAAAATCATCAACGTATCTATAAATCTCGTAATCTTTTTTTAAGAACACTTCCTCACCTCTTAATTCAAGTTCAATTGATTTATCTATTTGTTGTAATATTAGTTCGGCAAAAATTCTGGAAAATTCTGGACCAATTATAATACCGTTCGTTTCTCCGTAGTTAACGTTTTGCATAAAAGTATCGAACTCACCAGAAAAAGTAGTGGTAGAACTTCCTATATTATCCTTCGTAAGTTCTTTGTTATAAAGTGCCCAAACAATTGAATGTGTATAAATACTATCAAAACATTTAGCAATATCAAATTTGAACATTTTATTATATTTCTTTTCTGCGCGATGATATGTGTAATCTTCGTAGAACTTATATATATTAGAATATTTTTTATAAGTAAAAAATGTTTTTAAATTTTCATATTCTTTATTTGTACTCTCAATGATTTCATCATCGTCTCCAAGATTACGTTTATGTATATTATCATTATTAAAAACAAATTTTGCAATTGTACTGGGTTTTCTAATCGAAAAAGGACTTTGATTTGAATAGTATAAAATTAATTCCTTATATTTTTCATAAAATGTTACAAGTTCAATTTGACTTTTGGGATGTGGAATTGTCAATTCTCTAAAATCATTTTCTTTATGTGTGATCTTGTATACAAAAGGTATTTTTCTGCACTCTGATTTTTTAATATCTAATTCAATTGAATTATTAATGTTTGGGTTTGATAAATCAAAAATAATTTTGATAAGCTGTTCAGTTGTTCTGTTGTTATTGTCTAATGTTTTCCAGAATATTGTCTCAGACTTTCCTTTTTTTGAAAAGCTGATATTTTGTTTGTATAGAAAATTATAAAAATGTCTATTAGAAAATGTTAAGGGTGTTTCGTAAGGAAGCGTATCAGAAAGTATCGCGCGTTCTTTGGAGTATTTTAATATTCTTTTATTTTTTGTTTTTTTCATTATTTCCAAGCTTCAACAATTTTTTCGAAATTGTTCATTAAGGGTTTCGCTCTTTTAGTCTTAGCACAGCGTAAATCTGGTATATTTTTCTTTTTTGAGTTAATATTAAAAAACAACTTCTCAGAAAATCCTTTCTTAAAGCTAAACTTTTTCAATCTTTCATTTAAGTTTGGATAACTTGCAATTGGCAACTTATGATCAATAATAATTTTTAATTTACTATCTAGATCCTCCAAGCATTTACAATTATTTTCAATTAGACTATTAGAATAATAAATTCCTATTAATCCTTTTTTTGGTTGATGAAGTTTTGTGTTTTTGGTTAAATAATTAAATCTATGAATTAATAATTTTCTTGCTTCTAATTCATTATTCGTTTTATTAAATAGATATTGATTAATAGACTTTTCAATTCTTTCGTTGTATTTATTTCTTTTGTTATCAGAAAGTTTAATATTTTGAAGTTTAGAACCGCGAATTTCAAATTTATAACCTAAAAAAATGATATCCTTGTTTGTTATGTTTCCTGTTAATAAATCAATTTCTGTAGTTTTGGATATTTCTTGTGGAACTGTACCATCTTTTATATTTAGACCGTTGTTTTCTACGATTTTTTTAACTTTACTTAAATATGTATTATTTGCATATTTTGAATTGGGAGCAAAAAAAATAATTATATCATCGACATATCTTCCATAAAAGAAAACATTAGGCATGCTTTTAACCTCATTATCAATCTGCCTCATGTAAAGTTCTGCCAAATAAGGACTTATGCCTACTCCTCTAGGAATTCCTCTCCGTGTTTTTTCATCTAGGGTTAATTGACCTGTCAATTTGTTATAGTTATATAACAAATTTTTGATTAAAGATTTTGATTTAGGACTTAGTAAAGAGTTATTCTCAATTAATTTAAGAAGTGCGTGCTGAGGAACACTCTCATAAAACTGCCTTATATCTGTTCTAATAATATATTTAGGAAAATTATCTTGTAATAATGTTTTTACCTGTTTAACTATTTGATAGCGGTTTGATTGTTTTACTTTGAAAGTTCTAAACATATTATACTGCAATTGTTTCATTGCAAAAAAAGAGACGGCATCTTTACTAGTTGTGTAAATTGCTTTTGCTCCAGGTTCTGGTATAAAAGCAGTTAATTTTAAATCGAAACTTTTTTTATTTATTGCATTTGAGAAATCATTTAAATCAGTTTCTAAAAATGAATCCTTATTCTCTTCGAGAATTTTTTTTTCATCCAATAATTTGTTAAAAACCTCTTCATTGAATATTAACCTTCCTTTTTCAAGTTTTATCTCTTTTCGGTTTTCTTGGAGTAAGTAAACAATTTCATTATATTGTACGGAATAAAAATCTTTGAAATAATTACCTTTTCTGTTTTCAATCTCATGGATTGTTCTTAAATTTTCAAATGAAAATGATTGGTTTAACATTATTGTATTTTTTATTCGATTTTTATAAATCTAATTTAATCTTATAAATGTAAATATATTTAATATACATTTATTACGGAAATCCATAAAGTCTATATTATATTTCGTTCCTCTGACAAAGTTTTGAAAGTAACTGCAATACAATGTGATCTATAACGCTGAATCTTTTATCAAAAATATCAATTTACCAATCTAAACAACCACGTACTTATACCTGATTCTTCCTTTTGAAAATGAGTGCCCTAGCCCCGATGGGAGGGAAAATCCTTTTGAGCCGGGGTTCGGCACAAAAGATTGGAAGGAACAGCGGGAAATAGCTCCTTATTAAAATTCCAAAATAGAAATTCCAAATTCTAATCTATGTGGAGCTACTTTCGGGGATTCCTCGTTCCTCGGAATGACAAACTGGGCGTGTAGATCTTACTTATGGAATTTTTGCGAGCAGTTCCTGAGGAATACAAGATATTGTAGGGATGGATTTCAATCCATTCTGCGCGTAGTGATTTGCCAATCTCTAGTGTGATTTCTCGTGCCTCGAAATGACAAACGAGGCGGATAAAACTTTGCGTCTTTGCGTCTTTGCGTGATTATTTCTCCAACTTTAAACAAAATAATTTAGCCAATCTTTGTCGAGCTACTTGCGGGATTTCTCTCCCGAAGCCTCGGGATCGGAATGACAAACTGCACTTGTAAATCATGCTTAAGAATTTTTTGGCAGTTGTTCGGGAGGAACAAAAGATATTGTAGTTATGTTTTATCTTTGCTGATACATGATGTAATGAATCAGCATAAATAACCAATTATAATAAAATGAATAACTCACAATTTTTAAGATATGAAGACAATAATACGGTATGGTTGTCTCAAAATAGCAAACAAGAATTTGATTTTGCGGATTATGGCGTAAAGCCAACTATTCTTAACAGTGAAGCTGAAGTGGGTCAGGCTATGTTAAACGAACTTTATAGTACTGCGAAATCAAAAGAAGGGGATATTAATATTGCGTTTCTGGGTGGGAGAGGTGCTCAGGAGTTACATCGTTTGTTGGGAGCGTTAGCTAAGTCAACGCAACAAGATGAGCTACTGGCCAGGTTGAATGTATTTACTCAGGATGCACTTGCTCCTTTGAGCATGAATAATGGTTTAAGTTTTGTCAGGGATTTTGAGCGTATTTTAGGTGAGGCGTTTTTCAAAAAGATAAAAAGCTTTACACCCATGCGAACCGATACAAAAGATTTAGAGTCGGCGCTTGTAGACTATTTGACTAAATTGGAGGAATTAGGTGGTTTGGATATCTTTTTTATTGGTCACGGTCCGGAAGAAAATCAAGCTTCACATCTTGCTTACATTAAGCCTTTCTCTGGAGCGCAATGGCATCATATTGCTGGGATAATCCCAATATCGAGTAGTATTTTGGAACACCACATTAGCAAGTTTAAAGCGGGTGGAAGTCTTGTCAATGAAAACGATGAAAAGGAATGTCGATCTGCTGAATTTATTCTCACTTTAGGTCCGGCTGCGATATTACAAGCCAAAAAAATCGTTCAATCTGTAGTAGATGCCGATACTGCTCCTGCTAAAATTCAAACGTATGCTAACGTGCTTCAAACAAAGCTAAGTTCAAATAAAGAGGAAGCGTTACAGCAATTGAATAAAAATCCGGGGTTGTGGATACGATTGCATCCCAATACTAAATCTTTTGTATTGCCTGGTTTAGGGTTGTAATTAAATTAAAATTCCAAATTCCAAACTTTGTGGAGCTACTTGCGGAGATTTCTCGTTCCTTGGAATGACAAAAATGAGGATAAAAACTTTACGACTTTGCCAGATTATTTTTGTTTTTATAATCCTTCGACTTCGCTCAGGGTGACAATCTGGTTTATGAAAAAAAACTCAGTGAATCTTCAGCTGGCGCGAGCATTTTGCTTGTGAACGCAATTAAAGCCAACAATATTACCGTTTATGTAAATGTTTTTTGGTACACTATTATCAAATTTTATTTTTTACTTATTTTTATTAGGTCGTTACGTTCTTTGTGTTCACGAGCAAGATGCTCGCAATAGTAAGGTAATATTAGAATTTTTATTATTAATTAAACTACCATTTTCTATATTCTATTTTTTCTTGATCTTCTATTTCTCCAGAACTAATATTTATCGTTTTTGATGAAATTAGCCTGCCTATTTTATCATATTCATAATATTTTTTGTAGAAAATATTCTCTCCGTCTGGTTCCTCACTAAGGATTGCTTCTATTTCAACTAAATAATTATTTGCAACATATAATTTTAAATTCTTTAATATAGTACCATATATGAAAGGAGAAAATTTAGCATTCAGCATTCTAACATTCTGGTCTAACTTGAATTCAAATATTTTTTTTTGTTTTTTATCGTTACAATATTTTTTCCAATCGTGTATTTCTTCTAAAACGGTATCGATATAAACGAAATCGCGGTCAAGTAATTTATATTTATTTTTATATGGAATTCTTGTATGAAATTTTTCATAGTAATCGTAATAATCTTCCGAAAAGGTATAATCATCTGATATTTTGTTATTTGGATCATAAACTAAATTAGCTTCACTAAATAACTTACTTACTTTATATTTCTCTATTTTCAGCAATAACGTGTCTTTATATTTAAAAGAAACAGAGTCATTTTTAGCTGAAGTTATAGCCATAAGTTTTTCTTTTTTGAAATAATAATTGCTAATATTATTAATTGTAACTCTAACATTATTACCGTCTTGTGAACTACAACTTATGAACATAAAGAAAAACACAATTAAAAAAAGTTTCTTCATCTTATTATTTTTTAGTTTTTAGTTTCTTGAATATATCTAACATCTTTCCAAAATATTGTTCTACCCCAGACCGCTGTCGATTCATAAGTTATTTTTCCTTTATTAACACCAGATGGGGAATACTTAATTTGTGGACATTGAAATGAACTTCCAATCGCTTCTTTCCATTTTTTATAGTGTTCATCGAGTATTTTCCAACCTCTTGTGTTCATATGAATGATATAACTTTTACCATCGTCTTTCTTATCTTTAAGTCTATCATCACTTTCTGGATAAAGTGCCTGCTCTTTTCCGTCCCAATATCGTGCTCCATTACTATAATCTTTACCTCCAATATAAGTATTAATTACTGCGGATATTGCAATTTGCATCTTTGTATCATTTCTCTCTTCAAGAGTTTTTTTTCTAAAATCTTTCGCCGCAGTACTGTTTTTACCAAATGCAGTTTCTTTATAGGCATAATTAACACTTGCAATTGAAAACATTTCAAACTTTAAATTTTCATCATCTTTTTTAAGATAAGGAAAACTACTCTCTCCATAAACTGTCGAACTTAAAATTATAAATTCTTCATGTTTTATATTCCCATAATTATCTTTTAATATATTCGTATTATTATAAGTCACAAAATCATTCCCATTTTTATCTTTTTGACTAGATTTCCCATCACAAACATAAACATCATTTACATTTCCTTCAAAATCAGGTTCGTTTATTTTTCCTTCAAAGGTTCCGTCTACATTATAAAAATGTCCGTTAACATTTATGATACGATCATCAAACTTTAATGATGGTGCATCCTCAGGATCTCCATAAAAATGACCAACATCACTGGATATTATTATAGATCCATTAGCATTTGTAACGATATTTTTACCGGCAAAAACGGTATAATTTCCTCCTGTAGTTTCAGTTATTTTCCCTCCTACTGTTAACCTATATGCCATAATTAATTATACTTTGTGTTTTCATTACTGTTATGATGAATTTCTCCTTTTGCATTGTTTTTATGAATTCCTTCAGTAAAAGTTTCTATGCTATCATTACTAACTATTGTTCTGTCTTTTTTTGTATGCGATTTATAATCACCTTCAACATTAGCAGTATATTCACCTCCAACATGCATGAATTGATCTCCAGTCACATTTGTATTCAAAACTCCACCAACAACTGTAGTTTTATCTAAAACTGCACTTTCAGAAATATGGGTTCCTGCCCTAAATGTGATACTTTCGGTTGCTTCAAAAATGATGTTTTTAGCTCTTATGGTAGTTGTTTCCGGAGAAGTCAAATTCATATTTTTATTTTCTTCATCCAAATGAATTTCATTCCCACTTGGGTCAGAAAGCAAAATGCCTACTTTTTCTACGAATTCAATAATTGACCAAACCTTAATTTTATTCCTTTGATCATGTTTTTGGGGTCAAAAAATTCAGGTTTGGCTTTTCCGTTATAATGAGATCCTGATACGTACGGACAATCAATATTTCCACCTTCAAAATCAATTAAAACTTCATCTCCAATTTCGGTTCTGTTATAAATTCCCCATCCTTCACCTGAATATGATTGTACTACGCGCATCCAGTCACTTTTTGTACTTCCGGCTGCCCAATAAAATTCTACTCTAACGCGTCCTAATTTTTCGGGATCATTGTTATCGTATACTTTGGCAGACTGGCTTTTCGCTTTTCTAAATTTTTCTACATCTGTATAATGAGGCGCGGCAACATCGGCAGGAATGGCTTTGAACTCACAAGAATAATTGCCGTGAACCTGAGAATGGTGGATGACTTCTATAGCAAGAAGTTCATGCTCGACAGTTTGGTTTTGAATCGAAAAAACCTGACCTACGCCAATTGGCAAGTACGATATTCCGCTGTAGACAACACTATTGGCATCATTGCCTGCAGTTTGCAGTTGAACCAATTCAGTAATTTCTGTTGCATTTTTCGCCTGATTGGTGTAAGCACCTATGCTTAAATTTGGTTGCGACACGGAGGCTTGTCTGTCTAAAACAATTTTCGAAAAACTGTCAACGCTTCCTTTATTTGTTTTGGCTTCTGAGGCCGTAATACTCTTGACAGAATTATAATCATAACCTCCATAAGAAGTTTTGTGGGAAACTAAATTGGTTTCAATACCAAATTTATGCAGCGAGGCTTGGTTAATTAATTTTACCTTACTGGTTTTGATCTGCCCAAATTGTATTCGCATACCATCAAAATAAAACCATTCGCCGTAGCGCGCTGAAAGACGTTTTAAAAAATTAAAACTCGTTTCATTATATTGTGGTTTGTACTCGAAAATTTTGGTATAAGTAGGCTTAATAGCATCTCTTTGGTAAAATTCTCCTGCAGTTTCTTCTGCAAAAATATTCAGCGCTATTTCCTGTAGATTGCGATCCAGAAAGGTTCTGGATTTTTTCATTTCATCCAATAAAATAGTGTGACTTATTCCTGTAACGTGCAAACCTACCGGGCTACCGTTTACGTCAATAGATTTGAGCTTGGTAATAATTCCTTTAGACATTAATTTAATGCCGCCATTTAGGCTTTTAAAAGTGAAAATTACTTCTCGACCCTTATATCTGCGAAGGGCAGCTGCCTGATCTGCAGGTTTGATAACTGCTTTTCCTGTATATTGCCAAATAAACGAAAAATGATGATGGTCCATCATTTTTTGAGATAACTCTAAATCGTAATAAACAACAGTTTGTGTAAAATCGTCGATAGTGATATGAACTTGTTCTGAAAATGTTGACATGGTTTTATTGTGCTGATTAGTTGGATGATATATAAGCTTTGATGTGCTTGTATGACGACGATTTAAATTTCATTTCAGATAATTTATAGCTGTATTTGGTTCCGTTTATAATGTCCTGAAAGTAACATATTCTCCAGTTTACCTTTAGTCCATAGTAGGGGATAATAAATTTTTCGAAATAGGCTGTTGCCATTTCAATCACATGTTCTTTAGTGGTAAAATAATGTTTGACTCCATCCGTTCGGGTAATACTGTCACCAAGTTGCGGGTAGTACTGTTTTTCGTTTATGAATAATGATTTGGGTACTGTTGACCAGGTATTATGATCTTCATCTTTAAAAGAAAGTAAAAAATTATCTGTAATAGTAAATAGTGTTCCTGAATTGGTATCTAAAAGAAGCGCGCTTTTATTTTTTTCATAATTACCATGAATTGATATAGGAAACAGATACTTTTGAGTTAATAATTTAAGAAGTTTATCTTTAGTCATCATATATTAGTATTTATTATACGAAATCGATTTAGTAAATATAGCGTTGCGTGGCTTATTTCATTTGCTGCTAAAAGTTATAGTTTTAATAGAATAGGACTTTATTTGAGTAAGCAGGTAACCTGAAAACTATAGCTTGAAACCTCAGACAAAACTTTTTAAAACAAAAAAAAGGGCAGCACTTTAATATAAGTACTGCCCTCAAGGCAAATAGATTTGCATATAAACCATTCCTGATTTAAAATGCCGCATTAAATAATTGCGTACAGTTTTTGGTAATCACTAAACAGAAAGCTAAAACGCAGGTTATTCGTTTATAATATCGCCTTCTTTAGTTTCTTCGCTGGCGATTTTTACCAGTTTATCTTTACGGTTTAGATCGCCGAATATTTCAATTTTATCGTCGATTTCTCTCCCTTTTTTTACGTCAACTCTTGTTGCTTTTTGGTTCAGCACTTTGATTACATACAAACCTTCTGATGAACTCACTAAAGCCGTTTTCGGAATCACAAACGTGCTGTCTTTCGCGTTAAGCGGCAAAAGAACTTCGGCTACCATTCCGGGTAAAAGATCTTTTTTGGTATTGATAACATCCATTTCAACACGCTCAGAACGCAGTTTTAAATCTAATGCTCCTGACATTCTTGTAATTTTAGCTTTAAAATTCTCAGGTAATGATTTTACGTTAAAAGTCATTTCGTCGCCAGTGTGTAAATATCCTGTGTAAAGCTCCGGAACTGAAACCGCCAAACGTAATTTATCCTGCTGCTGAATCGTCAATAAAGGTAAATCAGAACCTTTTCCTGCCGGACCAACAAAGGTTCCTAAATTCACGTTTCTTGCTGCTACAACACCATCAAAAGGAGCACGGATTTCAAGATAACCTCTCATAATCGAAACTTCTTTATGTCCGGCAACTGCTGCCTGATATTGTGCGTAATCAGAATTTTTCTTTCCGCTGGCCATTTCTAAATCATTTTTAGAAATGGTTCCTTCGACTTTGCTGGTTTCGTACAAACGGTTGTACGTACTTTTGCTCGTCGCATAAATCGCTTCCATCGATTTCAGTCTTGATTCGGCTGCTGCTAATTGTGAGCTGATTTCAGGGGCTTCCAAAACAATTAAAAGCTGTCCTTTTTTTACTTTGGTACCAATATCAACTTTTAGTAATTTTACAAAACTACTCACTTTAGCATACAAATCGACTTGTTGAAAACCCGTTAATTCTGCCGGTAAGCGTAATTCTGTCGTTAGTTTTTCTTTCTCTAAAAGAAACGTTTCTGTTTTAGGTTCGATTTCTGCCGTAACGGTTTCTTCTTTTTTAGAATTACAACTGTTAAGGAAAAATAGTGCTGCAAAAAACAGCGCGCTAGATTGTAATATTTTAGTTTTCATTTTTCGATTTTATATGATAGAATATAATGTAATGTCTTGTTCAATAAATAAACGGAAAGGATAAAAGTGTTTCAAAACATTTCCACCACCTGTGACTTTCAACTTTATGACTTTCAAACTTTCGACTTATTTAATGATGAAATATAATGGATGCTTTCTTCGTCTTCAGGATCTAAAGAAACAGATTGTGTTGTTGTTTTTTCTTGTGCCCAGGCAAAGATAAGCGGCAGGATTAGCAATACGGCAAAAGTCGAAAATAATAATCCGCCAATTACGGCTCTACCTAACGGAGAAACCTGATCGCCTCCTTCGCCGTGACCAATTGCCATTGGAAGCATTCCCGCAATCATCGCAACCGAGGTCATGATAATCGGACGAAGACGCAATGCTGCAGCTTCACGCGCAGACTCTAAGGCATTACCATTTATTTTTCGCAATTGTTCAGCATTGGTAACCAGTAAAACGGCATTCGCAATCGAAACCCCAACCGACATGATGATTCCCATATACGATTGTAAGTTTAACGTTGAACCTGTAATCGTAAGCATTAATAACGCTCCTAATACTACCGCAGGCACTGTGGTTAAAATAACCAGTGAAACCTTGAACGATTGAAAATTAGCGGCTAACATTAAGAAGATTACAAAAATGGCAACCAATAATCCAACTTGCAAACTGCTTAATGTTTCGCTCAATACCTTACTTAATCCAATCGGAGTTATGAACAAACCACGCGGCAATTCTCCTAATGAATTAATTGTTGCATCAACATCTTTTACTGCCGTGCCTAAATCGACCTGGCTAATGTTTGCTGTAACTGTAATGTATGGCATAGACCCTAAATTGTCATTTTCACCACTTACAAATCCGGGTGTTATTTTGGCAACGTCACTCAAAACCGGACGAAGGGAATTTTTTAATACCGGAATTTCTCCAATATCTGTTCTGCTTTTCATTTTGTTCAAAGGCACTTGTACCTGAACATTGTATGATAACCCGGCTCTTTCGTCGACCCAGGTATTTTTCTCGGTATATCTGGATGATGAGGTTGAAGCTACCAATGATCGTGATATGTCGTTCATGTCAACGCCCAGTTCTGCTGCACGGGTTCTGTCGATATCAATATTCATAGCCGGATAGTGAATTGGCTGACCAATTTGAACATCTCTGAAATAAGATATTTTCTTTAATTTCTCAACAATTTGATTGGCATATAACTCATTTCGTTTTTTATCTTTTCCTGCAATACGAACTTCGATTGGAGTAGGAGAGCCCTGGCTCAACACTTTGTCTGTCAATTCGATTGGCTCAAAAGAAAGTTTTACGTCTGGTAAAACCTTTTTAATTCGGGCTCTAAATTCGTCTTTAAAATCATCCATATCAGCGTGATATTCTTTTAAACTCACCTGAAAAACAGCCTCATGCGAACCGGCCATGAACAAATAAATTGGGTTAATCGAGAATAACGACGGGTGCTGACCCACATAAACAGAAGATATTCCGATATGTTCTTTCCCCACCATTTTTTGCAATTCTTTCAAAACGATAATCGCTTTTTCTTCTGTTCTTTCAAGACGGGTTCCGTCTGGAGCGCGCATTCTCAACTGAAACTGACTTGAATTTACTTTGGGAAAAACATCTTTTCCAATGAAGTTAAGAAACACAACAGCCAGAATTGTAATTCCGATAAGATAAACCAGAGCCGTTATTTTTTTATAAGGAAATAAACGATCCAGCGTGCGCATAAAACGGATTTTGAATTTCTCAAAAGCACCTATTTTTCCGTTATTGTTAGTGTCTTCTTTTTCAACATACCCTTTTTTCTGCGTAACCAGGTTTCTTTCAGATTCCGGTGTTAGACCGCTATCGTTAAATTCGGCTTCGTCATCTGTAATATTAGTTGCATGTTCGTGTTTTTCATGTCCTTTCATTAACCAGTTTGCCATAACGGGCACAAAAGTCTGAGAAAGTAAAAATGAAATTACCATCGAAAAACCAATTGCTAAAGCCAAAGGCAAAAACAACGCTCCCGGAATACCAACCATGGTAAATGCCGGCGCAAAAACCGCAAGTATACAAAGTAAAATCAGTAATTTTGGCAATGCAATTTCCTGACAGGCATCCCAAATAGCGAGTGCCTTGGGTTTTCCCATATCGAGGTGCTGGTGAATATTTTCGATGGTTACGGTACTTTCATCCACCAAAATTCCAATTGCCAAAGCTAATCCGCTTAAAGACATTAAGTTGATGGTTTGCCCGAATAATTTTAGGAATAGAACTCCGGAAATAATCGAAATTGGAATTGTTAAGATTACAATTAGCGCGGCACGTCTGTCGCCTAAGAATAATAAAACCATTAAACCGGTTAAAACCGCACCGATAATTCCCTCTGTAATTAAACTTTTAACTGAGTTGATTACATAAACCGACTGGTCAAATTCGTAAGATAGTTTTACATCTTCAGGCAATGTACTTTGAATTTTAGGCAATTCTTCCTTTAATTTCTGAACCACATCCCAGGTCGAAGCATCTCCGGCCTTTGCAATACTAATGTAAACCGAACGTTTTCCGTTTACCAAAGCATAGCCCGCCGTAATATCCGCACCATCTTTTACAGTAGCAACATCACCAAGTTTTAAGTTTTGAACGCTTCCTTTAAACAACGGAATATTTTCAAAATCCTTAACTTCTTTAATCGTATTGTTTGTTGGCGTAATGTAGTTGATATCGCCCATTCTCACGTTTCCTGATGGAGCCGTTTGGTTGTTAGTACGAATCGCCTCAACAATTTGATCCGGCGTCATATTGTGCGAACGCAGTAAATCTGGATCTACGTTAACCTCAATTGTTCGTGGGCTTCCGCCAAAGGGTGCCGGAGAAAGTAAACCGGGAATCGAAGTAAACGAAGCACGCACATAAACATTGGCTAAATCCTGCAATTCATTATTTGATCTGATTTTACTGCTCAAAACCAATTGCCCTATTGGCAATGATGAAGCATCAAAACGAATGATAAACGGAGGCTGTGTTCCCGGAGGAAATGCCGCCTGAATCCTGTTCGAAAGCGAACTTAACTCGGCTGCGGCCTGTGCCATATTTGTATTTTCGTAATAGGTTAATTTCATGATCATTAACCCCTGGATATTTTTTGTTTCAACCGATTTTACACCATTTGCAAAAGGTAAAATGTTGACGTAAGTTTTAGCAAAATAAGCCTCCATCTGGTCTGGCGTGTAACCTCCAAAAGGATGTGCGATATAGATAACCGGCAAGTTCATTTTTGGCAGAATATCTACCTTAATGTCCTTTATGGCACCAATTCCGAAGAAAAATAGACCAGCAACCAGTACTAATATGGAGATGGGTTTGCGAAGTGCGAAACGTATTAAATTCATTAGGCTCTAATTAAAATTCATTTATAAATAAGTCAAAATTGCCTGTAGCGGCTACTTTTAGCAAATACGACTGCCATACATTATTATTGACGATGTCGCGGTCAATTTCGGCACGATTTAAGGTGTACATGATTTGTGTTAAATCTGTTAAATCCGTCAAACCGTTTTTGTACAAAGTCGATTTTTGCAAGTAGGCTCTCTGCGCTGCATTTACCTGAATTGGCGCTTCGGCAAAATTTTCCAGAGTGGTTCTGATTTTATCATCGGCAAAATTCAATTGCGATTTTAATTCCCTGTCTGCCTGATTGTATTCTTCCTGCAAACCTTGCGAAACAAATTTCTGGGCGCTTACTTGTTTGCTCATTCTGAAAGGTGTTGTCAGGTTCCAGCTAATTCCAATTCCCACTAAGTAATTCGTGCGGTCAGGATTTACGCCATCCCAATAATTTCTGGTGTAAGCTGTTTGATCTGAGGCGTATGCCGAATCAAACCCTGATGCTCTGGTTTGTAAAATACCAAAAGCCGTCATAGTTGGGTAATAAAATCGTTTGTATAATTTAAGCTGCTGATTGCTGTAATCAATTCTCGTTTTATATAATTGCAATAACGGATGAAGGCTATCAGTAGTTTTTTCTTCCAGTAAAAGTGCTTTGGGAACATTGCTGACAAATAAAGTATCTGTTACAAAATCCTGTGGTGCAACGCCCATTAAATCAACAAGTTTGTTGTTTTGTTCTTTCACGAAGTTTTTCGCCAAATTCAAGGCAATCTTGGCTTTTGAAACTTCGGCTGTAGCCAATGTAGAATCTACTCCGGCCAGTAATCCGTTTTTAACGCGAACGACGGCTGTTCTTTTAAAGACTTCGGCACGGTTTAAATTCTTTTGCTGTGAAATCAGTAATCTTTGGCTTGCCAGTAAATTAAGATAAGCGGCAGAAATCTTGATTTCCTGCTGAAACATTTCCTGTTTTAAGTCGTTTTCTTTGGCTTTAACATCCACTTTCGCCAAATTGATTCTTTCCTTTGCTTTTCCAAAAGTGAAAAAATCCCAATTCATGTTGACTAAATACAAGGCTCCAAAAGCCGAGTTCCAGTTTTGTTCCGGAAGTGGTAATCCTGACGAAGCAACACCAAGTCCTCCAAAACCATACAAAGGGCCGTTTTGTCCGTTTACAGTTCCGTAATCTTGCTGGGCAGACAAATTCAAATTAGGTAAATAATCGCGGCGGGATTGTTTTAGCGTTTCTCGTGAAGCATTTGTGTAGTTGTTTTTTGCTCTTATCGAACCGTAATTTTCAAGACCTGTTTTAATAGCATCTTTTAAAGTCAGGTTTTGTGAGTAACCGATTGTGGCAAAAATCAAGAAAAATAATAGAGTAATTTTTTTGAAGTACATATAAATCGTGGTATCAAATTATGAGACAAAATTATTTCTCTTTTATTGATAAAGTCGATCTTAAATGATGTACTGCACTTAAAAAATGACGAATTGAATTTGTCATTTATTGCAAAAAGAAATTAAATATTTGTCCGTACTTTGCACACTATTTAAGTATTAAAAATGAATAAAAAACTTGATAACATATTGGATAACAAATGGTGGCAGGAAATTGCCGTTGTTGTTTTTTCATTTACTATTTACACATTAAAAAATGACTGGATGTTATTTAGTTCTTTTACTTCCATTTCAATGGGCGTTTTTTTCTATTTCATCCTGTACATGCACGCCCAGTTTAACCGATTTTTCCTCTTGCCTATATTATTCAAAACCCGCCGTCCGGTAACGTATATACTATTAACGCTTTTTGGCGTTTTTGTTTTCTCGGTTGTTTTATACGAAATTACAATGCTCGATATGTTTAGCAATTGCCGTTTGTATCAAAACTCACATCAGCGCAGTTATGTGTACCAGTTAGCAAGTGTTTTAGGAACTTTGGTTTGCATTTTGAGTCCGATTATTGTATTTAAATTCTACCGAATTCACAGAAAACAAACTGACGAAGCGTTACTGTTTAATGAAATGCAATTGAATTCTTTGAAAGGACAATTGAACCCGCATTTTTTATTCAATACCTTTAATACGCTTTACGGAATTAGTTTAGAGTTTCCTGAAAGAACACCGGATTTGATTATGAAAGTTTCGCAATTAATGCGTTATCAGCTCGAAAGCAACAGTAAAAAATGTGTTTCTCTTGAAGATGAACTCGAATTTATAAACAGTTATGTTCAGCTGGAAAAAGAACGTGTAGGCTATCGTTGCGATATTACATATGATTGTAAAATCGACAATGAAAATGCTTATAAAGTGTCGCCAATGTTATTGATTGCCTTTATAGAAAATGCTTTTAAACACGGAACCTGTGCTATCGAAAAATGTTTTGTCCGCATTATTGTTACGGTCGAAAACGGTTTGTTGCATTTGCATGTTGTAAATTCAATTCCTAATAAAAAAACAGATGTTGTTTCGACTAAAATTGGTTTGAAAAATACCATCGAACGTTTGAATTTAATTTATGGAAAAGACTATAAATTAAATATTCAGGATGATAAAAACACCTACATAGTAGATTTGAAATTGCAACTGAAAAAATTTGTGGAATGAAAGAGCCAAAAAAATGTATTATTGTTGATGATGAGCCGGCTGCGCATTATGTTCTGGCGAATTATATCAAACAAAATCCGCAATTAGAATTGGTTTTTCAGGGTTATAATGGTATTGAAGCAATGAATTATCTTCGTGAAAACAAGGTCGATTTGATGTTCCTGGACATAAATATGCCTGAAATTTCCGGAATGGAATTGTTGAAGATTATTCCCAATCATCCCAAAACGATTTTAACTACAGCTTACTCTGAGTTTGCTCTCGAAAGTTATGATTATGGTGTTATCGATTATTTACTGAAACCCATTTATTTTCCGAGATTTTTAAAGGCCATCGATCGTTTCTTCGGAACCGAAAACGTAAAAGTAAAAGAAGATGAGGAAGAAACAATAGTTAATACAGTAAACGTAAAAGTAGACGGTTATCTTGTTGATATTGAATTAAATCAGCTTTTGTTTGCTCAGAGTTTTGGAAATTACGTAAAACTGCACACCACCAAAAGAACGTATCTGGCATCGATAACAACCAGTGAATTCGAAAAATGCCTTCCCGAAAAAAACTTCATGCGCATTCATAAATCCTATATCGTGGCGCTGGACAAAATAGATGAAACAGAAAAAGATTTTGTCATCATCAGAAAAGAAAAACTCCCAATTGGAATTACCTATAAAAGAGAATTGTCTGAAAGATTGAAGAAAAGCCTTTAGAAGTTATTACTTACCGCCGAAAACTGAGACTGCTAACTGACACTGCGACTGCAAACTAAATTTTATTATCTCATTAAAAAGTAATACTTTTATTACGTCTTTAAGTTTTTAATTTAAATATTGAAATCATGAAAAACGTAATTTTCACTCTTGTTTTTATGTGTGCCAATTACTTGATGGCGCAAAATGGAATAAATAGTACCGAAAAAGTTTCCCCGCCTGAAAAAGTAGCTTTTACTTTTGAAAGGGAATATCCGGGTAAAATGCCCATTTGGGCATTAGAATATGTTGGAGATGATAATGATGAAATTCGTTACGAAGCCAAGTTTAATTATGACCCCGCTACAAAAGCGCTGGCAGTTTATGACAATTTAGGAAACTTAAAAGCACTTGAAAAACAGATTCCCTTAAGCCAGCTTCCACCAAAAGCGCAGGCGTACCTAAAGAAAAATTATCCGGTAAAATCTATCCGTGAAATTGCCGTAGTTGTTGATGACAAAGGCAAAACGACCTACGAAGTAGGCGTAGAAAAAAACGCTAAATTTTATGATGTCGTCTTTGATAAAAACGGAGGTTTTGATGTCATAATTGAGAAAAACTAAAGATAACTTACTAATTCAAATATATTTGAGAACCACAAACCCGACAGTGGAAACTAGTTATGTTATGCTTTAAAATAAATTAGATTTTTAATTAAAAGAAAAAACAAAACCATTGTTGTTTTTGTAGGAATTTTATTTTAATTTTTAAAATTATTTGCTTTATTTTTGCGGCAATTAATTTAAATTTTGATCAGATGAAAAATAGTATACTCCTTATTGCTTTTTTATACAGCAGCTTTTTAATTGCGCAAAAAGGCGTGCTCGTACCACCAGAAGCGGTTACGGAAGCTTTTGAAAAGCAATATCCAAAAAAAGCAGCGTTATGGTCTATTGAATATAACCAAAGCGATGCTGTATTTTTTGAAGGAGCATTTACGACTACTGAAAAAGCGAAAGCATTTGTACTTTATGATAGTTACGGAACATTTAGATCGCTAAAAACACAGATTACAGTTGCAAAATTACCTGTAAATGCCCAGACTTATTTAAAGAAAAATTATCCTGTAAAAGGCAAAGTTAAACCCGTTGGTAAAATTTTGAACGTGGTTGATGATACAAACACACAAACTTTTATTGCAGAAGTAAAAAAAGATAAAAAGCTTTATAATATTGTCTTTGATTCAACAGGTACATTTATTAAAAGAACTGAAATCAATAATTTATAATGTTGTTGTAGGATATGGAAAACCCGACACGTTTGTAAAAACCTGTCGGGTTTAACCGATTGTGGACTAAGTTAAAATTACAAATTCATTCCGCCGGAAACTTCGATGCGTTGCGCATTTATCCAGCGTGCTTCTTCTGTGCATAAAAATGCAACTACGCCGCCAATATCTTCTGGTAAACCAACTCTTCCTAAAGCCGTTATCGAAGCTAAGTTTTTGTTTAGTTGTTCATTATCACGTACAACTCCACCGCTAAAATCAGTTTCAATAGCACCCGGAGCAACAATATTGGCTCTGATTTGTCTTTCTCCCAATTCTTTTGCCTGATATTTCGTCAAAGTTTCCATTGCCCCCTTCATAGAAGCATAAGCCGAATAGCCAGGTGATGAAAATCTTGCCAGTCCTGTCGAAATATTTATGATTGCACCGCCGTCATTCATTACGTTCAAAGCTTTTTGAGTTAAGAAAAAAGGTCCTTTAAACTGAATGTTACTTAATTGATCAAATTCTTCTTCTGTTGTCTCAACAAATGAATTATGAATTCCGATTCCGGCATTGTTAACCAAAAAGTCGATTTTATCAGTTTTAAAAATGTTTTTTAATGCTGCTGAAACACTTTCGAAGAAAGAATCGAAGGTTTTTGAATCAGCTACATTTAATTGAAATGCCGTTGCTTTTTGTCCTAAGCTTTCGATTTCTTTTATTACTTCGTCAGCTTCTTCTTTTTTACTGTTGTAAGTAATGATTACATCGATTCCTTTTTTAGCAATTGCGATTGCCATATTTTTCCCTAAGCCTCTGCTTCCGCCGGTTACTAAGGCGATTTTTGTATTTACTGCCATTTTATTTTAGATTTTAGATTGTTGATTTTAGAATATAGAATATAGATGAAAGAAGCAAGAAAAAAGATATGATGTAAATCGTAAAACATCTTGCATCGTACCTCTTGCTTCTTGCCTCTTTCATCTTGCTTTTTATAATTATGAATGTAATGCCTCAAAAGATGCTTTCAATTCCGGAACGCTTGCATTTAATCTGGTTTCGCTGGTACCGAAAGTCAATTCGTTTTTACCTTGTTTCAATTGTTCAAAAATAGAAGTAATAAAATCACTCACGCTTGGATGTGCATCATGCAAACCAGCACCACCAAGATCTGTATTTAAAGCAGGTGGAATAATCTCAATTACTTCTACATTCTTAGCCTTTAATAAATGTCGAAGTGATAAAGTAAACGAACGGAAAAATGCTTTTGTAGCAGAATAAACAGGAACTTTTGCAAAAGGTGAAAATGCCAGTCCTGAAGTTACGTTCACTACTGTTGTCAGCGATTTTAAGTTTATGAAAAGCGAAGTTAAATGTAAAGGCGCTTCTATATTGGTAGAAAGTTCTGTTTTCATACTTTCGTAAAAACCTTCATCATCCACAGAAACCCATTTTTGAATTCCTGCGTTATTTACTAAAACATTCAAATCAGGATGATTTTCTGCAATCCATCCATAAAGTGCAATGCGTTCTTTTTCGCTGGATAAATCGCAAACTTTTGTAATTACAGTTGGGAATTTTGCTTTTACTTCATTTAAGGCAGATTCTCTTCTCCCGCAAATAATTACGGTGTTGTTTTCTTCAATAAATCTTTGCGTAAGCCCAAGTCCGATGCCAGTTGCGCCACCGGTTATTAAAATTTTGTTGTTTGATAATTCCATCTTTTCTGATCTTTAAATTAATAAGACAAAGGTAGAAGCGAAGTAGGAGTGGGGAATTGTAAATATCAAATCAATGTTTGCGAAATTCAAATCAGGGGAAATTAAATTCCAATCCCGAAGCCTCGGGATAAATTTCAAATTCCAAAGTTTATAGGCGTGTAATTAAACGCGGATGACACGGATTATCGCGGATTTTTTTGTTTAACTGCAAAGATCACAGAGTTTTTCTCTCATTTCTAACAATCTAAAATTTAAAGTCTACAATCTAAAATCAACTCCTAAAAGCCAAAGGCGTAATCGTTGTTTGCTTCTTAAAAAAGTTAGAAAAGTGTGCCAATTCCTCAAAACCAAGAGAATACGCGATTTCAGAAATGTTCCAATCCGTTTGTTTCAAAAGGATTTTTGCTTCATTTGTTAATCGGTTACTGATTAATTCTGTGGTAGTTTTACCGGTGTTTTCTTTTAATACTTTGTTTAAATGGTTTACGTGAACGGATAATCTTTCGGCAAAATCTTTCGCAGTTCTTAATTCTAATCTTTGATGTGGAGATTCTATCGGGAATTGTCTTTCTAATAATTCTGCAAATAAAGACGAAACTCTCGCTGCTGAATTATGTTTGGAATAAAGTGCTGTTATGGGTTGTAATTTTTGTCCGAAGTGAATTAATTCGGCAACATAATTTCTAATCAAATCGTATTTGTACACATAATCAGAGTTGATTTCTTTTTGTATTTTGTTGAAAATCAATTCAACTTCTGCAACTTCTTCATCCGTAAGCTGAAAGATAGGATAACCGTCTGAAGCAAAAATTGGAAGTTCATCGAGATCAATTCCGCTTTTGTTTTTAGATAAAAATTCACTGGTAAAAACGCAAAATCGTCCTGATTGATTGGTGTCCTGTGGTAGATAATTGTACGGAATTTTTGGCGTAGCAAATAAAAGTCCCTGTTTTTCGATTTCGATTATTTTATCCGCATATTCAGCCTTGTTTTTACCGCGAATCAAACTGATTTTATAATAAGCTCTTCTGTCATAAGGCATTCCGGGTTTTTCTTTTAGTCGTTCGTAAAGTTCTTTAATGTCGAATACATTAAAATGACCAATTTCTTTTTTGATGTCGTTGGGTAATAATGAACTTGGTTCGACTGTTGATCCTTCGGTAATATCCTGATAAAATGAATCTAGGGTTTTCATAGCTGTGAATTGTAAAATTCAAATATACGAAAAATTGATTTTAGTTTCAGGTTTCAGGTTTTCTTTGTTTCAGGTTGCTTTATTTTGTCGGGACTTAACCAAAAGTTTCACAAGAATTTTATGCAACGGGCGCTAGTGATTTCTCACGAAGACGCAAAGTCACAGACAAATTAAACTTTGCAACTTTGCGTCTTTGCGCGATTAAAAAAGACAGCTTTGCAAAGCTTGCGATTAAAAAAGACTCCCTTGAATTAATTCTGGCTGAGGATTGCTGCCGAAAGGAATAGTATCAATAACGAAAAACTGTTTTACAGTGGGATCAAATTCTCTTAAAACAATTTCATTGCATAGAAAATTGAGATCGATTGTAGTAAAAAGTTCAGAAGCAATTTTCAGATTTTCCGGAGTTAATCTTCGGCCTATCGACATATGTGGATTTTCGCTTTTTTTGAGTTTTATAGATTTCAAAACCTCATGAATCTTTTTCATTATCGGCTTCAAATTATTTTCAGCATCTTTATTAACAGCAATAAAGAAAGCTCCACTATTTGGATAAGAATTAAAGTGGTCTAAAGATACTTGGAATGGCGTAAAAGTATCAGAAATTTTAAAAAGCAATTGTTTTATGTAACCGAACTCCGATTCATCGATAGTAAATTCGCAAATTGTAATATGTGCTTCAGAATTACAGCTGTTATACCATTTGATTTTGCTTCTTAAAAAGTCTTTCAATTTTTTAACGGGTTCAACCAATGTTTTAGAATAAAATACAACCGAATATGTTTTTTCCATTTTTTAGACTTTGATTTACACAAATTTAAAATTTAAATTGCATAGTCAAAGCCCCATAAAAATAATCTTTTCCCGTACCAACTTCTTTTAGGAAGGCGCCGGAGTTAAACCAGCCACTTTCTAGTGTAAAGGACAAAAAATCATTAGCAGTATAATCTAAATTCAAAATCAATTGAGATCCTATAAAACGTTCTGTTGTTTCTTTTCCGGAATATAGGAGCTGCATGTTTGGTGCGTATAACCCATCGCTTAAAGTTTGACGCCAGAAAATATCATAATCAAATCCAAGGACTAATTTTTCACTTAAAGTAAAATTAACAGAAGGATGGATGTCTATTAAATTGGATGGACCAATTAAAGCCACCAAACCAAAATAGGCGCCCCTTGGATATAAGGGATTAAAGGTTTGTAAACTAGTGTCATCTGAATGTTTGTCTCCGGAAATAATCTCCGTTTTTAGTCCGATTTCGGGACTGAATTTTATTTCTGAAAAAGTATAACAGGCAAAAGAGGAAATTGTCCAGGCAGAAATTGATTTATCATGTAGGGTACCGAACTGGTATAATCCTTCAAAATCATATTTCCAGTTTCCTTTGTTATTCCAGATTCTGGCTCCAATAGATTGACGATTTTCTTCTCCAATTGCATCATCAAAAGCGGCATTTTTTTTCCATAATCCTAAATAATACAAGTCTATATTCTGGATAAAAGGTAGGTTATGAATGACGGTATAACTTCCCCAGAATTGTGCATTTTCATTAAAACCGTCATTAAAAGTTCCTGTTTTATTTGCGATTGGATGCGTGTAAAAAGCATCGGTTTGCCAATTATTGTTTTTGTAGAATGCTTTAACTCCGTCAAAAGCAAGTCTGCTATTAGGTCCTTCGCGTACTGCCACCAAACGCTGTGAGCCATATGACATTTCTTGTCTTCCTGAACGCAATGTAAACTGTTGATTTTCATTACGAATAAAATCAATATCTAAAAAAGCCTGATGAAAATCAAGTTCGTTTTCATCAATCGGACTCGGGTTCACTTTACTGTTGGCCAAACTGCTTTGCAATTCAATAAAAGTTCTGAAAATCCCTAAATGAACATCGGCATGAAACAGATAGCGGGAAAGCAAATAGCCGTCGCCTTCATCAGAGTCATCGCCCCACTTGTCATTTACGGTATAAGTATATTGCCATCTTGCTTCACCGCCAATAGCGGCGAAAAATGTGCTGTTTTGACTTAACGCAATATACTTGATGTTTTCATACCAATTTTGCGTAGAATCTTTCAAATAAGTTAAATCATCGTCATATCGGAGCTTTTGAAATACGGGTTTTTGTTGCGCGTTTGCGGAAAAAATGAATCCTAAAAGCAACAATAATCGGAATATATTTTTCATTGTTTAGTTTTTTTGATATCCGCCAAAATAATTTACAGGGCTCCAGTCCGGAGTTGCTTTTGGAGTTTGTGCTGCAAATGCTCTAAAGTCATTATCTGCATAAACTACTTTTCCGTTTACAACAGTAAGTTTTGATTCGATATTTAAGATTTTTTCTTCCGGAATATTAAAGTAATCATCAGAAAGAATGGCAAAATCAGCTAGTTTATTTTCAGTAAGCATTCCTCTGTCTTTTTCTATATGAATCAATTGGGCACTTCCGTAAGTAAATAACTTTAGTGCTGTTGTTCTGTCCTGAATATTTTCATCAGTCATATATTTTAGACCACCTAAAGTTTTTCCGGTTGTTAACCAATACAAACCAACCCAGGGATTATAGCTGGCAACACGTGTTCCGTCGGTCCCCATTCCAACTTTTATTCCCATTTCAAGAATCTTTTTAAGCGGAACGGTGTTTGCAGCAGCCGTTTTTCCATATCTTTTTACAAAACTTTCTCCCTGATACGCCATTCTGTGCTGAATTGCTAATCCGCCATTTAAGGCTTTTATGCGTTGTAAGTTTGCTACAGAAACCGTTTCTCCGTGATCAAAAAACCATAGTAATCCGTTTAATGGCGTTTCTTTATTGATGTCTTCAATTACATTTAAAAATCTGGTAATACTTTCATTATAAGTGGCATGAATTCTAAACGGCCATCTGTTTTTTATCAGTAATGATAAAACTTCTTTTAATTGTGCTTCCATTGCCGGGCTTAATTCCGGTCTCGGTTTGTCGAAGTTTTCAAAATCTCCGGCACTCATTACTAAATTTTCTCCCGCACCCTGAACGTGATATCCAACTTTATCAGAATGATGATCATCATCACAGCCATCGCCAATTTCAACTGTTTGCATCCATTTGGTATAGTCGTTAAGTTCTGTTCCGGCTTTTTGAGCAAACAAATAATACGGCATTCTAATCGTTAAATCGCTGTCTTTACATAAACCATTTGTTACGCCGTAATCATCTGGAAAGTTTTGAAATCCGCCACCAGCATCCATAATCGCCGTTACACCAAGTCGGTTCATTTCCGTCATAAATTGTTTGGTAGAATTAAATTTTTCATCTTCATTTAATTCCGGAAGCTTAGCAAGAGTGGAGTATAAGATGAACGCATTCGGTTCTGCCACTAATAATCCGGTTGGGTTTCCATGGGCATCTTTTTCAATTAATCCGGCATTGGGATTAGGCGTATTTGCATCGATTTTCAAAGCTGCAATTCCGGCTTTATTCAAATAAGCGTGACCATATAAATGAAGGATAAAAGCGGGAACATCGCCCGTTGCTTCGTTAATTTCTTCCAAAGTTGGCAATCTTTTTTCTTCAAACTGATACGCATTCCATCCGCCTACAACGCGAACCCATTGTCCTTTTGGAGTTCTTTGCGCTTGTTCTTTCAGCATGCTCAAAGCTCTTTTTAAAGTTCGAACGCCATCCCAGCGCAATTCGGTATTAAAAAATCTTCCGCCGCGAATGATGTGCATGTGAGAATCAAATATTCCGGGAATAATTACTTTCCCTTTGGCATCAATTACGGTTGTGTTTTTGTTTTTTAATTTTAATATTTCACTGTTTTTTCCGGTTTTCAGGATTTTTCCATCGGCTACAGCCATTGCTTCGACAATTGTATTCTTATTGTCTAAAGTATGAATTACAGCATGATGGACGATGAGTGTGGCTTTTTTGCCTTGAGCGAAAATAGGCAATGATACTATAACGATTATTGCTAATAATATGATGTTCAGTTTCATAATAGTGGTTTTTTTTTGGTTTTGGGTAAAAAAAGACTGTGACAATTCACAGTCTTTTTTTTAAGATCTTTATATGAGATTTATTTAGTGTTTCAACATTTCGTGAGCGTATTGAACGCCAACTCCGTAGGCTCCACCGTATTTTTTAACCAAATCTGTTACTGGAACATAAGTTTCCTGACGAGCCCAGTCGCGTTGCAATTCTAATAAATATTGCAAAGAAGTTACCGGATGAGCACCAGCCTGAACCATACGTGTTACGGCCATTTCGTGCGCTTCTTTAGAAACATCGCCACTCGCATCTGTGATTACATATACATCATAACCTTCGTTGATTGCTGATAATGCCGGTCCAACTATACAAACGCTTGTCCATAAACCTGCAAAAACCAATTTTTTCTTGCCTTTTGCTACGATCGCCTTGTGAGCCGGAACATCTTCCCACGTATTCATTGAAGTACGGTCGATATAGTTGGATGTTTTTTGAGGATAGAATTCTTCGATTTCACGAAAAACGGGTCCACTAAATGACTTTTCTGCCACTGTTGTTACAATTGTGGGAACTTTAAATATTTTTGAGGCACCCGCCACAAGAGCTGTATTGTTTCGAAGCTGATCGATTGGAATGTTGTTTACTGCAAATGCCATTTGGCTTTCGTAATCAATAAGTACCAAAGTATGATTGGTTGGGTCTAATTGCGCCGGACTTGGCTTTTGTGCAAAACCAATAAATGTTACGAATAATAAAGCTGCTGTTACGATTAATTTTTTCATGATAATTAAAATTTATATGTTGTTAAAGGGTTTAAGATTATTTTGTTTTGATTTTTAATGTTTGGCATTCAAATTAAATGCGTTGTTTGTAATGTGTTGATTTTAAAAGATTTTTAAAAAAAGGCAATAGTGATCCTAACGATATATCGCCAACAATTGGATATTCGTGAATAAATTGTATTTAAAGCTTTTATGAATTTTAAAGGGGAAAGATCTGGCGCCTAAATTTTTCCTTTTAGATGTAAACGGTGGAGAATCTCAGATTTTAATAAACCGCTTCCTCCGCCAAAATGTTCGATAACTTCTACTTCTGGCTGGATTTTAATGCAAAAAGAAGTAAACTCTTTTTCAATACGATCTTCGATTCCGGAACTCAAAAGAACAATATCGATTTTGTTGTTTAGAAAATAATCCTGAGCTTCTTTTTCATCGCTAAAACTTATTGCATTCCAATCTTCATTTGCATTAACAAGTCGAAGTAGAATCGCTAAAATAGCTTCGTTTTTTCCGAGTATTAAAAATTCAAGTTTTTTCATTTTTTAAAGTTTCTTAGGTTCTGATTTGCTGAGATTCTGCTTTTTTTTCTTTTAATTTTTTGAACTTCTAATTTACTTTACAAATGTATTTCTAATAAAAGATTTTCAACTTAATCTAGAATAAGAACGTCACTAATTTTCTAAGTGACTATCCCGAGTCTTTGAGACTGAGTTTTCTTCAGTTTTAAACAGAACTTCTAATTTACTTTACAAAGGTATTTGTTAGAAGATATTTTCAACTTAATCTAGGATAAGAAAGCTTCTAAGTTTCTAAGTTTTCTTTTTTAGAGTTTTTCAGTTTTTGTCAGAACATTAAATTTACATTACAAATGTATTTGTAAAAATGATTCCTATAACTTAATCTAAGACAAGAAAGTCAGGATTCTAAGTTTTATTTAAGCGTTTTCAATTGCCGAAAACATAATAAGTCACTACAAAATCTTAGCACCTTAGTATCTTAGCCTCTTAGCACCTTTTTTCTATACCAATAATAAAAGTCCGGTTATCCATAAATTAATGATATCCCAGTTTATTTTGATTTTTTGAGGAGAAAATCCGTAGAAACTTTTAAAAGCAGCAGAAAAATGAGAAGCATCTTTATAACCGCATTTGTAGGCTACTTCACTAACAGTAGATCCTTTACTTTTAAATAATTCTTTTGCATATTCCATTCTGAGTTTGATAATATAGCTTTTAACTGTAGTTCCAAAACAGGCTTTAAAACCTTTTTTTAGTTTGAATTCATTTAGCGAAATCATTCTTGAGAGTTCTGTTAATGATGGTGCATGAACGTAATCTTTTTCGATAATGAGCTTTGCTTGCTGTAGCTTGCTAAAATCGTCTTCATCTATTTGTTGTTGTACAGGCTGATCAATTATGGTTTCGAGCTGATGAATCAATAATTCTTTTAATTTTGTTTCGATGTACATTTTTTTCAAAGCGCCCTGACGATTGCAATTTTTTATTTCATGAATTACCCATTGAATGGCCGGCGTAAAGGGAATATATTTCGAGGTTAAATAACTGGATTTTTTAAGTAAAATGTTTTTGGAGAATTTCTCATGCAATTCCCAATCTTCATTTATAATG
>Ga0247806_10000368_pt1 | contig 29345 bp, 23 predicted proteins | sample UWRJL059202B1_FD_179935 | JGI IMG/M metagenome (GOLD analysis project Ga0247806, IMG submission 179935) | Plant litter microbial communities from Arlington Agricultural Research Station in Wisconsin, United States - UWRJ-L059-202B-1 | ecosystem: Environmental > Terrestrial > Plant litter >... | reverse complement strand
TATTCTTAAAGCGTTGGAAACCACGCCGCCTGAACTGGCTTCGGATATTTACCGCCGTGGCTTGTACATCACCGGGGGTGGTGCCTTGCTGAGGGGACTGGATAAAAGGCTGCAGGCCAAGATCAAACTGCCGGTACATGTAGCCGACGACCCGCTGAAAAGCGTGGTTAGGGGAACGGGCATCGCGCTGAAACACTATGACCGGTACCCTTTTGTGATGAGGTAATACAGTTACACCCGCATCCTTTTCCCCGCAGGGGACCGGGTGCAGGGGCTTGAAAATACAACCCGTGCGTAATATCTTTCTTTTCGTTCGCCGTTATTTTAATTTCCTTTTCTTCCTGGTATTACAGGTGTTCAGCATTTATTTGATCGTACACTACAGCCGGTACCACAATGCCATGTTCAGCAGCGCCAGCAACCAGGTAACCGGCAAGATCAACGAACAGTACAACCGGGTGGAATATTATTTCCAGTTGAAAAAGACGAACGACTCGCTGATCAGCGCCAACACGAAACTCTACAATAAATTAAAAGCCGACTTTAATCTCCCCGACAGTATTTCTAAATTTGTGATCGATACCATTAAAGTAGATTCGATCGAGCAATACCGCCGCTACGAATACATTCCCGCCAAAGTGGTGGCCAATTCCGTATCGGCCCAAAATAATTTCATCGTATTGGCAAAGGGAAAAGCGCAGGGACTGAAGGAAGGGATGGGTGTGATCGACATCAGCAACGGCGTGGTGGGCGTGATCACCGAAGTAAGCGACGATTACGCAGTGGTGATGAGCCTGCTGCACAAAAGCAGTACACTCAACGGCAAGCTGCTGAAAACCGGGGAGACCGGTACGGTAAGCTGGGACGGTAAAGTACCGAACAACCTTTCGCTGTCGGGTATTACCAAGGGCGCGAAAGTAGCCAAAGGCGATACCATTATTTCGAGCGGCTTCAGTGTAAGCCTGCCCAAAGGATTGCTGATGGGCACGGTAGAAGCGGTACTGGCCGAAAAAAGTTCCAACAACGTGTTGATCAAATTAAAGTCGGCCGCCAATTTTTATAACCTTGAACACGTATATGTTATAAAGAATGCGCAGCAGCAGGCGATTGAACAGGTACTCGACAAAGCAAAGAAAGAAATACAATAGGCAGGAAACACATGAGCACCCTCATAAAAAATATCATCCGTTTTGCCTTCTTCATCCTGGTACAGGTTTTTGTGCTGGACAGGATCCACCTGCACCAGATGGTAACTCCTTATATTTATTTCCTCTTCATCATCTGGATGCCTTTTAAAATGAGCCGCGCCGTGCAGATGCTCATCGCCTTTGCACTCGGCTTTGCGATGGACAGCTTCCGCCATCATCCCGGCTTTCATACCGCCGCCTGCGTGATGATCGCCTACATCCGGCCTTTTCTCATTAATATGCTCATTCCCCAGGAAGGGTCCGATACCAACTACGAAGAACCGTCGATCAAAAGCATGGGCGGCTTTGCGCCTTACCTCATCTTTTGCAGCATCCTCACCTTCGTACATCATAGCTGGCTGTTCCTGCTCGAAGCCTGGCAGTTCGGCAATATCTGGTACTTCCTGGTAAAAACTTTATTGTCAACCGCCATAAGTTTATTGCTGATCGTGATCACCGAATTGTTGTTTGTGCGCAAGCAGAAGTTCAGAACCAATACAGTGTAATTACTTATGGCTAATTACTTTTGAGAATAGGTTTGCATTCATAATTCATATTTCATATTTCATAATTCATAATTAATTGTCTGTTTTCAACCAATCCCGGAAAAATGTGATCATGCTGGTATTCATCGGTATGTTCGTCATCATCATATTGCAGCTGGTGAACCTGCAACTGTTTTCTTCCAAGTACAAGATCATGGCCGATGACCAGGGAAAGTTCAGGAAAGTTATTTATCCCGACCGTGGCATCATCTTCGACAAGAAGGGTAAAGTGATTTTGCAGAACGTGAGCATATCCGATCTCATGCTTACGCCCAATAAATTAAAAGGCATCGATACGGCTTCGCTTTGCCAGATACTCGGCATCGACCTGGAGCAGTTCAATAAAAAAGTAGTGGAACTCATTATCAAAAACGGGCGGGCACGCGCTTCCATTTTTGAACCCTTGCTCAGCGATGAAAAAATGGCCAAGCTCACGGAATCCATGTACCGCTTTGCGCCGGCGTTTTATTTACAGGAACGTTCCATCCGCACCTATCCTTACGATGCGGCGGCCAACATCCTCGGTTATACCGCGGAAGTGGATACCAACTTTTTAAAATACCACAAGGACGAAGGTTATACCGCCGGTGATTATGCCGGCAAAACGGGCATCGAAAAAATATATGAAAAAGCATTGATGGGCGAGCGCGGCATCGAATACTGGAAACGCGATAACAAGAACCGGCTTACGGAAAAACTGGAAGGCGGAGCTTTTGATACCGCTGCCGTAGCCGGGCAGAACATGCACAGCTTTATCGACATCGAGCTACAAGAGCTTGGGGAAAAGCTGATGCAGAACAAGATCGGTTCCATCGTGGCCATCGATCCCAAAACCGGCGGCATTTTGGCGATGGTAAGCGCCCCTACTTACAAACCTAATTTCTTGGCGGGCAGTGAAAGAAGAAAACATTTAAATCAATTGTACCGCGACCCGGCAAAACCCTTGCTGAACCGCGCGGTGAATGCGGCTTACTCGCCCGGCTCTACTTTTAAAACCCTGCAGGCATTGGTAGGTTTGCACGAGGGCGTGATCGAACCGACCTATACTGTTTCCTGCGGCGGCGGCTTTTATGGCTGCGGCCGGCGCATGGGTTGCCTGGATGTAGGCACTTTCGACCTGCGGCATGCCATTACGGTTTCGGATAATACCTATTTCGCCAACGTGATGCAGAAGGTGATCAACAATCCAAAATACCCGAGCGTGGACAGCAGCACCAATGCGTGGAAAGGCTACATGAGCGCCTTTGGGCTTGGGCATAAACTGGGGGTGGATGTGCCCACGGAAAGATCTGGCTTTATTCCCGATGCCGCTTATTTTAATAAAACCTATGGCCAGGGCCGCTGGGGATTCTGTACTTATATGTCGATGAGCATTGGCCAGGGTGAAGTGAATACCACGCCGATACAGGTGGCGAATGAAATGGCCTACATTGCCAACAAGGGTTGGTTCATCACCCCGCACATCGTGGATTCCATTGAAGGCGGTGATAAATTTCATTTGCTGGATAAATATAAAATAAAGAACCGGCCCATCGATATCCCCGACAGTATTTTTGACGTGGTGCACGATGGTATGCAGGGAGTAATGGAGCGCGGTACGGGTGCGGGCGCTAAAGTGCCGGGCATTACGGTGTGCGGTAAAACCGGTACGGTGGAAAATTACATCCGTGGCGTGAAGCAACCGAATCACTCTTTCTTTACGGCTTTTGCCCCGCGGGAAAACCCGAAGATCGCGATCATGTGCGTGGTGGAAAACAGCGGCCGCTTCGGTGGCACTTATGCGGCACCGATCGTGAGCCTGATGATTGAAAAATATTTAAAAGATTCCATTACTGATAAAGCAAGGCTGGCGCGGCTGGAACAGTTGTCGAAAACAAATTTGATCCCACCCCGCATCGCCGTTGAACTGCGCCGCATGGATTCGCTCGACCACGCGAAAGATACCGGCTACCTGTTGCAGAAAGGTTACATCTCCTTACCCAAAGATTCGCTCGGCATCGAGGAAGACGAAGAAATAATCACCAAGGCACAGGTAGAAAAAGTAAAAGCCGAACTGAAAGCTGAAGAAGAAAAAAGAAAGAAAGACTCGTTGTTGAAGAACAAAAAGATAGAAGCCATTTTACCGGAAGAAAAGAAGAAGCCTTCAGATAAGGATACGGTGAAGAATTAGGGGAGGCGTTGAAAGTTGTTGAATGTAGTTGAAAGGGTTGAAGGAGACGAATTTCGGTTCGTGAGGCACGAACCGGGCGACATTAGTAATTTGTAATTGTAATTAACAAAGTGTACCAAAAAAATCCCACCATAGGAAAAGGCATCGACTGGCTGCTGGTTTTTTTTTATGTCAGCATCGTGCTCATCGGTTTGATCTGCATCTATTCGGTGGAGTATAAAAGCGCGGACAGTTTTTCGCAAACCCTATTGGGATTTAAAAAGAATTACAGCAAACAGTTTTTCTTTTTCGCCGGTTGCTGTATCCTGGCCATTTTTATACTGCTCACCGATAGTAAATTATTCACGGCTACGGCCAACCTTTCTTACCTGGTCGGCATCCTGCTCATCATCGCCACTTTTGTAGTGGGCAAAGAGATCAAGGGTTCCAAAAGCTGGATACCGCTTGGGTTTATGAATTTGCAACCGGTAGAGCTGTGTAAAATATTTACCGCGCTGGCCTTATCCAAATACCTGTCGATGCAGGAAACGGATTTTCGCAAGCCGCAGTCGCAACTCATTGCCGCGGCCATAGCATTTGCCCCCGCGGTATTTTCGATTTTACAGGGCGAAACAGGCCTCGCACTGGTGTACTTCGCTTTTCTTATTCCCATGTACCGCGAAGGATTGCCCGGCGGCTACCTCATTTTTGGCGTGTCGATGGCCGTGCTGCTGGTAGTGTCGTTGTTGTTTTCTGCGAAAGTATTACTGATCGCTTTTACCATACTGGCTGCGCTGCTTATTTATTATTACCGCCGCCAGATCAGGAGAAACAACCGCATCTTGCTGCTCATCGCCGGTATCTGGCTTTTCTGCGCCGCCTTCGTGGGCATTGGTGTGCCTTTTGTATTCAAACATGTATTTAAAAAATACCAGGCAGACAGGATCTTCAGCATGGTGGGCGTTGACAATCCCTTCGCCGATAAAACCATCGCCCTCGATGATATGGGGGAAAAGGAAAAGCAGAAAAAAACCGACCAGCAGGATTACAACGTGAAGCAATCCAAAATAGCGATCGGCTCCGGCGGCTTTGGTGGCAAAGGCTTTTTAAAAGGCACGCAAACCCAGGGCGATTTTGTACCCGAGCAACATACCGATTTCATCTTTACTTCCGTAGGCGAAAACTTTGGTTTCTGGGGTACCAGCATTCTTATGCTCCTGTACCTGGGTTTCCTGCTGCGCATCATCATCATTGCCGAGCGACAACGCAGTACGTTCAGCCGCGTGTATGCGTATTCGGTAGCCGGCATTTTATTTTTCCACGTGGCCGTAAATATTTGCGTTACCATCGGCCTCGCCCCCGTGATCGGCATCACGCTGCCGCTGATGAGTTACGGCGGCTCTTCGCTCATCACCTTTACGATCCTGTTTTTTATATTGATAAAGCTGGATGCGGACCGGCAGATGGTGCTGCGTTAATTACGAATTACTAATGACTAATTACTTTTGAAGAAAGAGAAACGTTTGTAAATAGTTAAATCGGGTAGCGGTTTGTATGATTCGCTTTTTCAGTTAGCTTTATTTAAAAATAAGGCTGTGAGGATAGAAAATGCAATACAGACAAAAAGCTATGCTTTCGCGATAAGAATTATAAATCTCTATAAATACCTGGTGTATGAGCAAAAGGAGTTTGTGTTGAGTAAACAACTTTTACGCTCAGGCACATCCATTGGAGCAAATGTGGAGGAAGCGATAGGTGGACAAACAAGAAAAGATTTCTTTCAAAAAATTACAATTGCTTATAAAGAAGCAAGAGAAACTTCTTACTGGCTCCGGCTTTTATTTGATACAAAATTCATCACGCCTGAACAAAGTACCAGCATTAATAAGGACATTGTAGAAATACTAAAAATCCTTACTGTAATTCAAAAAACCACCAGGAACAGCGGAAAGCAAAGTAATTAGTCATTTGTCATTAGTAATTTTACCAGCACATTCATTATGAAAATAATTCCTCTTTCAGAAGGCGCCTTCTCCATCGATCAAACAAAAGTATTCGTGCCCTTTGATGTGGAGAAAGATGATCTGCAGCAGCGTGCCAGGGGATCGATACTGGTGGAGATACAGCCTTTCGCGATCGTGACATCGAAAGATGTGCTGGTGATCGACACCGGCCTGGGCTTTGATGCCAGCGATGGCTCGATGCAGATACACCAGAACCTGCTGGATAATGGCATCAGCCCGATGGATGTAACCAAAGTGCTGATGAGCCATTTGCACAAAGACCATTCCGGCGGCGTGAGTAAGAACGATGCCATACTGGGACAATCGTTTTTAAGTTTTCCCAACGCCACCTATTACGTGAACCGCCAGGAGTATGATTACGCCACGGAAAAAGGAAAACCTTCCTACACCCCCGACGAATTTAAAATATTGGGCAATACCGACCAGGTACAATTCACCGAAGGCGATGGCCACATCGATGGCTACATCCGCTACGAAGTAACGGGTGCGCACTGCCCCTACCACCAGGTATTTCACATTGAAGAAGAAGGACAACACGTTTTTTTCGGCGGCGACGTAGCGCCCCAACTGCAACAAATGAAAAGCCGCTTTGTAGCCAAATACGATTACGACGGCAAAAAATGCATGGAACTACGGCAGCAATGGTGGGAGCAGGGGAGAAAAGAGGGGTGGACGTTTTTGTTTTACCACGACATAAAAACGCCTGTTTTTAATTACTGATTACTAAAGACTAATTACTTTGGTGCATGCGGAAGAAGGTAGTTTTATTGTATGCCGATAGTAAAAATAAAAAAGCCGCTGTAATAAGCGGCTTAAGCAATTAGTTCTATAACGTCGTTGTGATGATGATTAATTAGTCCGTTGAATTATAACTCCCCAAAAGTAATTAGTAATTCGTCATTAGTAATTAAAAGCACTTAGCGAATTTTGTGAATGTAGTCGTTATTCATAAACTGTTTCTGCACATCTTTCAGGTCCCTCAAAATGCTGGCATCCACGAGGCGGCCATCGGTTTCGAGTAAGAAGCCGCCAATTAAAGATTCATCAACCAGGGTTTCAATTTCGTAGGTTTCTTTACCGGCAGCAGCGCGTACGTTGCTGAGGATCGCGTCTTTCAGCTCGTCGGTTAAGGGCGCGGCGGTAGTGATCTTAACCTGGTGGATGTTTTTAAGCGTATTGAACTGCGCGATGTAGGCGCTCACGATCTCGGGCAGGTTGTTTTCCCTTCCTTTGTTCACCAGCAATTTGATGAAAGCGGCTGTGAGGTCGCTTACCCTGCCGTTGGTGATGGATTCAACGATCTTGCCTTTGGTGTCGGGCTTGATGATGGGACTGCGCAGTACGGCTACAAAGTCTGCATTGCTTTTATTGATGCTGTGCAGCCATTTCATGTCGGCAAACACCGCATCTACCTGGTTGCGTTCGGTCGCCAGGTCCAGTAAACTTTTGGCGTAACGGCCTGCTAAACGTGGATTGTTCATTTCTTAATTTGAAAATTTGAAAATTCGACAATTTGAAAATGGAAAGAGCTATTCATTTGGAGGCAGCTTATTTTCACATTTTCATATTTGCACATTTTCGTATTAATTGAGCTTTACTTCGCCTGCCAGTTGTTTGATATAATCTTCCTGCACGGCTTTGTTGCTGAGTTCACGGCGCAATACTTTTTCACTTACTTCGATCACGAGGTTGCCCACCTGGTTTTTGATGTCGGTGAGGGCAGCCATTTTCTGGTGCGTGATGGCAGCCTGTGCGTCGGCCATGATCTTGGCAACTTCGGCTTTGGCCTGGTCTTTTGCATCGTTCACGATCTTGTCGCGGGTTTCTTTCGCTTCCTTAAGCATGGCGGCTCTTTCTTCGTTGGCTTTTGCGAGCAATGCCTGGTTGTCGTTCTTCATTTGCGCCATTTCCAGCTTGATCTTTTCGGCGGTAGCAATGGATTCGGCAATGTTGTGTTCCCTGTCGCTCAAACCTTTGATGATGGCGGGCCAGGCAAATTTCTTCAGGATGAAGAATACGATGAGGAAGGCCAGCAATGTCCAGATGAGGAGACCGAAGGAGGGCGTTAATAATTCCATTTTCTTTTAATTAAAGATGTACGATAAATCTGTTCTGTTCAATATAGTGACCCGGTACAAGAGTGCGACGCCCATGAAGCTGGGTCAACGATCAAAAGCCCGGACAATAATTTTAAAAATACTGCATCCTCCGTCCTGTACTTCGGATGCAGTAAAGATGTTTCCTGCGGGTATTACAATACCATTGCAAGGAAGCCGATGATGATGGCAAACAGTGCAGCACCCTCAACAAGAGCGGCAGCAAGGATCATGTTTGCACGGATATCGTTAGAGGCTTCAGGTTGACGGCTGATCGCTTCTACAGCGCCTTTACCGATCTGGCCAATACCGATACCAGCTCCAACAGCAGCCAAACCAGCACCAATGGCGCCACCTGCGTTTGCTAAAGCTTCTAATAAAATAAAATTCATAATCGTGAATTTATATTGGTTAAAAAAATAAAGAGTTATACGATCACGGCATCTTCATGCTCGGGATCGCCGGTGTGGTGTTCGCCTTCAAATGCCTGGCCGATGAATACGGCGGTGAGCACGGTGAAGATGAAGGCCTGTAAAAAAGCCACCAGCACTTCGATAAAATAAATAAATATGGTAAAGGCGATGCTGAGCGGAGAAGCTCCCCAACCGGCACCAGGACCCATTTTTTCGGCAAAAATGAAGATCAGCGAGATCAGGCAAATGATGATGATGTGACCGGCCACCATGTTGGCAAACAACCTGATGATGAGGGCGAAGGGCTTGATGAACACGCTCAAAAACTCAACCAGTACGAGGATGGGCTTTACAAAACCGGGAACGCCGGGCGGGTTGAAGATATGGCCCCAGTAATGGCTGTTGGAACTGGCGAGGATCACCACGAAGGAAATAACGCCGAGTACCGCGGTGAACGCGATGTTGCCGGTAACGTTGGCCGTACCGGGAATGAGGCCTACAATATTATTAATAAGGATGAAGAAAAATACGGTTAATAAATAAGGCAGGTATTTGTTGGCTTTGTGGCCGAGGTTGGGTTTCGCTACTTCGTCGCGGATAAAGCCCACCAGCACTTCCACTAAATTTTGTTTGCCTTTTGGCGCGGAGATCACGCCCTGGCCTTTGGCGTAGGTTTTGGCCACGCTGATCATGAGCCAGCACAATACGATGAGCGCGAGGATCATTTGTACCACGTTGCGCGTGAGTGAAAAATCGTATACGGTAACGGAAGCGTCGGTAGGCACTACTTTACCTTCTACGAGGCGGTAACCGTCAACTTCTGCATGCCCGTGCTCGAATTTAGAGGACATGAAAACGGACAAGCCCTTTTGCGGAGAATATAAAATTACGGGTAAGGGCAGGGTGTAGGGGTGGCCGTTGTAATCGAAAAAGTGAAATTCGTGGCCGTCCATGATGTGGCCGAAAATGACTTCTTTGGCATTGAATCCTTCTTTTTTAGCTTCTTCGTGGTTGCCTTCAGCCGGGTGTTCGCCGTGCTGGGCGATTGCAGTATAGGAAAAAGTAAGTAAAACTGCGCTAAAAGCCGCTACCAGTAAAGATTTGATGCTGTTCCGTGCCATACCTGTCCTTAATTTTGCCGCAAAGATAAGGCGGGAGGGGGGAAATATGAAATCCGGTACGACCTATTTACGGAGAAAGCTTCCTGTTAAGGTGAAAATGTAAAAATAGGAAAATGGCTGAATGGAGGGCGTTCATTTCCAGGGCGTTAGCATTTTTGGGCGGTAAGCAATTAATAAAAAAAGAGGCCGCCCTCCCGGGCAGCCTTCCTTTTTCATTGTAAACCCTACATCTGCTCTTTAATCATTTTCTTCATTCCATGGGCTAATCAGCCACACTATCATGCAAAGGATTGCTGGCCCATGGCCTTAAACAGGGATGATCACAAATGAGTAGTAATGTTAGTTTTGGTGGATTAAAAGTATGGCTACAGGCTTTATAAAACCAATGCAACTGTACAACTGTGTATTTTTAGCAATAACCTGCGCATAATGATGGATAACTGTGCAAACTAGTGTTTAAATAAAGCGAAGAAATCATCTTTTTTGCGGACCGATATTTCTATTCTGGAGCCGTCCTGCATTTCTACGTATCCGCCCCTTCCCTTGTAATATTTTTTTACAAAATTGATGTTGATGATGTGGGAATGGTGTACCCTGCAAAAAATGGACGCGGGCAACAGGTCTTCAAATTCCTTAATGCTTTTGGTTACTACTTCTTTTTGCTTCCCACTGATAAAAACATTGGTGTAATTGCCTACAGCCGTAATGGCCATGATCCTCGAAATATCTTCGAAATAAAAGCCTTCGCTGCTGGGCAACGCGATCTTGTGAATATTTGTATTGTCCTGTTTTAAATTCGATAGCAGTGATTCAATCCGGGCATTGCTGTTTTTTTCTTCTACCCGTTTGATGATCTTTTGGGTAGCATCTTTAAGTTCCCTGATGTTCACCGGCTTTAAAATATAGTCCAGCGCAGCGTATTTAAAGGCCTTGATCGCGTAATCGTTAAAAGCGGTTACAAAGATCACTTCAAAGTTGATGGGTACCAGTTTATCCAGCAGGTCGAAAGCATTGCCCTGTGGCATTTCTATATCGAGGAACACCACCTGCGGCTTCAATTGCATAATGATGTTGTAGCCATCCGTAATATTGGAAGCGGTGGCTGCCACTTCAATGTGCGGACAATATTCTTTTAAAAGCCCGCTAAGGGTTGCAATGTTACCGGGTTCATCGTCGATGATGATGCTGGATATCGCCATATGCTAACTTTGTAAAGGTATTTTTATTTCTACCATGGTGCCGATGCCGGTGCCGTTGCTATCGGTAAGATCGTGTACGGCGATGCTGATGTTGCTTTCATTGACCCGGTTCAACAGGTTTACCCGTTTCTCGGTAAGGCTCATGCCTTTCGACTGGTATTCGATGTGCAGCCTGCTTTTCAGTTCCATTGCTTTTTGCCTGCCCACGCCATTGTCTTTGATGATGCAGGAAAGTACATTATCCTTCACCGAAAAGCCAATCTCTATTTTACCGGTGCCGGATGTTTTGTTGCGGATGCCGTGCCTCAGGGCATTTTCTACATAAGGCTGCAACAATAAGGCCGGTACTTCAATGTTGTTGTTCTTTACCGACGCATCCGCGTGGATCGTATAATCGAAGTTATCGCCAAAACGCATCGCTTCCATTTCTATATAAGAAGTAATGTACGCGATTTCCTCTTCGATGGTAATTGATTTTTTGGAAGAACTTTCCAGCGTCTGCCGTATCAACGACGCAAAGCCGGTAAGGTATTCGTTGGCCTTTTCGGGGTTGTTGCTGATGATGTATTGCTGGATGGAGTTTAAACAGTTGAAGATAAAATGAGGATTCATCTGCGCCTGCAGGGCCTGTTGTTCGGTAGCGGCCACCTGTTTTTCAAAATTGTTTTTTTCTTCTATCCGCAGCCTGCTTTTTTTATTGCGGTAGGATACCAGCCACCAGGTAAGCCCAATCACCCCGCACAATACCATTGCCTGGAACCACCAGGTGAGCCAGTAGGGCGTTTTAATGCTGAACTGCAGGTTGATGGTTTGACTTTTAACCCCGAATTTATTAATAGCGTACAATTGCAGCGTGTATTTACCAGGTGGCAACGAAGGATAGCTGATGCTGGTGGACCGGGTAGTCTGCCAGTCGTCGTCCAGGTTATCGAGTTTATAATAGTAATTTATTTCGCCGGCTGAATTGAGCGAGATGGCCACGTATTCAAAATCAAAATCCCTGGTGTTGTAGGGGAAGTTATAGCTGCTGTCGGTACTGATTTTTTTACCGGCTACAGAAGCATTCAGCATCTTTAGATTGCAGATGGACTGGGTGGCCATTTTCGATTCGTCGAAAAAACTGATGCCTTCGGGAGATCCGATGTACACCATGTTGCCACTCACATAAATGGCATTGATGATGTCGCTTGGCAGGCCATCCGAAATACTGTAAGAGATGGTTGGATAAGCGGGATCCGAAATGTCGATTTTATTTAAACCCTTGTTGCTGCCCACCCATAAATAATGTCCGTCTAAAAAAAGAGTTTTGCAAATATTGCTGTTGAGTTTATTGTCGTCGTTGAGTACCGCCAATACCTTATTGTTTTTAAATGCGATGATGCCTTCATCGCTGGTGGCTACCCAAATGGTGCCATCGGGCGTACTTTTCATATCGGTTACCCGCCGGGATAAGGAAGGATGGATATCGCCCAGGAATTCGGTTTGGTTTAAGTTGTTTACCCGGTAAAGCCCCTGGAGGGTGCCGATGTAATAATTGCCCGCCTGGTACAATACGGTAGTGGTGCGGCCTTTCCATATTGTATCCGTTACCTGTAGGGAATGCAGTTCTATTTTCAAAGCGCCGTAATTGGTGCCGAGAAAAATGCTTTTTTCGTCTACCTCAGCAATGGATTTAATGCTGTATATGGTATAGTTGAACCAGGGTACGTTATTTTTCAGTTCAACTAGGTGAGCATCGAACCCCAACAGCGTACTACCGGATGTTAATTCTTTGCTGCAATAAAGCCGGTTGCGCGGGTTGGTATTTAATGTATATTTTAACCTGTCACGATAATCTGAATAGTTTATTTTATAATCATTGCTAATGGAAAGAAAACTGCTGTTGTTGATGCCGGCAATCAATTCTTCGCCGTGTTTGGCCAAAGAAAAAACTTCTTTATTCGAAATTGCAGGCGTAATGTTTTTTATTGACTGGGAAGACAATTTATAAACACCATTGTTGAGCGTGGAAAACCAAAGGTTATTTTCCTTGTCAATCACTACCCTGCTGATTTTTTCTCCCGGGAGGTAATGTACGCCATATTTATTTTTCACCGTATCTACGGACCAGGCACCATCATCGGTAAAAACAAATAAAATTGTATTTTTATAAACATAGGTACCCAGCATTCCTTCTTTGTATGGTATTGTTTTTACTACTTCTCCTTTGTCGTTTAGTCCGGAGGGAATTATTTTTTTATCTCTTACCACCCAGTTGAATTTTGGATCGGCTGCCTCAAAGTCCATCTCTAAAATATCATTTTGTACAGGGTCAAAGACAAAGCTTTTTTTCATAGTGTTCTTCACATTGCTGTACCCCACCATGATATTGTTTTTGCCTTTACTGTACCATTCTGTAACACTGGAAAAAGAACCCGTTTCACTAAATGTTTTAAGCTGGTTGCGCGTATTAAGAACCATTATGTTGTTGTAGTCCGAAAAGGCGATGGTGCCATCGCTGGCCTCGGCCACACTACTGATCGTGCTGCTAAAGTTTATTTTCTTTAGTAAAGGCTCGTTTGAACGGTTGTAAAATTTCCCATTGTAATAGTAACACAGTTCTGTACTGAAAGTCCCGATCCAAACCCTTCCCTTCGAATCGGCAAAAACTTTCAACACCTCGTTGTCGGGCAGGCCATCTTTTACCGTAAAGGTTTTAAAATGGGTCCCATCATACCTGCTCAACCCGCTTTCCGTGGCAAACCACATAAATCCATCCTTGTCCTGGCACATATCGTAAATCGTGGAGCCCGCTAAACCCTTACTGGTGTTGTAATGCAAATAAAATAACTCCTGCGCCGCAAGTTGCTTCGAAAGGATTACCAATAAGGCTATGCATAATAGTCGCTTCATGATATTTGTGCGCATTCATAATTCATCATTCATAATTTGCCTCTCCCTGTTTCTCAAACTGCATCTTGTGCAACTGGTAATAAGCTCCTTTTTTAGCCAGTAGTTCCACGTGCGTGCCGATTTCTTTGATCTCGCCTTTGTCGAGTACCATGATCTTGTCGGCCTTGCGGATGGTGCTGAGGCGGTGCGCGATCACGATGGACGTACGCCCGGCGATCAGTTTGTCGATCGCATGCTGGATCAACTGCTCGCTTTCCGTATCTACCGAAGAAGTGGCTTCGTCGAGTATGAGGATAGCAGGGTCGTACAGCAAAGCCCTTACAAAAGACAATAACTGCCGTTGCCCGAGCGACAGCGTAGCACCCCTTTCCATTACCGGGTAATCGTAGCCGCCGGGTAATTGTAAAATGAAATCGTGGATGCCGATGAGTTGCGCCGCGTGTATCACTTCTTCTCGACTGATGGTGGGATTGCGCAGCGTTACATTGTCGAGCACCGAACCACTGAATAAAAATACATCCTGCAGCACCACGGCGATGCGGCTGCGTAAAAATTCCAGCCGGTAATCATCGATGGAAATGCCGTCGATGGAAATGCTGCCTTTTTGAATATGGTACAACCGGTTGAGCAGGCTGATGATGGAAGTTTTGCCGCTGCCGGTATGGCCAACAATGGCCAGCGTTTGCCCGGCGCCTATGCTAAATGAAACATCTTTTAGTACGTATTTGTCTTCGTTGTAGGCAAACCATACCTTGTTGAATTCAACCGAACCCTGGATGGTTGCGGGTTGCACGCTTCCTTCATCTGCCGCCTGGTCGTCGTTGTCCAGCACTTTAAAAACCCTTTCGCTGGCGATCATGCCCATTTGCAACACATTGAATTTATCGGCGATCACGCGCAAGGGGCGAAACAATAAGTTGAGGCAAAGAATAAACGAGGTGATCACGCCGGCAGCCGCAGCCGCTTCTCCGGGCGTAGCGCCCACGGCGTCTTTGGCGGCCCACCAAACAAGCAGCCCAATGGACAGGGCCATCACCAGTTCCACAATGGGAAAGAAAACGGAATAGGCGAAGATGGACCGGATGTTGGCGTTGCGGTGTTCCTTGTTGATGTCGTTGAATTTTTTAAACTCTCTTTTGCTGGCGCCAAAAGCCTGTACCACGCTCATGCCGGTGATGTGTTCCTGAACAAAAGCATTAAGACTGGCCACGGCATTGCGCACGCGGATGAAGGATTTGTTCACGCTTTCCTTAAAAAAATAAGTAGCCACGATGAGCAGGGGAAAAGGCGCCAGGCAAACCAGCGTCAGGCGCCAGTCGATAATGAACATGTACGTGAGCACGGAAATGATGGACAACAAATCGGCGATGATGGGGATGAGCCCGTCGCTGAAGATGTCGTTCACCGATTCAATATCGTTCACCGTGCGCGTGGTGAGTGTACCGATGGGGGTTTTATCGTACTGTCGCAGGTTGAGGTGCAGTATTTTATTGTAGGTAGATATGCGGAGGTCTTTCACCACGCTTTGTCCCAGCGAAGCGGTATAAAACGTAAAGAAAAAACGGGCCAGGCTTTCCAGCAGCAACAATACGATCTGTATGATGGTGACTTCGATGATGAAGCCGCCGGGTGTATTCAGCAGTCCCAAAAAGGAATTGCCTTCGATGCCTTCGTTGATGGTAAGTTGTATAAGGAAAGGCCTGATGGGCGCCAACAGGGCCAGCAGCAAGGAAAGCAGCAGCGAGCCGTAAAATTTATTTTTATAAGGCGCGGCAAACTGGAAAACCCGCTGGAGGAGGGAGATGTTGAATATCTTTTTTTTAGACTTGGAGGGTTCAGCCATTTGGTAAAATTAGAAATTAGTAATTAGAAATTAGAAATGGGCCGCAATAAACCGGGGTACTTCTTTGATTCAGAAACTGCAATGCATTTCTAATTACTAATTTCTAATTCCTGATTATTCTGAGTAGTTCTTATTGTATGCCTTTATAAATATCGCCCCCAAATTCCGGTACGGCGGTATATAGTCGTCCCAGCTTTCGCGGGTGCCTTTGTCGGCGGTAGAAAAATATTTGGTAAGCGATGCCCACATGTTTTTCCATACCAGCGGTTTGCCGGCGAGCAGGGTTTGGTTGAGGTAATTGGCGATCGGCTGGTTGATGTCACCCTTGCCGATTTCCTTCGTGGAAATAATGTGCGCGTCCGGCGAGCTGTTGATGATCTGGCTCAGGTTCTTATAACCGCCACAGGAGCCCAGCACTACTATTTTTGCATCGTCGGGCATGCGCCGCAGCGTGCGTGCCAGCCAATAGCTATGCCCGCGGTGCGTGATGATGGAAGGGTTCAGGTCGTTCTGGTATAAGTAGGCATTCAAATGGATTTGTGCGCTGTCGTCCAGGTTGGCATCGTTGTCGAGGGGACGGTTGGCATAGATCCACATTTTCTGGCCTTTTACAGACCTGATCTCCACCCATTCTTTTTTGATGGTGGTTTGCCATTGCTTTTTATCAGAAAAAGAAGCGAGGAAACTGTTAAAAAATAATTTACCGTCGTCATCCCCGTAAAAGAATACCTGCTGGATGATGCGGCCGCTGTCGTCGGCCAGTTCCTTGTTCTCCAGGGTATAAATAGAGGGAATGCCGATCTCTTTCACCAGGTCGATCTTATTGCTGCTGTCTGCCGAAAGGAAGATCGTCTTCAGCAAACCATAGACTGCCTTGCCTTTGTTGTTGTTGTTCTGGATGCTTTTGTTCTCGTTCTCTTTCACATAACCCAAAATCGTTTTCAGTAATTTTTTGTCGCTGATGCTGCTGTACGAATCGGCTACATCGGTCGCGTCCTCCAGGTTGCCGGTGTTGTCCAGATTGGCTACGAAAGCCTTCATCAATGTTTCGGAATAGCGCGGCGGCATCATCTTTAAAAAGGTGTCCAGCTTGTTGTAGTTGGCCGCCATCTTAATGAAGCGTTTGAAATAATCGAAGTGCACGTTCACCAGCAATGAATCGGTGCGTGGCGCCTTGCCCAGCCGTTGCACCAGCCGGTTAAAACTGTGTTTGTAACTGCTTGTATAGATCTCGCTTTCACCCGTCACGATCATATAATAAAGGTCGGTGGAAGTGAGTGGCTCCACGGCTTTCATGCGCACGGTTTCCGGCTTTTCGTGGAGTTCGTTGATAGGCGTAATGAAATGCTGGATGGCTTTGCCCTGCAACATTTCGCGGAGGCCATTGGGGCCAAACATGGCGATGGGCGTGTCGCGCAACGGTGGTGCCATCCTTTTAAAATATTCGATCTCGGTACGTACCAGCAATTTAAAATAGCCAACGCTGTCGTAACCATTCTCGCCGTCACCCACGTATTTTTTTATGCTGTCGATGCTCTTCCTGCCTTTCAGGATGTCATCCAAAAAAGGAAAATATAAAAGTGCATTGGGTGTTTTGCTCAGGTCAACGACGGCTTTCACCAGTGTGTTGGTATTGCGGTGTATGAGTTTACCCACGGTGCTGTTGTCGGCCTGTGCGGCAGAATAGATGGCGGTGGGATTCAGCTTCGCACTTAACACGATGAGGCTGTCTGCATACGGTTCATTTGCATACGGCTCTATCGTTTGTAATATCTTATCGGGATTGAGCGTACAATATTTCAGGTAAACGATCTTCCTGCTTTGTTCATAACCCTTATTGTCGGTAAAAATATCGGTGTTGATCTTCGCCACGGGGTAAGGCATCTTTTCGATATACGGCAACATGCTCTGGTTGTCGATATTGGCGTTCATGATCCTTTCGAAATTATCGAGCAGCAGCGGTCCGAATGCCGGGCTCAGCTGTTTCGATTTCCAGCCCAGGCGGTAAGCCCTCAGCACCGCTTCGATGTAACTGAGGTAACGTACTTTTTGATTGTTGCTGGCGAGCCTTGTATCCAGTTCCACGAAATCACGCATGCCGTTCACCTTGCGGAACACCACGTCGGTAATGGCCAGGTTGATTTCCGGGTTGGGCGATGCTTTTATTTCTCCATCCACGCGGCCATCGGCCTTGTCGAGGAGCTTTTGCTCCTCTTTTATCTTGTCATGGAACAACTGCCGTTGCAATGGCACTACAATACTGTCGGTGTTTGCAAAGGTCTTCACCGAAGCCAGCACCATGATCAACACACATATTCTTTTTGTCATTCGTTTCATTCAGGCTACAAAGATGAAGAAAATATGGGGAAGTGCCTTCAAAAGCCCCTGTTTAAGATGTTGGCGCCCTGTTAATTGCTGCATGGCCGCTTAACAATTTCATAATACAGAAACCCTGCCGAACCTTGCGGCAGCATAGCGGTAAAGCCTACTTTTGCAGCGTATGAGTGCAATGAATCCTGTTAAAAAAATACTAATTGCCGACGACGAGCCGGATATCCTTGAAATACTGGAATTTAACCTCCACCAGGAAGGATACGAGGTGTTTACGGCAAAGAATGGCACCGAAGCCATTGAACAGGCGAAAAAGTACCAGCCCGACCTGATCATCCTCGACATCATGATGCCGGGTAAGAACGGGATCGAAGTGTGTAATATCCTCCGGCTGCAACCCGCCTTCAACGATACGCTGATCATATTTTTAACCGCGCTGAGCGACGAAGGCACCGAGGTAAAAGGACTGGAAACGGGCGCCGACGATTACCTTACGAAGCCCATCAGTCCGCGCATACTCACCAGCAAGGTGAACGCTTTGTTCCGCCGCATCAGCAAAGAAGACAGCAGCACGCTCCAGATCGGCGACCTGCGCATCGACCGCGAAAAATACATCATCAACTACCAGGGCAACGACATTATCCTCGCCCGCAAGGAATTTGAACTGCTGGCGCTCCTCGCCGGCAAACCGGGCAAAGTCTTTTTACGCAACGAAATCCTCAGCCAGGTTTGGGGCACCGAAGTGATCGTGGGCGACCGTACCATCGACGTGCACATCCGCAAGATCAGGCAGAAACTGAACCTGGATTGCATTACAACGGTGAAGGGGGTGGGATATAAGTTTGAGATGTAGGGGGTAGGGGTTTAGAAGTTTAGGGTTTAGAAAGTTTAGAAGGTTTAGGCCGCCGCTGCTGCCTGGTTTTTGACCAACGGCGATTTGATTGAAAATAGTTGAACGTCGTTGAAGGAGATAGCAGGTCAGAGGTTAGGCGTTTAGAGTGTTTAGTTAAATACATTCTTCAATAAGCATAAGGAAATCTTACATCTTACTTCTTACATCTCACATCTTCTTTAACTTGCACGTAAACCCGGATCATCAGGTTTGTGTAATTCGCTATAATTCGTGTTATAAATATGGTGTCACCAAAAAATTTTTCCCCGCAACAACTGGCGGCGTTTACCGCGCTGGTGCTTTCCGTTGCCATTGCCACGGGCATTTATTTTATTAAGCCGGTGTGGTGGATCGGGGTGCTGGCTTTTGTATTGATCTTCCTGGGCAGTTTTGGTTTGATCTTATACTGCCTGCAGGCCTTCATCAACCGCAAGATCAAGATCATCTATAAATTGATCTACCAAACGAAAGCCAGCAAGCGCGAAGAGTTTTACTACAAAAACATACTACCGCAAAAAAGTATCGAAGAAGTAAGGGTAGATGTGGAGAGCTGGGCCGAACAACGCAAGGAAGAAATTGAAATGCTGCAGCAGAATGAAAAATACCGGAAAGAATTTTTGCAGAACCTGAGCCACGAACTGAAGACGCCCATCTTTGCCATACAGGGTTACGTGGATACGCTGATCGGCGGCGCACTGGAAAATCCCGACGTCAACAAAAAATTTTTACAGAACACATCCCGCAACATCGACCGGCTGGTGAACCTGGTGGATGACCTCGACGAAATATCGAAACTGGAAATGGGCGAGCAACGCCTCAACAAAACCATCTTCATCATACAGGAACTGGCACGCGACGTGTACGAAAGCCTGTCCATCAAAGCCGATGAAAAAGGCATTAAATACATCATCAAAAAAGGCTGTGAAATCCCGCTGATGGTATATGCCGATAAAGAAAAGATCCGGCAGGTGCTCATCAACATCATCGACAACGCGATCAAATACGGGCAGCAAAACGGCCTGATAGAAGGCAGCTTTTACCGCGTGGACGGCCAGCGGGTGTTGATAGAAATCAGCGACGATGGCAGTGGCATTGCGGAAGAACACCTCAACCGCATCTTCGAACGTTTTTACCGCACCGACCTCGCGCGCAGCCGCAAAGTAGGCGGCAGCGGCCTGGGCCTATCCATCTGCAAACACATCATCGAGGCGCATGGGCAAAGTATGCATGTACGGAGTAAGATCGATGTGGGAAGCACCTTTGGGTTTACGTTGCAAAACCGTAAAGAATAATTAGTAATTAGAAGTTAGAAATTAGAAATGCATTGCGCGCAGCAGAAGAATGACTTTTTAATTATCTCCCACAGTAATTTTTTATGATATCTGTACATTTAATTCCCGCTCACTATTTCTAATTTCTAATTTGTAATTTCTAATTTTTGATTTGAAGAGGGCATTGACAAGTGCATAAGAGATTGTCCCGATAAGCATTCCTCCCACCACATCCATCAACATATGTTTTGTAAGGTACATTCTTGAAAAGGCGAGGAGGCAGCAGCCCAGCAACAATAATAACTGGGTGCTCCTGCGGGCAGTAAAGGAAGCCAGGCAAGCGGCCAAAGAAAAGGCCAGTGCCGCATGGCCGGAAGGAAGCTGTTCGTAAGCGGTTTCTTTGATAAAGGTTGAATTGAAAAGGTATTGGCTCTCTTCAAAATAAACAGTAAAAGTTCCGTTGTGTAAAATGTTCTTGAACAATTGTACCAGCAGCATCGTGAGCAGGAAATTGAAGAAAATAAGTTTCGCTTTTTGTGGTTGCCGGTAGTAGAATAAAAGTAATGCTGCAACGGCCAGTACAAATACAGCGTCGCCCATAAAAGTAACGTTCACAAAGAATACATTTATCCAAAAGGAATGCGCCCCGCCAAACTGAATATTACCGTTTAGTAAATAAACAACAGCGGCGGCAGCAACGCACAGGAAGGCGCCGGTAAAAAAAAGGTTGGACCTGCGGAGTAAAGAGATGGCGGCTTTCATGCAACATATTTTACCCGTGCAAACTAAATTTGTTGTTTTACCAAATGATAAAGCAAATGTTACGCTAGTATTAAGATTGCGCCGATCCTGCTTCATCACATTTTCGTAACCGTTTCTTCATATTATAGATATATGGCAGGCTTAGTTTTGGTAAAAGCCAACCCCTGGAAAAAAGAAAACTTGATATCGTAGTCATCTCTGACGTGCACCTTGGCACCTACGGCTGCAGGGCCAAGGAACTCTGCCGCTACCTCGCCACCATCGACCCCGCCATCTTGGTGTTGAACGGCGACATTGTCGACATCTGGCAGTTCCGGAAAAAATACTGGCCCAAAAGTCATATGCAGGTGGTGAAACAAATCACGAGCATGCTGAGCCGCGGTGTAAAAGTGTATTACATCACCGGCAACCATGATGAATTGCTGCGCCGCTTCGAGGATTTTTCAATCGGCGATTTTAAGATCGTGAACAAACTCGTGCTGCAGCACAGCGACGGCAATAAAAGCTGGATCTTCCATGGCGATGTATTCGATGTAACGATGAAGCACAGTAAGTGGCTGGCACGGCTCGGAGCCGTAGGTTACGATACCTTGATCGTGCTCAACTCTTTCATCAACTGGTTCAGCGAAAAGCTGGGCAGGGGTAGAATTTCGTTGTCTAAAAAAATAAAACAATCGGTCAAGTCTGCTGTAAAATTCATCAACGATTTTGAAGGCACCGCCGCCAGCATCGCCCTCGAACGCGGTTACCAGCACGTGGTATGCGGGCACATTCACCATCCCTGCAAACACCTGGTACGAAAGGGAGAGAAGACCGTTGAATACCTCAACTCCGGCGATTGGGTGGAGAACCTTACGGCATTGGAATATAACCACAACGAATGGATCATCTATCAATACCAACACGATCCGCAGGTGGCCGCCATGAATGAATCTTTTTACCTCGACGAAGCTTCCTACCTGCATGCGTCGGAATTATTCAAGATCATGGTAAGGGATTTTGAAAAAGCAATCTGATCATTTATGAAAGTATTATACGCCATACAGGCAACCGGCAACGGCCACATCAGCAGGGCCAACGAGGTCATTCCTTTTTTGGAAGACAAATGCGAGCTCGATGTTTTATTAAGCGGTACACAATCCAATATTGAACTCGATTATTTCATCCGCTACCGCCGCAAAGGATTGAGTTTTGAATTTGGTAAGAACGGCGGCATCGATTTCATGTCCAGCCTGCAGAAGCTGCAATCGAAACGTTTTTTGCAGGAAGTAAAATCTTTTCCCATTGAACAATACGACCTGGTGATCAACGATTTTGAACCCATCAGCGCCTGGGCCTGCAGGACGAAGAACATTCCCTGCATCGCCATGAGTCACCAGTACGCAGTATTGCATAAATACGCGCCACGTCCAACCCGGCCCGATCCATTGGCCTGGCTGTTGCTCAAATATTATGCGCCCTGTCCGACCGGCATTGGTTTTCATTTTAAAAGTTATGGCGAACAGGTTTTTACGCCCGTGATCCGCAAAGCCATCCGACATGCCTACGTGCGCAACCTCGGTCATTATACCGTGTACCTGCCTGCTTATGAAGAAAGCAAGCTGGTAAGGATATTGTCGAAGTTCAAAGACATTCAATGGCATATTTTTTCACGCGATTGTAAACGATCTTATGGCGAAGGCAATTGTTTTGTGCGGCCGGTGAATGTTTTTGATTTTACCTCCAGCTTCATCAACTGCGAAGGAATTATTTGCGGGGCGGGATTTGAAACACCGGCAGAAGCCTTGTTCCTCGGCAAAAAATTAATGGTGATACCCATGAAACACCAGTTTGAACAACATTGCAATGCTGCCGCTTTAAAAGAAATGGGGATACCGGTGCTCAAAAGTTTGAAGAAGAAACACATTCCTAAAATCAATGCCTGGCTACAGGAGAACGATACCCTGCAGGTTGACTTCAAAGATGAAACGGCCATGATCGTTGATCGCTTGCTGGCATCAATAACATCAGGTCGTACCAATGAAAGCCTGGAAGATATTTCACGCAAAGACGCCAGGGAGCAAAGTTCGCAAGTACCGCTTCGTTTTTTTCGCCGGGAAGACGGTAAGGCGGGAAGTAATACAATGCTTTAATCATAGCTCATCTTACCAATCATTCCAAATCACAGTTCAGACTACTTCAGCAAAGAATAAACCCTCTCCGCCACCGGGTGCGCTGCTTCAAAAGTTTTGCCGAGGTAGCGTGCAATGGTTTCGGCGAATTGCTCATTGTATAACTGCGCCGGGAATTTAACTTCCCCCAGTACTTCAATGCCGGTGCCCAGTTGCATCAGCCAGGTTTCTTCCGAACCGCCGGTAAACGCACCATGTTTCATCCATTTGCCCGGCTTGCGGCCCCGGCCATGATCGGTGGTAATGAAGATGCGCGTTTTGTTTTTGTAAAAGTCATCGCGTTGCACGATGCTCCACAGCTCCGCTAAAAATTTATCGAATTGGTTGATCTGTGACAGGTAATTATCGTATTCGCCCTTGTGTGCAAACTCATCCGTTTCGCCAAAGCCGATGTACATCACTTTTGGATGCTGTTGACGAATGTATTCCGTGGCTAGGGTAAACGTAAGAAGGTCCGTGCGCGTGGGCAAGTTGTTGTACGTGCTGTTCTCCTGTATGTAATTCGCCGTTTGTTCTGTATAGGATAAACTGTCGCCGGTTACTTTTTGGTAACCACAGTTCAATGGTATTTTGCCAACCGCTCCCGTGAGGATATAACCGAATAATTTCCACGAACCGAAGAAGGCAACCTGGTCCCTGAAGGCTTCCATCGTATTGAGGTATTGCAACAGGTTGGTATTGGCATTGTATTTTGCCTTGTTGGTCATCAAGGCCGGATCGGCATAACCCGTAAGCATTTCATTATAACCCGCATAGGAAAGCCGGTAAGGATTGGCGACAGAAACTTTGTTGGAAAAATGGCGGTTGCCCCAAAGCTGTCCTTTTTTGACAATATAATTCCACGTAAAGGGCATGAGTTTTTTACGCCGTTCTTCCAGGCTTTCGTCCCAATAGAGGTAGGGCAAGGTAGCCGTATCCTTTACATACTTTGTGTTGAACAGCAGGGCAGAATCGGCGCCGTTGAAGATTTCCTGCCATCGCATGCCGTCGGTACTGATGATGAAAATATTTTCACAGGTTGTTTGACTAAAAAGCGGGTTTACAAAAAAGCAGGAAATGATTATCAATAATCTTTTCATGGAACGAGGTTTTGTAAAGAACCTCCTTTACTATAAGCACAGGATGAAGAAAAGATTATTTTAATATTAAGGATGAAGAGGAATTATGAGTTATGAATTATGCGTTATGAATGCATTGGAGTTTGGCAATTCAAAAAAGCATTACACCCCGGTTTGTGCGCCCCGGTTCGTGGCACACGAACCGGAACAAGTTAATACCTGTCATTCAAACTATGCATAAAACTGATCAACGCTTTTTTCTCCACGCTATTCAATCCCAGCGAATCCGGAGCCAATGTCTGGTTCGGCACATCGATGCCCGATCCTGCGCCGCCGCCCTTGTTATAAAAATCAACCACTTCTTCCAAAGTTTTAAAAACGCCGTTGTGCATGTAAGGCGCCGTGAGTGCACTGTTGCGTACGGTAGTGGTTTTAAAAGCATACCGGAAAGGTTCCAGTTTATAAATGGCGAAACGACCCAGGTCATTGTCGATGCTGTTTTTATTTTTTATACCCGGTACGCCGATCACTTCGGATTCCATTTCCAAAAATCCCGGCGGCACCGTACCATTAAACAGCGGCATAAAATGGCAGCTCCCGCATTTGGCTTTGCCCATGAACAGGTTGAAGCCCGTTTTTTCTTCTGTGGACAGGGTGGCATTTTTTTCATTGCGCATGAATGCATCGAAGCGACTGTTGAGCAAAGAAAGGGAACGCACATAACTGGCGATCGCGTTTTGAATGTGTTTGCTGCCGATGGTTCGTTCACCCGGGAATGCCTGTTGCAACAGGTTGCGGTAAGCGGTATCTTTTATAATGATACGCAATGCCGATTCCAGGTTGCCCTGCATTTCGTCTTTGTTGTGGATTACGTCGCTGCTCTGGTTTTCGAGGGTGGTGGTGCGCAGGTCGTAAAACTGGCTGGGCTGCAGCGCTGCGTTCAACAAGGTAGGTGTATTGCGTTGCATGTTTACTTTGCTCAGCGATACATTGGTCGTTAGCCCGTCGGTAAAGGCTTTGGCAGGGTTGTGACAACTGGCGCAACTGCGTTTATTGTTGCCCGATAGTACCGCATCGTAAAATAATTTTTTGCCCAGCAACGCTTTTGCCTTCGTGAAATAAGATCCCGGGTCCGTTGTATAGGCATTGATGTTGAAAGCACTGTCTTCAAACAAGCTCGCCGCATCGGTACGCAACAGCCTTACGTCTTTTACAAAAAGGATATCCGCTGATTGGTGCAGCGCTACGATGGACCGGGTAAGGGGATCGCTGTAATCTTTAATGAACAGCAACCGGTCGAAGGAAAGAAAGTCATTGTGCTTAGTAAGGTAACCGATGGCTTTACCGGCCAGGGAAACGGTGGTTCCTTTTTTATCGAACACCTGCAGTATTTCCTGGACCGCTTCCAGGCTGCTTTTTGCTTCGTCAATGCTGCTCAATGCGAGCGGTGCATCGAAGCCGCTGATGCCGAGGCTGCTGATGCGGAATACTTCGAGCCGCACGGCGTCTAGGATTTGTGCGCTGTCGATCGGCAGGTTTTGCCAGTAGTTTTCATAATAAGTGCAATGCGCCAGTATTAATTTAGATTGACGTACGAGTTCAGGATAATCGATGCTGTCCTTTGTATAGATCAGCGCTTCGATCACCTGCAATCCTTCCGGGTCCGTGAGTTTATTTTCCTCCGTTTCTATTTCGGGGAGGGGCGGACCATTTACAAACCGGGTGGTGGTGCCCATGAAGTATTCGGTGGCCCATTCCGTTTTTTTGTACAGCATGCGTGCGGGTATAAATTTATTTTGCAGCGCCTGCATACCCGACCTGTTTTCAGCCAGCAGTAAAAAGGAATCATTGATATACTGTTTGAAGGCTGCTATGTGAGCCAGTGTAATGGCTTTTACCGATTCGATGCCCGTTGTTTTTTTGGCGCCGCAACCCGGCAACTGTGTCAGCAGTACCGCGGCCAGGAAACCGGTAAGCGTGAGTATTTTTTTCATAATGATTAATACCAAAAAACCTCCCGCTATTGCAGGAGGCCCTTGTTTATAAGCGGCAAGATTATTTGTTTACACCACGGATGATCAATGTTTGACCACCTTCTTTGTTCGTATTCAAACCACTGCCATCGGCATTGGAGAAAGCGTTGCTCTGCCAGGTATGCGGGTGTATGTTTAGCAGAAAGGTATTGGGTACGCCGATCACATCGGAGATGTCGTACATAGCGCCCCATTCCCAGCTTCCCTTGCGGTTTTCATTCACCGTGTTGAATCTTGTATTCCAGGCTGCATCCGTGCGGTTGTGGTTAGGCGTGATCCAGGGTTTGTATTCGCCCGTGCTCATGTTGTACTGCCAGATGTAAGAATCGTGTTGTGCAGCGGCATAGTAAGAATCGCCATCTTCCTGTATGTACACATAATTATCTGTCACGCAAATGTTATCGGGATTGATAAGGTCCATTCCCGGTTTGCTGTCGCCTTCTGCGATCACCTGTAATTTTCCTTTGGTTGGATCGTTGGCATCGAGTACCAGTTTGTACACGCGCCCCCACATGGTGTAACCGGGTTCCGGCGTAGTGCCTCCCACGGCCTGGCCGGTTGCGGTAAAATATATTTCGCGGTTGTTGGCCGCGCTGCCTTTGCGGTAATCCACGTCTTCCACCCTTGAAAAGCGAATAGCGCCGAGGCCGTTTACGATCGTGTTGATCTCTGCACCCGTTTTGCTTTTTATGTTCGGCAATTTTACAAATTCAACATCGTACTGGCTGCCCTTGTTCATATTCATTTCTACCTGGTCGCCGCTGGTTCTTTTCAGTGCATACAATTCACCCGTTTGTAGGTCGCCCACGATACCGCTCATGTACATCAGCAATTGTCCGGCGCTTTGGTGCGAAGCGGTGTACGATTGGTCTTCACCGATAAAGATCAATGTCTTCCCGGGATAGGCTTGCTTTGGTAAAGGCACTGCATTTTCCATGTTTGCTTTTCCCAGCGCCGGTAAGGTGCGATCGTTGCGTTGCCGGTCGGCCACCGATCCCAACGGGTTGATCGCGTGTACCATGCTTTCCTGGCTGGTTTCACCGGCGGTTAAAAACACCGGGCCAAAACCGTTGATCTCCTGCGTGGCCATGGTAGCAGAACAAAGCCGCATGGCACCACCAACCGCATCAACAATGTATTCACCTTTGATGGGCTTGAATGTTTCATCGAGGTAAACACGCGAAACGGAAAACAATATTTCGTGGTTGTTGATGAGGATATAGCCTTTACCATCAGGATTTTTGATAAGGCCGCCACCATCGGGCTGTGCGCCATAAATAAACGAAGGCGAACCAGGCAAATGATCCTCACTGCTGATCAGCGGGTAAATATCCAGCCCCGAAACACCCGGCATGGGCATCACCAGCGAAGGCGTGGTGGAATAGGCTTTCAACTCCACCGTATTGCCAGGCGTGGCAGGTGTATCATTGTCTTTGTTGCAAGAAACGGCCGTGATGAGACCGATGGCGATGACGCCCAGCAAAGGCGCTTGTAATCTTTTTGTCATAATTGTTTTTTGATAGCGCAAAGCTGTCGTTTGCATGTTGCTAAATTGTTACGGGAACGTGAAGAAAATAATTATGAATTATGAGTTATGAATGCATTGACGTATGGTAAATCAAAAAGACCTTCTCCTTTTCCTACAGTTTTCAGTTATTAAGAATTGTTGTTTGATGTTTTGTTGAGATTAAAGCCTGGGCTTGTGGTTTTCTTCTCTCCGCCTTTCTTGTAAAAATAAATTCTAAAACGTCTTCCCGTCTTTCGGGCAATTATTCGTTACCGTTATGAATTTACTTATTGCCTTCCCTTCTTCCCGGTTAAAATAAAAACGGAACGTTTAAAAAAACGCTCCGTTACCAATTGTGCACGGGTACTACTAACTGCTATTTTCCCCGCTTGTGATCAATAAAATTTTCTGCCCTATTGAAGTATGATCGAAAGGGTATTAATACTTTGATCGGGGTTGATGATCTTCAACACATAGTTGCCCGGTTTCAAACCATTGGTATCGATGGTTTTTTGCTGCCCGCTGAAGTCAGTCCTTTTCACCAGGCTGCCCCTTGTATCGAAGAGCGCTGTTTGTTTAAGTCCCGTAATGGTTGTGCTAACCGTGAAACCATTGCTGCTGGCCGGGTTGGGGTAAGCGTTTACAATACTTGTTTCCATCGATGGTAAATAGATGATGGTGGAATAAAGCGGGTTGCCATTCACCGGTATTGCTTTCACCCTGTAATAAACAGGCATGCCTTTGCTGAACGCGAAGCTGTAAGTGTAGTCGATGTTATTGCCTGCTGCTGTAGTTGCAAAAGGGCTAAACAAAATACCATCTGTCGATGCTTCTATTTGATAAGCTTTGATATCGCCTGGTTGCTGCATACCCCACCTTAAACTCGCATTGCCTTGCTGTTGTACGCCCTGCGCATATACAAAACGGATGGGCAACACGCCGCCGAAAGGCGATACGAATATTTCACTGCCGAATTTTTTATAATTGTTTTGGCTAAGGTCTTTCGCTTCGATGCCGTCGCCATAATAATCGGCCGTGCCGTTGTCGCTGATGACATGTAATTTATTGAGCGAAGCCAGTCCACCTTCATTTACTTCCATCACACCTTCTGCATTGAGCGCGGCAATGTTGAAGGAAGGAATGGCCTGAGGTGCATCGCCTGCATTGCCCGTCCATTTATAGATCATACCCGTTACCGGCGTATTGTCGTAGTTGCCCGCGATGATGATGTAAGAGCCGGTGCTGAGGCGGATCATATCACGGATGCCCTTGCCGCCGAGGTTCAGTTCTATGGGATTGCCGATCACCGGGTTGCCTGCCGGTGCACCATTGTTGAACCAGGTTTCAAAATTCTGGATGGGTGCGATCACGGCATTTACCCGGCCTGCCAACGGCACCAGCGGTGCACGGAAACCAATGTACAACGTAGTATTGTTCGGCGCGAATACCATGCCTTCCACGTTGAACCCATTAATGAGTTTTGGATCCTGTCCTGCTGCTGCGGCACTGGTAAAATCATACCCATGCGCATCACCCCAGGTGATCAGCCGCTGGCGCAGGTTGCTGTAATAACCAGCATTGGAGAAAGTTGCAGCGCTGCCCGTGCCGTTTGTGGTAGTAGCAAACAAACGGTTGCGATTGGGCTTGTCGTTAAAGTTCGTGCTGTTGCTCATGGAACCCAGCCAGTATATTTTATTGTTATTTATAATGCTTCTTACGCCTGCTTCAACATCCACTTCTTTGTAATTGCCCGTACTGCCATCGGTGAGTGCGAGTATATTGCTGCTGTTGAAATCAAACGTAGTTACCGGTAAGCCGGATGCATTGCGGTTGTACACATACAACAAATTG